>NPIE01000089.1_pt1 | contig 170010 bp, 131 predicted proteins | sample 8637661 | NCBI WGS metagenome assembly NPIE01 (sample SAMN07420842, study PRJNA396082) | bioreactor metagenome | isolation source: sample BA12 brine-fed electro-methanogenic bioreactor BA | place: Japan: Kochi | collected 2016-12-09
AGGTTTATTTGTATAGAAAATAATTAGTTAACATAAAAAAAAGAAGGTTTTGTGTTACAGAACCAGCTGTGGGACGAGGAGGAAAAATGGAAATAAAACCCGACAAAAAACTGATCACCAAATCCTGGCTGATCCTGATCACGATTTCGATCTTTATTGTGATTTTCGCTTTTGCATTTTATCTGATCCCGACGCTGGACAGCGACGTAGATTTCAGCGGCTTCATTCGCTATTTGTGGGGAATCGTTTTACTCACAATCGTCCTGATGTTGATAATCTCAGCACCCATCATGATCCTCTGGATCAAGAATCTATCCTACTTTCTCGAAGAAGACAGGATCGTTGTTCACAAAGGCATTCTCACCAAAGTGCAGCAGAACATTCCCCTGCGCATGATCACTGATTTCATGCTGGAACGCTCACTTTATGACCGCTGGCTGGGAATCGGATCGATCAAAATTCAAACAGCCGGACAATCACAAAATTCTTCTGGCTATGAGGGAAAACTGTCAGGGCTGATCAACTGGGATAAATTGCATAAAACACTGCGCTCAAAAGTTAGCCGGATGAAAACTGCGGAAGATGAAAGCAGTGAACCGAACGTTAAAACGGGAACTGATTTAAATGACATTCTGCTGGAACTGAAAAAGATCAGCCAAATTCTGGAGGAAAGGAAGAAATAAAAAAGAGCTCACGGATAGAAAGGTTTTTTTTAAAGTAAATCAACCGCGTTGATTATAAGCCACAGAGTCGCTTGCAAAAAATGAAACCCTGAAAATCTCTCTTCCGAAAGGTCATTCAATTGAGACTTTCAGGGTTGACAATTCATTCCCAAAAATGTTTTGCGTCATTTCGTGATAATCAGTGGTTAAGAAAAGAAGAGGTGCAGTAATGCAATATCGTAAAATATGTGGAGAAGATGTTTCCATCCTCGGTTTTGGTGCGATGCGGCTGCCAATCCTGGAAAATGATTCCAGGAAGATCGATGTGGAAAAAGCCGAAGCGATGCTGGATTATGCTTTGCAACATGGCATCAATTACATAGATACTGCCTATCCCTATCATGGTGGAGAAAGTGAAAAATTCGTGGGAAACTATCTGAAGAAAAGAGGAAATCGAAAAGAAATTTTTCTGGCTACCAAATTACCGGCCTGGCTCATCAAAGAAGAAGCTGATTTTGATAAATTTTTTAATGAACAACTGGAAAAGCTGCAAACTGATTATTTAGATTTTTATCTGCTACATGCTTTAGGAGATAAATCCTGGAACAATTTGAAGAAACTAAATGTTTTGGAATGGTGCGAAAAGAAGAAAAAAGAAGGAAAGATCAAATACATCGGATTTTCCTTTCATGATCAGTTCAAGGTTTTCAAGAAAATCGTGGAAGCCTGGGATAAATGGGATTTCTGCCAGATCATGTACAATTACATGGATACCAGATATCAGGCGGGAGAAAGGGGAATTCGTCTGGCTGTGAAATGCGGTATCGATATTATCGTGATGGAACCGATTCGGGGCGGACAACTGGCTAAAGAACCGCCCGCAGAGATCAAGAAATTATGGGATAAATTTCCTGTGTGGCGTTCTTATGCCGACGGCTCTCTGCAATGGATCTGGCATCATAAAGAGATTCCCTTGGTACTGAGCGGAATGACCACAATTGATCAGGTGAAAGAAAATATCGTCAGTGCGGAAAATGCTGAAGTCGGACTTTTCAGCGAAAAGGAATTGGAACTTTTTAAAAAGATCAGAAGAACTTATCTGAGGCGTTCGCCAATCCGCTGTACTGCCTGCAAATACTGCGAACCATGTCCGCAGGGCGTGGCTATTTCCAGTATTCTGGGTTTTTATATGATGAGCGAGATCTACGATGATCAAAAAAGAGCGAGCATGTTTTACAACGGCTTTCTGAAAGAGGAAAATCAGGCTGATAAATGCATCAAGTGTGGAGAATGTGAACCGAAATGTCCGCAAAAAGTTCCCATTATCGCATCACTGAAAAAAGCGCATGAAATGTTGGGATGATTATTGTGAAAACCTGAAAAGCTCTCTTCCAGAAAGTCATTCAATTTGAGACTTTCAGGGTTGAAGAGATAACCTTGAAAGTGCTAAGAGCCTCACCCTGCTGTCCCTCTCCAACTCCTGCGTCGCTGGCGAGGGAACATGAGAAAAGCAGGAAAAAATTTCGATAGAAGCCTTTTCAATGTAATAGATGTCCCGCAGCGGGAGCTGCGGGACGAGGAGAATAATGAAAAGTATATTGATTTTGTTTGTTGTTGCATCGTTGAATTTGCATTCCCTTTCCCTCAAAGAAGTCTACGAAGCAGCTCCTTCAGCAGCCGGATTTGATAAATATCTGGAACTGGAAACAGGGCAGATCTACACGGGCGGTCTGCTGATCGGCAATATTTTCAATCCCGTTACAGCTCTGCTGGAAGGCAGTGAAGAAGCAGATGTGAAGATCGTCGGCAATGGCGCGATCCTCGATCTGCAGGGCGAACAGATCTGCATTTCCTACTGCAATAATATTCTGGAAATCGAAAACTGCATCATCATCAACGGCAACATCCGCTACCGGGGAATAAACCTGTCCGATGATCTGATCGAGCCGACGGGTTATGTGGAATATTGCACGTTTTACAACACACACGATTATGGTGTCCGCATATATGGAGCTGGAGGAGGAATCCGCCTCGAGCGGAATATTTTTGTGAATACCATCGAAACCGGTGATGATTTCAGCTACATCAACGGCAATCCAATGGAATGGCTGCCCACCGGTGCCAACGTGGCGATCAGCGTTTTCTACGGTACTTACGGTGTTCCGGATCTGATCGACAACTGGAGTTTTCATGATGATGGACAGATCAATTCCGAGCCGCTGCGGCATTTTCTGGAACTCTGCGAATACGGCTGAACTCCGCCGCAGCAGGTCAGTTGGGCCTGGACGAATAATGTGGTGGGAATTGATCCACAACTTATCGATCCCGAAAATGGTGATTTTCGAGTAGCGCCCGGATCTGCAGCAGAAGGCTACGGCTGCCAGATATTTCCTGGAGAGATAAGCCGCCGGAAAGAAAATCGTGATTTTTATAGAAAAGAAATTTCTCTCCCCTCGATAATGAGAAGTTCAATCGAAGTAAGCGGTACGATTTTGGAAGATACATTCTGGGCTGCCGATACGGTGAAAGTGATAGGAAACGTGGAAGTTGCGGAAGGAGCAACCCTCACCATTTCCCCAGGCGTGATCGTGGAATTTCAGGATTTCTATTTCTTGCAGATTCATGGTTCCATGCAGGCTTTGGGCGAAGCCGAAAACCGGATTTATTTCACATCTGCCGAACCTGATTTTTTCCTGATAGACTATTCCACCTGGGGAGCCTGGAACGGCATCAAATTCCACAATACTTCCCATGCGGACGAGCCTTCTCTTCTGCAATACTGCAATATTGAATATTCCAAAAACGTGGAAACAAACGGCAGCGGAGCGGCCATTTCCTGTTTTGATTTTTCCAATCTGAAAATCGAGAACTGCTGCTTCCAAAATAATGTGGCGGATTATGGTATCATCAGCCTGGAATTTAATTCCAACCCTCAGATAATCAATAACATTTTCACCGAAAATTATACTTTCCTCACCGGCGCACCGATTTACAGTACCTATTCCTATCCGAAGATCGTCAATAACACGATCGTTGCCAATGAAGTTCTGAATGATGATGTTTTCTTCAATAAAGGAATAATTCACACATTCCAGTCTAAACCGCTGATCGTTAACAACATCATCTGGAACAATACCGGCGTTTTTCTGGAAGATAATCCGCTATTATTCTGCAAAGGTTTTTACACGGAATTCAATGATTTAAACTTCGATCATCCCGGCGAAGGTAACATCAATTCCGATCCTATGTTTATCGGGATTTCCGATTTTTCACTTTCCTTCGATTCGCCCTGCATCGATGCCGGAACCGTTGATATTCCATTCGAGATTCAACTTCCCGAATTCGATTTTCTGGGAAGTGAACGTATGGTGGGAGATCAAATCGATATGGGAGCTCTGGAATGGCAAGATACCGGTTACTCAAATAACCAATTACCAATGACTAATGACCAGTTAACCAACTACCCGAATCCGTTTAATCCGTCGACAACGATCTCATTTAACGTAACGCAGACGTCCTCGTTTGCGACAATTGAAATTTACAATCTGAAAGGACAGAAAGTGAAAAATCTCACAGTCTCCCCTTCCCAAAGTCTCACCGTCTCAGTCGTCTGGGATGGAACTGACCAGAACGGCAATCCCGTTTCCAGCGGAATTTATTTTGCCAAAATGAAGATAGGAAAAGAAATTGTAACTCGAAAAATGTTATTGATAAAATAGAGGAGTACAAGTGGATAATATTATAGTAATAGTTTATTTATTTATCATTTTGCTGGTAGGCATCGGGGCAGGAAAAGGCGTCAATAATCTCACTCAATTTTCCGTTGCAGGTCGCTCTTTCAAATCGGCAGTTATCTTTGCTACATTGTCAGCTTCATTCATAGGAGGCGGGTTCTCTCTGGGAAATGCCGAAAAAGTTTTTTTATTTGGAATCGTTAACATCTTTGCGCTCTGGGGATTCAGCCTTAAAGAAATAATGGTAGCAAAATTCATTGCTCCACAAATGGATAAATATAAGACAGCAATCTCTGTTGGTGATATCATTGAGATTCATTACGGCAAAGTTGCCAAACTTGTCACCGGCTTTTTCTCTGTAATTGTGTGTGCAGGAATTTTGGGCGCTCAAGTCGGCTCAATCGGTTACATTTTCAATGTTTTTTTGAATGTTCCACAAATTTATGGGATTTTCATCGGTTGCGGTATAGTGATCATTTATTCCACGATCGGCGGCATGAGATCTGTTATATTCACAGATATAATTCAATTCGTGGTTCTTTCCATCGGTATCCCTCTCACCTTAGTCATCGGTTTAAATAAAGTGGGTGGATTTGAAGCGATAACAGCAGCAGTTCCTGCTGAACATTTTACTTTCCTGGGCGGCCATAAAGCCATACTCGCTTTTGTGTCTCTTTTCTTAACTTTTGTTTTAGGCGAAACTCTTGTACCACCGTATGTTCAGAGGCTGTTTCTGGCAAAGAATAAGCGTTATACTATTCGCGGCACACTTTGGAGCGGACTTTTTTCTATTCCATTTTTTGCCATTACAGGAGGTTTGGGCTTAATTGCACTCACTTTGAATCCGAATCTCGATCCCAATCTTTCCATGCCCTTCGTCATCAAAGAAGTACTACCCATCGGTTTGCGGGGAGTTATTATTGCCGGAGTTATCTCGATTGTGATGTCTTCTGCCGATTCTTTTCTGAATGCAGCTTCTGTTGCCTTTATCAATGATATAGTAATTCCTCTGAAAAAGACAAATTTGAAATCGAATCAGGAACTTTTTGCTGCCAGATTCATCAACCTTTTTGTGGGAATTGTTTCCATCATTTTCGCTATCAAGATTAAAAGTATCCTGGATATTCTTATCTACTCCTACAATTTCTGGTCACCGATCGTTTTAGTGCCACTGGTTGCAGCCATCCTGGGCGCAAAGGCAAATATTACAAGTTTTGTCACAGGAGCTATTGCAGGTATAGCCGGCGTTGTAGCCTGGAATTTCATCCTGCACAATCCCGGAGAAATTGACGGCTTGATCATCGGAATTATTTGTAATGGGCTGGCTTTTTTGATCGCTCATTTGGTTCAAATAAATCGTAGAGGCGATTCACGAATCGCCAGATAGGAAGCGGCTTGCCAGGTCGCTGATAAAATTTCGCAGGCAGAATTTTAGTTTATGGGTTCTGCATAATAGGCAGAAAATAGAGTGATTTTTTGTTATGCCCCTCCCCTGATGAAATGGTCAACAATCCGACAAAAGCCGGAATAAATGTTGAATTTCATAGGGCAAGCCCAACCCTCCCCAAAGGAGAGGGAGTAAAGTATTTGAAGTTTATCAATTACACACCTTCTCCAATGTAGAAGGGGTCCCGCGTCTAAATTTGACTTGTTCATTTTAGATGCGGGACGGATGAGGCTAAATAATAAGGAATATAAGATTTAGAAAAAAATCCAAAGTTAGGAGGTAATTTTGTTAAAATCTAATTTGTTAATTACAATAGATGCAATAAATTATGGATTATGCAAAACTCTTAATGTTAGTTTATCAAAGGAGGATTGATGGATAAAAGAGACAAAGGGAAGATTTTTTCCGGAATTGTCCTGATTTTACTGGGACTATCTTTAGCAGGTATCAACCTGTTCGCCGGCTTAGGACATAACACCATTTTACTTTTGCTGGGCGGTCTTTTCATAGCCTGGTATTTTTATAGCAACGCTTACGGTCTGCTCATTCCCGGTTGCCTTCTGTTTGGGATGGGTCTCGGTTCACTGGGCAGTAAATACTTCTGGGTTTCCACTCAAAACAGCCAATTAGGTCTGGGTGTCGGTTTCATTGCCATCTTTCTGATCGACTGGCTGCACAGCGGTAAAAGCCACTGGTGGCCGCTCATTCCCGGCGGCATTATCACGCTGTCAGCACTTTCCCGCGGTGCACTGGGCATGAGGCATATCTTCCGACTTGGCTGGCCGGTAGTTCTGATTATCATTGGATTGTGGATCATTGGAAAATCAACCGGGATCATTAAAGATTCCGATGAAAATGATTCTGAACATCCACTGAACAAAGATATTCATGACTAAAAAAGTATTGGTTCCAATTGCCAATGGCTCCGAAGAGCTGGAAGCTATTGCCATCATCGATACCTTGCGCAGAGCAGGAGCAGAGGTGACAGTCGCTTCCGTTCAGGATTTGCAGATAACCGGAAGCTGCCAGACAAAGATCGTTGCCGATAGGCTCATCTCCGAATGCCTGGCTGAAAATTGGGATATGATCGCGCTGCCGGGCGGCTTACCCGGTTCGGAACATCTGCGGGATTCAGTGGAACTGACTAAGCTTTTAAAAAAACAGTCAACAGCAGGAAGATATTATGCTGCGATCTGTGCAGCACCGGTTGTGGTTCTGCAGTATCATGGTCTCTTGAAAAACAGAAAGGCAACCGTCAATCCGGCATTGGCAGATCAGATGGGAAACAAAGATCATCTGCAGCAGCGAGTTGTGGCAGACGGCAACTGCATCACCAGCCAGGCTCGCGGAACAGCTCTGGAATTTGCTGTAAAACTGATCGAACTTCTGTATGATCAAAAAACAGCGGATTACATCGCTGCTGAAATGCTATTGTAAACTCACAGAGTTCTATCAACAAATCAGTTGACAGCATATCTGCCTGAAAAAAAATGCATTTTTGAAGTTTTAATTATTATATATTTGTAGGAGATAGATAATGAAAAAAGGAATTCACCCGAAGTATGAAAAGATTACAGTAACCTGTTCCTGTGGCAATACATTCGAGACCAGATCGACCAGCAAAAACATCGAGAAGGTCGAGATTTGTTCTCAATGTCACCCTTTTTATACTGGTAAACAAAGAAATCTGGCCAAAGAAGGCCGTATAGAAAAATTCAATCAGAAGTATAGTAAAAATATTAAGAAATAACTATATAGAATTTTTCGCACCACAATCGTTTCTTTATAATTGTGGTGCGTTTTTTATATCTGGAAGTAAATGAAATGAGTCAAAAGAAAGAAGTTAAAAAACAGATTCAGGTTGGCGGACAGGCTGTGATCGAAGGTGTGATGATGCGCGGTCCCGAATATCTGGCAACAGCGGTGCGCCGCAAAGATAAAAGCATCGAAGTAAAAAAACAGAAATTTGAATCCAAAACAAAGCAGAACAAATTTTTTGCTCTACCAATAATCCGGGGTTTTGTTTCTCTTATCGAGATGCTCATCATTGGCATTGGAACTTTAAACTTTTCAGCTTCCCGTGCTGAATTGGATTGGAGCGAAGGAGATAAAAACAAGAAGAAAAAATCGAAAACTCGAGAAAGATTTGAGGAGATTTTCAGTTATATTTTTGCTTTCGGTCTGGCATTTTTGCTTTTTGCCTTTCTGCCCTATCGGCTGGCAGAATGGATGAACCTGGCTAAACAAAACATCTATTTCAATCTCTTTGCCGGCGCAATCCGAATAATTTTCTTCGTTCTCTATGTTTGGATAATCAGCCTTTTAAAAGATGTAAAGCGGATTTTTCAATATCATGGAGCCGAACACAAATCTGTTTTTGCTTACGAAAACGACACCGATCTTTCTGTAACAGCCATTCAGAAATTCGGAACACAGCACCCCCGCTGCGGAACAAGTTTCATGTTTTTCGTGCTGCTTATCTCGATTCTCGTATTTTCGATTGTAGATACTCTTGTCGCTCATTTTTGGAAAGTTCCTTCTTTCCAGCTAAGACTTGCCTACCACCTTCTGATGGTCCCGCTGATCTCGGGAATCTCTTATGAAGTATTGAAGCTTTCCGGCAAAAATATCAGACATCCCCTGGTGAAGTTGATGACAGCTCCCGGGCTGGTTTTGCAGAAGATCACAACTCAGCCGCCAAACGACGAACAGGTGGAAACTGCTCTTATAGCTATGAAATGCGCTTTGGAAATGGATGTTTCAGATTATGAAAATATTACATTCCTGAAGGAATAAAAGATGATCCCGGAAGAAAAAATAAGCGAAATTCAAACTGAATATAACAAGCTGAAAAAAGAGATCATGGATCCGGCTAATATGTCGGATAGAAAATATTATGGAAAGATCTCCAAAAGATTCAAGTATTTGGAAGAAATTCTGCAGAAGTATCATGTAATAAAAAAACTGCAGAATACACTGGCCGATACCAAAGCAATGGTCAATTCTGAAAAAGATCCTGAAATGCAGGAGCTTGCCAATGAAGAAGTGGAAAAACTGGTAGCCGATCTTGAGAAAAAAATGGAAGATTTGAAAGACTTGCTGGCTCCCCGCGATCCAAATGATGATAAAGATGCTATCGTTGAAATCCGTGCCGGTACTGGTGGTGATGAAGCAGCAATTTTTGCTGCCGATCTTTATCGAATGTATTGCTATTTTGCCGAAAAGAAAGGCTGGAAGAAAACCGTAATCTCATCCAGTCCGACCGGTGTGGGTGGTTTCAAAGAAGTCATTTTTTCACTCAGCGGTGATAATGTTTATGGCACAATGCGTTTTGAAAGCGGTGTTCATCGTGTGCAGCGTGTTCCTGTCACAGAATCGCAGGGGCGGGTTCACACATCTGCCATCAGCGTGGCAGTGCTGCCGGAAGCAGATGATGTGGAAGTGGAAATCGATCCCAATGATTTGAAAGTAGATGTCTATCGTTCTTCCGGACACGGCGGTCAAAGCGTTAATACTACCGATTCTGCCGTGCGCATCACCCATCTGCCTACTGGTTTGGTCGTTACCTGTCAGGATGAAAAATCTCAATTAAAAAATCGAAATAAAGCGATGCATGTTTTGCGTTCCCGGCTGCTCGATATGGAAATAGCCAAACAGGAAGCAGAAATATCTGCTGCCAGAAGATCTCAAGTGGGAACCGGAGACCGCAGCGCTAAAATTCGAACCTATAATTTTCCTCAATCCAGAGTTACAGATCATAGAATAAATTTGACATCTTACAAATTAAATAACATTTTGCTCGGTGAGTTGGATGAGTTTATTGAAGCTCTGAAAATAGCTTTTAAAAATGAGATGATGAATGAGTAGTAAAAACGGAGAATCACATAATTCCGAACCTTCGGAACCTGACGTTCCAAGGCGAATAAAGAACTTTTCGTACTTTAATTATAGTTTGTGTAATTTGTAATATGTGGATTATAACTCTTATTATCGTTCTCATATTCTTTGCTTTGTCTTTTTTCTTTTCCGGAGCGGAAACAGGGCTGATCTCCATCGACCGATTGAAAATGGAACAGGCAGCCAAAAATGATAAAAAAAAGAAACAGATCCTCAGTTTTCTGGAAAACCCTGACCGCTTATTCGGTACTACACTTTTGGGCAACAATATCTCCGTTGTCATCGTCTCGTCACTTTCCATTTATCTCATAAATAAATTAAAAAACAGCGGAACTATCTCAATATCTGATCATGCTGCCACTTTGCTGATCGCTGGCTTGGTCCTCATCCTGGCAGAGATCATTCCCAAAGCCATTTACCGTGAAAATCCCAACCGCATGATTACCAGACAGTTTCCACTTCTGCGGTTTTTTGCTTTCATTTTCCGCCCTTTTTTAAAGTTTGTTTCTACCATAAATTCCTTGCTGGCAAAATTGTTCAAACTTTCCGAACACAACGGTTATCATCTCTTAACACGAGAGGACCTTTCTTATATGCTGGCAGAAACAAAAGATGACGGATTGCTGCACGAAGATCAGCGTGAAATGCTGGAGGAAGCTCTGGAATTTACCGAACTCGATGCCGAAAACGTGATGGTTCATCGCACCGAAATTGTTGCCTTCGAAAAAAATACACCTATCACTGAAGTGATCAAAACTGCCCGCCAGAAAGGCTACACTCGTTTTCCAGTGTATCAGGAAGATTTGGATCATATCATCGGCATCCTCATCATTTATGACCTGATCGAAAGCAATCAAAATAAACAGGCAGTTGCCGGAGATTTTGCCCGAGAAGCTTTTTTTGCTCCTGAAAACACCGATGTTGACCATTTGCTCACTGAAATGCAGACAAATAAGAAAAGTATTGCCATTATCATTGATGCTTTTGGCGGAACTGCAGGCCTAGTAACTATCGAAGATATCTTAGAAGAAATCGTTGGAGAGATTGAAGATGAATACGATACGGCTTCCCAGAACATAGAAAAAATAGATGAAAACACCTACAATGTACCAGGTTTTATGGAAATCGATTATTTGAACAATGAATTTGATTTTCAATTGCCGGAAGGTGATTATGAAACGATCGCCGGACTGATTATCGATAATCTGGAAAAAATTCCTCAAAAGAATTCTCAGATTCAGGTTGGATTCTGGAATTTGAAGGTTTTACAAGTTACAGACAAAAAAATCGTGCGAGTACAATTGAAGAACACAAGGCCTGCCAATGCAAAACATAAAAACTAATCTGCTCAATCCTGTTTCAGCTTATCAAACCGATTTTAAGCGTAATGTTTTCATCACTCTGGAAGCTAAGAAAATAACCGCAATAAGAGAAGATTTTGACGGTGTTTTTGAAGACAGGACAGATCTGATCTGCTCTCCCGGATTCATCGATAGCCATGTGCATCTTTCGCAATTCAATATGCGCGGCTCGCACAGTCCCAACCTGCTGCACTGGCTGACTAACTACACTTTTAAAGAAGAATTACGCTCTCGGGACCAGGATCATGCTCATCAAATTGCAGAGGATTTTTTTGCCGAACTGGTAAAAAGAGGAACAACTACTTCCATAATTTACACCGCACCCTTCAGACAGGCTTGTGATACTGCTTTTGAAGTGGCACAACAGAAAGGAGTCCGTGCTGTTATCGGCATGACGATGATGGATGTCAATTCGCCCGATTCTCTAAAGCAAACGACAAAACAGGCTTTTGAAGGTAGTGTTGCGCTTTTCGAAAAATGGAACAAAAAAACCGATCTGCTGGAATATATCTTCACGCCCCGCTTTGCCCTTACCTGCTCGGCAGAATTGATGAAACTTACCGGCGATTTTGCCAAAGATAAAATTGCCTACATTCAGACCCATCTTTCGGAAAACAAAGATGAAATAAAACATGCTTTGGAACTTTTCCCGCAATTTTCCAGCTATACCGAAATTTACGAAAAACTAGGATTGCTGGGACCTAAGACGATTTTGGGTCACGTGATCCATGTGGACGATGAGGAAATTGCCATCCTCAAAAATAACAACAGCAAGATCGCCCATTGTCCCGATTCCAATTTCTTTCTGAAAAGCGGCATGTTCCCCTGGCAGAGATTACACTCTGCCGGACTGGATATTGCTCTGGGCTCGGATGTGGCCGGCGGAACTTCCGTGAATATGCTGAATGTGATGAAAATGGCTGCTTTTCGGCAGAATGATTATGTAGTTTCTCCGCAGGAATTGTATTATTATGCCACTCTGGGTGGAGCTAAAGTACTGGGAAAAGAATCTGAGATCGGATCATTGGAGGTCGGCAAAGCTGCTGATCTGGTTTTCCTGAAAATTGACGATTTTCAAAAATATGATGAAACCGAATTGCTTGCCAGACTGATCTACACGCATGAAGATGTGGAAGTGATGGAAACGCTGGTAAATGGAAGGAAGATGTTTTAATTAAAATAAATGATTTATTTGGAGGATTTAAATGCGAATCGTAGAATGTGTACCGAATTTTAGTGAAGGACGAGATCTAAAAGTAATCGAAAAAATATCTGAAGTTATCAAAGCCGTTGATGGCGCAACTCTCCTGGATGCAGATCCCGGAGCTGATACCAATAGAACTGTAGTAACAATTGTCGGCGAACCGGAGCCGGTGATGGAAGCTGCTTTTCAGGCGATCAAAAAAGCATCGGAGCTGATTGATATGACCAAACACAGCGGCGCTCATCCCAGAATGGGAGCTACAGATGTTTGCCCATTTGTTCCCGTCAGCGGCGTGACGATGGATAATTGTGTGGAATTCGCCAGACAAGTGGGAAAACGGGTGGGAGATGAACTTGGCATTCCCGTCTATCTTTATGAATATGCCGCCAGTAAACCGGAATGGAAAAATCTGGCAAATGTGCGCAAAGGCGAATATGAAGGTTTGAAAGATCGGGAAGGAAAAGCAGAATGGAAGCCGGATTTCGGTCCGCATAAATTCAACCCAAAAGCAGGCGCAACAGCAGTTTCTGCTAGGGAGTTTCTGATCGCCTACAATATCAATCTAAATACGAGAGATAAGAAAAAAGCACATGATCTGGCACTGACCATCCGTGAAAGTGGTCGCTGGGCACGCGACGAAAATAAAAAAATAATCAAAGATGAAAATGGCAAGAAAGTACGCCAACCCGGCTTGTTCAAATTCTGTAAAGCTGTGGGCTGGTACATCGATGAATACAATCGGGCACAGATCAGCATTAATCTTACCAATTTCAAAGTCACGCCACCGCATCTTGTCTTGGAAAAAGTGCGTGAACTGGCGGTGGAAAAGGGTATTCAGGTAACAGGCAGTGAACTTGTAGGACTTCTTCCCAAAGAAGCAATTCTGATGGCAGGAAAATATTACTTGAACCGTCTGGGTGAAAGCGCCGGAATTCCAGAGAAAATGATCATTGAAACTGCAATTCAGTCAATGGGATTAGACGATCTGACCGAGTTTGACATCAATGAAAAAGTAATCGAATATGCCATTGCCAGAAAAGACAATCTGGTCAATATGACTTTGGCCGATTTTGCTGATGAGCTTTCCACCGATTCTCCGGCACCGGGCGGCGGCAGTGTCGCTGCGCTTTGCTCTGCAATGTCCGGCGCACTCAGTGCGATGGTTGCCAATCTCACTTTCGGCAAGAAAGGTTATAAAAAAGTGTGGGATGAAGCCAGAGAACTGGCAGAAATTGGACAAAAAATTAAAGAAAACTCACTGTATGCCATTGATAAAGACACTCAGGCTTTTTATAAAATGATGGATGCAGCCAGACTACCCAAGAAAACCGAAGAAGAAATCGAAACCCGTGATGCGGCTATTCAGGAGGCAACAAAGAATGCCATTTTAGTTCCGCTGGAAACGATGGAAATTGCCCTCAAAGCTGTTGATCTTGCCGCCAATATCGCTGCTATCGGAAATGCCAACGCTCTTTCCGATGCCGGCGTGGCAGCCATCACAGCCAATGCAGCCGCCAAAGCTGCCTACTTGAACGTAAAGATCAATATGGGCGGAATTGAAGACGAATCTTTCAAATTTGATATTCTGACACAAGCTGACGAAATTCTGGATAAAGTGAATAATCTCGCTGTAAAAGTGGAAAAAGAGATTCAGGGAAAGGTCTAGAATATTAATGCGATGTAAATTATTTCGCAGGCATATTTAAAAAATTTATGCAAAACATCCAGAATCTGATCCAACTGCTGCAATCGGCAATTTCGCCGATCGTGCTGATCTCCGGCGTGGGCTTGCTGCTGCTCTCGCTTACCAATCGATTAGGACGGGTGATAGACCGTTCCCGCTTTCTGGTGCAGGAAATCGAAGCGGGTAAAGACGGCGAGAAAAAGCATGTTCAAATCGGCATTTTATATCGCAGAAGCCAAATTCTGCGCGCTTCCATCACCTGCATTTCTATCACAATCCTGATAGCCAGTCTCATGATCCTGCTGCTTTTCTTTGGATATTATTCCCAAATCGATATATCTGCATTGTTCACAATTCTTTTTATTTTTGCCATTGTTGGGTTAATCATCGGGATACTTTTTTTTCTGCTTGATATCACGGTCACTTTGAAAGCGCTGAAAATTCAAGTGAAGGATTACCTTCAATGAAATACAAACATCTTTTCGGTCCGGTGCCTTCGCGGCGATTGGGCATGTCTTTAGGCGTCGATCTGGTTCCTCACAAAGTATGCACTTTTAACTGCATTTACTGCGAAGTGGGCAGAACAACAATCCACACTTTAGAGCGCAAAGAATACGTTCCCATCTGGGAAGTTCTGGATGAGATAAGTCATTATCTCAGTCGAAAACCCGAACTGGATTTCATCACATTTTCCGGTTCAGGCGAACCGACTCTGAACAGCGGAATCGGCGAAGTTGTTAATTTTATCAAAGAGAATTACACGGATTACAAGCTTGCTCTACTCACCAATTCTTCACTGCTCTGGCAGCCAGATGTAAGAGAAGAAATCCAGAATATTGATCTAATTCTGCCTTCCCTGGATGCGGTCAGTGAAGATGTTTTTGCCAAGATCAATAATCCTGTTCAGGGACTTTCGGCTGAAAAAATCGTGACTGGTTTAGTTGAATTCAATAAAGAATTTACCGGTGAAATGTGGCTGGAACTTTTCATCGTGCCGGAAATCAATGATTCGAAGAAAGAACTGAGTTTGATTAAGAAAGCTCTTCAGCAGATCAAACCAACCAGAGTTCAGTTGAACACGCTGGATAGACCCGGAACGGAAGCCTGGGTGCAGCCTGAAACTGAAAAGAATCTTAATAGAATTCTAAAATATTTCAAACCGCTGCCGGTGGAAATTATAGCAAAATTCCGCTCGCACGGACACTTCTTCAGTTTCAGCGAAAATGTGGAAAATCAGATTTTTGAAACGATCCGACGCCGTCCCTGTACTGCAAATGATTTATCGGAAATGTTGAACTTGCCAGTTAATGAAATCAACAAATATCTGAAAGAACTGATCTTACTCAAAAAGATTTTTAGTGAATCACGAGAAAGAGGAGTATTTTACCGTGCTCTCTGAGCAAGTTTTTCAAACTGCTCAATTGGAGCACGATTTACATCCACAAGCAACTTTGATTGACTATTACAAACTGTTTTTTCAGGCAACTTTCGGTCCCAATCATTATATCCATGACCCGGATGCGGCTCTTGATTCTCTTACTCGGGAGCTAGCTTCGGCAAAGAGTTTCGAAGCTCATCTCTATCAGAAAATTGGTTTACAAAATACATTTTATCGTGTGAATTTGAAAGTTATTCATCAGAAACTCATTTGCCAGGCAGATTTTTTCACAGCCTTCCTGCGCAGCAGCAAATTTAAAACTTCAACCAGCCTTGATCAATGGGCTTCTCAATGGAACCAGATCGAAGCGGCTCTGAAAAAATCTCCGTTCAAAATCTATGATTTTGAGGAAGCCAGCCGCTGTTTAGAGCATTGCGTTACTCATAAAAACTACATTCTTTCTCACAGTGATATTTATCGCCGCATCTATCAGCCACATTATCGGATTTTTACAGAAATGGAATTTAAAAAGTTAGGAATAGAAAAAAGACGCTTCTTTACGTCTCCGGCAACTATCTGATACTACTATAAATAACAGGATGTATAATTATATGAAACAGCTAATTCTATTATTATTTCTTTTCGTCAGCTTCAATCAATTTTGCCAGCAATTGCAATTTGGCGAGATCGATCCTGACCGGATTTCAGACGGTCCTTACATCTTTTGGCAGGAGGATCAGGCTGAAATACTATATTTAGTAAACAGCAAACCGGTTAAGCTCAAGATTGAGATAACCGACCTGAAAAACAAAGAGCTTGTGCTGGAAGAAATTGGTTTCAAGCAGAGAATTCTGGAAAACCATACACTGCCGCAGGTTGTTTTTGATGATGTGGAAAAATATTTTGCAATCAGCGATATTCATGGTCAGCATGATTATTTTGTGCAGATCCTGCAAAACAATGAGATCATAGATCAAAACCTCGATTGGAACTGGCAGAACGGTCATCTGGTGATTCTGGGCGATGTCTTTGATCGCGGACCGCATGTAACAGGAAGTTTGTGGCTCATCTATAAACTGGAACAGCAGGCAGCTGAAGCAGGCGGATACGTTCATTTCCTGCTGGGAAATCACGAACTGATGATCTTCCGGAATGATTTGCGATACCTGCATGAAAAATACAATTTTGTGGCAGAACAACTGAACATTTCCTATACTGAACTTTATTCTTCAAAAACCGAATTGGGAAGCTGGCTGCGTTTTAAACCGACTGTCATCAGGCTAAACGATCATCTCTTTGTTCATGCCGGCATCAGTCCTTTGCTGGCAGAAGCGGTAATATCTCTGCAGAATATCAACACAGCAATGCGAGACTATTTGTCTTCTCGCCATAGCCAAACGTACGCTCAGGAATTTCTCGATCTGCTGCTTCACAGCAACGGACCTTTCTGGTATCGAGGTTATTTCCAGGATTCAAAAAGATATAAAATGATTCATGAAGCACAACTTGATAGCATCCTGAGACAGTTTCAGGCAGCTAAAATCTTCGTCGGTCATACAACGCAGGATTCCATCCTATCGGTTTGGAATGGTAAAGTAATTGCCGTGGACAGCGGCATTAAATACGGTGATAAGGGTGAAGGTTTACTATGGCAGGATGATATTTTTTACCGAGCAAGTCATAGTGGGAAGAAAATAAAACTTGATTTTATTAACTAACCATAAAATAATCGTCTATGGAGGTTGTGATGAAAAGAATTTTAGTTGCGATCGATTTGACTGAAGAAGCTGATGTTGTTCTCGATTTTGCCAGCCGTATAGCCGCACAATTCAAGGCAAAACTATGCATCGTACATTGTGAATCTATCGATTATTACATCTCTGTGGGAGAGGATAACACTTTAGGATCATTTAACAGCATAATGTTGCCGGAAGTGATCGAAAACAGACGCAAAGTCGTCAAAAAAAGATTAGAAGAAATCGAACAGAAAGTAAAAAAAAATGGATTGAACGTACAAACAGTTTTACTTGAAGGTCCCACAGTTCAAAATATTCTGGAAGAAACCGAAGCATTTAAAGCAGAACTCATAGTTGTCGGCTCACACAAACATGGAAGATTCTTCAATCTCATTTTCGGCAGTACACACGATGAACTGATCAAGCATTCCAAAATTCCGGTGCTTGTTATCCCTCCAGTAGATAAATAAATGTTCTCAAACGTCGTGAACGGCGTTGTTGTTTTTTCGTTTATTTATTCCTGGGCGTAAACGCCCAGGCTATTTGATTTATTTTCCAAATAATTATCACGTTAACAAGAGCCTGCCTTTTTTTACCCGTGGAATTTCGCAAGCAACCACGACAAAAAACACATCAAGTATGAATAATCTATACGTTAACGCATAGGAAATCAACGAAGAAAAAATCTTCCCTACGCCGTTTACGGCGTTAGACAAAAAGTTAAAAATAATGTTTGACTTTTGCACATATGTGCATTAACTTGTCTCCAGATTAAAAAAGAAAGGATGTATTATGTCGCGACCGAAGAAGAAAAGACTGGTTCACAGACCACCGCTTTATACTTCGTTCAAACCCATCGGTGTGCGAGCTACTGCTTTAGAGCAGATCTCGCTGAACCTGGATGAGCTGGAAGCCATCAGGCTGGCAGATCATCTCGGCAAAGATCATACTGAAGCTGCCGATGAAATGGAGATTTCCCGCTCGACTTTCACCCGCTTGATCGAACAGGCTCGACATAAAGTTGCCAGATTCTTGTTGGAAGGCAAGAATCTGAATATCGCCGGCGGCGATATTCATTTTCGGGGAAATCTGCTGCGTTGCCAGAATTGCGGACATATGTTCAAAACCGGTTTTGAACAACCGGTAGAAGTTTGTCCGTCTTGCGGCTCAGCGGATCTTCTGGATCTGGCAGGCGGATTTGGTCATGGCAGATGTTGTCGCGGCTTCAAACGTAAACCAGGGAGGTAAATTATGCCAAGAGGAGACGGAACAGGTCCGGACGGCAAAGGTCCGCGTACCGGAAGAGGATTAGGAAAAGCTTCCGGAAACTCTATGGGTAGCGGAGTTGGCAAACCCAGAGGAAATGCGGGAAGTAAAAATTCAGGAAGAAAAGGTTCAGGTCAGAAAGCTGGTCAGGGAAGAAATCGATAAATTTAAATCAGGAGGTATATTATGCCAAGAGGAGATCGAACAGGTCCCAATGGAATGGGTCCGATGACAGGCAGAGGATTGGGTTACTGTAACAATTTTGCCAGTCCGGGTTTTGGAAAAATGACACCCCGCGGGATGGGTGGAAGATTCTTTGGAAGAAGAGGAGGTTTTGGTAGAGGTAATCGCTATTTTGCCAATCCGGATTGGGATTATCTGTCCCCAAACCCGCCGGCGTATGATGCAAAGTCGCAGAAGGCTTATCTGGAAAGCGAGATCAAATTGCTTTCCGAACAACTGGAAGAGATGAAAAACAGACTATCTGAATTATCCCAAGAGGAATAATTCACATCCTGGCAGGGGTTGCTATCTCTCCTCCCCTGCCGGTTTTTTTAGGAAAAAAAAAATGAATAATCGCCATCAGAGCTTTCGTTACCGAAACCGGAGAAATCGCAGCTTTTCCGGCAGAAATTCACTTATTACCACGATCATCAGCGGTATCGCCGGAGTCGTGATCAAGGATATCTCCAACGAGAACAGCAAGATCAAAGGTCTGCTGAGGCACGTTTTCAAACCGAAACAGCTGCAATCAAAATCTCCCAAACAAGTGATCGATACCGAATATTCAGTCATCGAAGAAAAGGATACGCAGATAAAAGAGATAAAAGAAGATAATAACAATCAAATTGGAGAAAAGAAATGAACAAGAAAATCGCTATACCAACACAAGCAGGCGCACTTTGCGCCCACTTCGGACACTGTGAAAAATTCGCTGTCTACGAAGTAAAAAATGATCAGATAATTAAAGAAGAGATGATCACACCCCCGCCGCATGAACCCGGCTCGCATCCTGCTTTCCTGCGCAATCTGGGCTGTGAGGCAATTATCGCCGGCGGCATGGGACAACGCGCCCAGAATCTGTTTGCTCAAAATAACATAGAAGTCATTATCGGATTGCACTCACACGATCCTAAAGCACTGGTACAGGAATACATTGCCGGCAATCTGGAATCCGGCGAAAATCTTTGTGATCATTAAATATGAAAATAGCTATCGCCAGCGGCAAAGGCGGCACCGGCAAGACGACGCTTGCTACAAATCTGGCAAGCCTGATCGCTGAAGAAAGAAATGTTATTCTGGTCGATCTGGATGTGGAAGAACCAAATTCCGGTCTTTTTCTCTCGGGTAGACTGGAACATCAGGAAGATAAATTTAAGCTGATCCCGTCCTGGGAAAAGGAAGACTGCAATCTCTGCGGAAACTGCCAGAAAGTATGTAATTTTCATGCAGTCATCAAATTGGGTGAAATGATCATGGTTTTTCCGGAACTCTGCCATAGCTGCTTTGCCTGCAGCGAATTGTGCCCGACAAAAGCTCTGCCGATGATCCCGCAGAAAATGGGAGAACTGAAGCATTATTCTCTGGACAAGATCGACTTCATCGAAAGCAAGCTGGATATCAGTCAGGAACAGGCTGTTCCGCTGATCGCCCAAACTCTGGAATATGTTGATGAAAATTCCCCCGCAGATGTTTTGAAAATCTTTGATTCCCCGCCCGGTACTTCCTGCCCCGTGATCGAAGCGACCAAAGATGCCGATTTTGTGATCCTGGTGACGGAACCCACTCCCTTCGGCTTGCACGATCTGAAGCTGGCTGTGGAAACCATGCGGGAACTGGGAAAAGACTTTGCCGTCGTTATCAATCGCTTCGGCATCGGCAATGATGATGTGATCGAATATTGCCGGCAGGAAAAAATCGGAATTCTGGCAAAGCTGCCGAACAACAGAAAAATCGCCGAACTCTATTCGCAGGGAAAACTCATCTACCAACAGATTCCCGACTTCAGATCAGAATTACAAAAAGTAGCAGATCACATCCTGAATCTGCACAAAGGCGGCACTTCATGAAAGAAATCGTCATCATCTCCGGCAAAGGTGGAACCGGCAAAACGTCTATCACAGCTTCCTTTGCAGTTTTGGGTGGCAGCAGTGTGGTGGTGGCAGATTGCGATGTAGATGCAGCTGATATGCACCTGCTGATGCAGCCGGACTGGCACTATTCGGAAGATTTTTTCAGCGGCGTAATTGCCGAAATCGATCAGGACAAATGCATCAAATGCGGGAAATGCGCTGACGTCTGCCGCTTTCATGCCATACCCGTCATCGATAAAAAATTTGTGGTACACAATCTGAATTGCGAAGGCTGCGGTTATTGCTATCAGATCTGCCCCCGCGATGCCATTTCGATGCAGGAACAGAATGTGGGCAAATGGTATATTTCCAAGACAAAAGCAGCTAATCGCATGGTTCATGCCCATTTGAAAAGCGGCGCTGATAATTCCGGCAAGCTGGTGGCAAAAGTGAAAAAGGAAGCAAAGAAGCTGGCGGAGCAAGATAAAAAAGATTTCATCATTGTGGATGGTTCGCCGGGCATCGGCTGTCCGGTGGTTTCATCTCTTTCCGGCGCTGACTTCGTGGTGCTGGTCACCGAACCTTCCGTATCCGGAATGCACGATCTGAAGCGTGTTTATGAACTGGTGAAGAAATTCAATATTCCCGCCGGCTGCCTGATCAACAAAGCAGATATAAACGCTGATGTAACAGCAGAAATCAAATCTTTCCTGCAGCAGGAAAAGATTATTCATCTGGCTGATCTGCCTTATGATGAAAAATTTACCATAGCCATGACAGCAGGAAAAACGATCATCGAATTTGAAGAAAGTGAAATGAAACAGTTCGTGGAAAATAGTTGGAGAAAATTAAAAGAACTGCTCACAGATAAAAATGAAAAAAGCTCCCCTTTGTAAGGGGAGACGCAGAGGGGTTTTGAAAAAAATTGATGATCTCCAGTAAACCCCTATATTCCCCCTTCCAAAGGGGGACAAATATGGAAAAGGAGAAATAGAAAAATGAAAATAGCCTTCACAGCAAAAGGAACAGACTGGGATGCTTTGATCGATCCCCGTTTCGGACGCACGGCATTCATCGTGATCTATGATGAAGAAAAGGATGAAGTTAAAAGTTTTGATAACAGAGAGATCGACAGCGTAGCTCATGGCGCCGGCCCTCAAACTGCTCAGAAGCTTTTTGATCTGCAGCCTGATGTATTGATCACCGGCAACGGACCCGGTGGAAATGCCGGCAGAGTAATCGCTCAGGCGAATCTGAAGATTTTTGTGGGAGCTGCCGAGATGACCGTCAAGCAAGCTTATGAGGCATACAAAAGCGGAAAACTGCCATCTGCATGAATCATCTGGAACTAGTCATATTCGTGAAAAAAACACAGGAGCCTGAATAAAACGTTAACCCCCTCGGTCCCCCTTGACAGGGGGAAAAGAAAGAGGAAATGGAAGAAATTCTCCCCTGTCTGCACCGCCGAAACGCAGCGAAGGCGTGACAAGGGGAGATACGGCTTCAGCCAAGAGGGGTTTTAATCATATGAAAATATCAATCGTTTACGACAACACAACCAGGAATCCTGATCTGCTGGCAGATTGGGGCTGGTCGTGTCTGGTGGAAACACATAATCGTAAAATTCTGTTCGATACCGGCGGCAACGGCAAAATCCTGCTGGATAACATGCTGGCTTTGAAGATCGATCCTACCTCGATAGACGATATCGTCATATCGCATTCGGATTTCGACCATATCGGCGGATTATCCACTTTTCTGAATGCCAATCCAACCGCAGTTGTTCATATTCCGATTTCCTTCCGGGGAATTCGCTATCCAAACAAAATCCTCTATTATGATGAACCGGCAGAAATCTATGATCGAATTTTCCTGACCGGTGAACTGGGCAAACGGGAACAATCTCTGGCTGTGAAAACTGCAAATGGTTTAGTGTTAGTGGTAGGCTGCGGTCATCCCGGTATGGTAAACATAATTGATTCTGTTTCGCATTTTGGAGACGTTTTTGCCATCATCGGCGGCTTGCACGGATTTCAGGAATTTGAGATTCTGGATCAGATAGAAAAGATCTGCCCCGCCCACTGCACCCGTTACAAGAACAAAATTCAAGAGCTCTATCCGGAAAAATATCTCGAAGGCGGAGTGGGAGAGGTTTTTGAATTTATGAGTTAAAAAAAACGAGAGGATAATAAATGAATATATCACAAAGAGTTAATAAAATTTCCGCTTCAGCGATCCATGAAATGACCCGACTCTCAAAACAGTATGACGATGTCGCATTTCTCTCCTGGGCAAAACCTACTTCCGGCACGCCCGAACATATCAATCGGACAGCTATTGAAGCTATCAACAACGGTCTGACCGGAGGATATTCTCAGAATGAAGGAATTCCTGAATTGCGGCGGGAAATTGTGAAAAAACTGAAGCGAGATAATAATATAGAAGCAGAGATCTCCGAGATAATTTTAACCATCGGCGCCATCGAAGGACTGGCGGCTGCTGTGATGGCTGTTATCGATCCGGGAGATGAAGTTATTTTACCAACGCCAACATATTCAACCCACATTCGGCAGGTAGAGCTGGCTTCCGGTAAACCTGTTTTAGTGCCACTTCTGGAGGAAAAAGATTTTGCTCTTGATCTATCTGCCATCGAAAAAGCCATCACCAATAAAACTAAAGCAATCATGTATTGCAGTCCCAGCAATCCCACCGGCACTGTTTTTGCAGAAGAAGAACTCCGTCAATTGGCCGAAATTGCCCTGAAACATGATCTGACTGTGATCACGGACGAGGCTTATGAATATTTTATTTTTGATGATCACAAACATTTCAGTATTGCCTCGATTCCTGCAATGCGGGAAAATGCGATCAGCGTCTTCACCTTTACCAAAAGCTACGCCATGACCGGCTGGCGGATCGGCTATCTGCATGCCCACAAAAAAATGATCCCGCAGATCAAAAAAGCGCATATTCCTTTGGCAATTTGCGCTCCGGTAGTTTCGCAATATGCAGCGCTGGCAGCTTTGCAGGGTTCGCAGCAGTGTATTGCAGAATTCCGTTCTCACTACTTGAAAACACGAAATCTGATGTGTGAAAGATTGGATAATCTTCATCATGTATTTGAATATGTAAAACCGGGCGGATCGTATCTGATGTTCCCGAAGATTCTGGGAGAACAGGCAAAAGATTCTATCGCTTTCAGCAAAAAACTGCTGCATGATATTCAGGTTTCCACCACGCCGGGAATTGCTTTCGGTCCCACCGGAGAAGGTCATATCCGTCTTTCTTTCTGCGTGCCGGAAGAAATCATCAACAAAGCTTTTGACAGAATGGATAAGTATTTTTCCTGACAATATGATTAGAAAAACAATATGTAAATGGTATCAGATCTGCCCGATGAAATACTCTCTGGAGCAGGGTAAACTGGTTAAAAAATGGATCGAACAATATTGCCGGGGAAACTGGCAGGATTGCCTGCGCTTTCAACTGGAAGAAAAAGGCATATTCCATCCCGATAACATGCTGCCGGACGGAACAATTGATGAAAACCTATCTTGATTGTTTTCCCTGCTTCCTGCAGCAGACTCTGCGCGCCGGCAGAATTGCCGGAGCCGATGAGCAGACTTTGAAATATCTAATGGACGAAGTGGGCGGAATGCTGAAAGATATTCCGCTTTCCCACACGCCGCCGGAAACAGGCGAGATCATCTACAGAATGATCTCAAAAATTACCGGCAACAGCGATCCCTATAAAAAAATCAAGCAGCAAAACATCGAACATGCTTTGCAGCTTTATCCCGACCTGAAAAATAAGATCAAAAATTCCGAAGATCCGCTGCTGACAGCTATCCGGCTGGCAATTGCCGGAAACGTCATCGATCTGGGGGTGAATCGAAAATTCGATCTTGTTAAAGATATCGAAATTGTCCTGAAACAGGAGTTTGCCTTCTTTGATTATGAAGATTTCCAAGCCGGACTGGCTAAAGCAGAACGAATTCTCTATCTTGGCGATAATGCCGGCGAAGCAGTTTTTGACAAACTTCTGATCGAAGAACTGGGAAAACCGGTCACCTACGCCGTGCGCGAAATCCCGGTTTTAAACGACGTGACAATGGCTGAAGCCAGACAGATCGGCATCGATAAAGTGGCTAAAGTTATATCTTCCGGCTCCGCCGCACCCGGCACGATCCTGAAAAATTGCAGCCCTTCATTTATAGAAATTTTTAATAATTCCGACCTGATCATCAGCAAGGGACAGGGAAATTACGAAGGACTTTCCGGTCAAAATGCGCCAGTATTTTTCCTGCTGAAAGTGAAATGCCCGATTATTGCCAGAGATCTTGGCGCAGAGGTGAACGATATAATCCTGAAAAGGCAATAATGTTGAATTCCTGCCGAGCTTGATCAACAGAGTTTCCATGACATGCAGAGATGCCTGGAAACTCTTAATTTGTTATGGGTCGTTTAATCATTTACACTTTTCTCATTTTCTATAATTTTCAGACTATACTCAGCTTTTTTTCTTAAATGCCAATTATGACTTTCTTCTTCAGTACGTTCGCTTGCTTTCTTATTTGAATTGGGAATACGAGAGAGAATTTCAACACAAATTGGTTTTAGATAATCTTTAATGCCTAAGAAGAATAAAGTATTTGCAGCATGGTATTTAAATAAATATGAAATTGAATCATTATTACAAAGTGACTCGAAGTACGGGATGAAATGATCTTTGTAACTTATATAAATTGATCGTTTTGTTTTTTCGAAATCACCCAATAAATTTTTCTTGTAGAAATTGATAATAACTTCTTTTTCATTTTCCTTAATTAATTCTTTAAATTTATTAAATGCAATATCAAATTTACCAGCATTCATTAAAGGCATTATTGCTATGCTTTGAAACTCAGGTGTCGAATCATTGAGCATTTTTGATAATAATTTTATAGCTTTGTCACTTTTGTATTTGATTAATGAATATGCGACAAACTCTTTCTCTTGTAACATGTAGTTTCCTTGATATAAAAAAGAATCAATTCTGGAAATTTCAACTTTATTCTTAAAAATGTAATTTGCTTCTGAACTATATGCATTAGCAAAGATCTTTGCAGACAAACTTATAATAACCAGAAAAAGAAAAAGTGTTACAACTCTATTCATCATTACCTCCCATTAACGACCCATAATGGTTCGAGTGTGCGGTACTCTTCTTGCTTTTCTTACAACCTGAGCACTGACACTTTTGTTAGTCGCATCGTTCTAATCAAAACAAGACCAGCCCAAGATTATTCCTGAGCTGGTCATTTGATGCTATTTCAACAGCAAGCATTTCTTCACGGATTTAGGTTTTCCATTAACTTTCAGTTGGTAGAAATAAATTCCTGATGAGCATTTCTTATTGTTGTTATCTTTGCCGAACCAAATTACAGAATGTTTACCAGATTCACAAACATCTTTAACTAAAGTTTTAACAATCTGTCCTTTGATGTTAAATACTGATACTTCAACTTTACTTTCTTCTGGAATTGAGAATGAAATAGTTGTACTTGGATTGAACGGATTTGGATAATTCGAATATAACTCCAATTTGTGTACTTCTGGTATTTCATTATCCGGTTCAGAATTGCCGAAAAGCATGTTAATTAAATCATCACGTTTTTCTTCAAATTCCTTCTTCGAATTAGGTTTCAATTCCGTAATCGAACCAGTATAATTAGCTCTGCTGGCATTTTCCATTACAAGATATGTATAGCCTGCATCAATAACTGCAAAAACAGAATCTACAGTTGAGGGTGGATTCTGGATTATGTTTTCATGATAATCAATCGCAGGTTGGAATTCTTCTAACTTAACATTGCAGCAACTTATCAAATAATCAGATAGTTTTGTCATTTCCTCATCATAATGCATATTCGTTTCAGTTGCATAATAAAGTTTTAAACCTGCAAAATCATGATCAGATTTCACTTTTAGATCAAAGAGTTCTTTTGCTGCAATTCTAGCAAATTTGGATGCAGGATAGATAGTAATTATAAGTTTGAGAGTTTGTTCAGCATTGGAATAATCACTACTTTTGATTGATTGTTTTGCTGTAAGATACAACTCCTCATCAGCTGAAACATCTGGATTTTCTGGAACACCTGGATCCCAAATTGGTAGATATTCAAACAATTCAAAAGGTGAAAGGTCTGTATTTGGATTAAATGAAGTTCCCCAATTATTGTTCGAAATGTTTATCGGTTCGTTAAAAACAGGAACCCGTTCGCATTTCACGTAACTGTATTCATGATTTTCATCATAAATTTTATTGTAATAGAATTGAGCAGGTCTGCTGTCATAAGTAAATCTTATTTCATGATCATCATTTTCTCTGATAATTTGTAACGGGTAATCCTCTGAACCAATAAGATTAAAGTTGCTGTCCCTAATTATGAAAATACCGTCTCTATTGTTATTCTCTATTCGATTATTACCTAAAATATCAATATTGGAATGATAAAGATATATTCCGTCATTTTGATTATTTCGAATAATGTTATTTGAAATGGAATTAGTTATTCCTGAACCTGATTCCCAAAATCTTAGACCTGAATTGCAGTTCTCAATAAGATTATTTGTAATATTGATATTGGGATATCCTGTGGTTTCGACACCTGCATTCATCAATGAACCAAAGATATGGCAGTTATGAATTGAAATTGTTTCAGAATGCTGCATAATGCCATATAGTTCAGAATATATAGGAGAATTATCTAAAATTGAATTTTCTAAATACAAGCTGGAACTATCCATATTTAATGGAGTATTAATCAGATTTCCGTTATTTATATTTAATTCTCTGAAAGAATTAATTTCAGCATTTTGGATGACAACATGATTCAGTTCAGCAGTAGTTAAACCTTCTGGAAATTCTAAACCCTGCCAGTAGTTTTGTGATGCCCCTTGAATTACTGGTTCAAATGTCACAGGATGATTTTCAGTGCCGTTTATTATCAATTCACCATTGCAAATAAGCTTACTATTTTCCTTAGCATTAATTATAGTTCCTGATTTAATTATTAATGAACTAGTAGCTGGTAGTGTAACTTCTCCGTTCAAAGTTAATGATCCCGACCAAATGTAATTTGTATTAGGATTCAACTGGCCTGAATATGGCTGAGAATAAAGATTATTATTAAATTCATTCATCTTCGGATATATATTCCCAGTTTTTCCATAAGATAAGCTCAAATCAGAAGCAATGATGTTACACTTTGGATCATCAAAAAAACTTGAAGCACGTTCTCCATAAATAATTTCAATATCACCATCAGAATCCAAATCTGTAATATTAGCATGAGTTTTATCATAATTTATCGGAAAAGAAAATAATAATTCACCATCTATGGAGTAACCCAATAAACTATTAGCATCGTTGAAAATGATATCAAGATTTGCGTCAGAATTCAAATCTGTTAAGATTAGGCTATTTGGTATACATTCTACATCATCAATTGAAAAAAGGATTTGATATTCATTTTCAAGAAAGTCAATTTCATAAATGTATAACGATAGGTTTACTTCATCATATAGTGTTAATACAATTTCTGGAATTCCATCATTATCAACATCTCCAATTGAATGACTATGATAATCATATGGCAATGGAATTTCACAAATTGGACTAAAATCAGCAGAATTCCTTATTTTAACAACATCATTTCTGAATATAGCGCAATCCAAATTCCCATCATTATTAAAGTCACTAAGTGTTAAAGTATTACCACCTGATGTTTGATTATTAAAATTTAGTGCACCATTTTGGAAATCATATTTAATAAGATCATTAGAATCCAGAATGAAAACTTCATTAATTCCATCAAGATCACTATCTCCAATAGCAATATCCTTTATATAAGTTGTAGCGAAGGGATTCATAAGTGCATTGCCGTCTAAATCATAAATACTTATCCAATTTTGATAGGGTTGAATGCTACTATAGTGACTGATTAATTCGTTATTCCCATCCTCATTTATATCACCTAAACAATAATTCTTTACTCTATATTCATTAAGTGAACTATACGTAAACAAATCAACACCATTATTGCCATCAATTCTATGAAGATGGTATTCATCGTCAGACAAAACACGGAATATATAATCATAATCATTCTGATTCATTTCTATCGGTAAATACAAACCTTCATTTTTTAAATAACTGTTCCAAAGTAAATCTCCATCAAAAGAACTTTTTGTACCGCATGATAAAATACTATTATTATGTAATAGAGGAATATCTTGAAAAAAATTATAATTATGATCAGATATTGGGATTAAATTTGGAAATCCTTCTTGATAGCGTAGAAATTTGTATTCTTTTGAAGTCAAATTATTGTTTTCATTTCGTTCAATTATTGATCCATTAGGTAAATTAGGTTCAATAGGATCAACTATGATTTGAATGTCAAATTCGGTGGGCATAGTACTTGAAATATCAAAACTAAAAATGACATTTTCATATTCCATTTGACCAATACCATTAGTGATTTCTTCAGTTGATGTTAAACTAAAGCCGGTAAAATTATTTAAGATATTACATTCGACAATAACATTTTGAGTTACATCAGCATGACTTAGATTAGATATAGCTGCAGTAATCTGTAATGTTTGGTGATTAATATCTTCAATATCAATCTGTTGAGGACTACATAGAAGGTCACATAATTGAATATTATCAGAATCTAAAAGAATATTTAAAGCAGGATCTCCAATTAAATTATACTGTCTACGAGCATCACCTCTAGTTGTTTTTAGTTTTGCCTCCATTAGTATCTCACCACACATACCTAACGAGTATGAACAAAATGCATTGAATAAATGAGGAGCAAAATCGTAATTGTCACAGAAGGAAGCTTCCTCAGTGGCTCCAATAAAACCTATTGCACCTCGTATACTATTTGAAACTAAGAAATCTTCTGCCATACATTCATCTTCAACTTGAAAAGCACCCGTGTTACAAGCAATACTAAAAATTAATGGTAATCTGTTATTGTATACTGAGTAATCAATGTCGCTATAACAAAAAGTATCTGGGCAACCCCAACACAGAGTACCTCCATGACCCATATAAGTAAAAACAAGGTTACCATTAGCATATTGAGTTTGTGCCGAAGATTTTGAATTATCAAATATTGTTGTATTAAAATTAAGATTTGAAAAGGGATTATTTGAATCGGTTAATAATGTTGTTGTATATTCTGTAACGATTGGATTAATAATTTCTAAACCATCATGAATTTCTTGCTGAGACGGTTCACCAATCAAGAACGTCATCCTCTCTTTCCAATTATCATAACCTTGACTCACATTAACATTTATTGGTTCATAATTTGTGATTTTTGTACATACATTTGCTACCTGCTGTGTATTATCCACTGGCAAGCGACCTAACAAAATATCGGGATAGACATCTGGAACACCGGCTGTTTCCGTTAACTGGCTGAAATAAACGTCGTAGCCTTCTTGATAAGTTGGGACAGGATAAGGTACACCACTTTCAAGCTCAACATCTCCAAACAAATTTACATAGCCAAGTTTGTTATCGAATGTACTGCTTGCCAGTTCTTGTTCGTAAGTATTTCGGATTAAAAATTTTACTTTTTCATATAACCAATCGTTAGGAGTTGTAACTTGTTCTTCAATATCTATTGTTTTTACGATAACAACATCAAAACCGTTGTGTTCTCTTCTTTTATCTGCTAATGTCTGCAGATCTGGATTATTCCAAAATTCAGAATGGGTTACGATCAAATAATCACAACTTTCGGCAATATATTTACCGTCAGGTCCATCAGAAAAAGTTTCTACCCATTGCACCGGTTCAGGATCTCTATTACTTCCGCAACTCACCGATGCGCTTAAACCATTGGAAATATAATTGATAAAAGTATTACCACAAACCTCATTAAAAATACCAACATCATTATTCACCGAACCGATTGCATTATCGAAAGTCATTTCGATAATAACACGAGAATAAGCAATAGCTTGTTGTTGGACAGGATTAAAATGAACAGGATAAATGTTAATTCTTATGCAATGCTGTGTTCTGACTGCTCCTTTTTCTACTAATTCACTTAAAGTGTCTGGGAAATATTCATTACTATTATAAAAACTATTATTGATTGAAAATTCCTCTTCGAGATATGTATAATCACCATTCTCAACTTCTACCCATTCAGGAGCTGGATAAATGCTGATATTATCAATAACAACAGAATCCAAGAGAGTGATATTTAAATTTACATTATCGCATTCGGGAATAGCAATAAGATAACTGATAACAGGAACTTCAGGAAAACCAACAGAATCCATTCTGGAATGTTCAGGAATATAAACACGATTGTAAGCATCGACATCAGTGCTTTTCATGCCGGGAATTTCCAACTCGAACGAGACTAGAGAACTTGTAGAATTTATCATCTCATATTCAGGAGCAGATTCACCTTTACCTGTAAAACTAACCCATTCTTCTGCAAAAATCAAACTGCCGACAAATATAACTAATAAAATACTAATAATAAGCTTTTTCATCTTACTATCCTCCTTTGGATTATTTGATTAATAGCATTTTTTTTACTGATGAGTTCTCAATATTTAATTTATAAAGATAGATACCGGAAGAGAAACCTTCCGCATTCCATTCAATTGAGTTTTGATTATTGTTGATTAACAGTTTATCTATTAATTGTCCTTTCATATTATAAATCTCAATAATTGTGTTTTTAGTATTTGATGGTAAGTTGTAACTGATTGTTGTTTTAGGATTAAGGGGATTAGGTGAATTGCTTAATTCAATTTTAGAATTATTTATAAATTCATCGTTACAAGCGTTATTTTCAGTAACATGAATGTAATCCTCTCTAAAAGCATAAGCTTCTTCTCCTATGCCACCTCCAATAGTGATATGCAATCGAACCGAAAAATATCCTGTATCTTGATAAGTATATTCAGGATTTTGCTCATAAGAATCTATTATACCGTCATCATTGAAATCCCACTCCCAAGTTTGAATTTCTTCCCCTCCTGAAAGATCTGTAAACTGAACATCTAATGGAACTGTTCCTTCAGTTGTTTCAGCAAAAAAATTTGCATAATTAGGTTCAGATCCGTAGCTGAAAGGATTGTAAACTGTGAATGTTTCTCCAAAATCAAGGCTATAGTATATATAAGTATATTGAATCTCGTGCATTAGTTGAACATACTCGACCAGCATATATAACTCTCCCGGTTGTCTGCCACCAACAAAACCCTTTACTGGTAAATTTGGGCAATTAAACACATTCTTTAACTCCCAAGAATTTCCATAATCATTACTATACATTAAATGTTTGTTTAAATCATTTATATTTACATTATCATAGAACAAGAAAAATTCACCATTCTCAAATCCCCGTGTTAATTGCATTTTTGTAGACCAGTGTAAATCAAATACATATTGTTGTACTAAATTCTCAAAATTATCATAAGAAACCAATAAAAAAACTGAATCAGAAATTGCAGTATGAGATAAAGTATAACCTACATTATTTTGTATATCTATTTCTACTGCTTTAAGAGAACCAAAATAACCATTGCAGGAATGATTAACAAAATTTATTCCATAATTTTCACTATGACTACCTTTACCATTAAAGACAAAACCTTCTTGTCTGCCACTGAGTATTGACGAAATATCATTACTTCTAAATACCCAACTACCATAATTTCCATAGTCATTTGAATAATATAGAACATCCGGCATTCTCGTACGGTATAAACTACCTGTGGTTAAATCTGCACAAATGCTTATAGCTTCACTTATACTATCCACACAAACAGCAGTTTCACCAAAATCTGTGGAATAGTAAATACCTTGTCCGGTTACTGTAGGGCCAATGTAGTATATCTCACCAACAGCAGGTCCGCGAGTAATGGAAGTGTCTGAAAAGAGTAATGTAATAATAAATATAAATGATATTGCAATGAAAATAAACTTTTTCATCTTTCTTTCCTCCTTATTTTAATAAAAGCATTTTTTGTGTTGGTGAGTTTTTAATATTTAATTTATAAAAATAGATTCCTGAAGAGAAATCACCAGCATGCCATGCAACTGATGTTTGCTGATAGTTGATAGCAATTTCATCCACTAATTGACCCTTCAGGTTATAGATTTCAATATTTGGATTATCGATGTTATATGGTAACTGATATCTAATAATTGTTGAAGGATTAAATGGATTAGGATAATTACTTATTTGTGTTTTGGAGATTTGTACTTTTTCTTGGTTACTTGAGTTATTTTCGGTTACATGAATATAATCTGTTCTGACAATAGTGTCTTCTCCGAGATTGTATTGAATCGTTAGACTTACAGAATAATATCCAGTATCTGGAAAAGTATATTGTGGATTTTGTTCATAGGAATCGATTACACCATCGTTCTGAAAATCCCACTCCCAAGATTCAAGATAATCACCACTGGATGTGTCCGTAAATTGTACAGTTAAGGGAGCTGTTCCTACTAAAGGCGTTGCAACAAAATTCGCATAATAGGGTTCGGGACCATGAGCAAATGGATGATATATCTCAAATGTCTCTCCATAGTCCAAGCTATGATAAATATAGGTATGCTTTATATCACCATTGAATTGAATATAAGTTTTAAAAGCATAAACCTCTCCAAGTTGCCTTCCACCGACAATTCCCGCATTAGTAACATTATTAAAAAAAAATGTGTTTTTATGTTCCCAAGAATAACCGTAATCATTACTATATAATAATTCTGCCTGATTACCTCCGACAGTATATAGTTCTCCTGATATAAAACCTCTTGTCAAATTACCGATTGGATCTTCTGATTTATTGAAAACATTTTGGAGTTCTAAATTCTCAAAATTATCATATGATATAAAGAAAAATATTGAATCCATATTTGTTGTACTATGTGATTTAACGTATCCAATATTTTGTGTATTATCTATTTCAGATGATGAAAAGTTACCCATATATCCATTGTAAGAATGTTGGATAAAATTTGAACCATAATCTTCACTATGTTGCCAAAATCCATTATATAAAAAACCCTCAGTAACACCACTAAATAATTTGTAATTAACATTCGATGTTCTAAAATCCCAGCTTCCTTGTTGCCCGTAATCATAAGATACATATAAATTTTCTGGCATTTCAAAACCATATAACACACCCGGAGTCAAATCAGCACAGATACTCATAAAATCGATGTTTGTGTATAATGTGCTATCCATACAAGTTGCCGTTTCACCAAAATCTGTGGAATAGTAAATACCTTGTCCGGTTACTGTAGGGCCAATGTAGTATATCTCACCAACAGCAGGTCCGCGAGTAATGGAAGTGTCTGAAAAGAGTAATGTAATCATAAATATTATTGCTATTGCAATGAGACGAATCTTTTTCATCTTTCTATCCCCAAAGTTTTTTACTTTTCTTTTTTACAACTACGTTGCGACTAATGCTTCGCTCCACGACCCAAAAAAGGTCGTGGATTTCTACTTTACATCTTAAAAAAGGTCGTGTATACTCCCGATTTGGGATTATATGTGACCTTATTCTCGATTTTGATATTTTATTCATCATCCAATTTTAGCCCATCAAGTGGACTTACGATTTTATTAAACGCATCCTTAGAAACATGGGTATATCTTTCTGTTGCCTGCCCTGTAGTTTTGCAAAAACGTATCGGGGTTTTTACGTTTTTATGACCAAGTATTTTCTGTATATATCTCAAGTCTTCTCCCTGCTCCAGCAAATGGGTTGCGAAGCTGTGTCGTCATCAAAAATCACAAGGTGTTTCTGCCCTTTGATACAGCCTTCCTTCATCTTGACTTCCGGCATTTTTCTGTTTCCTATAAAACTTACTGAGACGAAAGTGGTTAAAGGGATAATATTTGTCAAAGAAAAAAAGGCAAAAGATCAAAGGAAAAAGCAAATAACCGTCGTTCTGAGAAATTCCGCCCAAGGTTTATCCGCCTATGGCGGGCGGATAAATCTTTCACAGTAGATTGACGAAGAAAACCAGCAACAAGAAACCAGCAACCGGAATTCTTTTCGAATAGCCACGAGATTCTTGACCCGTGAAATTCTGTAGGAATATTTCACTTGGTTAGCTCGTGGATTAAAATTCAAGACTATGACTCCGGGATTTATCCCACAATTTTTGAAGGGGTTGAAACCCCAATACTTGTTTGTTATCCTTTTCCCTGAGCTGAAGCACGGGGCAATTCAGAACTCAAACATTGCGTTCCTTTGTGCTGTTTTGTCTGTCTCGCCGAAGTGTACGAAGTCAGACGCTCTTTGTGGCTTGATAGCTCATTCACCAATGACCAGTTACAAATGACCACCAGCTTGGTGTTGCTTCGTGGCTATCCTCTTAACTGCTGTCATGCTGAAGTGCTGACCGGCTGTCACCCTGAAATCCTGACAAGCTGAGACGCTGAAAAATGGAAGATTGGAAGATGTGAAGCTGAGAAGCTGAGATGCTGAGACGCTGACTATTGCTTCTGGTTTAATATTCTTTCGCTTGACACCAGCAACTCTCCAGAATTTTCTCAGTTCTTAAAAAATTAGAGGATGATATGGGAAAGAATATAGCCATAATCACGGTGGGTGGAAACATGAAAACATACATTTATATTTTGTTTCTTGCTCTAAGTATACTTTTCACTATTTCCTGTTCGAGAAGTGCGGATTCCGAACCTGATGCAAAGGTCAGGGTCATCGTCAGCATCCTGCCGCAGAAAGCATTTGTGAACGCTGTAGGCGGCGATCTGGTGGAGGTAAGTTCACTTATCCCTCCCGGGGGAAGTCCGGCATCCTATGAACCATTACCAGGTGATCTGATCAAACTGGAAAAAGCTGATATCTATTTTCGCATCGGTCATATTCCCTTTGAAAGATCGCATCTGGAAAAATTCCGCAATCTGAATCCGGAGTTGAAGATCGTAGATACTTCCCGATATCTGGAATTGCGGTTTTTCGGCGATCACGAGGAACATAGCCATGCAGTAGAAGAACATGTTCACGAATCTGATGTCGATCCGCATATCTGGCTGTCGCCGCCTCTGGTGAAACAACAGATCGATGTTATTGCCGCAGCATTATGCGAATTTGATTCGCTTCATAAGAACATTTATCGGCATAATGCCGAAGATTTCAAAAACGAACTTGATGCTCTCGATGATGAACTGAACGGTCTTATCAACAATCTACCCACGAAGAAACTGCTTGTTTTCCATCCCGCCTGGGGCTATTTTGCCGATCGTTACGGATTACAGCAGATAGCCATCGAACAGGACGGCAAAGAACCTACGGCAGCACATTTGCAGCACTTTATCCATGATGCCAGACAGCACAAGGTGAAAGTCATCTTTGTGCAGTCACAATTCAATCGGCGGATTGCCGATTCCATTGCCGGTGAGATCGGTGCGGTCGTTGTCTCCATAGATCCGCTGGCAGAGGATTATCTGGACAACCTGAAACATATTGCCTATACCATAGCGGAGCATTTGCAAGAACCATGAATCGGCAGGAAATAATAAATCTGGAAAACGTCTCATTCAGCTATGATAAGCAGCCATTTCTGCAGGATGTGAATCTTTCGGTATTCAATGATGATTTTCTGGGAATTGTGGGTCCGAACGGCGGAGGAAAGACAACCTTACTAAAGTTGATGCTGGGACTTCTGAAGCCTCAGAAAGGTCGGATCACCTGCTTCGGAAGATCACCTCAGGAAGGTCGGATCCAGCTTGGTTATCTGTCTCAGTTTAAAAACATCGATTTTGATTTTCCCATCACGATCGAAGAAATCGTTCTGCTCAGCAGAGTCAGCAGCAATATCATACGACAATTCGGCAAGGAAGACAAAGCTGCTGCCGAAAAGGCTTTGAAATCTCTGGACATCTGGGATTTGAGGAATAAAACGCTGAGTGAACTTTCCGGCGGTCAGAAGCAGCGGGTCTTTGTGGCAAGAGCTCTGGCGAATGATCCTCAAGTGCTGCTGCTGGATGAACCAATGACAAATCTTGATATGCATATTCAGGAAAGTTTCTATCAGATTCTGGTGGAACTGCACCGCAGAATTGCCATTGTCATCGTAGATCACGATCTGGAAATGCTTACCAGATATGCCCGTGAAATCGTGTGCGTCAATAAATGCAACACCAATGCCATCCGTTATCATGATGCCGGGGAAGTGAAAATGATGGAAATGTGTCATGATCAAAAATTTAAATTGTAAGGGAGTTCTAAGTTTATGCCGCCAATTCTGCAATATCAGTTTTTTCAAAATGCTCTGATCATTTCGGTGCTGGCTTCTCTAGCAGCAGGTATCATCGGCACCTATATTGTGGTCAAACGCATGTCGATGATCTCCGGCAGCATCGCCCATACTGCTTTCGGCGGTCTGGGGATCAGTTATTTCCTGCAGGCAAATCCTCTGCTGGGCGGCATTCTTTTCAGCCTGATCTCGGCAGTCTTTATTGCCATTTTTCAAAAAAATAAAAGCAGTCGGCTGGATACGCTGCTCAGTTTTATGTGGGCTACCGGCATGGCTGTGGGATTGGTCTTCATATTTCTCACTCCGGGCTATACCACCGATCTCTTCACATATTTATTTGGAAACATCCTGCTGGTTTCTAAGCTGGATCTGATTCTCATCCTTGTTTTGGACGTGATAATCTTAACTACTGTCGTTCTGATGTTCAATTCATTCCTTGCCGTATCTTTCGATGAAGAATTTTCCCAGGTCCGCAATCTGCCCGTTACTCTGGTCAATATGATCTTATTTGCCTTGATCGCTCTTACGATCATGGCAACGATCCGGGTGGTGGGAATAGTCTTGATGATAGCAATTCTGACGATCCCGGCAGCTATTGCTCAAATGTTTCATAAAACGGTCAAGATGATCATGATCACTGCAGCTTTGATCACACTGGCTGCTACCTTGACCGGCCTGTTTCTGGCTTTTTCACTGAATTTTGCTACCGGGCCCATCATTGTGCTGATCATTTCAGCAATCTATCTTATCTCTCTTCTGTTGACGAAGCTGAAAAAGAAGGGTTAACTGCAAGATTGATCTTCTCAGCATTTAAATAAAGCTTTTCCGATCATTACTTCGTAATTTTTCAGCTTAATGAATTCTTCCCACAGGCATGATGTACAAGGGTTTTTCCTGATCAGGTAAAGACATAATTTCTGACAGTTCATTATCATTGAAAGCTCCCACAACAACGGTGCCCAAACTCAGAGAAACAGCCTGCAAATGAATATTTTGAGCTGAATGTCCCACTTCCATGTGCACATATTTCACTCCCCGCTCGCCGTATTTTCCAGTGGTTCGCTCATACACTCCATTGATTACTATTGCCAGCGGAGCATTTCGCAGGCACGATTGATTGTAAGCTGCTGCAGCCACTTCCTGCTGAAAATTTCCTTCTTTGATCAAATGTAATTCATGTTGCAACGGATCATATTTGTAAATTCCTGCTGTCAGGTCAGTTACATTATAGCTTATCAAATAAGTTTCCAGAGGAAAAAGAGCACCGGCAGAAGGTGCTGTGCGATAATTTCGTTCATTGGTAATGCCTTGCGCCGCCCAGAGTAACTGCGAGACATCGGCAATCTCTAATGGTGCTGCTTTATAACTTCTCACCGAGCGGCGAGCCTGTAGCGCCTGTTCGATCGAGACATCGCTGCTGGTCTGCGGCTTCGGCAGCACGACAGAAGCCGGCGGCTGTTGAGTGAGTAGATCATCAGCCGGCTTCAGTAGTATGATCAATATCAGAAAGATGATTTTTCTCATGGTTTTACCTCCATTTTTTAATTTTCACCTGATTTCAGACAATTTCAAAGTTTTCATTTATTCATTATCCTGTCAAGCCAGCTCCCGCTTCGAAAAGCACTAACCGGAATTTTTAATCCATCATCAGATTTTCCCGCCTGATTTTGCTGAGGTTACGATCATTCTTCCAATCATCTCAATGAGCTAATTGATCTTCTCTTCTTGATAAGCTGAAAGAAAAGAATCGAGAAGGAAAATTCTTACAGTAACTGAATATCCTGAGTTATTGCAAAGGCTGGTAAGATTCTTTCGCTTGACACCTGCAACTCTCCAAAATTTTCTTAATTTTAAAATTGAGGAAATTTTATGGGGAAGAATATAGCCATAATTGCCGCTGGGGGCAGCGGCAAAAGATTCGGTGGTTCAAAGAAAAAGCAATTTGCTGAACTCAATCGGCGTCCGCTGCTTTTCTGGACGCTCGATAAATTCCTGCAGTATGATAAAATCAGTCAAATCTTAGTAACACTTCCCAAAGAGGATATTGCTGATTTTCATTTATTACTGAAGAAAGAATACAACACTGACAAGCTCAAATTGATTGCCGGCGGCAATGAACGCCAGCATTCGGTTTATAATGCCCTGGCTGCCTGTCCTTCAGATACAAACTTCGTCTTCATTCACGATGGCGTTCGTCCATTTATCAGGCAGGAAGAAATTTCTGATTTATATGCAGCAGCAATTAAGAATAATGCCGTAATTCCTGCTTTCAAAGTGAAGAATACCATTAAGCAAATCGCTGAAAATAAAATCGAGAAAACCCTTCCCCGCCAGAATTTGATCGCTGCTCTCACACCGCAGGTATTCAAGTTTGATTTAATCTGGCAATGTCATCAGCAAGCCAGAAAGCAAAATCTTCTCTTCACAGATGATGCAGCAATATTGGAACACTTCGGCTATCCTGTGTTCTGGTTGGAATGCTCTTCTCAAAACATCAAAATTACTCAGCCTTTTGATCTGAAAATAGCAGAAACAATATTGAAAAACCAGATTGGAGAATAAATAATGAAATGGAAAAAACTGGAAAATCTTGAAATTAATATTCCTCTTCCTGTTATCGGAATTGGCTGCGGAGTTCTGGGATTGAGTTTAGCAAAAGTTAGTCTGAAAATGGGAAAATATGCTTCGCAGCTTCTACGGGCTTTGGAATATCGCGGTTATGATTCGACCGGAGCTGCTTTTCAAAATGACAAACAAGAAGTAAAATTGCTGAAAGACGTGGGAGCACCCAGCACTCTGGTAAAAACTCTGGGAATAGAAGATCAGGAAGGCAAAATTTTCTGCGGACAGGTTCGCTGGGCTACCTTTGGCAGCGTCACACAAATAAATGCCCAACCTCATATCGTCAAATGTAAACAGCATATCTATGGCGCTCATAACGGCAACATCACAAATACGCGCGAATTGAAACATTTCCTGCTTTCAGAAGCGCACAATGTTGTATCGGATAATGACGGAGAGATGCTGGTGCACACGGTGGAACATTATTTTGACAACGAATTGAATAAATTTCCCCGTAAAGAGCAACTCAAAGGTCAGATTCGAAAAGAGTGCATGAGAAAAGGCATCATTCTGGCAGCGGATAAAATGGTGGGATCTTATGCCGCAGTAGTGGTGGATCCTCTCACCGAAACAAGTTGGGCAATCAAAGGCGGCAGCAGTCTTTATTTTGGAATCGGAGAAATTGACGAAAACCAGTTCGGACTGGCTTCTTCCGATCTAACTGCTGTTCTGCGTTTCACCAAAATGCTGGTCAATCTGCAGGAAGGTGAATTTGTAGAATTTGCCGTTGATAGATTTGAAATTTACGCTTTTAAAGAATTACGCAAAAAACAGCCCGGCAAACCTGATCAGATCATCAAAGCCGGTCAAACGATCAAAAGAGAGGCTGTCCGCTCCAAATTGAGAGCAGAAGACACAGAACTGGTTCCGCCATTTGAGTATTTCATGGAGCAGGAAATTCATGCAGAGGTAGAATCTTCGGGCAAACTCATCAAATTATTTCAGGGTGGTTCCAATACGGGAAAGAGAATGCTGAAACTTCTGCAGAAAGAAAAAAACTATTCTGTTTTGGAAAAGCTCTATCTGGAAATTGCTGCCGAAAACGACCCTGAAAAACAGCAGCAGATCTACAACAAATTTCGTGAATCGAATCAGGCTGAGAAATTCTATTCAACTGTCCGGCAAAAATACAGCGCCATCTACAACGAACTGGTGAAAAAAGATTTTGAGAAGAAATACTTTTTCTCCACAGATAAGAATCTCTATATTGAGTTGTTGGGTCCGGATTTTGATAAGAAAAGCCTGCTTATCTCTAAAGCCTTGGATTCAATCGCAGAATTGTACGATGTGAAAGATTTTAACAAAAGTCTGCAGGACTTTCTGTCGATTGTCTTTAATGCCTGCCAGAAAAATCGAAATATCTACACCATTGCCTGCGGCACTTCATTTCACGCTACTTTGGTGGCAGCTCTATTTTTCAATGAAATTGCCAATTTGAATATCATCCCCATTCTACCGGGAAATTTTCGCGGTCAATATTCGAAAAGTCTCAAAGATGATGATGTCATTATCGGTGTTTCACAAAGTGGTGAGACCAAAGATCTGATCGATATCTTCAATGATGTGGAAAAATCCAATCTGAACATCAAAAAGATTGTCCTGGTCAACAATATGAATTCGACTTTAGGACAGGAAAAAAGCGATGTTTCCATTCCAATTTTCTGCGGACCGGAAATTGCCGTACCTGCTACAAAAAGTTTCATCAATCAAATCACCTTGTTCTACTTTCTGGCAATAAAAACGGCTGAGAAACATTTGGAACTGCTCAAAACAAACGATCCGACCAATCATAAAAAGCTGTCTCAATCTCTCCAGAAAAGAAAAGATACGATCATGCTGATTCCCAAATTGATTCAGGAAACCATCGAAACCACTGAAGATCAAATCGAGCATGTAGCCAGCAAGATCTATATGGAACCATCCATGCACATCCTGGCAACAAAAGTGATGGGAGTTGCAAAAGAAGGCGCTCTAAAGATTCGGGAAACTGTTCTCAATCACACCGAAGGCGGTGAAGCTTCCGAATTCAAACACGGACCGAATACTATTTTGGGAAGAAATACTGTTTTCGGTATAAAAAGCGTCAAGGCAATGATCAAACATTTCAATAAAGCTCTGGATGAAATGGATCTGGTCGCCGAAAAAAAAGGTTTGAAATCAGACGAACGCCGCAAAATATCTCGTGCTCTCAGTAATTATGTCTTCACACAATCCTATCCCTTCAATCTTTCACCCAAGGCAATGCAGATCTTCAAGCAAACGGCAGAAAAATTCGACTTCTTCCAAAATGCTTATCGTAATTATCCGCTTCTCTATGTAACAGGTCCCGATGTGCGTGACGTAAATCTGACAATTTCTCAGATCAATACACACAAAATTCGGGGAGCAGACACCTTTGTGATTGCCGAAGAAAATGATAAGCTACTGGAAAATGCCCGCACAAATCCTCACGATCAGGGCTATTACGGCTGGGGATATATTACGCTGCCGCGCACCAGTGATACTCTGCTCACGACTTTTTCAGCTACTATAGTTCTGCAGCTTTTAGCTCTCAAAATGAGTATTCGTAAGATGGCTTATCTGGATCGAATGGAAATTGCCGATCATGGAGTTCATCCCGATGTCCCCAAAAATGTTTCCAAATCCATTACGGTAGATTGATTTTATTGTTGACTGATAATTGAATTGATGAAATGTTATTTAAAGAAAATTAAAAAAAAGATGGGAGTTATGGATGAATAGAACCGTTTTTATAGCGGACGATGATAAGAACCTATTGGATGTTTATCGTGATATTTTCGAAAAATCAACTTCCGAAGCCGATCAGCAAATTGATTTTGATGCATACTTTTTTGAAGATGGAAAATCGCTGCTTGCACATTTTAAGGATTTCTACGATTCACAGAAACGCATTCCAATCTGTATCTTAGATGTCCGCATGCCGGAAATGGACGGTTGGGAAACTGCCACCCAGATCAGGAAAACCGATCCACAAACCATCATCATCTTCGTCACTGGATACGACGATAAAACCAGTCTGGAAATTCGTGAATCACTCAATCATGATTATTATTTCATGCGCAAACCTTTCACCGAAAGCGAAATCCTGTCGCTGACAGATTCGCTTTTGAAAAACTGGAACAAAACGCAGTCTCTCTTTAGTTATGCAGAAGAGATCAAAGAAACCACATTTGAATTAAATGAATCCCGGCAAAAATTTAAACGGTTGGAAGATAATCTGGCTAAAGAATATTTCTTTTATACTCACGACACAAACCGCGTTTATTCTTATCTGAGTCCTTCCGTTACTAATGTTCTGGGTTATAGTGTGGAAGAATATATTCGCGATCACAACAGTTATTTTGTAGAAAATGAGAAAAAAACGGATAGTTGGAAACTGACCCAGGATGCTATCAAGGGTGATAAGTCTCCGGTTTTCGAAGTTGATATGTGTCATAAAGACGGCTCGATCCACACTCTGGAAGTTGCTGAATTTCCTGTTTTCAATGGAGCAGGAGAAGTTGTGGCAATCGAAGGTATGGCACATGATATCACCGAAAGGATCGAGATTACCATAATGCAGAATCTGCTGCTGAAAATCTCAAATGCAATCAATCAGATTTCCGATTCGACTGAACTGTATAAATCTATCCAGGATACTCTCAGTACAGTTATCGATACCAAGAATTTCTACATCGCCCTTTATGATAAGGAAAATGATCTGCTCTCTTTGCCATACCAAAGAGATGAAATGGATGAATATACAACATTCCCCGCCGGCAAAACTCTCACCGCTTACGTCATTCGAAATCGTAAGTCGCTTTTGGCAACTTCCACAGTGCAGGAAAAATTGTTCGCTTCGGGCGAAGTGGAAAAAGTGGGTGCGCCTTCCAAAGTTTGGCTGGGTGTTCCTATGCTGGTTCAAGGCGAGGTTATTGGTGTTATTGCCGTACAGAATTATGAAGACGAAAATTTTTATACCAAAAGGCATCAGGAAATTCTGGAATTCGTTTCGGAACAGATCGCTGTGGTGGTGGAACGCAAAAGAACCGAGCTGGCACTGCAGGAAGCCAAGGAAGCAGCAGAAGCGGCAGCGCGAGCCAAAGCCGATTTTCTGGCTTCCATGAGTCATGAAATCCGCACACCTATGAACGGCGTGATCGGTATGACCGGACTTTTGAGTGATACACCATTAAATGAAGAACAGAGAGAATATGTGGAAACTATCCGCATCAGCGGTGAAAGCCTGCTCACGATCATAAATGACATTTTAGATTTTTCCAAAATAGAATCCGGCAAAATGGAATTGGAAACTCATCCCTTTGAGCTGCGCACATGCATCGAGGAAACTTTCGATCTGGTTTCTACAAAAGCTGCCGAAAAACAACTCGATCTGGTCTATCTGATCGAACCGGATGTTCCTGCCTTTATCGAAAGTGATATTACAAGACTTCGACAGGTTCTGGTAAACCTGGTAAATAATGCCATCAAATTCACAGAAGCAGGCGATATCTTCGTTCATGTGGAAAAAAAATCCGTTCAGGGCAAGAACATTGAACTTCTGGTTTCCGTCAAAGATACAGGCATCGGTATTCCGCAGAAAAGATTAAATCGTTTGTTCAAGGCTTTTTCACAGGTAGATTCTTCCACCACGCGCAAATACGGCGGCACTGGTCTGGGTCTGGCAATCTGCAAACGTATTGTCGATTTGCTGGGTGGAGACATCTGGGTGGAAAGTGTTTATGGCGAAGGATCTACATTTTTCTTCACGCTCAATACTGCTGCTGCTCCCGTACGCAGATCTAAGATCTATACGGAAAGCATTCCCGAAATGAAAGGAACCAAAATCTTGATCGTGGATGATAATGCTACGAATCGCCGCATCCTCAAATTACAATGCGAACATTGGAAATTGAAACCGACAGCCGTCGCTTCCGGAGAAGAAGCTTTGAATTTGATTAAAAAAGGCGAAAAATATGATCTGGGAATTCTGGACATGCATATGCCAAATATGGACGGCATCGAGTTAGGTAAAGAGATCAGAAAAATCCACAATGCCGAGGAACTGCCGCTCATTATGTTGAGTTCGATGGGCAAGCCGGAAAAAATTGATCTTCCGGAATTCATCTTTAATCTCTTTCTTTCCAAGCCGGTTAAGCAGAGTCAGCTTTTTGATTCCATGTCCAAAGTTCTCACCAAAAAAGTTTTAGTTTCACCATCCAAATCTACCGGCAGCAAGCTGGATGTGAAACTTGCCGAAAAGATACCGCTGAAGATTTTAATTGCAGAAGATAATATCATCAATCAGAAAATTGCTTTGCGTATTTTGCAGAAGATGGGTTATAATGCAGATGTTACTGCCAATGGTCTGGAAGTGATCGATGCTTTAAAGAGGCAGCACTACGATATGATCTTTATGGATGTTCAAATGCCGGAAATGGACGGATTGGAAGCTACTAAGAACATCAAAAAAATCTGGCCCAGAGCAGATAGCAGACCCAGGATTATTGCCATGACCGCCAACGCCATGGAGGGAGATCGGGAAATCTGTATCGAAGCCGGCATGGATGATTATATTTCCAAACCGATCGCGGTAGAAGAAGTGCAGGAAGCTATCAGGCTCTGGGGTGAAAAAACCGACAAGACTGTTCCAAAAGAAAAGCGGCCTTCTTCCAGCGAAATAATGGATTGGGCAATGATCGATTCCATAAAAAATCTCGACGGCGGAGAAGAAGCCGGTAACTTGCTTTTGGATCTGGCTAATCTCTTCCAAAATGAATATCAGAATATTCTTTCTGAATTGAAAAAAGCAGTAGAAACAAAAGATATGGATGCTCTGCAATCGATAACTCACAAAATGAAGGGGGCGGGAGCCAACCTGGGAGCCAAAGGTGTTGCTAAAATCTGTTACAATCTGGAAATGAAAGCTAAAACTAATGAACTGATCGGCATAGAAGAACTTGTGAGTGCACTCCAGAAAATTATGAAGCAGACTTTAGAAGAATTTGCTGGTTATTTTTCCAGGCAAAACAAAGATTTTAAAGTATCAATCTAAGGATAAATCATGCGAATTGGTTTTGGATACGATGTTCATAAGATGGTGATAGATAGAAAACTGATCCTGGGCGGAGTGGAAATTGCTCATCATAATGGATTATGGGGACATTCCGATGCGGATGTGCTGATCCATGCTATTATCGATGCAATTCTGGGAGCGCTGGCCAAGGGCGATATTGGAACGCTTTTTCCTGATGATGATGAACAATATAAGAATATCGACAGCCGCATTCTGCTGAGAAAGGTCGCCGGATTACTGCACACAGAAGGTTATAAGATCGGCAACATCGATTCCACGATCTGCGCACAGAAACCTAAACTGCAGCCTTTCATCTACAAAATGAGAGAAAACATCGCCTATGATCTGAATTGCGAGATCAATCAGATCTCGGTGAAAGCAACCACCGAAGAGGAAATGGGCATCACCGGAGAAGGAAAAGCTATCTCAGCAATGGCTGTAGTTTTGATCGCAAAGTTGTCGTAAATAATCATGAAACCCGAACTGCTGCTGCCGGTGGGTAACACCGAATCATTCTATGCCGCTCTGGAAGGCGGCGCCGATGCTGTTTATCTGGGTCTGAAGAATTTTAATGCCAGAGGCAGAGCTGATAATTTTGCTCCCAATCAACTGCAATCCATCCTGAAAGAAGCGGAAAAAACCGAGCTGAAAGTATATCTCACCTTGAATACTCTCATCAAAAACAGCGAATTGCCGCAGCTTCTGGATACGCTGTTCATGCTTTCCCAGACTTCCATTTCCGCTGTCATCATTCAAGATTTGGGTGTTTATTATCTGCTGCAGAAATTCTTCGAAAGAATCAAGATTCACGGCAGCACTCAGATGGGATTTCATAATTCCCGGGGAACTGATTTCGCCAGCCGGAAAGGCTTTGAACGGATCATTTTAGCCCGGGAATTGACTCTTCCGGAATTGGAAAAGATCAGTAGAAAGTCAAAAGTGGAATTGGAAATATTTGTGCATGGCGCTTTATGTTATTCCTTTTCCGGGTTGTGCCTTTTCAGCAGTTTTCTGGGCGGGATGAGTGCCAATCGCGGACTCTGCCGCCAGCCCTGCCGCCGCATTTTCGGCTCGGCAGACGGCGCCGAGTATTTTTTCAGCCTGAAGGATAATCAGCAGATCGAGCTGATTCCCAAACTGCTGAAAATGAAGATCGCTTCCCTCAAGATCGAAGGACGTATGAAATCGGCGGAATACGTTTATCAGGTGGCTCGTGCTTACCGGCTGGCGATCGATGATCCCTCTAAACTGAAGAAAGCTGAAGCGATTCTGAAATATGATCTGGGTCGCAGCAAGACTTCCTATTTTCTGGGTGGTAAGGTGCAGGATGCCATCACGCATGAACCTTACACCGGCAAACAGATCGGCTTCCTCTCACAGATCACTCCCGAATATTTTGAAGTGCAGACAGAATATGAACTGGCAACCCGCAATCGTCTGCGCATCCTGCCGCAGGATGGCACCGATGCCAAAGCGATCAAGATCAAAGAGATCGAAAAAATATCCGATCAGACTTATAGGATTTTTTATCCCGATCTGAAGATACAGGAAAATGACAAAGTCTTTCTGCTGGGAATCGGCGAAAAAAAATTTCCCGGCAAATTTGCTCTGGAAGGCAAAAAACTCAAAATTAGAATGCCGGAGACACGCAGGAAACACATCCTCAGCCGCATCGGATCAAGTAAAACACTTTCACGCCAGGAGCTTTTTTTCCGCATCGATTCGGTTGACTGGCTGCGTAAGATCTATTTCGATAAATTTGATCATCTGATCCTCAAGTTCTCTAAATCCGAATGGGCAACCTTGAACTTGCAGAGTTCTTTCATTCGCAAACAGAGCTCCAAGATCATCATTCAACTGCCCAGATTCATCAGTGAAAACGAGCTGGATTACTTTGTTGATCTCTGCCGTAAATTGCAGCAAAATCATCTGTCTCACTTCCTGCTGGGGCACGTATCCCAAAAGCAGCTTTTCACCTCCGAAAAACAAGTTCGGCTCAGCAGCTCCGAAAACATCTACACGCTCAACGATGCTGCTATTCAATTCCTGAAAGAAGAGAAATTTGAATTCTATATTTACCCGCTGGAAAATGATTATACTAATTTGATCTCCGGCAAAGACCGCAAAGGCATCGTTCCTCTCTATTTTTTTCCGGAACTATTTTATTCGCGCATGCCGGTAAATAACCTGCCGCCGGATTTTTCCGATCGCGACAACACCTACCATAAGATCGTGCAGGACGGCATCACAACCATCATTCCCGACCTGCCGGTTTCACTTCTGCAATTCAAAAATAAACTCTACCAGAAGAATTTCCGCCGCTTTCTGATCGACCTTTCCTACCAGAAACCTTCGCAAAACACCTTCAACCGGCTGCTCAAAAAATTCCACGCTTCCGCTGCCGAACAGCCCGGCACGCAATTCAACTTCAAAATGGGTTTGCAATGAGCTGCTGCCGAAAAATCCTTCTCTGCCTTTTCCTGCTGATCTGTTTTGCCAGTCTTACTGCACAGGAAGGTTATTATCTCAAAAGCCTCAAGATCATCGGCAATAAACATGTTTCGACACTGACTCTAAAAAATAAGCTTTATCTGACACCAAATACCTTCTGGCGCAATCTGCTGTTCTGGAAATCCAAACACAGATTTCATCAGGCAGATCTGGAGCTCGATCTTCAGCAGATGACCGCTGCTTATCAGAAAGCAGGATTTCTGCACGTGCAGATCCAGCCGGAATTTGTGATCGATGCAGAAAAGGAAAGCGTTGAAGTGATCCTGAAAGTTCAGGAAAACGATCCCGTTCTGATCGAAACAGTGGTTTTTGAGCTCGATTCCGATGAGGAAGGCAAAGCACTTTTAAATTCGCGTTTACCAAAATTTTTAGACAGAAATTTCCTGCAATCCGGACAGCGTTTTCGCGATAAAAATCTGGAAATAGCAGAAAAGGAGATCATGGCTTTCCTGCAGGAAAACAGCTATCCCTTTTCCGAATCAGGCTATCAACTCAAATTGAACGAAACGGAAACCGCAGTGCTGATTGAACTGCAGATAACGACCGGCACCAAAATGCGTTACGGAAAAATCGAAATTGCCGGAAATGAAAAAATCTCTGAAATAATGATCCGGCAGCAGATCAGTTTTGCCGGCGGAGAATTTTTTCATCCCAGAGATTTTCAAAAAACCCAGAAGCAGATCCAGCAGCTCAATATGTTTCGTTATGTAACGGTGCAACTGACGGAAAAAGAGAAGAATGATGATCTGGTGGATATTACCATAAATGTGCAGGAAGCGCCGCGATTAACCGCTCAACTGGCAGTTGGTTATGGCTGGGAAGAGCGTTTTCGCACCGAAGCCAGAATCACCAAACTGGGATTTCTGGGCGGCATCAGGAGAGCGGTGCTGCGGTTTCGTCATTCCTATCTGGAACCGTACAATATTTCTTTGCAGTTTGATCAGCCGGCAGTCTTTCATCCCAATGCCACCTACACGCTGCAGCCGTATCTGCTCAAATTGAACGAAACGGGTTATGACAAGCAGAGCAGCGGCATCTATTCGGTCTATCAATTCAGTTTCGCGCGTTATTCCCGCCTCTATCTGGATTATGATTTTGAATGGAACAAACTGCTTGCCAAATCTGACTTTATCGAAGATGAACTGGAAGATGAGGGAGAATTCGATTATCAGTTATCAAGTTTCGGTCTGGGTTATACTTTCGACAATTCCCAACCGATCCTTTCACCCGATCAAGGCTGGTTTTTTTCGGCATCTGCCGTACTTTCCGGGCTGGCTTTCTACAGTGATTACAACTATTATCAACTATTTTCGGAAGTTCGTAAATACACTCGTTTAACAGATTCCTTCACTTTGGCAAACAGACTGAAATATCAGGTGATGCAGGCCATCGAGCCGGACGTTTCGTCACCGCTGGCAGAGAGATTTTATGCCGGCGGCAAAGCAAATATGCGCGGCTGGATTCGCTCCGATCTGGGTCCCTTGAATGAAGACGGCGTTGCCAGCGGTGGCAACAGTCTGCTGGAAGCCAGTTTGGAACTGCGTTATCCGATCTATAAAATTCTTTCGGGAGTGGTTTTTCTGGATGCAGCCAATATCTGGAAAGAACCTTATGCGCATGATCTGAAAGAACTGCAATATGCAGTCGGCGGCGGCATCAGGATAAAAACGCCGATCGGTTCCCTGCGCCTTGATGCTGCCCTGCCGGTATGGGAAGAAAAATTGCCCGCACGCTTTTATTTCAGTATAGGAGAGGCATTTTAAGATGATAAAAAAACGCACTAAAATCGTTGCCGTCATCTTTGCCTGTCTGCTGATTCTGATCCCGGCTTTTCTTCTCATCATACAGACCGGCTGGTTCCGAAATCAAGTGAGAAAGATTGTTATTAAGCAGGCAAATGCCGAATTAGATGCTGAATTAAAGATAGCCGGACTGGAAGGGAATTTCTGGCAGAATCTGCGTTTATCAGAGATCAGTCTCAGCCAGGGCGAACAGGAACTTCTTACAATCAGTTCGATTCAACTAAATTATAATCTTTCAAATCTCCTGAAAAAACAGATCCGCATAGATTCCCTGATCATCGATCAACTTAATCTAAAGCTTCTTCAACTGGAAGATTCCAGCTGGAATATACAGCATCTGTTTCCACCTGCTCCCGCCAAAACAGAAAAGAAACCTTTTACCGGCAAGATTGAAGTGAAAAATTTTCGGCTGCTTTCCGGGATAATAGATGTACGGTCGGAAATGGAAAATAAATTCCTGCCGATTCAGCTTCAGATCCCGCAAATTTCAGCTTCTGCCCAGATCTCAGAAGAGCTTTCCTGGCAGGTGCAGCAGGCAGAATTTGATATCTCCCCGCATCAGGTGAGTTTGCATATTAATGATCTCAACAGCAAAAATCCCGATACGATCTCATTGACGCGTCTGGAAATCACAACTGCCGGCAGCCGCATTCTGTGCGAGGTCAAATTAGCTTCTCTGCAGAATCAAGAGGCACAAATCTTCCTCCAGGCGCAGCCGCTGGCTCTGGAAGAACTTAATAAATGGTCTGCCGATCTTGCTTTGCAAGGCAAAATTGAGTTTGAGATCAAGGCAAATCTGGCCGGCAATGAACTGCAGATCGCAGCCGATCTGAATTCCCGACAGCAGAATCTGACCCTGGATCTTTCACTGCCGGATTATCAAAAACCGCTGGAATCAGAGCTCTCAGCAAGCTGGCAGAACATCGATCTGCAAAGCTGGCTGCCGCAGATGGCTGCTTCGCTTCTGAACGGAAATCTGGATTTGCAAACCACCGGCAGCGATCCGGAAGACATCACCATCGATGCAAATCTGAAACTTTCAGAATCAGCTTGGAATGATCAATCTATCGATCTTCTGGAATTGAAAGGTAAAGGAAATGCCGCTCTATTCCAGGCACAACTTCTCTTGCAAACCGGGCAGGGCGATCTGGAATTGACGGGCAATTTGAAAAATCTTGTTTCCCATCCCAGTTACGTGATGGCAGGAAAAATTCACAAACTTGATGTTCAGCCATTTATAATGCAATTGCAGCAGCCGACTATGCTCAACGCCGAATTCAGTTTAGCGGGAGAAGGCACAAAGCCGGAATCCCTGAAAGCCGAATTGAATTTGAGTGTTTTTGATTCGGTTATCGAAGATATTACTCTGGATGATCTGCGCCTGATAGCGGCGATAGATGCCGGAAAATATCAATTGGACACATTCAGATTGAATAGTTCTCTGGCGCAAATCTCTGCCAGTGGAAATGGCGAATGGAACGGCGAACACCAACTTAATTACAGCGTTCAGGTTGATTCTCTGCCTTCTGGACTTTTTGATCAAATGCCGGAAATCGATCTAACTGCTGCTGTTGATGGAACGTTCAGCGGTGATCTGCAAGATTGGCAAACCAGCGCTAAACTGCTTCTGCAGGATTTACATTATGAAGAATACTCTGCCGCCAGGTTGGAAGCTGAATTCGCCGCAGAGATGAAAAAAGGCAAGATATTTGCCGATCTTGACAGCGATATTTATAGCATCGATCTGGCTGAATTTAATCTACAATCTCTGCAAATGACAGCCAGTTATTCTCCGGAAAAAATCCAGGCAGAAATTCAACTGCAGCAATCGGATGCGATCGGTTTGCATACGGAAATTCAATATTTCCCGGCAGAATTGCAGCGAATTTTGATCCCTCAATTGACGATCAATTTACCTGAAGATAGCTGGCAGAATTCCACCGATTCTCTGCTGATAGAGTTCAGCGACAAATTTTATAGCATTCGTCATCTCGATCTGCGCAATGATAGTCAGTCAATCTCAATAAATGGCTACATCGACTTGCAGCAGGAAAATGATCTGGCCATCTCTCTGCAGAATATCAAGTTGGAACCGCTACTTGCCTACTATAACCAGCAACTGCCGCTTTCCGGAAAATTCGACCTGAACCTTGCTCTGACCGGAAATCTCAGTTCTCCCATTGTGCATTCCGACTTGAAACTGCAAGATGGAAAATATGATAAGCTCAATTTCGAATCACTGATGGGAGAATTTCAATTGCAGAATCAGTTACTTAACGTTTCTCTGGAATTGCAGAGGACGAAAGAAGACAGTATTCTGTTGAGTGGTTACCTGCCTCTTCACTTTGATCCGGCAGCATCTGTTTTTGAGCTGAACCAGGACAAACCCTTTGAACTGAATTTATCTTCCAGCCCTTTTGCCTTGAACTGGCTGCAGTCGCTGCATCCCGATATTAAGCAGATCAAAGGCACTTTACTCATGCAGGCATCAGCCACAAACACAATTGCTCAACCGTCTTTTAAGGCTGCGATTTCCCTGCAAAACGGCAGATTGGATATTCCTGCAATGGGCATCGACTATCGCAAGATCAATCTTCAACTGGAAGCTGATGAAAATGAAATTATCCTGCAGGATCTCTCGCTGAAATCCGGATCTAAGAAAAAATCCGGTGATCTGAAACTGGCAGGAAAGCTCTCCCTCGATGCCATCGAGAAAAGGATTGAAAAAATCACCGGCAGTCTGACTGCCGATAAATTTGCAGCTCTGAATAGCAAGGACCTGAATCTGAATCTGGATGCCAAACTCGATTTCAACAGCAAAGGAGAGGATCATGAACTGAACGGCTGGCTGCATTTGAATCGAGCTTTCTATTTCCTGCCTGCAAACGGTCAGCCTACGCAGTCCAAAATCGACCAGCCGCTGTTGGTGAAGGCTCGGGCCCCGCGGCAGGAAACAAGCGACAAATCACAGGAAATGCAAATGCCAGAGATCATAAAGAACCTGCGCGGTGAAGTGAACGTAAGCTTCCCCCGCAATATCTGGCTGCGTTCCCGTGATATGTATCTGGAGTTGAGCGGCGAGATACGAGCAGTAAAAAAAGGCGCAGACTTACAGTTATTCGGCAGTGTGCAAATTCTGAAAGGAACCTATAATCTCTATGGCAAAAGATTCGAGATCATCTACGGCAATATTGTTCTGAGTGGTCAGACCCAGCTTAATCCGCAAGTTTATCTGCAGGCACGTTATCTGCTGATCGGGGCAGACAAGATCAAGAATGCCCTGATCCTCACTGTCAGTGGTACACTGCAGAATCCTGTCATTCAATTCACCTACAATGATCAGGCGATCTCGGAAGCAGACGGAGTGTCCTACCTGATTTTCGGCAAAAGCCTCAATGAGCTCTCTTACGGCGAGAAAAAGCAGATCGACGAAACATCCGGCAGCGGCCTGGCAGCAAAACTTCTGGCACGTCAGCTTATCTCAAAAGTCACTACTTCCCTGCAAAATGAATTACGGCTGGACATCATGGAATTTCGAGAAGGTGATAGCTGGCAGAATGCTTCACTCTTGATGGGAAAATACATTACTAACCGGCTGTTCGTCAGTTATCAAAAGGATTTTTCGCTGGGACGCTACAGTCTGCTGGGACCGGAACAGCTTGCCATGGAATATGAATTGAAAAAATACCTGTCATTGCAGGCTGTGAGCGGCAGTGGCAATTCCTCCGGCTTCAATCTTATCTGGAAGTTTCAAAAATAGCATATTTTAGATTTTTTATTTACAACTATTAATTAAATTTATAATTAACGCAGAGAGTAGGGATTTCGGAGGAAAAATGTTAAGACTTAAGTTTATTCTAATCCTGATTTTGTTTCCTGTATTATTAATCTGTTCATCTGCCAAAATCGACAGCCTGAAATCTGTGTTAAAAACAGCCGAGGGCATCGAACGCGTTGATATATTGCATCTTATCGCACATAAATTATCTTCCTCTGATATAGAAGAAGCGAAAAAATACATTGCTGAAGCCGAACAGCTTTCCCGGGAATTAGATTATCAGATCGGCCTTGCTGAAACCTGGAATATCCAGGGTCAGATCACTTATCGAAAGGGCGATTATGAAGCGGCGCTGGATAACTATACAAAGTCACTGGAGATATTTGAGTCTCTCGATCACAAAAAGGGAATGAGTAAAATCTACAATAACCTGGGGCTGATTTCCATCAATCTGGGCAAATTTGAGGAAGCCAGAGATTATCAACTGGCTTCGATTGAAATAAAAAAGCAGCTGGATGACTGGAATGGCATCTCTTCCAGCCTTACCAATCTTGGTTTGATCTACTGGAAAATCCAGGATTACGTAACTGCCATCGATTACCTGGAACAATCATTGGATATCCAGAAAACCATCGGCGACAGGAATGTGATCGCCAACGCCAAGAATAATATTGCCACCGCCTATTTAAATCTGAATTACTATGATAAGGCTCTGGAGTATTATTTAAAAGCGATCAAAGCTGCCGAAGAAATCGGCAACGATCACATCGCCGCTTCCTGCCTCAATAATCTCGGCATAGTTCATGCCAAGATGGAGCTATATGACGAGGCGATCCGACATCATCTGCAAGCGCTGGAGATTTTTCTGAATATAGGTGATAAACCTAATATTGCCAATACCTACAACAATCTGGGGCTGGCCTATCAACATCAAAAAGATTTTGAAAAGGCATTGGATCATCATCAAAAATCCCTGGAGTTGAGAAGAGAAACCGCCAATAGTTGGGAGATTACTAATTCTCTTACCAATATCGGTTCTATCTATGAAGATAAACAGGATTACTCCGCCGCCATCCGCTATTATCGGGAAAGCATGCAGATAAATAAGGAAAGAGATCAGCAGTGGAATATTGCTTTGGATCGGAATAATCTTGGCCGAGTATATCTGAAAATGAAAAACCTTGTGCAGGCGGAAGAGCATCTGCTGGCTGCCAATAAGAAATTTCAGGATCAGGATATTCATGAAAGCTATTCCGGTAATCTGGAAAATCTGGCCGAATTATATTCCCTGAAAAAACAGTATCAAAAATCCTGCGATTACCTTCTTCAATATATCACGGTGAATGACACTTTACTTTCACGCCGCAATCTGGAAAAAACCAGCGAGCTGAAAATCAAATACGATCTGGAAACCCAGGAAGTGGAAAATGATCTGCTGAAAAAAGATATTGAGATTATAAAGTTGCAGCAGAAACATTTGTTATATGTCCTGATTGCCGCCCTGATCATTATTGCTCTGGTTATCATTTTTTTGATTTTGAGCCGACGAATGAATGAAAGACTGAAACATTTGAATAAAGCTCTCACTATTGCCAAACAGGAAGCTGAAAGAAACGAAAAGCAGATATTACTGATCAATAAAATGCTGCGGCATGACATCACCAATAATCTGGCGGTGGTTGTTTCTGCTATCAGACTATACAAAAAAGATCAAAATTCCAGCTATCTGGATGAGGCAGCAAAGAAGTGCGAAATCGGCATCGAACTGATCAGAAATCTGCACAGTATGGAAAGAGCTGATATTGATTTCGAACATCGGCATCCTATTCAGCTGGAAAAAATTATAAAAAAGCTAATTCAAGATCATTCTGAGATCAACATCACCTGCACAGGATCAGAAATAGTGTTGGCAGATGAAAGCATCGAATCTGTTTTCCGCAATCTGATCGAAAATGCTGTGAAACACGGAGAAGCAGGACAGATCAATATTTCGATTCAAGAAGTAAATAATATCTGTGAGATCAAAGTGTATAATGACGGCAAACAGATCGATGAAGCAGTGATGGAGAAAATATTTGAAGAGAATTTTGCTTCTGGCGATAACGCCAATACTGGCATGGGATTATATCTGGTGAAGCAGAATATCCAGCGTTACGGCGGTTCGATCTATGTGGAAAATACAGAAACGAAGGGAGTCACATTCGTTATAAATCTAAAGAAAGCTTGAGGATAGCAAGCTTCTTTTAGCAAGATTGTCCATCCTGTCACACTGCCTGTCACGTCGTAGTTTCGAAAGCCTTCGGAACGAAGTCGGAAGTAGGATCCGGCAACTGCCGGAGACGTATCGAAGTGTCGTATTATTTTTTTCCGTCTCACCCTTCGATCCGTCTTCGCTCCGAATAAATTCAAGGCTTCGCCGTACACGTACTTACGACTGAAGTCGAACTCAGTATGACACTTGCAGTAATAATCATCTTTTTGTGTGTTTTACGTAAACATGGCTGTTTCATAAAGGAAAAGCGGCAGAATTAAAAAAAATTAATTCACCTTTTCATCCACCGTCTTTTTTATCAATTCTTCATCAGCAATGAACGGCAAGGTTATATGATCGGTAGCTTTGAATTTTTCGTTATGTTCGATGCAGGTTGCGATGGAATTTTCGTTTCGCGCCCAGGCACGGCGCGCAACTCCGCCCATCACGTCCCAGGGGAAAGACCTTTCCAGGATGAAATCAACTCTGTCGCTGCCGTCCAGCACCATGCCGAAACCGCCGTTGATCACTTTGCCGATGCCCACGCCGCCGCCGTTGTGCAATGCGACCAGGCTCATGCCGCGTGCGGCATTACCGGCGAAACATTGCGTTGCCATATCTGCCATCACGTTGCTGCCGTCCTTGATGTTGGAAGTTTCACGGAAGGGACTGTCCGTGCCGCCGGTATCGTGGTGATCACGTCCCAGCATGATCGGCCCAACTTCGCCATTGCGCACCATTTCATTAAATTTGAGAGCAATGCTCATTCGACCCATGGCATCCTGATATAAAATCCTTGCCTGCGTTCCCACCACCAGTTTGTTTTTGATGGCATCCCGCACCCAGATATAGTTATCGCGATCCTGATAGCGCAACTCTTCGCGGCAGTTTTGAATAACCTCCGCAGCCGCGGCATCGGTTTTGATCAGATCTTCTTCTTTGCCGCTCAGGCAGACCCAGCGGAAGGGTCCGTAGCCGTAATCGAAAAGCTCCGGTCCCAGAATATCTTCCACATAACTGGGATAGATAAATCCATCATAGGTGTTGTCCGGATTTTTGGAAATCTCTTTGACGCCGGCATCATAGACCGCTTTCATGAAGCTGTTGCCGTAATCGAAGAAATAGGTGCCGCCTGCCACCAGTTTTTTGATCGCTTCAAAATGGCGGCGCAGAGATATATCGACCAGTTGGCAGAATTTTTTTCTATCTCCGGAAAGCATTTCCGTGCGCTCTGCAAAACTCAGATCAACCGGACAGTAGCCGCCTTCATAAGCCGCATGGCAGGAAGTTTGATCGCTGAGCAGATCGATGTGAATAGCATTTTCGGCGGCGTATTCCAGCAGATCGACGATATTGCCGTGGTAGGCGATGGAAACTGATGCTTCCTTTTGCAGATGATCCTGCGCCATTTGGAAAGCCTTGGCAGCGTTATCGGTAACCAGGCTCACCCAGCCCTGCTCGTGCCGCGTCTCGATGCGGGACAAATCAACTTCGGCAAAAATACCTACTCCACCTGCGATTTCCACTGCTTTGGGTTGAGCGCCGCTCATGCCGCCCAAACCGGAAGAAACAAATAATTTTCTCCGTAAATCTCCATCAGCGGCAACGCCCAGTTTCAGACGTCCGGCAATCAGAATAGTATTGTATGTACCATGCACAATTCCCTGCGGACCGATATACATCCAGCCGCCGGCGGTCATCTGGCCATAATTGGCCACGCCCAAAGCGTTAGCCCGATTGAAGTCCTGCTGATTATCGAACATGCCGATCATCAAGCCGTTGGTGATGATCACGCGGGGCGCTTTGGGGCTGGACTTGAACAAGCCCAGCGGATGACCGCTCTCGATGACGAGCGTATGATCGTGCGTCAGATTTTCCAGATATTTTTTGATGAGCCGATATTGCATCCAGTTCTGGCAGACGGAGCCAGTTTCACCATAAGTAACCAATTCATAAGGATAAAGTGCTGTGGCAAAATCCAGATTATTATCGATCATCACCTGAAACGCTTTGCCTTCCAGACAATTTCCTTCATAAGAATCTATAGGTCTGCCCCATAATCTGCCTACCGGACGAAAACGGTAGCCGTAGATATGACCGTGCGTGAGTAATTCATCCAGAAATTCAGGAGCAAGTTTTTCGTGCAGTTCCAGTGGGATATAGCGCAGGGCATTTTTCAAAGCGAGTGCAATTTCTTTTTTATTCAAGGGCATCTCACGACGTGGCGCTCGACGGATTCCTGTTTTAAATTCGGGATATTCGGGCAATGTAGCTTCCAATTTGATCGTCATAGCTCTGGCTATTTCAAGATTATTCATAAAACAAACTCCCAATTATTTTATTAAGCCTGTCTCCAAAAAATCACCAGTCACATCATCCCGACCGGCCAACAGGCTGTCGATCATTTCTGACAATTTTTCCACAACGTCAACCGAAATCGGCTGTAATTCTTCCTCGTTGAATTGCTTTCTTAACACAAAAACCGCATCGATCGGCAATGAGCGCACATCCGGAGTTAATTCTTTATCCAGGGTTTCTGTTACAATGATTGTCTTAACTTTATTGAATGTAGCTTTGGCCATATTGCAATAATATTCGGAACGTATAAGATCGTTAAGATCCAGATTTGTGAAAGTGTGAAAGACTAAAAGAGGTAATTTTACGAGAAATTTATTGAATCTTCTTTTGCCCGAAATGCGAAACTGAAAATCGATCTCTTGAATAAGAGAAAGGAAATAGGGAGAATCATCGATTTCGAAATTCGGAGAAGTTTCCATACTTCCAAAGCTAATTGGATTGAAGATCAAGCCGGTAGAAAAGGGCTGTCTTCCCCACTTTATTCCCAGATTTTTCAAGATACTTCTTTTAGAAAGATAGATCGAAATCAGATCATCCAAATAATACGGGCTGAATACTTTGGAATCAGGTTTAAATCCCTTTTTATTGTATTCTACGTATTTGTATTTTTTATTATTCAAATTCTTAAGAAACCTGTTTAATTCCTTCACCAGCACTTCTGTAGTCACATCATCAACTTCCAATACAGCCTCGAACTTTTTCCACTTCAATTTTAACTCATTTAAGTACATTCTATTGATGGGACTTTTTTCCTCTTTGAGCAATTCCTCTAATAATTCTGCATAAAACATTTTTCCTCCTCTTTTTTTAAGGAAATCATTTTAGAATCACCAAAACGTTCAGGTACGAATATTTATAATTAGACGATATTTGTCAAATATCTTTTTTGTAGATAATTTATTTGACAATATGACTTTGCAAAAAGTAAGCAATTTACAAGAGGTTGAAGCATGAAATTAATAAAAAATGCTCGAATCAGCGATTCAGCAAAATGTGTAGATATTCTGTATGATGACAAGATCAGGAAAATAGCTTCCCAAATAAACCAGAAGAATACAGAAGAAATAATTGAACTGGATGGTAAACTGCTGATTCCCGGCTGTATAGATGCTCACGTGCATTTCAATGATCCCGGTTATACGCATCATGAAACATTTGAGACTGGCACCAGAGCCGCTGCTGCCGGCGGCATCACGACGGTTATCGATATGCCCTGTACATCCATACCTCCTGTTACTTCAAAAGAAAATTTGCAACAGAAACTTGCCGTTATCAAAAAAAAAGCGATAATAGATTTTGCTCTCTGGGGTGGAATCCGCGGCAATGATCTTCCTGCCAATAACAAAATTATCAATGAACTCTGGCAGGAAGGTGTGGTTGGTTTCAAAATTTATACAATTTCCGGGATGGATACGTTTGAAGCACTTTCCTATGAAAACATCGAATCTGTTCTAAAACTCTTTCCCGATTTGCTGTTTGCTTTCCATGCAGAAGATCGGAAGATAATAGAATCTGCTGCCGGGAAATTATCTGTTACCGAGCTTAAGCAACCGGAAAACTATTTAAAGACTCGACCCGCTGAAGCAGAGATAATTGCGGTTCAAAATATTCTGAGATCAGCAGATAACAATAATCACATCCATTTTGTTCATATGGGAAGTGCCGAGGCGGCAAGATTGATTTTGAAAGCAAAACTAAACAGTGATGTAAGCTGGGAAACCTGCCCGCATTATCTGCAATTCACAGCAGCAGATCTTCCGGAATTGAAAGGCAGATTGAAGACAGCTCCTCCGGTTAAATCGAGATATGACAGAGAATTTCTGCGGCAATGTGTTACCCAATGCAAAGTTGATTTTATCACAACCGATCACGCCGGCTGTGACTGGAAAAGCGAAAAGGGTCTGGCAGATTTTTCTCAGGTTTATAATGGAATTCCCGGTACACAACTGATGATCCCTTACTTGTTTTCCGAATTCTATCAAAAAGAAAAAGCTCCGCTTTCCACGCTGCTAAAATTAACTTCTGAAAATGCTGCCAGAAGATATGGACTATTTCCGCAAAAGGGCAGTTTACAGATCGATACCGATGCGGATTTCACGATTTTAGATATGAAAAAACCAATGATGGTAGAAGAATCTAACCTTGAATCAATCGGAAAATATTCACCTTTCCAGGGTTGGAGTTTTACCTGTTCCATTGCAAAGACAATTGTTCGTGGCTGTACTGTCTTCGATCAAGAAGCAGGAATTCTGGCAGAATCCGGTTATGGTAAATGGCTAAAAAGAAAGTGAATCCTTTATCTGTTTTAGCGGATATAGAAATCACTGAAATTAGCTTGTAATTCTCGAGCCAGAAGATTCATCATATCCTGAGTGAAGGGAGAATATTGCGAAGCATCTGAGCCAAGCATTTTGGAAGGTACAAATCTCTGCAGAAGATAACGCTTTGCCTTTCCCAGCATGTTTCCAATATTCAGCACATCATCAGTTGTAAGAAGGTTGCGCACCAGTGTGCTGCGAAATTCGTAATCGATGCCGCAGGTTTCGATCAATTGAATGCTTCGTTCGATCACTTCGGAATCCACTTTGCTGCGCGTAATTTCAGAGTATTTGGCAAGCGGTGCTTTGATATCCATCGCCAGATAATCCACCAGATCCAGATTGATCAGTTTTTCCAGCATTTGAGGATTAGTTCCGTTTGTATCAAGCTTGATCTGATAACCCATCGCTTTGCAGGCAAAGGCAAAATCAACCAGATCTTTCTGCAGAGTGGGCTCGCCGCCCGTGATGCTTACCGCATCCAGCTTTCCTCTTCTTTTATGCAGAAAATTCAGGATCTGCTGCTCAGGAATCGGCTGTTGATATTGAGCTGAATCCACCAATTCCGGATTGTGACAGTAAGGACAGCGGAAGTTGCAGCCTTGAGTAAAAATGATAGCACAAATCTTACCGGGAAAATCTATGAGCGAGAACTTCTGGAAACCGCCGATCTTCATTATCACTCGACCATTTTGAAAGTTTTTCTTAAATCAAATTCCGCTTTTTTGCCGTTATTCCACTGCTGTACCGGACGCAGATATCCCACAACTCTGGAATAAACTTCGCAGGCTGCATTGCAGTGAGGACATTTATAATGTTCTCCATCGATGTAACCGTGCGTTTTACAAACGCTGAATGTAGGAGAAAACGTGAAATAAGGCAGCTTGTAGCTGCTGCAAATTTTGTTAACCAGATTTTTAAGGCTGTCGATATTGCCGATCCTCTCTCCAGCAAAAAGATGCAGAACTGTACCGCCGGTATATTTTGTCTGAATCTCATCCTGCAGATCCAAAGTTTCGAAAATGTCATCGGTAAAGTTGACAGGCAGTTGGGTTGAGTTTGTATAAAAAGGTTCTGCCTGCTGGCTGTTGTAATCTTTTTCATTGGCTACCACAATATCGGGAAAGCGCATTTTATCGATTTTGGCAAGACGGTATGTAGTTCCTTCTGCGGGAGTGGCTTCCAGGTTGTAATTATTACCGGTTTGTTCCTGATAATCAATCAGCCTATCCCGCATGAAATCCATTACTTCGATGGCAAAATCATGGCCTTCCTGCAAGGCGATATTTGCTCCGATCAGATTCAAGCTGGCTTCGTTCATGCCGATAATTCCAATCGTGGAAAAATGATTTTTCCAATATTGTCCGAACCTTGATTTAATATCTCGCAGATAGTATTTCGTGTAAGGATAAAGATTGTTGTCCGTTAATTTCTCCAAGATCTTGCGTTTTATTTCCAGGCTGTTCTTAGCCATTTCCATTAGCTTATCAAGGCGCTGTAAAAATTCATACTTATTTTTGGAAAGATAGGCAATTCGCGGTAGATTTATCGTTACAACGCCGATAGAGCCGGTAAGCGGATTTGCTCCAAACAGACCGCCCCCGCGAGCTTCCAGTTTTCTGGTATCCAGCCGTAAACGACAACACATGCTGCGTGCATCATCCGGGCTCATATCCGAATTTACGAAATTGGAAAAATAGGGAATGCCATACTTGGCGGTGGCTTCCCACAAATAACCAAGCGTCGGATTATCCCAATCAAAATCGCGGGTGATATTGTAGGTGGGAATCGGAAACGTGAAAACCCTGCCTTTGGCATCACCTTCACTCATTACTTCCAGGAAGGCTTTATTAAAAATGTTCATTTCTTCCTGAAATTCTGAATATGTTACATCCTGATGCTCTCCGCCTAAAATTACCGGATGGTCGGCATAGGTGGAAGGAACGACCAAATCAATTGTGATATTTGTGAAAGGAGTTTGAAAGCCGACTCGCGTGGGAACATTTACGTTGAAAATAAATTCCTGCAATGCCTGTTTAACTTCTTGATAAGAGAGCTTATCATAGCGAATAAACGGTGCAAGAAGTGTATCAAAATTGGAAAAAGCCTGCGCTCCGGCAGCTTCTCCCTGTAAAGTGTAGAAGAAGTTTACGATCTGCCCCAAAGCGCTGCGAAAATGTTTGGCGGGACTGCTCTCTATTTTACCGGTCGCACCCTTGAAACCAATCATCAAAAGATCTTTCAAATCCCAGCCAACACAATAAACTGAGATCAATCCCAGATCGTGAATATGTACATCGCCATTGATGTGCAGCTCTTTAATCTCGGGAGGATAGATCTTATTCAACCAGTAAATTTTGCTGATCTCCGAAGCAATGTAATTGTTCAATCCCTGAAGAGAGTATGCCATGTTGCTGTTTTCCTTTACCTGCCAATCCAATCTTTCCAGATATTTGTCGATCAAGGAAATTTCCGCATTAGAAACAATTTCTCTGATCTTGGCATGTTGATCGCGATAAATGATGTAAGCCTTTGCCGTTTTTTTGAAAGGTGAAGACAATAACACCTCTTCCACGATGTCCTGAATTTCTTCTACGCAGGGAACCTGTTTTTCTATAACCTGCTGAGCTAGATTTATCACTTGCAGAGATAATTTCTTTGCTATGGATTCATCAAATTCATGAGTTACTTCGCCAGCTTTCAGTATTGCCTGAGTTATCTTTTCCGATTCAAATTTAACTATTTGATTATCGCGTTTCTTTATGAATTTGAACATCTTTACAACTCCCCTTCACCTTTCGTGTTAATAATCCTCTATAAAACAACTACTTATACGCCTAAGCCCGCAACGGGTAATATTGGACCCAGACTATCTACTCGTTTCAAAGATAAGGATTTACTGTTGTTGTCAAGTCTATTATAAATTCCATTGCCTGTTAGAATGTGAAACTTATACTAATTTAGAGTAGTTAACTTATGTTAAAAAAATTCTGTCTGCCATTTTTATTCGGTAATTGAATGGCGATTCAAGAAAACAGGTAGTATTCAAGCTTGAAAAAAAGAAAAACATCACACTACTTATTTCAAAAAAAAATTAACACTTTGACCAACCGCAGGAATTGCATTTCAGACAACCTTCCGAATGCTCAATCGTGCTGCCGCAATCAGGGCAATTTGCCATCAAACCTTTGGGTGATATATGAATAACCTCGCCAGCTTCTTTATTCAATTTCTCTATGTTACTGAGATTCTCCGGTTCCAATTGCACGAATTTTTCCAGGGATTTTGCCAGACTATCTGCACAGGAAGTAACCATGTTTCCGTTGCTCCACATGGGAGAAGGACAGCGTATCCCCTTGAGCTGTCGTACAATGGAACTTACTTTAACATTTGAGCGCAGACAAAGCGAAGTGAGACGGGCAATTGCTTCCAATTGGGCAGAAGCACAACCACCAACCTTGCCCATTTGTGTAAACACTTCACAAGCACCTTTTTCATCAGAATTTATCGTAACATACATGTGTCCGCAACCTGTTTCGATCTTCTGAGTGGTGCCGATTGTTATCGCAGGTCTTTGACGAGGAGCGATGCGATCTCCATTGGAAATGGTTTTTTCTTTAATGGTTTTTCCCTTATTCAAAACCTGATTCTGACGACTGCCGTCACGATAAACTGTAACACCTTTGCAGCCAAGCTCATAAGCGAGTTCATATGCCATTTGAATATCTTCTTTAGTCGCTTCTTCATTAAAATTTATCGTTTTGGAAACTGCATTATCAGTATATTTTTGAAAAGCAGCCTGCATCTTGATATGCCATTGAGGTGAGATATCATGAGAAGTAACAAATATTTTTTTTAATTCATCAGGAATTTCTTTGATCTCGGCGATGCTTCCCTTTTCTGAAACTTTTTCCATCAATTCCTTGGAATAGATACCTACTTTTTTTACAGCTTTTTCAAAATGAGGATTGATATAAAGAAGTTTCTCGCCATCCATCACATTTTTCACATAGACTAGAGAAAACTGCGGCTCAATTCCACCCGATGTGTTCAAAATCATGCTGATCGTACCGGTGGGGGCTATGGTTGTAGTCGTGGCATTTCTTAATCCGTTCTTTTGAATATCTTTTTTTAACTTCTTCCAATCAAATTTCCGGCTTTCTCTTTGTAAAGTTGCATTGTGATAAATGCTTTCTGTAAAATTGGGGAATGATCCGTGTACCTTTGCCAATTCTGAAGATCGTAGCTTAGAATGATAGTCGATGAATTCCATGACCTTCTCTGCCAGTTCCAGCGCTTGCTGGCTGTTATAAGGTTCTCCCAGAATAAAGAGAAGATCAGCCCAACCCATAATCCCCAATCCGATTTTGCGGTTTGCCTTCACCATTTTATCGATTTCCGGTAAGGGAAACTGAGATTGATTGATCACATCATCCAGAAATTCCACACTGTCATAAATTGTCTGCTTGAGAAGTTCCCAATCCACATCATTATCTTTGACCATTGCCGCCAGATTGAGCGAACCCAGATTGCATGCTTCGTTCGGTAAAAGAGGCTGCTCGCCACAATTGTGTGCAACAATGCCATTTGCGATCAAAGAATGAGTTACAGGCTCTATTATGTCATAAACTTCTGTTTCTTCAAAAGGTTCGATTGCTTTCAATTTCGAGTGATAATATGTTTTCTTTCTCGATTCACGAGCAACCTGCTGAAGTTTTAAATCCTTTTTTTCGTGAATGAGATTCCCTACAAAATCCCTAAATCTCAGAAGATCATCGCCATTTATAATAAGTTCATAGTAAGGATGACTCTCATATTGTTTTTGAATTCCAGTTTTACTCGTATAAGAGAATTGCTGTTGTTCTTTTTTTGTGCGATCATAAATATTAGAAAAAATGGCTTCATTTAGCAGAATCAATTGAACCTGCTGTAGCATTTTATAGGAAGTGGAACTTAATCTGATATCTCGATGGGCTTCATCGATGTAGTTGATAGTTCCATCTGAACTGAACAATCCGTTGATCAAGTTTCGGATAGTTTCACGAGTGGAAGAAAATAAAATTTCAGGGATGTATTTCTCCGGCGCTTTTTTGGGTTCCAACCCAAAAGATTTGAACAATTCAACAAATTTCTTGCGTTTGAAAAGTAATTGCCAGCAGCCATTTTCACGTACATTGATGATACCTTCTCCACCATGATATTTCTGTGCGATCTCGCTGAATTTGCTTAGAAGATACTTTTCTTCAGCAGCAAAAACCAGACCCAATACTTTCTCATCAGAAGTAAGCCAGCCATCACCCAGCAACCACCCCATGAATAATCCCAGCTCAGATCCAATCTCGTCATTTTCAGACCAGGAACCTCTGCCGGATTGGATCAGAATTTCATCATTCTCGGTCAGTTCGCTGGTCATTTTCCAGCCTTCTGTTGTCAGAATTTTATGATCGGAAGTTACCTTTATTTCCTGACCGTTGTGCAGACTGATTTTATAAGTTTGCTTTACTCCGGTTTTGATGATCGACGCTGAGCGAGATGAAATCCCATTCGCAAAATATTCTCGACTGTTGATCTTGAATTTATCATTATATACGCGATCATCACTATAGATTGTTATTTTCTCTTGTTTTTCAAAAAGATCTCTAATTTTTTCTAATCCATTCTCGGTAGAGATAAAAGTATCAGGATGAAAACACGGATTTGTCGATTCGATCTTACCCGCTTGTGGAGTGGGATTGTATTTATTGATCTGATCGATGAAAACAATTCCCGGCTCACCATTTTTATGTGCCATTTTCACTATCAAATTGAAGACATCCCGGGCGTTCACTTTTCTCACAACTTCGCCATTATGAGGGGATATCAGTTCAAAATCTTCATTTTCATTAACAGCTTTCATAAATTTTTCGGTGATGCCGACACTGATGTTGAAATTAGTCAACTTGGTGATATCTTCTTTGCAGGTAATAAATTCCAGAATTTCCGGATGATCGACATTAAGAATCGCCATATTGGCACCGCGGCGTGTTCCCCCTTGCTTCACGGCATCTGTGGCTGCATTAAAAACCTTAAGAAAAGATATCGGACCGCTGGAAACACCATTTGTGCTACGAACTCTGGCATTCGCCTGACGCAATTTACTGAAACTGAAACCGGTTCCGCCACCGCTTTTATGAATAAGGGCAGCATTTTTTACAGATTCGAAGATGCTCTCCATGCTGTCTTCCAAAGGTAAAACAAAACAGGCAGAAAGTTGCTGTAGATCACTGCCGGCATTCATCAAAGTAGGTGAATTAGGCAAAAAATATCCGGAATTCAATAATTTGAAATATCGGTCTTTCTTATCAGCTTCATTTCCACTGATATTTGTGGCAACACGCCAGATCAACTTATTCCAATCTTCAATGATTTCACCATTCTCATTTTGTTTGAAATATCTTTTCTTGAGAACTGTTAAAGCATTTTCAGTCAATTTCATCAGCAATCCCCCACGCAATTGCTAAAAGCATATATAGCATATGCTTATACGTTTGTATATACAATTTCTTTTTTTAAAATTCTTCACCATATCATGATTCAAAATCAAATGGTTAGCAGTGATGTCAAGCCCGAATACATCTTCAATTTAGTTTGGATTTGTTAAACCTTTTATAATCAGCATTGGCAGTTTTATTTATTTTTATAAGACAGTAACTACATTTTTTAAACTTGTACTAACAGTTAAAAAAACTATTGTTAAAGTAAAAAATCCTTCAGAAAAAAAGCAGTTCGATAGACCTTTATTTTTCCAGACGGAAGTTTATATATTTCTGCAGATTATCTGTTCTGCCAATAATTGGAAAGCTTTTCCAAAGAGCAAATCCAGGCATTTTTTCTTTTGGCCAATTTCAGGATACGCCAGAAAAGTTTGGACCATAAAGGATAATCAAAACTGCGGAGCATATGAGCCTGCCAGGCAATGCAGAGGTTTCCGTTATGCTCATGAGCATTACTAATGAATGTGTTGATGTGCCTTTTCGCCAGCTTATAATTCATTTCTGTTTCCTGTTGCAAAGAAGTATTGCAAATTGCAACAGGTAATTCCAGTAAGTTAAAGGGGCGGTCTTCTGCCAAATTATAAGGTTGGAAAGGGAAGGAAATTCCTGCCCGAAAACCTGTGTAAATATCAAATCCCATACTGGAATCGTACTTTACCTGGGCTTTTTCCAGGCTTGAAAAGAATTTTTGATAATCGAAATTAAAATATCTGACTCGAACACCATCTTTGGAAAAGGAAGAAATCTTATTTATCTCTAAAGCCAGATGATCCGGATCATAGGCAGCTTCTTTGCTGCCAAAAAGATTTACAGGATTAGTTTTTAGTACTTTCCGGATTTGCTCAAACGATTTTTCGTGATCGATATAATTGCGGCGTTTATCAGGAAAATCTGATTTGGCACTGATAAAAAAAGTGGATGAGAGTTTGAGAGCTCGTTCCTTTCTAGTCAATTCACCTGCATTTTTGGCTGCATCTTTTAACAATCCGGCAGCATATTTGTAGATAATCGCACGCCAGTAGGCTTTACGATGGAACTTTTTGAGAGGAAAAATTTTTCTGCTTAATACATCCTGCAAAAAATCATCAGACCAAAAATCCCAGAACTCCAAATTATGAGATACTGAAAGAGCAAAATTTTTGTTTCCCGGCCAAAAGTTTTTGATAGATATTTCCGGGAAAGTACGCATCAATAAATTCCCCAACAACTCACAATAGTGATCGACCGGAGCCAGATCTTTGAAACCGAATCTGTGCTGCAAAGATTCATAAAAATCAAAATGATTGCGGGGAGAAAGTTCCTGCTGAGAAACATATTCCTGCCAACAGGTAAGAAAAAAGAAGGCGGATGATATCAGGTCTTTACGGATACGTAAAGAATTGTTTGTATGGCGGAAAAGCTCACCTTTTTTGGAAAATAGCATCGGCAGATAATCATTTTTATACTTAATTATATTAAGCTTCTCTAAAGGATATTGTGTTTTTTCTTCAAAAAAGGCAGGAGCCGTTGGATCATGGTAAATCTGTATGGGAAATGTTTCTTCCACATAACGACCATAATAAATATGAATTGAATCGGATGTAAAAGTAGTGGAAAAATCTATCTTGATTCCCCAGATCTTACCAAAAGTATTGAAAACATACTTGGCTTTATTCTCAAACTTTTTTTCTACTTTCAAAAGAACATTCAATCTATTTTCTGCCATTATTCATTCCTGATAATTTTGATTGGATCGATCCTGATAGTTTTTTTGGCAGGAAGCAGTGTGGTTAAAAAACTGATAATAACAGCAATAATGGGAATCAAAATAAAATCGCTAATTCTAATTTCTACCGGCAGCCACTGCAGAGGAAAGCCGGGAACAGGAATCATGATGAACTGCCATTTCAGTTGTGCCAACAGCAATGATATCGCCAGAATAAAAGCAATAAAGACACCCACAATTCCAACACAAGTACCTGTTAAAACAAAGATCTTCATGATATCTTTATCAGTTGCACCCATGGCTTTCAATACGCCGATCTCAATCTTTTTTTCTGCTACCAGTTTCACAAAATTTCCCATCATATTGAAGGATGCAATGATGATCATGAGGGCTAAAACTAAAAACATGATTATTTTTTCCATTTTTATGGCATTGAAGAGATTGGCATCAAACACACTCCAATCTTCCACGATAAAATCATCTCCGAGCTTTTTCTGGATTGTTTTTGCATAAATCTGGGATTTTCTGGAATTGATGGTTTTAACTTCTAATAAATTCACTTCATCCTGATAACCCAGATAATACTGAGCATTGGAAAGTGAAATGTAGGTATGAAGTTGATCGTATTCCGGCATTCCGGAAGAAAAAATTCCCACTACCTTCAATTTCTTGCTGCGGGGCAGTAAACCGAATGGAGAAGGTTCTGTGCCAATTGGAGACATCAGCTGAACATATTCGCCGACCGTGGCATTGATCGTTAGAGAAAGATCAAGCCCGATGATGATGCCGTCCTCTTCCAGATCTTCCTGCCTGGGTATTCCCACCACGATCTTATCGATTATATCAGTAATTCTGTCGTGCGAAGTGTAATCTATACCAAAACATAAGGTTGAAGAAAGGTTATTATCTTTCTGGATCATCAGTTCTGTTTCACACACGGGAGCGGCTGCTAAAACAGCAGGAATGTCTTCCAGTTTCCTTGTTAAGTCCGCATAATTCCGAATCGGTGAGTAGTCGTTATGATGGATTTTTATTTCTGCTTTGGAACCAATAACGCGCATACGCATATCGGTATCAAACCCATTCATAACGGAAGAAACCACCAGTAAGGAAAAAACACCGATAATAATGCCGAGAACAGAAAGCAGATTTGTCAGGTTGAAAAAGATCTTCTTTCTTCCTTTCAAATAGCGTAAGGCAATTTTAAAATGGAACATACTCAAATCGGTTTATTTCTCCAGGATTTTGTAATAGAATTGCATGATTCTGCGATTAACCTGATAACAGGTATAGTTTTCTTTCAGAATATCGTAAGAATTCTGGATCATGCGTACTCGAAAACCGGAATTCATTCTCACGCTGTTCAATGCATCTATCATATCTTCTATCTCATTATTATCAAAAAGTATGCCGTTTTGCCTATGAGTGATCATTTTTTCTGTTTGCGGAGAGCGGTAGGCGATTATCGGAAGACGGCTCGTCCAGGCTTGTAAAATCGAATTATAAATATTTTCGGCTGATTGCGGAATCATGAGATAATCCGCAGTTTCATATACTTTTTTCAAATCTTCTGAATCTCCACTAATATCTGTAATTATAGTGATATGCCGATGAATATTTAACTCATCTATCTTTTTCTGGATTTTTTTTAAATATTGTTTAGAATTCACTTTGCCGATCAATACAAGATGGATAGGATCTTTGCGACTCAGCATATCAGCAGTTAGATCAATCAAACTCAACTGACCACTATCTTCAGCAAATGCTGCCTCAAATAAAACCAGTTGAGCTGCTGCAGGAATAGCATATTTTTTTCGAAAATCTGAACGATTGATCTGCTGTTGCTCATTAATATTTATGCCTTGTTGGGAAAGCATAATTTCTTTCTTCGGATATCTGATTTTGAGCTCATAATACTTTTCACTTTCATAACAGATAATACCTGCTGCATCTGCCAGTAATCTTTGTTTACCGCTAAAAAGATCCAGAAATTTGCCATAATCTATGATTTTATTTTGTGCAGAAGTGATCATTTTTTCTACTTCACAACTCAGGTTTGAAGGATAAATGGATACTATATAAGGAATTTTATGTTTAAGTGCAACCCGGCGAACATCTGCTGCAATTCTGCCGGTTGTATGAAGATGGATAAGATCGAGATTGTTCTGTTTTAAGAGTGCTCTTTTTATTCCTGCACAATATGGATCACCGCAAAATTGATCCATGATCTTTCTCTTTTCATTATTTAATCTCCAATAAGGATAATGATAAGCAAAACGATTTATCCGGGCAAAATCTTGAATCTCAATCTTTTGATTCGAGCCGGTAAGGGTGCAGAAAACAAAATTATCGTGATTCTGAGAATGAGAACATGAAAGAAGTTCCAGCAGAATTTTTTCTTCAATATTATTATTATTATCGTGCGTAAATTTACGGATAACATGTGCGCAATTTAACTTGTATTGCTTCATAAATATAACTCTTTATTTATAATTCACTTCGATAGTGGTTTCGTTTATAACATCATATCTTGTTTTTTTGATATTGGAAACTAACTGATAAATTATCTGCATTCCCATTCCTCTGAATTTATCGGGTTTTGCAATGTTTTTATCCTGCTGTTCGGGTAGTTTCCAGTCCAATCCATTATCTACAAACTTCATTTTTATTTTGTCATTGATCTCGAATTTGAAAGCAATGATCGTATCTTTTTTAGTTTGCAATCCATGCTCTGTGATATTGTTGATAAATTCATTAATGACCAGTTCAACCTCGGTTGCCAGTTTTTCGTCACCAATGTGTTCTTTCATTACTTTATAGCATTCAGTGGCAATATCACAAGTGTTTTGAGAAAGAGAAGTTATCAAGTAGAGTTTACTGAATTTGCCTTTTTTTTCTTCTTTCAGTTTCTGAAAGGTCAACATTGTAAAATCATCAGAATTGATATCATAATCAAGATCCATTAAGCGCTGTTTGAACATTTGCGGCAAGATCAAGCTGGTCTCGATATTGGTCTGTTCTTCCAGAAACTTTGTAAAACCAGATAAACCGAGTTGATTGCCATCGGGTTTTTCACATTCAAAGATACCATCTGTATAAAGGATATAAGCTTTATCGTCAGCAAAAGTTATTATATCTTCATCTTTCGCTTTGTATTCAAACTTCTCATCCCAACCCACTGGAATCGAGCCCTTTTCGCCTTTCAAGGTCGTTTCAGCAGTATTAAGATCATATTCGATCAGCGAGGGATGGCCGGCATTCATATATCTGATTTCATTCTTTTTCAAATCAATAAGACCAAGACTGATTGTCATATAATCATTGTGAAAAAGTCTGCGGCAGAGGATTTTATTGAGTCGGTTGATAATGAAGTGAGGCTGCAAATTGTCTTTTTCGCTTTCTATCAACATACTGATGATAGATTTAACAGCAGTCATCATCAGAGCTGCTTTAACGCCGTGACCGGATATATCTCCCACATACACCACATACTGTGAATCCGATAATTTTAAAATATCAAAAAGATCTCCTCCTATGGAACTGGAAGGTTTGTAGATAGAGGAAAAGAGAATATTCTCTTCCAGTCTCAGCCATTGCGGCACCAGATATGTCTGCACCGATGACGCCAGATCGATATCCTGCTTCAGTGCATTATAAAGATTCTCGATTTCCTCGGCTGCCCGTTTTCTCTGTAAAGCATTCACGATGATTTCCACCAGAATTTTTATGAGTTTAATCGTATCATTATCCCAATGCTTTTCATATTGAATGCTGCATAATCCCACAAAACCAAGCAGATTGTTTTCATAAACCATCGGCAGAAAAACTACTGAACGAGCGTTGATGGATTTCATAAGCTCTTTTTCTTTTTCGGCTTGCGGCGGCATCGTCGATAAACTTGGAATAAAAACCATATCCTGATTTTGCAGTTGTTCAAATAGCCAGGGGATCTTTGTTACTTCAAATTCCACCGGCAGGTCCTGAGCTACTTCGATCTGGTTGGAAAACCAATTATTGCGTCTATGTAAGTTTTTTTTGCTTTCATCCAACATATAGACGAAAGCTCTGTCGATACTGATGAAACGTCCTATTTTCATCAGACTCTCATCCACCGCTTCATCTATTTTATTTGTAGTCAAATTGATAAAATTGGTGGATATTTGATTTATCAGTTTTTCAAATTTCACCCTGAATTCTAAAGCCTGTTTCACTTTTTTCTGTTCGGTCACATCTTCTTTCACAGCTATCAGATGAATAATATTTCCCGAATCATCGTACACAGGAGAGATGGTTGCCATTTCCCAATATCTGAGACCGTTTTTCTTCTGGTTCAGAAATTCGCCACGCCAGGTTTTGCCAGATAAAATGCTGTCCCAGAGTTCTTCGTAAAATTCTTTTTCATGATATTCGGTTTTGAGAATACGGGGATTTTTGCCGATAACCTCTTCCAACTTGTAACCGGTAACCTGAATAAATTTGGGATTCACATATTCGATATTACCCTGGGGGTCGGTAATAACGACAGAAGCCGAACTCTGCTCAACTGCATGAAAAAGCATTTTGATTCTGTTTTCTGCCATCATCTGAGTTTTTTCCAGCTTATGATGCTTCACTACCTGTTCCACTGTTACAGGCAGCAAATGCAGATAATATCGATCGTTATCCTTGATCAGATAATCCCGGGCTCCTCTCTTCATGGCTTTTACAGCTACTTCTTCGTCACCGCTGCCGGTTATGAACACATAAGGAATATCCACAGAATCATCCAGAACGTCAAACGCATTTCCATCACCCAGATTGAAATCTGCAATGATTATATCGAAATCATTTTGACTCAAAATTTCTCTGGCTGATCTCACAGAATCTGCGATCATATAGTCATAAGCCAGATTTTGATTTTTCACCAGACGTTTAAAAGCCATCTGGTCAATCAGGTCATCCTCGATAAGCAGTACTTTGATTGTTTTGTTTTCAAAACTCTCCATCTTTTTTCACCTTAGCTTTCTTTGTTTGTTTTGGGAATTGTAAAAATAACCGACAAACCAGCTTCCGGTTTCGATCTCAACCAGATCTTTCCATTATATTTATCGATTATTTTCTTCACTAATGCCAGTCCGATCCCTGTTCCGTCGTTGTCTTCTATCGGATCGAGTGTCTGGAAAATTTGAAAGACTTTATCAAAGTATTTTTCTTCGATGCCGGGTCCGTTGTCGGTCACGGAAAACTCCCACATGCTACCCTTATCCTGTCCTTTGATAATGATCTTTCCTTCTTTTTTGTCCATGAATCGAATAGAATTTTCCAGCAGGTTTTCGAAGATCTGTTCAATACGTGTACGTTCAAAAAATATTGTCGGAAGCTTTTCATCGATCTGAATAGAAAAATTTTGCGGAACAGAGATTTTATGAATAATATTCTGCAGCATTTTATTCATATCGATCTTTACCTTTTCTGCCTGAAAGTTCACGATATTGATGTATTCAAAGATGGCTTCGATCAGGCGGTGCATCCTTTCACTTCGATCAATCAAAAGCTGCATGTGTTTTTTAGCTTCCGATGTCAGTTTATTTTCCCGATCCATTAAAATCCAGTTTGCCAAAGTATTGATGGCTCTGAGGGGAGATTTGAGATCGTGGGATGTAATGTGAGCAAAATTCATCAGGTCTTTATTCACTGCTTCCAGTTCGCGCAGAGCTTTAATCCGTTTCTGTTCTTCTCTCTTACGTTCAATTACATTACGGATCGAACCAATTATCCTGATCTCTTCATCATTTTCTTTTTTAATAACTTTGGCAGTGATGGAACAGGGTATCAGTTTATCATCCGCATCAGAAATAGTGACGTCAAAATTATCGACCTCCTGCTGACGATGAACTGCTTTTAAAAAATTATCATGATCAGTATGGTCCGCCAGTATAAATTCCAGTTTTTTATTCAAAGCTTTTTCAGGTTCGATTTGTGTTAAATCTTTTATGGAAGGACTGATTTCAATGATCTTTCCATTCTTGTCCAATTCGAAGAAGACATCCTTTGTGTTATCAAAGATCAATTTATAATCGGATTTTTGATCTGTTTCCGGCTGTTCCGGCTCTTCATCTAATTGGATGAACGAGAGCACAATAGCCAGCGGCTTTTTATCTGAATCCATCAGCAGTTCCGGTTTTGTCAGCAAACTCACATTTTCTTTTCCTTCACCTTTAGTAACGAGTTTGATCTGCGTATTCTGCCAGACATCAATATTTGACATTGTTGGAATGGGAGCACCGTCCGTTCTAAAGAGATCGTAAAGATTAGTTTCCAGAATTTCGCTGCTTCTTAAATTAAAAAGATTTGCCAGTTCCGGATTGCAGAAGATGATCTTGCCTTTCAAATTCGTGATGGCAACCGGATGTTTGATCGTGATAATTGCTTTTTTGAGAAGATCCAATCGAGAAGTACTGCGCTGCATCTCTTCATATGTCTTCTGCAATCTCTGACTGGTGGCTGCAATTTCACGCAGACGAACCAGCTCCTTGTTTTGCTCATCTATGGACTTTAAGAGAGTGCGTGATTTGTAACGATATTTTTTTTCTTCGATTTCCGCGATCTTTTTAAGTTCTGCCCGCAGCTTGAACTGAATTATCATGAGAATAATGATGAAGACAAAGGCAATGATGAGCAAAGCAAGCACTACATAATTTGACGTATTATCTGCTGCCGGCTGCTGATAACCTGTGATTTGTCTTGGCTGATAACTCAAACTCGGATCTCTGACGATTTCGCCGGAAGAAATAGTATCTCTTGCTGCATCGTTCTGTTTCATGCGGACAAAATCATCCTGGGCAGCAAGAGTACTGAAAACAAGCAATAAAGTCAATCCCAATAAAATTAAAACTTCCAATTTCATATGATTATACCTCTGTAGAATGGAGTAGGAGCCGGCAACTGCCGGAGACGTATCGAAGTGTCATGCTTCGACTAAAGTCTAACTCAGGATTACGTTTTCTAGTTTTAATCATTCTCTTGTGTGTTTGTCTCAAACATGGCTGTTTCATTTTCTTTAATCCTTTCTGATAATATCTGGAGAAACACAGACATTTTACATCGGAAATTCGCTGATCTCCCAGTAGTTTTTAATCGTCTTAACTATTTCCACGAATTCCTGATAATTAACTGATTTTATCATATAACCGGCCACTCCCAGCTTGAAAGAATCGATCTTATCCTGCTCGGAACGGGATGTTGTGAGAACTATTACAGGAATTGTACTCAGTTTTTCATGCTGCTTTATCTGTTGCAGAAATTCGATTCCGTTCATGCGCGGCATGTTCAAATCCAACAGAATAATCGAAGGCAGTTCTTCATCTTCATTCAGCAAATATGCCAGTGCATCTTCTCCATTTTCTTTGATCACAACTTCATTGGTTATCTCTATATCTCGCAGAGCTCGTTTCACGGTCATGGCATCTATTTGATCATCTTCTACCACAAGTATTGGTTTTGTACTTTTCATTTTTTTCATCCTGTAAAATTAAACATTCATAAGCTTTTTGAGTTTCTTGGGAAGTGCAAAATAAAAGGTAGTGCCTTCTCCCAGCCTGGAATCCAGCCAGATTTTTCCACCATACATTTCAACGATCTTTTTGACCACAGTCAATCCGATACCGGTACTTTCATCTTTATCTCGAGACTGCAGCATATGAAATATTTTAAAGATTTTCTCATGATCTTTTTCGGCTATTCCCGGTCCGTTATCAGCCACATAAAATTTCCAGAAATCACTTCCATCATGACATCCAATTTCAATTCTTCCTTCTGGTTTATCGATATATTTGAGAGCATTGCTGAGCAGATTTTGAAAGATTTGTTTGATCCTGGTTTTTTCCAGTTTCAGGGTGGGAAGATCATTTTTTATTTCAATTTTGATATTAGCTGGCGGAGCCAGCAGATCGATGATCTCGGGTAAAGTTTTATTCAGATCGATCTCCACATGCTCTTCAGACATCCTGCCGATACGGGAATATTCCAAAACCCCATTTATCAGTTTATCCATTCGTTTAACGCGAGATCGCAACAGATTCAATTGAGCTTTTCCTTCTTCGTCAAATCTGTCTTCATAATCACTCACCAGCCAGGTTGCCAGAGAATTTATTCCTCTCAGCGGTGCCTTTAAATCGTGTGAAACTATATATGCAAAGTCCTTCAATTCGGCATTAATACTTTCTATTTTACGCATCGCTTTTTGCAGTTCTAATTCGTGTTTATGAGAAAGCATATACAAAGTTTGAAAACTGCGTGTGGATTTAATCCTGAGATAATTTGCCAGAAATGAGATATAAAAGGAAAGAGAAATGGTCGTTAAAATCAGTTTCCATTGATCTGTGAAATTAAAAATTACCAGCTGATGCAGCACGGCTGCTATGATGATGATCACAGAAATAAAATACCAGCGAAATGAAAGGTAGAAAATGCCGCAGCCGATGATGATAAGTACAATATAAATAATATAAATAAGATCATTTGTTAATTTGATATACTGAATACTGTTGAATAAGACCACAGTAACAATTATCGTAGCCATAAGATGACTGTATTTGGCATCGATTTTAAGCGTCATCACCAGATTCATGATAGCAAACAGAATGAGAAACGACATCACCGTCTGCAAAACGGTAAATGTATTTGTTTTAAAAAACGTCAGATGACCGATCGTGAAAACCAGGAAAAGAGCCGTGATGGCAAAGCTTAAGGCTTTTACATTAACATAAAATATCTCGTTGATGCGTTGGTTCAACTCTTTGGGTTGTATGCTTACTTTATACTGCTCTTCGGCTGAAACTTTAGCTTCATCACTCATAATTAACCCCACGCATATTTTTACTTATCATACAAATTCAACTATTTGCTGTTTAATTACCAACTTAGATTTGTAAATATTTTTTTTTCCTTTTACAAAAATTTTTACTTCATACAGAAATTGAACTGCTAAAAAAGATCGATAAATTAATTATTCTTCCGGTTTCATCTGAGGAAACAGGAGGACTTCTTTGATAGAAGTATTTCCCGTGAACATCATCACCAGTCTGTCTATACCTATTCCCAGTCCACCGGTGGGAGGCATGCCATATTCCAGTGCTTCCAGAAAATCTTCATCCAGCACGTTTGCTTCCGCATCACCCATTTCTCGCAGTTTCGCCTGCGCTTCCAGCCTTAGACGCTGATCGATCGGGTCGTTCAATTCGGTGAAAGCATTACCATATTCATTCCCGTTGATGAAAAGTTCGAATCTTTCCACTAAATTTGGATTGCCCGGTTTTTCTTTCGCCAGAGGTGAAATTTCCCTGGGAAAATCTATTACAAAAGTCGGCTGGATGAGCTTAGGTTCTACAAAATATTCAAACAAAGCTTCGATCAGTTTTCCTGCTCCTGTATTTGATTCTACTTCGATTTCATATTCCTGGCAAAATGCCTTGATCTTTTTATAATCGAAATCTGATGCATCGAATCCTGAATGGTCTTTGATCAGCTCTATCATTCCTGCTCTTCGCCAGGGCTTTTTCAGATGAATTTCCGTTCCCTGAAAATCGATCGTTTCGATGCCGAAGACTTCTCTGGCAATATGCAAAATCATGTCTTCCGTGATGTCCATCATGCCGTTTATATCTGTGTAAGATTGATACAATTCCAGCATCGTAAATTCCGGATTATGGGTTCTGTCCATTCCTTCGTTACGGAAATTTTTACCGATCTCATAAACGCGTTCCATGCCGCCCACGATCAATCTTTTCAAATACAATTCCAGCGCAATTCGCAAATACAGATCGATATCAAGCGTGTTGTGATGAGTAATGAAGGGGCGGGCATTTGCTCCGCCGTAGAGCGGTTGTAGAATGGGTGTTTCCACCTCCACGAATCCCTGATTATCCAGGAAGTCCCGCATTGCTTTGATCAGGCGGGAACGAATGATGAATGTATCTTTTACTTCCGGATTCAACAGCAGATCCAGATAACGCTTACGATAGCGCAGTTCAATATCATGAAATTCATCGTAGCGTTGCACTTTGCCGTCCACTACTTTTTCTTTTACGGTGGGAAGCGGACGCAGACTTTTTGCCAGCATTATTACCTGGCTGGCTCGCACGGAATATTCGCCCATTTGGGTTACAAAGCATTCACCTTCGATCTGCACAAAATCTCCCAGATCAAAAAGTTTGAAAACTTCATAGTTTTCTTCACCCACATTATCTTTGCGCACAAATATTTGAATTCTTCCCGAATCGTCGGAAACGTTGCCGAATCCGACTTTTCCCTGGCGACGCATGGCATCCAAACGACCTGCAATGAAAACTGTTTCACCGCTCTCCAAAAATCTATCTTTCTTCTCAATCAGTTCACCGATCTTGTGTGTGCGTTTGCAGCGATTGGGAAACGGATCGATTCCCAGCTTCCTCGCTTTTTGCAGTTTTTCTCTTCGAACTTTCAGCAACTGATTAATGTTTTCCATTTTTACATCTCCATTTTTCTAATTTGTGATTATGTTGATATTTATGTCATAATCACGATTCCTAAGATATTAAACTGGTTTATGTGTCAAGCTTGGCGTGTTCAACACAGAGTTGGACAGGATCACGGGATGGAGGGGATTAACTTTAAAATATTTCGGATCGTAACGATCTTTCCATCATATATTGTCATTTCTCGGAGTCCTGCGGCAAATTTCGGTGGGAATTTGTGTATGTTCTATTCTTCTTGCGGCATCTCAAACTGCAGCTTCAAGACTACCGGTCGGTGATCTGTAATATATTTGTAGCGCGCATCATCTCCGCCTTCCATGAATTTATCGATTGTAACAACTTTCACAAAATCATTACTGGCTTCAAATTCATCAAACAGTTCGTTGGAGATGAGAATGTGATCGATATGCCCGCGATATTTCCAATAGGGATAGCTCCAGTCGGCGCTGTCGTTCTGCGCAATTTCATAATCGACAAATCTGTATTCATCCGGTTTTTGCAGAAAGGTTGTAAAAACATTGTCAGCGCCTTCATCTATCAATTGATCATTCAAATCACCCAGCACGATCACATTGTCGTCGCGATGATTCTCCAAGATCCAGGCATCCAGCTTTTCTACAGCATCCCGACGACGCGCTTCATTTTCTTCGCCAGTTCTAGCTTTAAAATGATTATTGATAATGATAATCTCCTGTCCGGCATATTGGAATTCCATCACAAGCGGACTGCGCGGGAATGGCTGCCATTCTCCATAAAAAATCTCATAAATTCCACTCACTCCGATCAGATTAGTTTTGTAGATATATGCCAGCTCCATCTTCCAGTAATTTCGATTGGCTCGGTAGCCGCTCCAGTTATGATTATCCAATTCATTCAGTTTATTAATTAGTGCAAAGAAAGCAGAATCGCTCTCTATCTCCTGCAGGGCGATCAAATCTGCATTCACAGCATCAATTATCCTGGCAGCATATGTGATAGAATATTCATGTTTGGGAAAATTCTGGATATTCCAGGTCATCACTTCCAATGTTTGTTCTTCGCCGACGAGAAGCCTGTCATATTCAATTTCGGGTAACTTTTGGCTCCACAAAAAAGCAGAAAGCAGAATGCAAAAAGTAAAAATTATTTTTCTCATATCATCTCCCGTTTTTCAACCTCTAAATATCACTCCGAACTTCTTCGAAGAGTCATTCGCTGGTTGTGATTTTTTCTTTAGTATCGATTAAACCTCTGTCACACTTAGTAAGATCCGACAACTGCCAAAGACGTATCGAAGTGTCGAATTATTATTTTTCGCTTCATCCTTCGATCCGTCTTCGCTCCGTCTTCGCTCCGAATAAATTCGAGGCTTCGCCGGACACTTACTTACGACTGAATTCGAACTCAGGATGACGTTTTCATTAACAATCATCCTTTTGTGTGTTTGTCTCAAACGTGGCTGTTTCATTTCATTAATATCATTTTTCTGGCAATGCTCAGATTTCCCGATTGCAATCTTGCCAGATAAATTCCGCTTGAAACCGGCTGATCGTTATTGTCATTTCCATTCCAGACAACCACACCTTCACTCGTTCCTGAACTACTGTTTGGGAACGTAAATGTCTTCACCTTCTGTCCTTTTAAATTGTAGATCACAATTGTCGCCAACGGGGACGTTTGCGTTACGTTGAAACTGATTGTTGTTGTTGGATTGAATGGATTGGGAAAGTTGGTCAGATGAATTTGTACTTCCGGCAAATTATGATGAACAGAAACCGGATTCAGCATCAGATCTATTGAATTAAACACATTCAGTCTGCCGCCTGAAACGGTCACATTTTCCAGATCGGGAATGATATCTACTCCATCCAGCAGATATTGTTTTATTTCCAGGCATTTAGTGGGATCAGCTTCGTAATCCAGCAGCCAATCCTGCGATGCAGCGGAGAACATCAGAGCAACAGCACCAGCCAGATGCGGAGCTGCCATGGAAGTGCCTGTTTTGTATGTGTAGCTGTTATTCCAATTTGTGGAATAAATGCTGCTGCCGGGTGCACCCAGATCTATGGATTCCAAACCGTAGGCAGCGCTGCTATGTTTTGTGTCGTCATTTTTGGTGTTGGTCACTGTTATCAAATAATCACTTTCGCAGGCAGTGGGCATATCGCCGCACACATCGATATTCACATTTGCATTCATGGTGGCAGCCGAACTTAAAACACCGGCTGCACCCAGCGAATCATAGATCGCACACCAGAGCGGATAGTAAACCGGATTGCCGTAATTAACTCCGAAAGAAGCATTCGTTGAGATCACAAAAGCGCCCAAACTGCCATTTGTTTCATTCCACAATTTGCGCATTTCCAAAGCATATCCATAAGCTTCCACAACCACCGATTCCACACCCGATTCACCTGCTATCGGCATTATTTTGGCATTACGGCTCACGCCGGTAACTCCCAGCGCATTATTGCCAACGGCACCGGCAATGCCTGCCACGTGCGTTCCATGACTGTCTGTGGGTATGTAGCCCGAATGTGTGTAGGCATTCCAGCCGTCATAATCATCGATATAACCGTTGTTATCATCATCGATGCCATTGTTGGGAATTTCGTGGATATTCTTGAAAAAGTTTATATCATCATGATTGATATCGCAACCACCGTCGATGATGGCAATAACCAGAGTATCACCCCACGCAGTTACTCCGCCTTCCGTAAAATCCCAGGCTTCCGGTGCATCGATGTCGGCATCTTCCACTCCCCCGCTTTGACCTGTATTGTGCATATTCCATTGTAGATCAAAACACGTATCGTTTGGAATTTCACGACGTTGGATATAATGATTGAACTGAACATTTAAAACGGCAGGTTCATTTCGCAAGAAGCTTTTGATATTTTCGTCCTGCCACAAACCATCGCTGAAAGTACAGAGCCAGATGTTCATGCGGCGGGAAAGAAGTCTTTCGAATTTGAAATCTATCTCACTAAACTCCAAACTAATCGCTTCTGTCTGCTCATCTGACGGATAAGCAGGATCCAACTGAACCATGATCTCGCCTGCTTTGTAGGCTGATTCAACCGCAAACAAGCCAACAGCAGATATGATAATTAAAAACAAAAAAACTTTTTTCATCATGCATCTCCCCGAAATCTATAAAACATTTCTAATTCTCGATGATCAGTCTCAGTCCCACCGGACGATGATCGGAAACATTATAATCATATTCATACCAGCCGTTATCCAGAAATTCATCAATCAAAATTGTCTGGCAGTTATCACCGGGTGTCTGGTAGGAAACAAAAAGTTCATTGGTGATCAAAATATGATCCAAATGACTGGGCCAGCCGGGATATGACCAAAAGATGCTTGGTCCCACAGCTATTTCCATATCGGTGAACATGTATTTGAGTGGCTGATTGATAAAAGTCCAGAAAACATTATGTGCCTGAACATCATCCAGTCTGTCGTTCAAATCGCCCAGAACGATCACATTTTCGTTCGGCAGATTTTCCGAAATATATTCTTCCAGAAGATTGCAGGCATCGTAGCGACGGGTTTCTTCATCCCAGGGATCATTCAAATTCATAACTCCATCTCCGGAAGCTTTCAAATGATTATTGATGATCCAGATCTGCTCGCTATTATATACGCATTCCATTACCAGTGGTCTTCTGGGAAAGGGCCGACTGTAATAGTTAGAATCATATATCTCGTAGATATCCAGAATCTGCACTTCACTGGATTTGTAAATATAGGCAAGATTTATGTCATAGGAAGCCGAACTGGCTCGATATCCCATCCATTCATCGTGAGCGTCCAAACGGTTGATTTCATCGAGCAGTGTTTGAAAATATACATCACTTTCAATCTCCTGAAGAGCGTAAACTTCCGCATCGAGTAAGGGTATCAATTTAGAAACATATTCAATTGTATTTGTGTGTCTTTTGGGAAAATGTTCGATGTTCCAGGTAACAACATCGAATGTATCATCCGAGCCAAATTCCAATCCTGCGAACCAGACTTCCAGTTGCAGTAAAGTTTCATTGCTCCAGGAAGAGAGACACGAGGAAAACAGAGCTGCCACGCGATATGTATATTGATTTCCAATTTGAACATTCGCATCCAGATAACTTTCTATATTGCCATCTGTCGTATCGATGATAGTGAAGCTGCCGTCATTAATTCGGCGGGAAATGATAAAACCCAATTCTTCCGCACTCCTATCGTTCCAGTTAAGTTGAATTTCATAATCTACCGTAGAGTAAGCTGTCAGAGCTGTTGGAGAAAATGAATCCAAGGTGATCAGCGCTTCATTGCTGTAATCTGAAACACCGCTGCCAAACAAAGCATAAACTCGATAAACATAAGTGCTGTCCAATTCAACCTGACAATCCAGATATTCTTCCACATTTGCATTAACCGTATCGATGATTGTGAAACTTTTATCCTGCATTTTTCTTTCGATCACAAAACCGGTCTCTACATTGCTGTTATCCTGCCAGACCAGTTTTACCTCAAAATTTTCCGTGCTGAAGGCAACCAGATTGGAAGGAGCTGTTTTAACTACATTCGGGCCAGTAGTCGTGCCGCAGGAAGCCAGCAAAATGGTTGCTGCCAGCACCAAAAAAATATTTCTCATTTATTCTCCAATTTTTCTATTAGATATACAGCATGCAAAAGGTGTTCCGTCACAAAATGCGGCTTCCATTTCCAGTTATATCGATTTTGCATAAACTCCTTTCTGCCGTTGCCGGTTTGCACCAGGATGGTCTTCAAACCAGCTTTTCTGCCAAAAGCAATATCCGAATATTTATCTCCGATCAGGTAGGAATGTCTTGTAGAAAAATCAAACTCCTGCTTTGCTCTTTGGAACATTCCCAAATCCGGTTTGCGATCTTGATGAGCAATATTGAAAGGTTCAACTTTTCCCTCTTGATGATAGGGTGAGTAAAAGATTCTGGTGATCTCAGCGTCTTCTTTTCGTAGTTCTGCTATCATTCTTTGATGGATTCTGTGTAGATCGGCTTCTGTAAGATAGCCGCGGGCAATTCCGGATTGGTTGGTTACAATAAAAACCAGAAAATCAAGTTCGTTCAATCTGCGAATTGCTTCTCCTGCAAAAGGATACAAGCTGAAATCCTCAGGTTCATTAATATATCCTTGTTCGTCGGGATTGAGGGTGCCATCGCGATCCAAAAAAACTGCTTTTTGCATTTATCTCCTATTTTTTTTGTCTTATCTCAAAGACTGAGCTTTGAGTTAGAGTAACGCAGATATTATTATCTGCACTTTATCGTTCAAGAGTGAACAATTTACCTCTTATGATCCGACGTTCTAAATTTAAGAGCATCGGGTAATTTCAGGTTAAAAAGCTGGAAGCGATAGTTCCAGTAGTCACCCTGCTGGGTATAGCGGAAGAATATTTTCCAGCAATGAAGATCACGGGTTATCGTGAAGCTGTGTGAGATCATTTCATCTTTTTTCAGATCGATATAATTGTCGTAGGAAATCGTCCAGTTCTGCGAGATCTGAGCATTTAAAGACATGCGCAGATCGCTGCTGTAGTTATTGTTTTCGTAAGACGTTTTATTTGTATTATAGGTATGAGAAAAAGTGAGCGACCAGCTTTTTTTTCCGCGCTGTAGAGAATCTAATTCTTTGATGGTTGTAATAAAGCTTTCTTCGTCGCTATCCAAAGTATCGGCAGCAAAAAATTCACTGGTTTCAAATTTATTTTCCGGAATGGGAAAATAATCTATATAAGCTGCATCGCCGGAAAAAGAAAGCCGGGAACTGAGACTGAACCGCCAATCTTTGATCCCATAATCCCAACTTTTATGCTCCCAGTTTTTGAACTTAAGATCGTAAGTAGCTTGATCGATCGAACCGCTGGGACTGGTGCTGAGTTCCAGAAACTGCCAACGAAATTTATTGGGATTCAGCCGCAAAGTGTGTTTAATCTCCGAAAAGCTCCTTCCTTCTTTTTCGAAATCGTAGGAAATACTGCTGTCGATCGTAAAAAAATTATTGATTTTCCGTTCCTCAATTTTTTCTGTTTTCGCAAGTTTCAAAGACCATTTATTGGCAAGCGACATAGTTATGCGCCGGGTTTTCTTGGTGTTTTTTACACTGATGCCACTGAAACTGTAATATTTTGTGTTCTTCGAAAAATCCGGCTGATAATAAAAAGTGGCAGTAGGCGTGATGATGTGTCGCACCGCCCGCAGATAAAAATTCCCAAAATCTCTGAGACCATAAAGATTGAAAGACATGGTTGTAGTGGAACTGTAGTCAGCTGCCCTCACGAATTTTACGTCGTTTCTATCGCGGTCGAACCACACTTCATTACCCGAAACAGATTGCTGGAACGAAAGCCAGCCTTTGAATTTATACTTGTAGCTAATGCTGGCAGCATGTTTGGCGCCGGCATGATGTTCATTGATAATTGTTCCGGCATCATCGCTTTTATTGCTCCAGATGATCTCGCCAAATGTGGCGTCAGGATCGTTTGTATAGCCGGATTGGATCGCTTTGAAATTATAGGAATAGGAAAATGATTTCCACCAGGCATCTTCAGGAATCTCATCGTCTTTTTGCATGAAAAGTTCATAAAACGGTTTGGTTTGCAAGTAAAATGAAATGGACGGCAGGGTTATGTCCTTCCGTTCAACATTTACGTTTAGCGTATCGCCGGAAATAATGTAGGTTTTATCCGCACCCAGAAGATCGTGTTTATAAAATCCGCTGATGTTCAAATAACTTCCCAGAAAAGGTTTTTTATAAGCCATGGAAGATTTGATCTCTTCCGCCAGACGTTCGTTAGGATCTTCGCTGCCTTCCCATATAATAGAGCTGCTGACGAAATTGAGATCGGCATCAAAAGTTGTTCTATTGCCGAATTCGTGATGATGACGGCTTCTAATATTCCATTCATTAGTAGATTTTTTGGGTCCGGAAATTCTTTTTTGCAGGATGGCGGAAAAGTTACCATTGAAAACATAACGCTTTAAATACTGGGAAGTGAGCCCCACCTGCCAGCCGGTTTTTTCATAATAATCCAGCGCCAGAGTTGCATCTGCATAATCTTTGTAGGCATAATAATAGGCTATATTTTCCAGATATTTGCCGTTCGTATCGTTCCAGCCGGGCGAAGGCACCAGAATTCCGGACTGCCTTCCCCGCTTGATGGTGAATGTACCGAACGGTAAAGCCATTACAGGAAAATGATTAACGTAGAATATTACAGGTTTTGCTACTACTTTGTCATTTTGATATAAACGTAATTTTTTGCTGCCGATATAAAAATGCGGATGCAGGCCGTCGCAGGTTGTAAATATGCCGTTATCCACATCAAAAGTCTTTTTATCTATTTTACGGATTTCATCTCCATAATAATAACCTTTATCGAATTTACTGGCTCCCTGCCTCAGCAAACCCCATTGTGTTTTGAGATCGTAATAAACGTTCTCGCCCAAAATCAACTGGCTGCCGTCCTGCATAAAAGATTGCCCTTTGGCATAAGCCTGCTCATTTTTCATGTCTATTGAAATCGTGTCGGATTTGATATCGGATGTGTGATATTTTACAGAGGCATCACCGCTTAAAACAATCTTCTCGTCAATGATGGAATAATAAACACTGTCGCCGGCATAAAACACGGAATCAATTTCGATGGAATCTACCATCACAATTGTATCCGAAATGCCGAAGAAAGCCGACAGAGTATCAGATTCTGATGCTTTTTCATTTTCAGCTTCACTCTCAATTGGCGTGGCAACACTCTGCTGAGTGTGAGCTAAAACACACCAGAATAAGCCGATCACAATCAGCATGAAAACTGCTTTATTGACAACTCCAGATTCTTTCATTATTGGCATTTTTCTGGCTGTGTTTTTTGTGTCAAGAAAAGCTGACGGGACGCTGTTTTCGTAGCTTAGAGGTTTTATTAATGGTTGTTTATTTCAGTGTGTGAAAGGATTCTTTTGACAAACAGCGTTAACAGAAATTTCTCGATCGCAGAGAATTTGGGAGGAATATTTTTGGAAGTAAATATTTTAATCTTTGGTTTGGTCGTGTTTCTGGTTTCTGCGCTTCTGCAAGGGCTTTCCGGGTTTGGTTTTTCCATTTTGGCAGTGCCGCTTATTACGCTGATCATGCCGCCCCAAACTGCCGTTCCCATTTTGATGCTCTATTCCATTATCATCAATCTGGTTGTATTCTTTTCCACACGTAGATCAGTCGAACTGAAAAAAGTCTGGATTTTACTGATAGCAGGAATTGCTGGTTTACCCGTAGGCGCACATCTGCTGGTCGTGCTTGATGGCAGCATCATTAAACTCTTTATCGGCGGTATGATAATTATATTTGGAATACTGCTCCTGCTGGGTTATCGTAAAGATTTGAAACACGAGAAAATTGCAATGCTTCCCATTGGTTTATTCAGCGGCATATTGAGCGGCAGCATTTCCATCAGCGGTCCTCCAATTATTATTTTTTTGGCTAATAAACAGTTGGGAAAACACTCTTTTCGCGGCAATCTGGCAATTTATTTCTTGCTGTTGAATATCTTCACAATTCCCGTGTTCTGGCTGAATGGACTTTTCACTAGCGAGGTTATGATCTATTCGCTGCGCTTTCTGCCGGGACTTTTGATCGGCGTGATTCTGGGTAATTTATTATCACATAAAGTTCAGGAACAGCATTTCAGAAAGTTCACTTTGCTGTTGTTACTTGCAATGGGGGTTCTGGCAGTTATTTCGGGATTGAAGTAAAGTCTCAACCGCTGATAAACGCAGATTAACACAGATATATTCTTTTTTTTGATTCCGTCATTCTGAGAATTTATTTCATAGAAGATTGACGAAGAATAAATAACATCATATTTCGTCGTTTGTCAGGCAGAGTTCCTCAATATGACTATTTTTGGAGTACAACTTTTTTTTTGCCGTTAGAGCTGCGTGCAGCTCTGCTATTCTTTGCTAGCGAAGCTGGGAAGAAAGCATGTGGCTGCGCCGCTTAGCGTCAAAGAATTGATGCAGTACTAGAGTTCTTCCGATCTCTTCAAAAAAACTGAATTCAGAAATTCCTTGCAGAATATTATCCATTTCACATATTTGCCAGCGAATAAAATTTATTGTTTCAGGAGGATTTTGATGAAAGCTTTAAAAATAATTTTTCTGCTTTCCTGCGTTTTTCTCATTATTTCCTGCGGTCCTGCTTATAAACCGCAAGAAGTGCGAAAACAAGAAGCTTCTACGATGGATCAACAAATGAACAACCTTACTTCTCAGATCATTTCAAGCTTCAATCAATCTAATGTCCGCAAAATTGCTGTGATCGAATTTGCCGATCTGGAAGGCAAGGTAACCCAACTGGGAAAATTTATTGCGGAAGAATTGATCACCCGTATTTTCACGACCGGCAAGTTTGAAGTTGTGGAAAGAAATCTGCTGCAGAAAGTGCTGGAAGAACAGAAGCTGGGAACCACAGGTTACATCGATCAGGAAACCGCTATCAGCATCGGGCAGATATTAGGAGTGGATGCCATTATCACCGGCTCACTCACCGATCTGGGCGAAAACATCAAGATCAATGCCCGGCTCATCTCTACCGAAACCGGCTCTGTTTTCGCTGTTGCTTCCGTGAACGTGGTAAAAGATAATACCATCAAACTATTATTAGGTGCAAGCCCCGATATGTCCGTCGCTACAACTACTGATGCCGGCAGTACGGCACACCAGCAGGAATATTCCGGTTTGAAGCCGCCTGTGATTCAGCACGGAGTACAGTTTGAATTGGAAAAATGCTTTTATACAAACGGCAGTCTCAGTGTGGTGTTCACTATAACTAATTTCGATCCGGATAAAGAAATCTCCATCTTAAATTATACTCGAAATGAGAAACTCCGATTTTTCGATGAAAACGGCAATGAGTATCAGCAGGCAGCGATCTATCTTGGTACGCACCAAGCTAAAGCAAATTGGGAGGGCGTAAAAAATGTGACAATGATCCAGGATGTGGGAACTCAATGTATCTTGAAATTCAATAATGTAAGCAAAAAGCCGCAAACTGTGAAGAGACTTGATGTTCTAATGGAAATCCCTGATCTCAAAAATGTTTTCACTATCACATTCCGGGAAATTCCAGTAGAATAATTTCTTTTTAAAATCTGGTTCCTGAACTCCAGTTTGGGAACCATTATTTTATTCAACTAAAATCCAGGTCATTGTACTTTTGTCGTGATTTTCCTGCCTTAGATTGTGTTCTGATGAAATTAATCTAACCTTCTCTAAACCCTGAATCTTAAAAAAATTGAAAAGAAGAATTCCACTGATTCAAACCTCTGCAAGGTGCTACTTGGCTAATTGAATTACCCGCTTTTAATTTGACAGAAAAACCGGAAATAAGAATTTGCATTGTAAAAAAATATTGAAAAGGAGATAAAATATGCCTTTCATTTCCAATACAGACAAAGAACGAAAGGAAATGCTGGCTGCGATCGGAGTGGAAAATTTCTCTGATCTGCTGGTCAACATACCGCGCAAATTCCTGCAAGACAAAGATTGTTGTCTGGAAGATGCTTATTCCGAGCTGGAGATCACTCGCAAGATCGCCAGACTCGCTGCGAAAAATGTTTCCACCTGCCAGGCAAATTCCTTTCTGGGCGGCGGAGTTTATGATCATTTCATTCCCGCTGCGGTGGATCATGTTATTCTGAAACCCGAATTTCACAGCGCCTATACACCCTATCAGGCAGAAGTGAGCCAGGGAACACTACAATATATTTACGAATATCAAACCATGATCTGCGATCTGACCGGCATGGAAATTTCCAACGCCGGCATGTACGACGGAGCTTCTGCTGCCGCCGAAGCTATTTTGATGACAGCCCGCAAAACCAGTAAATTCAAAGCAGTTATCGCCGGCTCAATTCATCCCTGGTATCTGGAAGTGATCAAAACCTACACCCAGGGTGTGGGTGTGGAACTGGTTATAATTCCAACGAAAAACGGGTTGATTGATCTTGATGAACTGAAAAAAGATGTGGATGATGAAACCGGCTGTGTGCTGCTGCAAACACCTAATTTTTATGGAAATATCGAAGATGCTTTTACTGTGGAAAAAATTACTCATTCTGCCAAAAAAGCGCTCTTCATCGTAGCCGTCGACCCCATTTCATTAGCTGTGATGAATGCTCCCGCCGAATACAAGGCAGACATCGTGGTTGGCGAAGGGCAAGCTCTGGGAAATGCTCAGAATTTCGGCGGACCGCTTTTCGGTTTTCTGGCTACTAATCTCGATCTGAGCCGCACCATGCCAGGACGCATCGTGGGTGCTACCAAAGATGCAGATGGAAACAGGTGCTATGCTCTTACCTTACAGGCTCGCGAGCAGCATATCCGCCGCGCCAAAGCCACTTCCAATATCTGTTCCAATCAGGCTTTGTGCAATCTGGCAGCAACAGCTTATATGTGTTTGATGGGCAAGGAAGGTCTGAAAGAAGTTGCCGTTCAAAGCACCACCAAAGCACATTATCTGGCTGAAAAGATCGCTGAACTGGAAGGCTTTGAATTGGCTTTTGATACACCATTTTTCAAAGAATTCACAGTGAAAACACCGGTTCCGGCAGAAGAAATTATTTCCAAATTGAAAACAAAAGACATCTTCCCGGGAATCGATCTGAAACGCTTTGGACAGGAAAATATGCTGCTGATCGCTGTGACGGAAAAGAAGAGTAAAACTGATTTGGATGAACTTGTGAAATCCCTGCAGGAGGTGAATCATGGCTAAGACGATTTTTGAACGAACCAGCCCCGGACGCAGAGGCTTCACCCTGCCTGCCAACGATGTGAATGTAAAACCGGATAATTGTATTCCTGCTAAATTCCGGAGAAAAAGTGATGTCAAACTACCGGAAGTGAGCGAATTGGATGTGATGCGTCATTTCCTGGAACTGGCACATATGAATCATTGCATCGAAAAAGGTTTCTATCCGCTGGGTTCCTGCACCATGAAATACAATCCCAAAATTAATGAAACATTGCTTCGAAATGCCGGCTTGAACAATCTTCATCCCCTGCAGGATGAGGATACAGTGCAGGGCGCTTTGGAAATTCTGCATGAATTGCAAGAAATGCTGGCAGAAATTTCCGGTTTCGATGCCGTTACACTTCAACCCGTTGCCGGAGCGCATGGTGAATTCACCGGACTGAAAGTGATCAAGGCTTATCATGATGCAAAGGGAAATACACATAAAAACAAGATCATCCTGCCCGATTCGGCGCATGGCACCAATCCTGCCAGCGTAACTCTCACCGGTTATGAAATGGTGGAAATTAAGTCTAATGCGGATGGAATGGTAGATATTGCCGACCTGAAAGCGCATGTGGATGAAAACACTGCAGGCTTCATGCTGACCAATCCAAATACGCTGGGTCTTTTCGAAAAGCAGGTGGAAGAGATCGCTGAGATCATCCATGCGGTGGATGGTCTTATCTACATGGACGGCGCCAATTTCAACGCTATTCTGGGCATTGTGAAACCCGGACAAATAGGTTTTGACATCATGCACTACAATTTGCATAAAACGTTTGCTACTCCCCACGGCGGCGGCGGTCCCGGTTCCGGTCCGATCGGTGTACGCGCCGATCTGGCAAAATTCCTGCCGACTCCGCAGATCGGGAAAAAGGACGACAAATATTTCCTGGATTTCGGTCATGAAGAAACATCATTCGGCAAAGTGCATTCCTTTTTCGGCAATTTTGCTGTGAACGTGCGGGCTTATATCTACATCAAATTACTGGGAACCAAAGGCTTGCGCCGCATTGCCGAAAACGCTGTGATCAATGCCAATTACCTGATGAAAAAGCTCTCCGAACACTATCTGGTTCCGCATAAAGATATCTATTGCATGCATGAATTCGTAGCCAGCGGCGAATGGCAGAAGGAAAAATACGGAATTAAAACCCTGGATATAGCCAAACGCATTCTGGACAAAGGCTTCCACGCTCCCACCATCTATTTCCCGCTGATCGTGCCGGAAGCGTTGATGATCGAACCCACCGAAACGGAAAGCAAGGAAACTCTGGATGAATTCATTGCCGCCATGATCGAGATCGCCAGAGAATGCGAGGAAGATCCTGATTTGCTGAAAAATGCTCCGCTGAATACTCCCGTGCGCCGCGTGGATGATACGCTGGCTGTGCGGCAGTTGAATGTGAAATTTGAATGGTAAGGTTTAGCAGCGAACCTGTCTTCGCAAAAGCTTCGCCAAGGCAGGCAAAACTAACAGAAACGAACTTTTGAATAAATTGTAACGGACGGTTTTCGAACCGTCCGTTTTTTTTTACTAATCTGATTCGAATCAAGCACACCCCTCCAGAAACAGCCGGAAAGAGGGGAATTATCAGCGTTCATCTGCGGTTATAGATTAGCGATAGATCATGGAAATCTCTGCCTCTCTGTTTCTTTCGCGTCCTTTGTGCTAACAATCCTCTGTGCTGCGACCTTGAAAGTTTGTGGCATTTTTTTTTTGATTTGACAATAAGATACTATTTTCAAAATTAAAAAATGATTAATGAAAATCAAAGAAGGGGGTGAGTATGCAAAATAAGAAGAAAATCGTTTATATCTTAATTATTTCTATTGTTTTAACTTTAATTTTAGCAGGTTGTTGTGAAGATTGTACCGCACCGGATAACGAGACTCCAGATCTGCTGGGTTGGGCAGTAGGAGGTGAAATTGGAGGGAATGGAATTATTCTGCATACCAGGGATGGCGGTGATACCTGGATGCAGCAGAATGATTCACTGCTTTTTGACGGAGTTAATTTTTCGGATATCTGCATCATAGATCAAAATACATTAATCGCTGTTGGTGGTCTGAATTCTGATGGAACTTACACTGTAATTAAGTCTGAAGATGCCGGCGAAACATGGGAATTATCGGGTGGTGATTCTCTGGAAGATGTTTCGTATGAATGCATCTTTGCTCTTGATGAAAACAACATCTGGATCGTAGGTGAACAGGGTTGTCTGTATCACTCTAATGATACTGCAGAAACGTGGACGAAGATCGAAGTTCCAATAGATTATCAGCAGGATCATCTGCTGCGTATTGCCGCCGTTAGCACCGATGAATTGTGGATCGGTACGGATAAATATTGACGGTAATGTCAATTATCCGCGTCTGCTGCATACAACAGATGGCGGAACTAACTGGAACGTTTTGAATGTATTGGAAGATCTGCAGGTTCAGGGAGCTGAAAACGGCCATTTTCTGGGTATTAAGACTTTTGGAAACAGCGTGTGGGCAATTGGCGGCTTTGGAAAATTTGTAATACGCTCTGGTGATAATGGCAACACCTGGGAAGATATTTTTCAATCTAATTCAAATTGTGATGTAAACGATCTTTTCCTGCTGAGTGAAACGGAAGCCTTTATGGTAGCAGATTTTGGTGGTATTTTCAGCACTAATGACGGTGGAATGAACTGGACTCAATATCAAGCCAATACTAATACATTTGTTGTGGGACTGGCAATAACAGACAAGACCAACCTGTGGATTACCGGCTGTCCCGGCGGGTGGGGAGAGACTTCGATCATTATGCACTCTTCGGATGCCGGTTTTTCCTGGCAGGATCAAACACCTCAACTCCTGCTGGATAATCCTGACAGAAGTATGTATAAGATCAGATTTATGTAGGATCAATGAACACCTGAGCTTTAAAAGAAAAATCAATTTGGACGATTTTCGAACCGCTCTTTTTCATCCTATCTGCTGTGATTGGATTCACCCTCCGGTAAACACCGGAGTAGCCCTAAAGCAATTCCATTAGATCTTCAGAAGGATATTATCAGCGTTCATCCGCGATTCTTTTATAGTAATGATTACGGCAAAATCTGTGCTTCGACTGAGATGCAGAAGGACTTTATTATCCTTTAATCTTTGCTTCTTTGCCTTTCTGCTTTCACGCTTCTCATCTTCTCATCTTTTCAGCTTCTCTACCTCTTTCGCGTCCTTCGAGTCTTTGCCTTTCACGCCGTAGCCAAAGCGAAAGCGGATGTCTTTGTGGCTAACTCAATGATCACAAACCAAATACGGGTCGCTTTTTCAGTACTGCCTGTTCAAATTCACTCACCAGCGAATCCATCAATTCCTTCACGGAGATGATCTTATCGATGCGCCAGGCATTGGCTCCGGCAAAACTGAAGCCATTTTTTAATTCCCCGATTTTTGCTTTCATCAATGCATTGGCGATGCAGTAGAGCGATGTTTTGAAATCACATGTTTTCAGGCATTTCCAAGGGCAACTGAATGGCTTTTTGATGCCGGCTTTCACGTCATTCAAGAAATCATTCACAATGGCGCGTCCGGGCAATCCCACCGGACTTTGAATGATGACAATATCCTCTTTCCGGCATTTGATGTATTGTTTTTTAAATTCGATATCGGCGTCGCATTCATCCGTTGCCACAAAGCGCGTTCCCATCTGCACACCTCTGGCGCCCAGATTCATGAATTTGTAAATATCCTCGCCATCATAAACACCGCCGCCGGCTATCACAGGTATCGTTTTCTTGTATTTCAGTTCATAAGTTTTAATCGATTCACAGACGTCCGGAATGATCTTTTCCAGGCTGAATTCGGGATCTTCGATCTGTTCAGGTTTGAAACCCAGATGCCCGCCGGCTAAGGGACCTTCCACTACTACCGCATCCGGCACGTGGGCAAAATGCTTGTCCCAGGTTTTGAAGATCAGCATCGCCGCCCGTCCGGAAGAAACGATCGGGGCTATTTTTGTCTTGGATTTTTTTATAAAATCGATCGAAATTCCGGCTGGTAATTTCAAGGGTAATCCGGCGCCCAGAAAGAGAATATCGATCTTTTCTTCCAGAGCGATCCGCACCATGTCATCATAATCAGTTATCGCAACCATAATATTCAAGCCCAATATGCCATTAGTTTTTTTGCGCGCTTTGCGGATCTCTTCCCTCAGAGCTGTTTTATTGTCTTCTTTGAATGTCTTTTGTGAAGCCTGACCCAGCATGCCCAGGGCGACAGACGAGATAACTCCGATACCGCCTGCATTTGCCACGGCTGATGCCAGACCGGAAAGTGAAATTCCCACTCCCATGCCGCCTTGAATGATCGGCAGTCTGGCGATCAGATTTCCTATTTTCAGTTCAGGTATGTTCATAATTGTTCCTCCGTATTTTTCGACCTTATCAGTATTTTGGTCGAATATAAATTAAAAAAATTTATCAGGTTCTCACTTCTATTCCCTTGAAAATGATTTCCATCATCTGCTGGCTGTCTCGTTCCAGATCCTGTTCTTTCTGCACGAAAAGCGGGTATTCCAGACCTTTGATGGCAATGGCGATCATGCGCACGACCACGTCCACTTCGCAGGGAGTGAAGATGTTTTTTTGAATTCCCTCGTTGATGATGCCGCTGAGGGTTTGATTCTCGAAATTATAGAAATCTCCTCTTACCTGCTCGATAAATAAATAATGATCGAGGTATTCGTTGGTAAGAGTTTTATAATAATTGCTAAGCTGCTTCAGATGAAGCATGCGAGTGCGCACGTACTGCATGATCTTATCCTGGGGACTGTAAGCCTTTTGAATAGTTTCATTCAATTCACGCCTGAATTCCTCCGAATGCAGCCTGACGATCTCGGCAAAAATGTCTTCCTTGTTTTTAAAATAATAATACATCGTGGATTTGCCCATCCGGGCGCGACCGGCAATTTCATCCATCGTGGTTTTTTTGAAACCGTATTGGGCGATCAGCTCCTTGGCTGAGTCGATAATTCTACTCTTTTGTTCATCCATTTTTTCCTCTTTATATGTTTAGACCATATCCGTTTTATGGTCGAAAGCGTCAAGGTTTTTTATTCTGTCAATACTACAACCTGCAAATCCTGCCACAAAAAAACGCCCCGCATTTCTACGGGGCGTTGGTTAACTATTGTTGGTTTACTTCAGCATGATCATCTTACGGGTGGCAGAATAGTTGCCGCTACGCATATTGTAGAAATAAACTCCGCTAGAAATATTGCGTCCATAATTATCTTTTCCGTTCCATTCCACTGTATAGAAACCGGCTTCACGAGTTTCATTCAAGAGTGTTTTCACCTTTTCGCCTTTGATGTTATAGATATCTATAGTTACTTTTTCCTGCGTGCTGAGAGCGAAGCTGATAGTTGTCGTCGGATTGAAAGGGTTAGGATAGTTTCCACTCAATTCCGTATTAAGCGGAACAGGAAGATTACCAGCATCCGTATGCTCGATGGTGGCAGGATCGGAAAGTGCGGACTCATAACCGCCGCCGTAAACTGCTGAAACATTATAAACGTATGTTCCGGCGGTAACATCTTCATCCGTGTATGTGAGTTCTTCGACATTATCTGCCAGAAGATCATTATCACGGTAAACTCTGAAATATTCCAATCCACGCATCGTGACTGGCGTAGCCCAATTTAGAACGATATCATCACCGTTGCTGACAGCGGTAAGATCGGCTGGAATTGGCAGAATAATTTCGATTATCAATTCATTGGAAAAATCAGATTCACCAATATCGAAAATAGCAGTTACACTATAGATATATTCATCTTCCGCCAGATCTGTGTCCAAATAATCCGTAACATTGGGATCTGTTATTTCAGCGATTTCAGTGTCGTTGCGATAGATTTTGTATCCTTCTAATTCATAGCGTAAACTGCTGCTGGTTTTGGTGCGTTCGCTTCTTCCTGCATTCTCCACAGCGGGTGCATCCCAGCTTAGAAATACATCGTTGCCATCTAAAATGTCGCCTGCCAGATTTGTCGGAGCAGCGATCGGCTGCAATGTGAAATCAATTCCTGATGTAGTTGTATTTTCTTCTACAAGAACATCTTCAATGATAACAGTCGAATATCCCATCAGACTGGCTTGCACATCATAAGAAACACCGGCAATAAGTTCCAGACTGTAATTTCCGGATGCATCGGGATGAGTTGTGATGCCGCCGGCGAAGATTTCTACATCTTCCACGTTGCCGCTGCCGCCCTGCAGGGTTACGTTTCCTTCGATAAAACCGGTAGCAGCAGAACCGCCGCCCAGAATAATATCATCCACATACCAGTTATTAATATTCCAGGAATAGCCGTCAAAGACCCAGGCGATCTGGAAATTAGCAGAACCCACATCGGGAGTGGAAACTTCCAGCTCGATCAATTCCGGTCCAACGTTGCCGGTAGGATTGACGATGCTCCAGGCATCATTCCAGGTATTGCCGTCGGAAGTGGTTTGGACTTTCACAGTGTAGGATCCACTGAAGTGATCCAGATAATGTTTGAATTCCAGTTGCAGAGTCGAGCTGCCGGTTGTATTGATTGGATAACTGGCCAATCTTTGTACAGCTGTTGTGGATGGAGACCAGTAGAATCTTGCTTCCGGCGCTGTTCCGCCGGCATTATTACCACTTCCTCCCTGCCAGTTGCTGCCGCCGCTGGTTGTCCAGCCGGTGGGCGGGAACACACTAAAATATTCCTCGATCAGATAACCGCCGATCTGAGCAGAAAAAGTACCCGAACCGGAAATTCCCAGATCTCCGTCAAATTGAACATTGAAGTTTGCCATATAAGCCTGCGGAGTGCTGGGACTGGAAGTCACATTGAACGTTGCTTCACCATAATTTCCATAGCTGACATCGCCGACGGTGCTCGTACTTGAATTTAAAGTTATGTATGGATCGGTGCTGAATAGTTCTGCAAGCACGTTGAAAACATCTGAACTTCCATTATTTTCGATATTAACAATTATATCAACCGTTTCACCGGCATCCCAGAAATAGTCGCCGTTACCATAGGTTGTATCATCGATCAGGAAATCACCCATTTCCAGAACCGGCGCATGGGCTGTGATCATAAAGTTGCTGATCCAGGTATCTGTTCCATCGGTTACATGCAATTCAAAAGCAGCATTGTGCAGATCGGGAACGGAAGCATCGATTTCAAAGGCAAAAGCACCTGTCTCCGTCGAAGTGGCTCCGCTGGCAATATTGCCAAAGGTCTGGTTATTGTCGATGATCGTGACATAGGTGTCCGTACTCATCAGCACCGCTGTCACATTGCTGGCGGGATCTGTTCCCACATTCATAAGCGTCATATCCAGAAGAACGGATTCGTTATAATCCAGAAGTCCATTGTTATTTGCGCTGCTGTCATCGATCAGATAATTATCCAGCATCACATAAGGACCGCCGGGAGGAATAACTGAAATATCATCATAGATAGTATCTGTATTGAAAGCGGTAACGGTCATTTTGGCATCACCAGCAGTCAGATCGTGCTGGATCGTAACTGAACCGGTGGCATCGGTAACGCCCGTAAAAACATCGCCGTCCTGATAGAGGGAAACCAGGGCTCCTGCAACCGGTGAACCATTTGCTGTGACGATAGTAGAGTAACTCACACCCATCAGTACAGCATTATTGGAAAGAGACAAAGCAGCCGGAGTATCGGTGCGCACCTGCAGAGAAGCATCGCCGAAGATCGTCCAGAATTTCATCTCGCTGGAACCGCCTGAAAATTCTTCCAGCGTCATCAGAATGGAACCATTTATACACATTGCACCGTAAGTTGTTTTCTGCACATCTGTTGTGATACCGTTCTGTCCGGGATAAAGAGCATAATCATAACCGCCGATCAACAGATCGTTGATATAATCCTGACCCCGCATAGGCGGATCCCAGCTCTGATTCACTGTGGAAGCATACATACCCACCGCGCCGGCTCCGTCTTTTTTCAGCCAGGCTTCGGCAAAACATTCGGCATTGTGGAAAGAACCGTTTACACAAGCCACAGAAATAATGAAAGGCAGCAAATCGCCATTTGTGAGCAGATTCACGTGTGTATTGCTGAAACCGGAAGAACCCCAGGAAGTTGTGCTGCCATGACCTGTGTAATTGATAATGCTGGCTCCGGCATTGACAGCATTGCCCACCATGGTGGCATTAGCGCTGGGATCATAGATCGGTGTGTGTGAATTGTATGTAAAGGGTTCCAGTTTATTATCATAAATGTTCTGAATGTGAACATTATCATATTCTCCGTCATCGCCTGGTCCCTGATTGGAAGCAATTCCGATGGCAGATTTATACCAGGTGGCTCCTGTCTGCGGTGTCTGTTCATAGGTGATGGATTTATTGACTTGAGTAGTTACATGAGCAGCATTATTGGCAGAAAATCTTCCCACGATCAGATCGGGATAGACATCGCCGCCAACCACGCAGCCGATATTAGGATCGGTGGGAGAACCACTGCTGGTGGGACCCTGAATATCTGCCCAATCTCCGACCAGCTGAACATAGAGAATATCATTATTTGAATTATAGGTATTTTGAACCAGAGTTGTCACGTTTGTACCAGTAGCTACAACTTCTTCATGCACCGCAAAACCTTTTTCCTGTTTCCACTGTATCCAGGGCGCAATTGCATCGGCATCGCGTGATGTATAAATCACCAGAATATCTCCGTATTCTCCTAATTCATTATCAAACCTGGAAACATCGTAGTTGATGAACAGCGTGCTGTACATGAAGTGCATTTCACGCGTAATGCGGCTGCTGTTTACCGGCAGGGGATTGATCACGGCAGTTTCATTTTCGATCAGCTTAACAGTCATGCCGGTATAGACGCGCAAGACGTTCCTGGCTGAATTGTATTGGAAAGGATAGGCATAGACATTTGTCCCGCGAACCGATCGAATGATGAAGGGCTGGCTGGCTTCAGCCAGATTGTCGGGATAAAATTCATCAACAATGGAAGCGGGATCGATCTGAAATGGGATCAGGGAAGGATCCTGGTTACGATAAATCGTACCGCGGGAGGGCAGCAGCGGATAATCCAATTCGATTTCCACGAAATCAAAATCGGTCACGATCAAGCTGACGTTTTTGTTTTCCAATTGCAGAGCAGCATTCACAAAGGGCAGTTGTGCCCAACCGGCTTTATTGGTATTCACGCCGCCGGCAAAATCGATGACGGTATAAGTAGTTCCGTCTTTTCTGGTTTCATCCAGACGATAGTCACTCACTTCAAATTCCAGTTGATACTCAGAGCTGGAAACACGGCTGTAATTAACCTGGTATCCATTGTCGGCATACAACCATAAACTGCCGATAACGAATAAGATAATCAATAAACTTCTTTTCATTTTTCTACCTCACTTTTGTTTAATTATTTTAATAAGATCATTTTCTTAACACTTGTATAATCGGAGTCTTCTACATAGAATTCATAGAAATAGACACCGCTGGTTACCTGTTTGTTATTTTCATCGCGACCTGTCCATGTTATATTATGAATTCCGGCTTCTTGTGTCTCATTTACCAGATTCTTAATTTTTTGTCCTTTTATGTTGTAAATTGTTAATCTAACTTTGGAGTTTGTTTTTAATCCATAACTGATCTTTGTATCCGGATTGAAGGGATTGGGATAGTTGCCGTAAAGTTCTGTAACTGCCGGAATGAGCTGGTTGCCAGAGTCTGTTCCCACGCCGGTTCCACTCACGAGGATCTCGATCAGCGGCTGCCCGGGATCGTTGCTGGAAATCTCGATATTGCCTGAATAAACTACTGCTTCTTCCGGGGTAAATGAGATTTCAACTACTACTTGCTCACCTGCCTGCAGGCTGAATGCAACTTCATCTCTGTTGACCAAATTAACTGCAAAACCTTCGGGTGTAGTTACAAGACCGCTTAATTCCGCTGAACCGAGATTGAAGATAGTGAAATCTTCGGTGAGAGTTTCTCCCAGATTTACTTCGCCAAAATCCATTTCGGTTATATTAACAGATATGATGGGAACCGCAGTTCCGCCAATTCCGGGAAACGTGACATAATCGATCCAGCCGCAGTCGCTGCCATTGCTTACGGAATAATCTTTTTCATACGACCATTTGAATTCGACATTATTGCCGGCTGAGACATTATAGGATACTTCCGACCAGGCGACTTCTCCAGCCCATTCATCCTGCATCGAACCATTTATGTAAAATCTTAGGTAGTCGTAGTTTGCTTCCGAAGAGACTTTCCGATAAAAGCTTATCTCTCCGTCGGTGGGAACATCTGTAGTCAAAATCAATTCCGCATTCTGGTTATTGGAAATCGCCGCAGATCTGGCGCTGTACATGCCTTCATAAACGTTATCGGTGGTCACTTCCCAACCGTTGGTTCCCATCTGCCAGTCAAATTGACTGAAATCGCCTGTTTCAAAATCTTCCAGCAATAAACCGATGGCAGGGTAGATCGTCTGAATCACATTATATTGTCCGGCGCTGACCAGTAATCCCAGAGTTGTGATCGTACCGGGTTCCACATCGTCAGCAACCACCACTTCAAATTCTGCCCAATTTTCTTCGCCGTTGTTCAAAGCCGGCAGATCAAATGAATTTGTGAGCAGGGTCAGATACTCCGGTGAAGCATTTGTCATTTCGACCAGAATTTCCGGAGATAAGGCATTGCCGGGATTTGTTATGGGAATCAGGATCGTTGCTGTCTCGCCGGGATCTAAAATGCCGTTGCCGCCATTATCATCGATCACAAAAGTGCCGATCTGCAGATCAGGCGCATTAAAGGTAATATTGATCGTGCTGTTCCAGGTATCTGTTCCTACCATTTCGACGTTAAAAGCAACTACGTGCTGATCAGGAATATCGGCTGCTACTTCCATTTCAAAAGCTGCTTCGATCGAGACAACAGAACCGGCAGTGATATCGCCCAGATCGGCGGAATCGAGCGTGATATTCACATAAGGATCGGCGGAACTCAAAAAAGCAGTTACATCGATTGCATCGTCTATTCCCACATTTTCAAAGCTCATGTCCAGTCCGATCGTTTCATCATAATCGGGAATGTTGTTGTTATCATCAAATACTTCAAAAGACTGCACGATCACATAAGGTCCACCGGCAAGAATTACTTCGATTTGCTCGATCACGGGTATTTTGTTCTGGCGGGAAATGACGATTGAAGCCATTCCCGGAGAAGTGAATGCATCAAATTCCAGATCTGCTATGCCGCTTTCTTCCACCAGCACAGTTCCGTGAATATTGCCATCCATGGAAAGGGAAACGTAAGAATATGGTTCGGCAGATATCTGAATCTGATCTAATCCTAAAAAGATGACATCGGGATAACTGGCGATATTCTCATCCGGTTGTCCCAGATATGCTTCAAGTGAGGGATCGCCCATAATGGCATAGATTTCCCAGTAATAGTTGACCATGCCGCTGCCGCCTTCGGTCACCGAAAGATTTCCGCGATAGATCATGCCGGCAGTGGTGGTAAACCAGTCTTCAAAAGGTTCGCCGTGATCGTGGAAAAGTCCGTCGTAAACTCCCAAGCCGGTAGTTTCATAAGTAGGATTGGCGGTAATGGTGCCGGCGCCGACGCCCCACCAGTAATCTTCATCCCAGTAGGTGCTGTTCGTACCGCCGATATAGCCGATAGCCCCTTTATCTTCTGCCCGCAGCCAGGCTTCACCAAAACAGGTTCCCACTTCAAATTTATTGGTCAAGCAGCAATTTCCCACCGCCAGCGGATATTTTCCGTAATTCTGCAAACTGTTGATATTGGCGATAGTGAAGGAAGGATCGCTCCAGCTGGTGGAACTGCCATGAGCTGTGTAGTTTACATAGCCAACGCCGTCACTTACGTTCTGAATGATCTGAGAAGACGAGCTGCCGGATGCCGGATAGAGGTAAGTGTGAGAAGTGATGCCGTGGGCAGCATTGAAATAATTCTGCGTGCCGTAATTGATCTGTCCATTCCCCCAAGTATTGCCGTGATAGCTGTCCATTCCGGCTATCATGACTACTTCCTGGAGATAAGACGGATCTGGCATTTCATATTTTTCATACATCAAAGTTTTATCGATCTGCGGCTGCAGTTCGGCTGTTGTTTGAGCGGAAAATCTGCCATAATACATATCGGGCAGGAAATTGTTGCCGTCCAGTTTCACATAATTAAGATCCGTTACATGCGAGCCGGTGGAACCGCTCCAGGCAGGGATCTGCTGCACATCTCCGACGAATAGCACAAATGAAGGAGCCGGATCATCCGGCGTGGCAGCATCATAGAGGCTCTGCAGATAGTTCTTTATATTTGTGGGAGAAGTTCCCACGTTAGGATCATTCGTATAGGCTTCGATAACTTCAAAACCTTTTTCGATCTTCCATTCGATAAACGGCTGCAGTTGCGCTTCGAACATGGGATCAGAAATGATTACATATTTGACCGGATATTGTGTCAGATCATCGCGATAATTAACTGTGTTGTTGTTCAAAAGCGTGCTGTTAAAAAGATTTCTAAAATGATGAGAATAGCCCTTTTCCCTGAGATAATTGGTGGCGGCAATATCGGCACCCACAAAATCAATATTAATATCAATATCATTGTATACTCGGATTTTATTAGTGACGGGATTATATTTAACCGGTTCGATAACCACGGCAAAGATCCGTACACCACGTATGCTGCCGATTTCTTCGACCGAAACCAGCGGATCGTCGTTATAGGCATCTTGCTGATAGGCTGCGGGATCGTATTCAAATTTGATCTTTGCTGGATCGGCACTTTTGGCAACAGGCAACTGAGCAGGCATTATTGGCTGTCGAATTCCATAGTCTGATAACAGAAATTCGGACTCGCTGAAATCTCTGGCTGCGATTTGCACCTCTGCCGCTATGGGAACTGAGATCAGTTTTCGGATGATCGGCAGTTTAGGTTTGCCGATTCTTTCTGAATATGTTCCTTGTTCTATGGCGATCTGCTCAAACTGTCCCAAATCTGTCTCTACTGAAAATGATCTGATCTCTGAAATTCTACAATTTATGTCTAAACCAAAATCATCACTATTCAAAACTTTGACTTCTGTTTGCGTATAGTTCATTTCAACTACACCTGCAAATATCAAAGTCAGACTCAACAAAAAAAGCAATATAAAAACCTTCTTCATTATAATTCTCCAATTTTTTTATTCATTAATGATTTAACGCAAGAATGAGACCAACCTGATAAAATATTATCTCAAAATTTACAAATCCTGCTCCTTGCAAAATTAATTGACAAAAAACCTTCACTCCCAATTTTATAGGCAGATACGGAGGTTGGAATAGTGAAGAAATCATTATTATGCAGTTTTAGAAACTCTACTAACAGTGCTATAACAGTTGCCTTGCACACATTAGAGAATACTGTTGTAACATCTCCTATTCACCTCAAAATTCATTCCCTGAATAAACGAATCAAAGATTCTAAAACCGAAATCGGTGATTATGTTTATAACCATCCACAAAATTTTGAAGATATTCACTGCTTTTCAGGATTTTTTGTTAAGATTAAAAAACTGGAAGATAAGATACTCTTTCATCGACAAAAATTTGTAAAAAACACCCCGATAAAATGAAAGTTAATTCAATATTTTTAATAAACTTAATAAAGTCGTGTACACTTTGTTTACACCAGAATAATGAGTTAATATTTGATAGTGGAAAATAAGGAATTTGTTTGTTGATGTCCAGCTTACGTCTTCTTTGCATCGATTATGGAGAAAAACGGATAGGATTGGCTGTGAGTGATCCGCTTCAAATTATTGCCCGACCTTATGATGTTTTGGAAAATAGCGGAACTGAAGTTTTTCAGAAGATTAATCTTATTATTAAAAAGGAAAAAATCGGCAGAATCGTCTTAGGATTACCGGTAAATCTGGTGGGGAATGATACCGTGAAAACCGCTGAAGTGAGAAGATTTGCCAAGCAGCTGCAGGATAGTGTTTCAATTCCAATTGCCTTTTGGGACGAGAGATACACTACTGATGAAGCAAATAAGATATTAAAAAGGATGGGAATATCTGCTCGAGATGGCCGAAAGATCATAGATAAAATTGCAGCTTCCATAATTTTGAAAGATTATATCGAGAACGTATCAAACTAATCATGAAAACAATATATAAAGTTCTATTCCCGATTCTGTTATTAGTGATGATCTTCACCATTTATTTCATTTATCTTTGCCGCTCACCCAAAACCATGAAGGAAACCATTATCAAAATTGAAAAAGGTGAAACAGCCAGATCAATCGCTCAAAAACTATATAATAAGAATATAATTCACAGCAAAGAAGCATTCTACGTGTACATTAAAGTAACCAACTCCCAGCGGGAATTAAGTTATGGCAGATATCTTTTCCAGGGTAAATTGAGCATGATCGATATCATCAATCTCATCAAATCCGGAAAAGTTCTATTGCACAAACTGACCATTCCTGAAGGTTTGCCGGCCTGGAAAACATGTAAACTGCTTGCGGAAAATGATTTTGGAAATTATCAAAAATTCGTTCAGTTATATACTGATTCTACATTTGCCAAAAAGCTGACAGGTTTTAGTATTCCGAATTTGGAAGGATTTCTCTATCCGGAGACTTATTTCTTTCCGGAAGAGGCTACGGAAGAATTTATCCTTTCTCATCTTGTAGAAGAATTTTTTAAGCAGACTTCCGAACTCGATTTCAAACCGAATGAACTATTGAATTTTTATGAAACAATAATTCTGGCCTCGGTTGTGGAAAGAGAGGCTCGCCTTCAACACGAAAAGCCTACTATTGCCAGCGTTTACATTAATCGTTTGAATAATAATTACAAATTGCAGGCAGATCCCACGGTGGCATATGTTTTGGAATTGCAGGGAAAAACACGCAAAAAAATCTATTATAAAGATCTGCTCATCGATTCTCCGTATAACACATATAAACATTATGGCTTGCCGCCAACTCCTATCTGCAGCCCTTCAAAAACATCTATCGAAGCTGTTTTGAATCCGGCAGATACAGATTTTTTCTTCTTTTTTGCAGACGGCAGCGGCGGTCATGAATTCACGAAAACTTATGAACAACACATTTTTCGTCAAAATCAGATAAAGGCTCAAAATGGAAAATAATATACTCCTGCATTTGGCTATCATAATTTTCTTTGCCAAAATTATCGGAGCTGTGTCTCAAAAACTAAAACAACCACCTGTTATCGGACTGTTGCTTCTAGGAATTTTGCTCGGACCCACTTTTCTGAATTTTATCGAACCCGATGAAATCATCCGCTGGATAGCCCAGATCGGTGTTCTTTTCCTGCTTTTTGAAGCAGGTTTGGAAACTGATTTGAAACGCATCAAGAAAGATTCGAGACAAGCAGTTCTCCCCGCTGCCGGAGGAATTTTAGTGCCCTTTCTTCTGGGCGGTTTTTTAACTTATTTATTTTTCCATAACATTGCTCAAGCGCTCATTGTAGGGGTCATCTTCACTGCTACCAGCGTCAGCGTGAGTGTAATGACTCTGATGGATTTGAACAAACTGAAAGGTTTGGAAGGTCGATGTATCATCAATTCTGCTATCATTGATGATATAGTCGGTATTTTACTGCTTACTTTCATTTTTGGACTTACCGCTGGTCAAGACGGCAGCGGCACATCTTTGCCTTTATCAATTGGTAAAATCGTAGCTTTCTTTGTAGTTGCTTTCATTGTGGGCATCTATCTTTTGCAGCCTTTCTTTTTAAATTTGAAAAAGATTCTCATGGATAATGTCGTCATTTCGCTGGCAATTGCTGTTGTACTGCTATATTCCTGGGTTGCAGAAGCAAGTGGACTGGCAGCGATTACCGGTGCTTATTTTGCCGGATTGTTTTTGGGACAAACACATCATAAACATACTGTTCAGACAGGAATTGCCAATATTGGGAAATCGTTTTTCGTCGATGTGTTTTTTGTAAATATCGGTATGGAATTCAATCTTTTCAATCTCAATGCCGATCCGGTTTATCTGATTGGATTTGTAGTTCTGGCATTATTGGGTAAACTTATCGGTAGCGGTCTGGGAGCCAAACTCACAAATTTCGACTGGATACGTTCCTTTCGAATTGGTTCCGGCATGATTCCCCGTGGAGAAGTCGCCCTGATCGTAGCAAATATGGCTCTGGCAAAAGGTCTGATCTCTGCCGATGTTCTTTCCGCCACGATTTTGATGGTGATAATATCCGCGCTGGTCACGCCGGTTTTGTTAAAAATTGGTTTCATAAAACTGGGAAAAAGAAGTTTTGCAGAGGAGGAGAAAAATGTGGGAAAAAAGTATAAATAAGAATCTGATAATCATTGATCCGCCGGTAAAAACTAAACAGGAATTATTCGAAGAAATGGTGAATCATGTTTACAATCTTGATCTCATCATTAATAAAAAGAAATTTCTGAGCGCACTTATTGATAGAGAGGAGATGGCAAATACGGAATTAATTCCCAGCATTGCTCTGCCGCATGCACGCACGAACGCTACCCATAAAATGTTTGTGAGCATTATAATCATAAAAAACGGTTTGGATTATGGCAATCCGGAGATGGGCCCGGTAAAAATAATCTTCTTTTTCGGTTGTGATGAACATCACAATAAAGAATATCTGCAACTGCTGGCAAAATCAAACCGCCTGTTGAAGATGAAAGGTTTCAAAGAAAAACTTCTGAATTGCCAAAAACCGGAAGAAGTAATGGATCTGCTCGTTCTGTATGACGATGAAACTGATGAAGCTGAAGATAATAAGAATTATCTGATGCTTTTGACTCTGAATAAACCGAATAAAATTAATGAAGTTCTGAACAGTCTGGCTGAATTGGGAATAACAAATGCTTCGCTTGTAGAAGCCACTTCCATTGCCAAAAAACTGGCTTATGAAATGCCGGTTTTTGCCGGTTTGAGTTATATGGCACAAGGAAAATCCAAACATGCCAGTCTGATCTTTGCTCATATCGATAATCGTAAAAATGCTGTAAAATTGGCTGAACTTTTGAAAACCAACGGTGTAGATCTCGAAGAAAAAGGTGTCGGTTTCATCCAGATTATAAAAGTCGAAGAGCTCATCGGAAATCTGGAAGAAGATATTGATCTGTAGTACATTACGAAGAAAATGATTTTATTAAAAAATTATCTTCGATCATATTCAAAAAACATTTTGCTTGACGATGATTTTCAAAAATAAATTTTCTTGCTACAGGAGTGTAAATGAAAATTTGTTTGATTGTTTTATCATTATTACTTAGCGGATTTCTTTGGTCTGCCGAATATACGGTGCAGCTTTCCTGGGATGAATTTGAAGGTGAATGCAACGGTTTTATGAGTGGCCATCTCGGTAAAGATCATGCTTTTGTAAGTGGCGTGGCAGATATCGAGGAATTGGAAGGGAAGCTTGTTTCCGTAGGAGAAGGCAGATCTATGGAAGCTCAACAGGTTTTCAAGATCAATTCTGATGAAGGCTATTTCACATTCTGGATTAAAGATAAATTTGCCGACGATGACATGAATAACGATCCCACCTTGATAGCACGTTCCAAACCTATGATTTCAATTTACAAAGGTAATAATTTGATCGATCTAATCAAAGTGCCGGCAGGCAGCGGATTGGCTTGCAAGGTTTTCACTCTGGATGCGGATTCCGGAGAAGTCGATCGTGAAATTAGATATTTTCCCAAATCCAGAATAATCTTAGGCAGAGTGCTGAACGCCGTGGATGGTGAGCCACTTTCTGGCGCGAAGGTGATGGCAACCGATTATCTGCGTGACAGCAACTTGAGCACAACTGATGAAACGGGATTTTTCGTCTTTGATGCCAATATCGGCGAGTATAAGATAAGCGTCTCTAAAGAAGGTTTCATTGGTACATCCGCCATGATCAGGATGGGAGCAGATGAAACGCCGCGAGAGATAATTTTTGCCTTATCACCGGAAATCAAAGAGTTTCGTATTGTATTAACCTGGGGCAGCCGTCCCCGCGACCTTGACGCTCATCTCAGCGGTCCAGACCCCGACGGTGGCAACTTCCATATCTGGTACAGAAATAAGCGACTGATCGGCGGCAGGGATTTTCTGGATAGAGATGATACTGACCGATACGGACCAGAAACTATTACAATTTATAAGCCTGCAGTCGGCGAATATTATTATTCCGTGTATGATTATACCAATCGTAAAAAAAAGAACAGTAAACATCTTTCCCGCAGTAATGCTTTGGTAAACGTGTATGGCCAGAATAAACTTCTGGCAACTTTTGAAGTTCCTGTAGATCAAAAGGGAAACTGCTGGCATGTTTTTAAAATAGATGAAACTCACCAGATCATTCCCATAAATACAATCGCTTTCGTAAAAAACGAAGAAGACATTCGGTAAATCTAAGAAAATAGGAGGAGTAGTAAAATGAAAAGAATCGTTGTTCTATTGTTAATCGCCATTTTTATCTTCAGCGCTTGCGGAAAAGGTAATGGTGGTGGCCCGAAAAGAGTTTATTATCCCGATTGGTGGCAGAGACAAGACAGCCCTGAATACGTTCAGACTTATGGAATGGCAACCAAAGTAAACCAGAATTCATCTTATGATGCAGCTTATGCCAATGCCATGCTGGCAGCGGCACAGTATGTGGAAACCTATGTGCAAGGTATGGTAAAAAATTACGAAGAGGAAGCAGGCGTTAATGATCCTCAAGTTCTTGCCCTCACCAGCAAGGTCGTAAAAGCTGTTGCTAATGCCAAATTCAGTAATGTCATGGTAACGAAACAGGAAACTATCGTAACAGACAATGATCGCTATCAAACCTTTGTGCGAGTTAGCGTTCCCAAAGAAGCTATCAATAAGAATTTAGTTAATCAAATCAAAAACGAAGAAGCGCTGTATAATCAGTTCAAAGCTTCTCAAGCATTTGATGAATTGGACAGCGCAGTAGAAAAGTACTAAGTAACCGAAAAAGTTTCAAAACACACAGCCCAACCAGACGGTTGGGCTTTTTTTAATACTTGCAATCAATATTTTTCTTACTTATTTATTTGCAGTTCCTCTCGCCAAATGAACTGATAAAATTCCGGCGCTTTGCTTTTGGATACATTTCTCTTTGGAATTTCGATTATCTTTATGAGATTATTATATCCGTATAACGAATATTCGATCTCATCTCCGGCAGATACCACTGAACTTGCTTTGGCTGTTTTTCCGTTTATCTTCACTAAATTTTTGTCACAGGCATTTTTTGCTATACTACGGGTTTTCACTAAACAGAGTTTATTCAGAAGCTGATCTACTCGCATTATTTTATCCTTAGCTTTTTCAAATAGTTTTCCTGTCTTATTCCAGTATAACTGAAAAGTGCATATCCTGCATAATTCATTGCGTTCACAATATTTATCTTTTGTCTTATCTGTTCTGCGGAATATGAATTTCCATGATTCCAGGCTCGCAGTCCAACCACAATTTTCTCAGTCAAACCGAAATTATTGGTGAAAGTAAGATCGGATTGCAAGCGTTCGGTGGAAGTTGTGTAGGACATAGTGTAAGCGATATCGATATATCCTTTTTCCAGCCAGAACATCCAATCCTGAGAATATTTTTCCAGAGCTTCATTGATACCGGGAAAAACTGCGGCTGAAAGTATCAAATTTGGCGAAATCTCTTTGGCAGATTGTGAAACACGCGCCACAAAACGGGTGATTTGATCATTCTTCCAGCGCAGCCAGCTGGCAGCATCCTGATATTTTACTTCCGATTTATAAGTTGCTTTGGCAAGTTCATTGAAGCCGAAATACATTCCGGGATAGCGGATGTAATCGAGATGGATGCCGTCCAATTGATAATTCGTTACGATGTCCAAGATCACATTCAAAGTATAATTTTGCACAGCAGGAATGCCCGGATCGAGAAAAGCACCCATATCATCATTGTGCTTCATGCTTATTTTAGTGAAATTCGAAGTAACCCATTCGGGATGTTGAAAATAGACATGCGAAGAATCTAACCTGGTCAGGTCATGTCCTGTTATGATGAAGGTTGTAAGCCAGGCGTGCACTTCTATTTTCCGTTTTTCTGCCTGCTCAATGATATAGGATAGCGGATCAAAATCGGGATCCTTGATGCCGTGATAACGAACTTCATTATTGGCAAAGCTACTATCTATTCTGTTGGGAATATATGCAGCGTCGCCCCGATAGCGCACCTGAACCAGAAACTGATTGAAATTATGCCCTCTGATATCCTGAAACAAAGTATCGATCTTACCCTGACTGGTCAGTTCCCAGATGGGTACCCAAAGTGCTCTGCTTTCTGCCTGCAGGCAAATGGCAAAAAAAAGAAGGCAAAATAAAATCAGGATCTTCATCTATCTTTTTTTTCGATTGCAGTAACTTCTGCTTCCAGTCTGCCATCGGCAAGCAGCAGTTCCAGCTTTTCTTGGATCTCAATGTTTTTAACGGAATTTAGTAACTTTTTGTCGCGCAAAATGAAAGCATAACCTCTTTTCAAGGCTTCCTGCGGGGAAAGTTCTCTCAATTCGTTTTGCAGGATTTCCAGTCGATATCTAATTTCATTAATTCGAGTTTTGGTGAGATGAGAAAAATATAATGTAGCTTTGTTTAGTCTCTGCTGCATTTTCTGTACAATATTTTTGGGATGAAAATCTGCAATCGATCTCTCCAGTTCATGCAGTTCCATTCTGCGGGAAAATATTTCCTGCTTCACAGCATACTGCATAGTGCTGCGATAAGCTTCGATCTGCCCCAGAAGTTCATGCCGATCCGGAACTGCCAGTTCTGCCGCCGCACTGGGAGTGGGCGCGCGCAAATCTGCCACGAAATCCGAAATCGTGAAATCTATCTCATGACCGACAGCTGAAATGATCGGGATATCAGAAGCAAAAATGGCGCGGGCAAGTTTTTCATCGTTAAAACAGAAAAGATCTTCCTGCGAGCCGCCGCCCCGCCCGATGATGATCAGATCCACCGGAAAATCTTCGTTAAAATATCTGATGCCGCGCTCGATCTGCTGAGGGGCAATATCACCCTGCACAATTGCCGGAAAGAGATAGATGTTAACCGGAAATCTTCTGTTCAACACATTGCGTATATCCTGAATAGCTGCACCGGTGGCGGATGTGACGATCCCGATCGACTCAGGAAACTCGGGGATCGGTTTTTTATGTTCAGGATCGAATAATCCTTCTTCATCCAGTTTGCTTTTCAATTCTTCAAATCTCAGTTGCAATTCACCGATGCCGGAAGGTAGCATTCGAGTAATATTGAGCTGATAATTTCCGCCCTTTTCATAAACTGAAATCTTGCCGGTGCAGATAACCTTGTCGCCGGCTTTCGGCTTGAAAGTGAGGTAGAGATTATAAGATTTAAAAAAAACACAGCGCAGACTGCTTTTCTCATCTTTCAAAGAAAAATACATGTGACCTGAACTGTGCCGCGTGAAATTAGCAATCTCACCTTCCACGAACAGACCGGGAATATTGGATTCGATCACATTGCGAATGTGACGATTCACTTCGGTTACGGTAAAGACGTCTGGTTTATTTGTCATTTTATCCTAAAATAAAATTTTAAGTTATTTTTCCACTCTCACTTCTCACCTCTCACCTTCCCCACCGGAGCCAGATAGACGCTGAATTCATCTATGCCGTCCACGCCGATCAATTCATCCGTCTTCTGCTGATCATAAGCCGCAATGGCGCAGGTTCCCGCCCCGATGGCTTCACACGCCAGGTAGAGATTCTGGCAGATGTGTCCGGCATCCAGAAGAGCTGCTTTATGCGCCGCTGTGTGGTATCTCCATTCCGCCCGGTATGCCACCATCGCCCAGATAAAGACGACCGAACATTTTCCGGCAAATCTTTGTCCCAGAGCAGCTTCGGTCATTATTTCGCTCATATCTTTTATCTCTTTCAAAAAAATCAGTTGATGTTCAAGCGGCAGGTAACGATATAATCCCGGCTGCAAATTTTCGACGTTGTGCATCACCAGATAGGTTTCGAAAGGATGGCGGGCACCGGCGGAAGGCACCGTGCGTAGCGTGGCATAAGCTTTATCCTGCCGCGTGATGACTTCCTTCACGCCCTGAGTTGCCCAGAGCAGAAAAGATAATTCTTCCAGGCTGAGAGCTTCTCTGGTGAAAACGCGATGGCTGCGACGATGCAGTATATTTGCCTTCAGTCTGTCATTTTTCAAGACAATTTTATGGGCAGGGATCAAATCGATTTTATCTGAATTTTCATTCGCTGCTTTTTCCAGCGGCGGTTGCGGCAGATTTTTCATCTGATCTGTTTTAAAGCCATTCATTTCAAGGAAATTTGCCTTCATGAAGTTGCGGCTGGTTTGAACTTTGTCCATCTCACCTCCCAAATTCTCTGAAATGAACATTTCTGATCGGCTCAATTTGTCAAGCTGGGAAATGCGGGAATCAATATAATTTTCGGCTCAGTATAAATTTGGAGCTTGACGCTGACAAACAAAAAATTTATCTAGGGTGCATGAAATTAATAATTGGAGATAATGATATGAAAAAACTGATTTTTGTCTGTATATTGGCAATTTTGTCGTTTGCCCTGACAGCCCAGTTACCCGAACTTTCCATCTGGAATAATATCCGCAACAGCTCTTACACGATCGATGATTCAATTCACATCCGCTGCGAAACAATAGATCTGCCCGGCATAAATACGGAACTTTTCTATTTCGACGGCTCGCAGTGGCTTTCCAAACCGATGAATTATTACATGGGGCTCACCTATCAAACGAAGATTCCGGCGAATTATGCACAGGATCAACTCTGCCGCTTTCGCACCGAAACCGATACCCTGGTAGCCATGATGCCGGCTCTTATTCCGGATGATGTCTTTCCGCCGGATTCGGATGAAATGAGCTTGATCGCTCCCGATTCGCTGGGCGATAATCTGGCTCCGAATTATCCAAATCTGGATTTATCTGCAAATTATTACGGTTATTCCGATACCAGATTCTACAGCGGTATTACCAATGATACCGGCACATTCCCCCTCAACAGCGGCGGGCTTTTTCCCACCACTTTCTTTTTCTACGTCACGCTGATCATCAATCCCGAAAACGTGCTGTTCGATTCGGTGGCATACGCCATGATCCACGGTAATATCCCGCTCTTTCTGGACGAAGGATTGTATAGAATTAACGGCACCGAATTCAGTCTGGATACATTGGTCAGGATCGGGGACATCGAATCGCAGGTCATAAACGAACAATTGATCGTGGCATGTGATATTCAAACCCTGACAGAAGATGAATTTTTTGGAGAATGGCCCAATTTTTCCAATTCGCTGATCGTGGAAATGGCTACAGCGGTCTATACGCTGCCGGATATTTTTCTGCTGGCAGATTTTTCCAAATTTTCGCTGCAGGTTATTGATCAATATGTTATCGAGCCTTTTGTAAATGTATTGCCGGAAATCACAGATATTGATTTTTCGATCAATAACGGAACTTCCACCGTCTGGTTTTCCTACTATGATCAGAACGGTCATTTTCCCCTGAATTGCGATCTATACGTCAATGAGTCTATCTTCCAGATGCTGCCGATCGGTTTCGATTATTCACAGCCGGTGATCTTTGAAACTACTTTTCCCTTCACAGACTGGGAAGAAGCCACGATCGCAGTCAGCGATAACGGCTATGAATTTGTGGAAGAAACCGTTGTGAACAACACGGGAATTACCTATGACCAATTACCAATGACCAATTTACAAATGACCAATTATCCCAATCCCTTTAATCCTTCAACTACTATCAGTTTTAGCAACGAACAAAACCAACAAAACGAACAAATTGAAATTGTGATCTACAATATAAAAGGTCAAAAAGTGAAAACTCTCCCCGTCCCAGAGTCACAAAGTCACACATTCTCCGTTATCTGGAATGGTGATGATGAAAATAGCAAATCCGTTTCCAGCGGGATTTATTTCGCCAGGCTGCGCTTGCGTCCCGATTCATCGGGGAAATCCGACAAAACCGAAGCGAGCTGTAAGATGCTGCTGATCAAATAAAGAGGCAAAGATGCAGAGAGACAAAGAGTTAAAGATGCAAAGTCACAAAGTCTCTCAGTCCGCCAGGGCGGATAAATCTCAAAGTCTCAAAGTCTCCCCATCACACAGTCTCAAAAAACGCAATGAGCGAAAATGGGAGCATCAGATATCATTTAGGCAGTGGTTTATTCCCGCAAATTGAAAATAATACTTGCAATTTACAGGGATGAATGATTTCTTTGAGCCGATGAAATGAAAAGGAGATGTCGTGAATAATTACATCGAGCGCAGATTAGAAAAAACAGTTAAGGAGTATTTCCAAATTTTCCCGGTAACAGCGCTGCTCGGTCCAAGACAGTGTGGTAAATCTACTTTGGCGAGACGGATTCTTTCCAAACTTGCCAATACAGTTTTTCTGGATCTGGAAGATGATCGTGATCTGCAAAAACTTTCCGAACCTGCCCTGTTTTTTGAAATGAACCAAAAAAAACTGATCTGTATCGATGAAATTCAGCGCAGACCCGATCTGTTCCCCATCCTCCGTTCAATAGTAGATAAGAACAACAGCAGCGGACAGTTACTCATTCTTGGCTCAGCTTCCAGAGAACTTTTAAAACAGAGCTCCGAATCACTTGCCGGCAGGATCGGTTATCTGGAATTAACTCCTTTTTTGTGCAATGAACCAACAGATCATAACATAACTGATCTATGGCTGCGGGGCGGATTTCCCAGAAGTCTTCTGGCAGAATCCAACAAGAGTAGTTTCATTTGGAGAAAAAATTTTATCCAGACCTATCTGGAACGCGATCTTCCCCTGCTGGGATTTAATATTCCCGCCAGCACATTGAAAAGACTCTGGATCATGCTGGCTCATTCCAGCGGACACCTCTTGAATTCTTCTCAATTGGGAAAAGCTCTGGGAGTCAGCCACACGACATTGAGGAAATATGTTGATCTGCTTTGCCAAACCTATATGGTCAGGCTGGTGGAACCCTACATCATGAACACCAAAAAAAGACTGATAAAAACACCTAAACTTTATATTCGAGATTCTGGTATTCTGCATTGTCTGCTCGGGATTGAAAATTACAATGAACTTCTGGGACATCCGATTTTCGGGTTTTCCTGGGAAGGTTTTGTGGTGGAACAGATATTCAATAACTTCTCAGATTGGGAAACGCATTTCTATCGAACGGCTGACGGATCGGAAATGGACATTATACTGACTAAAGGAGATCAGAAAATCGGGGTTGAAGTTAAAGCTTCGACTGCTCCAAAACTGACAAAAGGCTTTTGGAATGCGATCAGTGCTTTGGATTTGAAACAAGTCCGGATCATTGTTCCCATTGAAGGTTCATATCCGATTAGAAAAAATGTCATAGTTTCTTCCCTGAATCACTTTTTGAAAGAATTTGAGAAAAGATAGACAAATGAAATCCCAAATCTCAAGCACCAAATCTCAAAAAAATCACAAAGACCGAAATTCGAAATTTGAAACGGTTTGCATTTCTAATTTGTTTGGAATTTCCTTATTGAAGTCTTCTTGCATTTCTAATGTTCCCTCGCCAATGACGCAGGAATAGGAGCAGTCTTCGATGAACTTCGACCAGCCAAGGAGGAACAGCAGGGTGAGGCGAATTTATTTGTTTTTTGGAATTTGTATTGTGTTTTTTTCTATTGCGCAAGCAATCGAAGTCGGCGGTCATCTGACTGAAGACACAACTTGGAGTCCAAACAATAATCCTTATGAAGTAGTGGACAATGTATTTGTGGATGCCGGAGTAACATTAACAATTCTGCCTGGTACTGAAGTTGTTATTCAATCTGCTCAACTCACTTGCCTGGAAGATTTTAACGACAACTTCTGGTATCAGAATGGCAATAATGCAGCCAAGATGATCTGGGTAAATGGCAATATCATTGCCGAAGGAACTGCGGAAGACAGTATTCTCTTTACACACGATCAGAATGATTTCAATTATTATTGGGGATGTATCTATATTACCGAAAACAGTGAAATGCCAATCTTTACACATTGCATTGTGGAGTATTCCGGTGGCACTGGTATAGCTGTTGGTAACATAGCCAATGCCGCAATTTCAATTCGCAATGGATTAGGGATAATAAAGCATTGTAGCATAATAAACAATTCACAAGCCATTTATGCAGTTCATATCCCAACATATAATATGGAAGTTGTTAATTGTGCTTTTTATAATGACAATGTTAATTATTATGTTCTGCATATATGGGGAGGTTATCATTTGAGTATCAGGCAGCCAGCAGAAAATTATCCACCTGCTTTAATAGCACATAATTATTTTAATGGTCGGCATATTGATGTTACTTCAGCATATTATGTTAATAATATCTTTTTAGCATGTAATGAAGTAAATTCCGGAGGGCAGTTTGAACAAATATCATATTTTTATGATAATGATTTCACCGGTTGTCCAACGGGTATTTATGGCGGTAATCCTGGAGATAGTATTTTCATCAAAAATAACCGGTTTATAAATGGTTATGACGGATTGGATCTGGATGAAGCCTATGTAGAGATAAGTGATAATTATTTTGAAGGGTGTGATATGATGGCAGATTACCAAACTTCCGGTAAGATATTTAATAATAAATTAAATAATGGGGCAGCATACGGTTCGGGACAAGTTGATTATTTCAATAATATTTCTTATAATAATACTGATGGAATTGGACTTTGCGCTACATTCCAGAGACTGTCGTGTACGAATAATATCTCTGTTAACAACCGTTATGCTTTTGAAGCAAGTAATTCATTTGACAATAGTATTTTTATAGGTAATGAGAATTTAGAACAATTTGGAGTAACTGGCAATCCCATCTTTCGTAATTGCATTATCGACTTTCCACTTGAGTATCCTCTAATCGATGGTGGTGGTAATATCATTGTCGATTCTTTACAAGCACAATCCATTTTCGAAGATATTCAAAATGGCAATTTTCACCTGGCACCTAGCAGCATTGCCATCGATGCAGGATTCGACACACTTGGTTATTATTATCCGTTCGATATGGATTACAATCATAGAATTTGGGATGGAGACAACAATGGAAGTGCTATAATAGATATAGGACCTTACGAATACGGTGCTCCTGCATTTGGTGGCATTAATGGCATAACCTACGATCCAACAAGTGGTTTACCAGTGGATTATGTTCTCATCAAGATAGATAATATCGCCGGTGAGTTTACTTTTTCCGATAGTGTTGGCAGTTACGAATACAAACTTCCTGCTGGAGTTTACGATGTTTATGCGGAACGTGTTTTTTATGATGATGCTGTGGAATACCAAATAGAAGTATTCGATGGAGAGTTTACCCAGCTTGATATTCCGATGAGTGAAACGACAAAAATAACCCAAAACCTTGTACCCAAAACCCAGAACCGGTTAACGAATTATCCCAATCCCTTTAATCCTTCAACTACTATCAGTTTTAGCAACGAACAAAACCAACAAAACGAACAAATTGAAATTGTGATCTACAATATAAAAGGTCAAAAAGTGAAAACTCTCCCCGTCCCAGAGTCACAAAGTCACACATTCTCCGTTATCTGGAATGGAGATGATGAATCAGGCAAACCAGTAAGTTCCGGAATTTATTTCTATCAGCTCAGGATCGCTGACAAACCGGCGGCAAGCAGCAAAATGCTGCTGGTGAAATGATATTTATAATATTTTTGGAATAAAAATAGCACAACTATCAAGAAATGGAGGTTTTATGAAAACAATCACTTTGCTGATTATTTTTAGTTTTTCTTTGTTGTTTGCCAATTATATAGATATTCCCGTCACGCTTGATCCAAACAATCCCACCGGTAATTACGGCGATCTGGAAGGTTATCATTCCATTCTATCAGATCAGCCGGCTCGCTTTGCGGAACTCAGTCGCTCCACCTCGCCGGAACGGGAAGAGGGCGGGGTTCTGGTAGTCGTGGAAGAAAATCTCTATCCGCAGATCCAAAATGCAATATCGGTTTATCTGGCAGATCTAACTGCAGAAGGCTATGATACTTATCTATTGCAGTTCGGAGGCGGTTCGGCTGTCGATCTCAGAACTCAGATCATCTTTTATTATCTTCTGGAAGAAATAACAGGTGTGGTTATGATCGGCGATCTGCCCTTTGCTGTGTTTGAAATGTTCGAGGATTTCAACAACAATGGCATCTGGGATCCTGAGGAGAACTGGGTGAATTTTCCCTGCGATCTCTATTTTGCCGATCTGGACGGATTCTGGGAAGATACGGATAATAACGGCGCTTTCGATCTGCATCATGGTCATGTTCATCCCGAACTTTTTGTGGGACGTATCAAAGCCGATAATCTCAGCTTCCTGCCTCAATCCGAAGCAGAACTTATCAACAGCTATTTTGCCCGAAATCATCTTTACCGCAACGGATTTATCAGCTTTCCTTCCACAGCTCTCGCCTACATCGACGATGACTGGTCATACTGGGGAAATGAATATGTGGCAGCTCTGGAACTGCTCTATTCAGATATTATCCTGATCAATGAAATCAATGCTACCACCGCCGGCGATTACAGAGAAATCAGATTGCAGGAAAATTATGAATTTATTCAGGTTCACGTCCACTCCGGTCCGGATGCACACCATTTCTATGAAAACAACGGCGGCAACACTAATCTGGTAACTAATTACCAGATTTCGAACATTCAACCCAATGCTTTGTTTTATAATCTCTTCGCCTGTTCCAATTCCCGCTACAGCGTTCCCAATAATATGGGAGCCATGTACATCTACGGCAACGGAAGCTGCTTCGCTACCATCGGTGCCACCAAGACCGGCAGCATGCTGTTTTTCGATGATTTCTATGGTCCGCTGGGACAGAGAGAATGCCTGGGCGAAGCGCTGCGGCTCTGGTGGATCGAAAACGTGGATGTGGGAGATGACTGGATGTGGCAGCGCAGTTGGTTTTACGGCAATATCGTTCAAGGCGATCCCACCTTGAAACTGCAGTTCGAATCCGATCTCGTCATTCATATTCCGGCGGATTATCCCACCATTCAGGAAGGTATTATCGCTGCCGAAGATGGAGATATTGTATTGGTTCAGCCGGGAATCTATGTGGAAAATATTAACTTCATGGGAAAAGAAATTACCGTGGGAAGCCTCTATTATACCACCGAAGATACAACTTACATTTCGCAGACGATCATCGACGGCGATCAAAGCGGCAGTGTGGTCACCTTCAACAGCGGCGAAACAGATTCAGCCCGCCTCACCGGATTCACCATCACCAACGGTTTGAATGCATCTGCAACCTTCGGCGGCGGCGGCATAGCAGTCTTTAATAGTTCCAGCCCCACTCTCGATCATCTGCAGATCACGGCAAACTACGCAGCCAAAGGCGGCGGTATTTATGCTTACGACTCTGCTCCTTTTATGAGCGATCTTGTTATCTTTGCCAATGAAGCGCCAAATACCTCCGGAAGCGGAGGTGGATTATACCTGATGAACTGCGATGAGATGCTCATTCAAAATACGATCATCACAGATAATTATTCCGGTGGGCACGGCAGTGCTGTGATTGCCTCTGGCTGTGATTTGCTGCGCTTTGAAAATTCGGTTTTTGCTGAAAATGAAACAGGGTACACGGGAGTGGGAAATTTATTTTTCCAAAATTCCAGTGTGGTTTTCATGAATTCGGTTATTTCCAATAACTCTACCCAATCTTATGCCGGCACCGTTTCCGGTGGAGATAATGTAACTTTGATCAATTGCATCGTTTACGGAAACAGTGAACCGCAATTGGAAACTGAGCATATTGCCGTCTATTCTCTAATCGAAGGCGGATTTCCGGGCATCGGCAACATCGATTCCGATCCGCTTTTTGTTGATCCAATCGGCGGAGACTTTCACCTGCAGGATACCAGTCCCTGCCTTGGAACAGGAATAGATGAGATCGAGATCGGCGGGAACTGGTATTATGCACCGGAATTTGATCTGGAAGGAAATCCTCGTCCAGCTCCAGATGATTCAATGCCCGACCTGGGGGCATATGAAAATCCACTGGGAGAACCGCAGGTAGAAATCTCAAACAACCAGTTACCAATAACTGATTTACAAATGACCAATTATCCCAATCCCTTCAATCCCAGCACAACGATCTCATTTTCTCTCACCACGGAGATCACGGAGGACACGGAGTTAAAAATTTATAACCTGAAAGGTCAGATAGTAAAGATTCTCCCAGTCTCCCCATCTCAAAGTCACCAGGTCTCTGTTATTTGGGATGGAATTGATGAAAACAACCAGCCCGTTTCTTCCGGAATATATTTTGCCCGTTTAAAATCCGGTAAAATCGAAGCAAGCTGCAAGATGATTTTATTGAAATAGCCTGACAAAAACATCATTTTGCGATGTGGAAATTCATTCAATTTTGCAAAAAAAAGAATGTTCAGAATTTTCTCCTTTACTTCAAAGCCTTAGTTTCTTGAAATGCCTTAGATTAAATCAAAGGAAAATATATGTTCATAGATTATGCGAGGATCAAGGTGCAATCCGGCAAAGGCGGAAATGGCTGTGTAAGTTTTCGGCGGGAGAAATTTGTGCCGAAAGGCGGTCCCGACGGCGGCGACGGTGGTAAAGGCGGCGATGTAATAGCTATTGGCAATGAAAATATCAACACTTTAATTGCCTATCGCTACAATAAGCTTTTCAAAGCCCAGAAAGGTCAGCACGGTCAGGGCAGTGATAAGACAGGAGCGAGTGGCGAAAGAATTTATCTGAATTTACCATTGGGGACGGTGCTCTTTGACATAACCGACGGCAAGCATGAACGCCTTGGTGAGATAGTGAAACATGGGCAGGAAATTGTATTGGCAGAAGGCGGCAATGGTGGTCGTGGCAATGCCCGTTTTAAAAGCGCTACAAATCGTGCTCCCAGAAAATCCAAGCCGGGTGGAGATGCCGAATTCAAAGAGATAGAATTGGAACTGAAGTTGATGGCAGATGTTGGCTTGGTTGGGTTCCCCAATGCCGGAAAATCAACTTTGCTCAGCAAACTAAGTGATGCTCATCCCAAAATTGCCAATTATAAATTTACCACATTGGAGCCCTCACTGGGAGTAGTGGAAGTGAGCGATTACGAATCTTTTGTAATGGCAGATATTCCGGGCATCATCGAAGGTGCGCACGACGGCAGAGGTCTGGGCGACCAGTTTCTGCGTCATATTCAAAGAACCAGGATACTGCTTTTTCTCATCGATATAAATTCCAATGATCCATTCCAAGATTATCAAGTTCTTAAGAAAGAACTTCACATGTACGATCCTTTCCTGGATAAAAAACCGCATCTGATCGCTCTGAGCAAAATGGATACTCTTCCTGATGAAGATAAGAATGAAATGCTGAAACTACTTACCAGAGAATTTGAAGAAAAATTGCATGAACACGTTTACTCCATTTCATCAATCAGCGGTGAAAATCTGGGAAATTTGAAGCGGACATTGTTTGAAATGATTAAAAAATATGATAAAGAAGAAGAATGAATTGTCTTTCTGACGTTTCTATCACTATTTCAGCCAAAGGATTATCCGCCTATGGTGGGCTGATAAATCTGTGGAAGAATCTCGATTGTTTTAAAGTAATAAATATGGGTGAGATTCTTCGTTACAAAAATTGAAAGATAGCTCAGAATGACAGATATTCGGAGGAAATATTGAAACCGAAAATCTTCATCACGCGACTTCTGCCCAAACCAGCCATGGAAAAGCTGGCAGAAACATTTGAAGTAAAAGTAAACCCGTTCGATCGAGTTTTAACAAATACCGAAATTCTGGCAGGTACGAAATGGTGCGATATTCTGCTCTGTCTGCTCACAGATAGCATCGCCGAGGATATTATCACCTGCAATTCATACCTTAAAGGCATTGTAAATTATGCAGTTGGATTTAATAACATCGATGTAGAAGCAGCTACAAAATTGAAAATTCCTGTTACCAACACACCGGGTGTGCTCACCAATACCACTGCTGATCTTGCCTGGTCGTTGATCTTTTCCGTTTCCCGACGAACTCCAGAAGCAGATAGATTCATGCGGGATGGCAAATTTGCCGGTTGGGGACCACTGCTGCTGCTGGGTGGAGACATTACCGGCAAAACGCTTGGAATTATCGGTGCCGGTAGAATTGGAACGGCTGTCGCCAAACGTTCGATCGGCTTTGAAATGAACGTGCTGTATGTGGATGAAAATCGCGCCATCGAAAATGAGATTGCCGCTCAGCAGGTCGAATTGGAGCAGTTGTTGAAAACAGCCGATTTCATCAGTCTGCACGTGCCGTTGCTGCCGGAAACTAAATATTTGATCGGCAAGAAAGAACTGAAAATGATGAAACCGACAGCTTATCTGATCAATACTTCCCGCGGTCCGGTGGTCGATGAAAAAGCTCTGGTGCAAGCTCTGCAGGAAGGTTGGATCGCCGGAGCAGGATTGGATGTGTATGAAAATGAGCCGGAGATGGCGGCGGGTTTGAAGAAGTGTCAAAATGCTGTACTTCTGCCTCATCTGGGAAGTGGCACTCATTCTACCCGCACCAATATGGGTCTGATCTGTGCTGAAAATGCCAAAGCGATCATAACCGGGAAAAAACCACCGCAGATCGTTAACCCGGAGATTTACGAGTAGATCTCAACCTAATCCTTTCCTGTGAGAAGGAGAAGGGTGATAAGGAATTTGTCATTGATGATTCTTAAGAAGAGTCTGGAAAGATTATGAAAAATTTTGATACAATCAAAGCCTGGCTGCAACTTATGGCTGCGCCGGAAATTGGTAATGCCAAAGCGATCAAGCTGGCAGAACAATTAGGTGAACCGGAGAATTTTCTGGGAAAACCGGAGACTTTTATTGAAATCGATAATTTATCAGAAGCTGCCATAGATTTCCTCTCCAATCCACCGGAACCGGAAGCCTGGGGGCGCACTCGAAAACTGATCGAAAAATACGAAATCAATTTCGTTAATATTCTGGATGATGATTATCCCAACCTGCTGCGCAATATTTTCGATCCGCCGCCATTTATTTTTTATCGCGGAAATCTGATCAAAGATGATTTGCGCCGTACTATCGCCATAGTAGGAACGCGTAAAGCCAGCCCCTACGGCAAACAGATGACGCACGAGATTGGTGAGAAACTTTCCCAAGCCGGATTCACGATCATCAGCGGTCTGGCTTACGGCATTGATACAATAGCCCACATGGGTGCTCTGAACCAGAGGGGCAAAACTATCGCCGTGATGGGAACCGGAGTCGATCAAATATATCCTCCGGAAAATCGGGAAATAGCCGATGAAATCATCAAGACCGGGGCGATTATCTCGGAATACGTTCCCGGCAGCAAAGCAGAAAAATGGAATTTCCCAACTCGCAATCGCATTATCAGCGGTCTCAGTTTAGGCAGCCTGATCATCGAGGGATCACGTAAAAGCGGTGCCCTTCTCACTGCCAAATTTGCCATGGATCAAAACCGCGATGTATTTGCCCTGCCAGGTGATATCAATCGCACTCAGGCAGAAGGTCCAAATTATCTGATCAAATTAGGTGCAAAGATCGTCACCTGTGCTCAGGATATTCTGGAAGAATACGATCTGGTGCTGGATGAGCAAGCCAGAATCTTTCCCGAACTGACCGAAAGCGAAGATAAAATCTACCAGATTTTATTGAATAACAAACCGGAAATGCATTTCGATAATCTGCTGGTTACCAGTGGATTAAATATCGGGGAATTATCTTCCATCCTTCTGAATCTGGAATTGAAAAACGTGATTAAGAAAGTGCCGGGCAATAAAATTGTAGCGATGTATTGACGACTAATTCACTTTGACTTTTTTGCACGCAAATGCAAATTAGTCGAGACTTTTTTGCATAGTGGTGCAAAAAAGTCGATTATTCTACCTAAATTTTTTCCGAAAATTTTTAATATTTAGCGATACTACTTTACTTCTTTCACCTCTCGAAAATTTAGAATTAAATTCAAAATGATACCGACAATTGCAGCCAAACCTAAGCCGCTAAGTTCAAAACCACCGATGGCAAATTCTGCTCCGCCCAATCCCAACACCAGCATTACGGCGGTTATCATCAGGATTTTCGGTTCACCCAGATCAACTTTATGATCGACCATGTTTTTGATGCCGATGGATGAGATCATTCCAAACAGTAAAATGGAAATACCACCAATCACAGGAGCGGGAATGGTGGAAATGATCGCCGTGAATTTGGGAATAAAGGAAAGCAAAATGGCAAAAATGGCGGCAATCCTCATCACCAGCGGATTATAAACGCCGGTTAGCGCAACTGCTCCGGTATTTTCGCTGTAAGTTGTATTTGCCGGACCTCCGATGAGAGCGGAAAGAGTGGTCGCCAATCCATCGCCCAGCAGGGTTCGATGAATTCCCGGCTTGGCAATGAAATCTTTTTCCACTACATTGCCGATCGCCAGAATATCACCAAAATGTTCCACAATCGTAACGATGGCAATGGGAACGATGATGGAAATCGAGCGGATGGAAAAAACCGGCAGAGAAAAGTGCGGTAGCCCAAACCAGGCAGCTTCATGAATTGCAGAAAAATCGACAATTCCAATGATGATGGAAAATAAATAGCCAACTATCAGCGAGAGCAGTACCGGCAACATGGAGAGAAATTTCATACCGATTTTTGCAAAATAGATTCTGATGAACACAGCCGCTGCAAAGGTGATCAAAGCTACCAGCCAGCAACCGTTCACACCGATTTTTTCTATTACTTCTGCCGAATATGTGCCGCTGGCATTCTCTATCGCCACCGGCGCTAAAATCAAACCGATCAGAACGATCATCGGGCCGGTTACGTGTGGCGGCAGAATTCGATGCAGAACACTCACCTTCACAAAGCGGAAAATTATCGATACCACCATATATAGCAAACCGGCGATCGCAATTCCTCCCAGCGCTTCCGGTAAAGAACCGCCGGCTGCCTTTGCTACGGCAATTATGCCTGGAATGAAGGCAAATGATGATCCCAGAAATACCGGAACCTGAAACTTGGTGAGAATGTGAAAAAGCAGCGTTCCGATACCTGACGCAAAAAGAGTTACTCCCACATCCAATCCTGTTAATAGTGGCACTAAAACAGTTGCTCCGAACATTACAAAAGTGTGCTGCAAGCCCATTACAATGTTTTTACCGTTCAAATCTTTCATCCCTACTCCTTCCCCATTTATTTTGAGTTAGAATTTTTTCATTTCGGACTTTAAGTCAAACAGAATTTTATTGCTGCTATTTTCAAATTTAACAACCGATTCGGCATAATTTTATTCACAACTGTGATGCAGAAAAAATTAACTTTCCTTCTCATGCTTTAGTAAAGCAACGGAGAAATAAAAAAACAGCTCCGTTGAAAAAACGAAGCTGCTAATCCTTTCCGATATATTAAAGCTAGGGATTTCGAATCTTTTTATTAGTCTTTTCCTGATGCTTATTTGTATGTAAATAACGATGATAAGAAGAATCTGCAAATTTATTGATCACGTTGGACAGATCGGAGTGTTGCCATATTTCCTTAAATTCTTTTATATTCATCAGTCTATCACTAATTGAATAACGATTTTCTTTTTCCGGTGTAAAGTTAACATCATCGGCATCGATTTCAATGTTTTCAAAAGCCTGTGATAACAATGAAATCACCGTGTAAGAGAAATTATTGCGAACATCAGTGATATCCTCAGAATTGTTGAGTCGGTCCCGTAATTCATGAATTAGCTCATTACCAATGGCACTAAAAGAAATTTGTCCTTTCATTCTACCTCCTAGAATTTGTTTTTAAATCTTTGTTAAGTCTGTTAAAAGTTAATTCTATTATTTTCATTTATCTCATATTCCTGATATATACTTTCATTGATTTCTTTTCGATGTCAAATAAAAAAGTCCTGAATTGTTAATTTCGAAAAATTTAGTTTTTTTCCGCAATTTGATTGCCGAAATTCAAACCTGAATTCAATTTCAAAGTTTTTTATTGACTCAAATAACCGCAAAGTAATCTAAAACCATGAGTGAAAAATATTTGTATATAGCAAAAGAGATTTTGTAAGAGTATGGGATGAAGTTGTAATATGGAGCGATTTTATAAAAAATTTGACAACGAATTTGAAAAAATTAATTTGTCTTTAGATTTTATAACACCAAGAGTAATGCTCTTGGCCGCAAGGTTGCCGAAAGGCAACCTTAGCTTTTTAATATGAAAACAATAGTATACATTGATGGATTTAATTTTTACTATCTAGCCTTAAAGCGATCAAAGTACAAATGGCTTGATTTTAAATCATTATTTGAAAAGCTTTTATCTCAAAATGAAATCATCAAAATCAAATATTTCACCGCAAATGTATCTGGAAAATATGATCAGGGTAAACCAAAAAGACAACAAAATTATTTGAATGCATTGAAAGCATACATTCCAGAAATTGAAATTATCAAAGGCTATTTTCAAACAAACGAAGTAGAAATGCCATTAGTTCGAAATCCCAGGAAACGAGTAAACGTATTTAAAACTGAAGAAAAATGTACAGATGTAAATTTAGCAGTACATTTAGTAAATGATGGTTGGAAGAAAGAATACGAATGTGCTGTTATTTTATCCAATGATGGTGATTTATCTGAAGCAATGCGTATAGTTCATGATGAATTAAATCTATGTATTGGATTAGTTACACCAGATAAAGTAAGAACATCACAATCTTTGATGCAATATTCTACTTTTAGAAAACGTATCCGATCAAATATTCTAAGAAATAGCCAATTACCTAATATCATACCAATATCTAATATTTCAAAACCAATTGAATGGTAACAATTCTTCACATAAACATTTAAAGGGGACCAAGTGACCAAACGCAAAACAAAAATCACCCGTAACTATCTGATGCACCCGGCTGGTTCGGTGCTGATCGAGACGGGAAACACAAAAGTAATTTGTACTGTGATGACAGAGAAAAATATTCCCTTCTTTCTGCGGGATGCCGAGCCGCGGCAGGGTTGGCTGACCGCCGAATACAGCATGCTGCCCGGAGCTGCCCATGAGCGCTTTAAAAGAGAACGCAGCAGAGCGAACAGCCGATCGACTGAAATCCAGAGATTGATCGGCAGGGCTTTGCGCGCAGTAGTGGATTTGACCAAATTCCCCGGCATCACTCTGACCGTAGATTGTGATGTTTTGCAAGCGGACGGCGGCACGCGAACTGCGGCGATCACCGGCGCTTGCGTAGCTCTCTGCGATGCTTTTGCCAGACTGCACAAAGATGGACTGATCGAAGAAAACCCGCTGAAAGAAATGATCGCAGCGATCAGTGTGGGAATTGTGGATGGTGAGCCGTTCTTAGATTTGAATTATGAAGCAGATTCCCGAGCCGATGTAGATATGAATGTGGTGATGACGGAAAGTGGAAAATTTGTGGAAATTCAGGGAACAGCCGAAGCAGCACCATTTGATGACACTGAACTCAAAATCATGCTCAAGGCAGCAAAAACCGGTATCCGCCAGTTGATCAAAGAACAGAAGAAAGCGCTTGAAAAATAATAACCTTCCACGAATCGAGCACATTTATATTCACGTGCCGTTCTGCCTGCAGAAATGTGGGTATTGCTCGTTTTATTCCGAGATATTATCCAATGAAAAAAAACAGAAATATCTAAAATCTCTTTTGGCAGAGATTGCTCTTTTTCAGAAAAAGTATTTTTTCAAACCCAAAACAATTTATTTCGGCGGCGGCACTCCTTCTCTGCTGACTGCTAAAGAAATAACTGCGATCCTCGATCAATTTGATCTTTCCCAATGCGAAGAAATTACCCTGGAAGCCAATCCGATCACGATCAGAGAAGATTATGCCGATGAAATCTGGCAAACTCCCATCAACCGGATCAGTCTGGGAGTTCAATCTTTTCGAAATGATGAATTGCAACTTCTGGGCAGACTGCATGATGCAAAACAGGCAGAAGAAGCTTTCCAAATTTTAAAACAAAACGGAGTTCAGAATATTTCCTTCGATCTGATCTACGGACTTCCCAATCAGACAAAAGATGATCTACTGGTTTCTCTGGAAAAGTTTATCGAATTACAACCTGATCATATTTCCACTTATTGCCTCAGTCTGGAAGAAGAAGTTCCCCTGTATCACCAAAAAAATCAGATCCCACCTGATGAATCTGTTGTAGAGTTTTATTTTTTGATCAGAGAAAGACTCCTGGAAGTGGGTTATCGGCAATATGAGATTTCCAATTTTGCCAGATCTGGATCTGAATCCAAGCACAATCTTTCCTATTGGGATGATAAATTTTATCTTGGTTTGGGCCCGGCTGCTTCGGGATACATTTGTCCTCCTGAGTGTTTCGATGAAATCGAAATGTATCGAAGGATGAAAGGAAACAAGCGAATACGTTACACAAATCCTTCTGATGTAAACGATTATATCGGTCAGATCACGCAAGGAAAGTTATGCGAAATCTTTCACGAAATCGATCCTGAAACGCATGAAAAAGAATTTATTTTTCTGGCTTTGCGTAAAACGGAAGGCTTGGATTTGAACCGATTCAAACATAATTTTGGCACTGATTTTAGAAAAAAATACAAATTAATCATTGAAAAATATCAGCGGCAAAATCTTTTGGAAATAGAAGGTAGATTTTTCAGGTTGAAGCCGGAAGCCTATTTCGTTTCAAACGAAATTCTGGCAGAATTTGTGTAAATTCTTGCTCTAGAGTGAAGGAGAAACAAAAGGAATTGTGAAAAGCTGTATCACGATCACTCTTGATCGTGGAAAAGAAATGTTCAGCTCGTTCAGGAGTGAACGGAAAAAAAGGATTATTATGAAATATTTTTTGCTGATTTTAATAATGTCACTGACTCTCTCAGTCTCCGCTGAGATTCTCATCCCGATGGATCTGACACAAACTAATCACCTTAAGGCTTATGGTATTGCCTTCACTGCGTTGCAACAACAATTTAGTGTAGATTGGCTACTCAATTACCGTGGCGGTTCCTGGATCATTCCTGATTCTCAGGAAATCGAAGGTTTGTGCAATATCCGCGGAGTGAGATATGAAACTATTACCGGAGCTGAAATCGCTGTTATAAGAGCGGAGATCGAACAGGAAAACATGGATATTGTTGTATTGGAAAAAGAACCGACAATTGCCATTTACACTCCTCCCAATTCTTTGCCCTGGGATGATGCTGTTACATTGGCGCTGACTTATGCCGAGATTGAATATGAAACAATCTATGATGTGGATGTGCTTACCGGAAATCTGGATAAATACGACTGGCTGCATCTGCATCACGAGGATTTTACTGGTCAATACGGTAAATTTTATGGTAGTTTCCGCAATGCTGCCTGGTATCAGGAAGATGTTCGCATCAACGAAGAAATGGCTGCCCGACTGGGGTATAATAAAGTGTGGCAGATGAAACATGCTGTTGTGCAAAAGATAAAAGATTATGTGAAAAACGGCGGATTTCTCTTTGCCATGTGTGCTGCCACGGATACTTTCGATATAGCTTTGGCAGCTCAAAATGTAGATATCTGCGATGCTGTTTTCGATGGAGACGGCATCGACCCAAATTACAAAGCCAAACTGGATTTTTCCAGAACTTTTGCCTTCACCGATTTTGAGCTTATTACTAATCCCTATGTTTATGAATTTTCCAGCATCGATGCAAGTGATTATGCCAAACTGCGTGGTGCAGAAGCCGACTATTTTTCACTATTTGATTTTTCTGCAAAATACGATCCGGTTCCCACCATGCTCACCCAATGCCACACAAGTATTATCAACGGTTTTCTGGGGCAGACAACATCTTTTCACAAGAAATATGTTAAGAAAAGCGTGATAATTTTAGGAGAAGCTCCACAAGTGGATGAGGTAAAATATCTGCATGGAAATTTCGGTAAAGGAACATTTACGTTTTATGGCGGTCACGATCCGGAAGATTATCAGCATAAAGTGGGAGATCCTGAAACTGTTTTGGATCTGCACAAAAACTCGCCCGGATACAGATTGATCTTGAACAATATTTTATTTCCGGCGGCAGAGAAGAAAAAGTTGAAAACTTGATTTATTGTAAATAGAATAACTACGGTAAATAAACTCGCTGTAAAAAAACATTCTGCATGAAGAAAAGTGCAACATAGGCAAGAACAGCGGATGCAAGAGGCGTCGCAATCCAGCCTAAACTGATTCTGGCTAAAATTTTGAAATTGATGTTCCTGCCGCCTTTGGCTAAACTGATTCCCATCACAGCACCTACAACCGCCTGTGAACTGGATACCGGAACCAGCGGTAAAGAAGGAAGTCCGTGCGATATCAGAAAATTCTTCAAATCCTGTGAAGCAAAAACAAACAATACCAATGAACTTGCCAGCACCACAACCAGAGCAGTTATCGGTGAAAGCTTATAAATTCCTGAACCGACTGTCGTCATTACTTTTTTGGAATATGTAAACACTCCCACAGCTATAGCTATTCCACCTAACAGAAACAACTGCTGAATTCCTGTAAAATTTAGTAACCCCGAAATTGATATGTCGGTAAAGGGAGATGATTGAACAAAAACTCCCATAACATTAGCAATATTATTTGCGCCCAAACTATAAGAACCAAAAATTCCTGCTAATATCAAACCGGTTCGCGTGATCGAATCCAATCTAATAAGATGGATCTTAGAATTATCCATGATAATTTTGATCAGATGAAAGATGAGAAAAGCAAAAAGTGCTGCAAGAATCGGCGAGAAAACCCAGGTTCCCAGAATTTTGGAAAGTGCTGTCAGATCTGTCCTTGTGTTTGAAAAAAAATTCCAGCCAATAATTGCACCAACAATAGCTTGAGAAGTAGATACAGGCAACCCGGCTTTGGTCATCCAGAAAACAGTGAATGCAGCTGCCAGCGCTACGATAAAAGCTCCAGACAATGTATCTATAGCCCCCAATTCACCCAGAGTGCTGGATGCTCCTGCTCCGCTGATAACCGCTCCCAATATGACAAAAATACTGCAAATGATAGCTGCTGTGTAAAAGCGAACCATTTTCGTTCCCACAGCAGTACCAAAAATATTGGCAGCATCATTGGCGCCCAGACTCCAGCCCAGAAAAAGTCCACTGGAAAGGTAGAATAAAATCTGCAGCATGATCAAATCCTGCGTTTGATGGCGTAAATTGCCAGCCTTTCTGCCACAGCTTCCGATTCATCCGAGATGAGTGCGATCTTCTCTGTAAAATGACGCAGCGAATTCTTCCTTGCCAGATCTTCCACTTCACCGCCACTGAAAATCTGGCGTTTCAAGGATTGCTCCATTTTATCTGCTTCGTGTTCATAAAAATGTACTTTGTTCACATAATCGTTAACCAGTTTGAGTTCAGTAAAAAAAGCTCTAGCACCCTTCGCCAGCTCTTCCATAGCTTTGTAGGAAAGCTCTGTCAATTCCAGAAAATCTTCTTTCATGCTGTCTGGTATTTGCGGTCTTTCAATGGAAAAATCTTCCAAAACTTTTTCCGTTTTATCGATCACATCATCCAGTGTTTCCAATACTCCTAGCACATCTCCTCTCGACTCGGGAATGAGCATGTGTGAATAGATCTTATACTTGATGTCGCGACGCAGAGCATCAGCTTTCGATTCCAAAGCTGACAGTTCTTTACAGTAATCTTCAAATCTATCATAATTTTCTTTCATATAAGACTTTAAACCTTCCAAAAAAATGAGTGCTGCTTTTTCTACTCGATCTATAAAGCTATCCATAGAACTTTGTAATTCTTTTGTTCTGGAAAAAATACTGCTCAAAATTACCTCCCAAATTTAATAATATTTACAACTTATCTGAGGTTATTCATATTTCGTTATTTTTAATCCAGTCAAGCTAATTCTCTCATTATGACGAATTATTGTCATCTGATCCGGAGAAAATAAATAATCACTGGACAAACCAAAGCCGCTTATCTTTTTGACACATAAATAATATTTAATTAGTTAGTTTGGGAGAATGTGATGGAAATAATCGAGGAAAAAATCGAAAAAAAAGAAGAAGAAACTGCATCCACTGAGGAGCAAAACAAAATCGAACAGGATGTCGTAGAACCGACAGAACAAAAAGAGGAAGAAAGCAAAGAAGAATCTTCTGAAATACCTGCGGAGGAGCTGGAAAGCCAGATTGAATCTGAAGAAGAAGAAAGCACTCTGCAAACTGCAGAAGATGCAGAAGAAAACGAAGATTCGTCTTTTGAACATATGCTGGAAGAATCACTGGCAAATATCCAGGAACTAGAAGTTGGTGATAAAGTTAACGGCGAGATCATCAATATTACCGATTCTTACATCTTTGTTACGCTGGGCGGTAAACGAGACGCTTATGCTGAAAAAGCCGATTACCTTGGTAAAAAAGGTAAGTTGCCTTTTGAAGTCGGCGATAAACTTAGCGGTTATGTTGTAAAATATTCCGAAACTGAAACTTTGATCGCCAAAAGTTTGCTTACGGTCAATTTACGTGTTTTGGAAGAAGCTTACGAAAACAAAATTCCCATTCGCGGAAAAGTATCTTCTCTCACCAAAGGCGGTTATAACATTGATGTCTCAGGAATCAGAGTTTTCTCTCCACTGTCTCACATGGACACAAAAATGGTTGTAGATCCGCAGCAGTATATCGGTGACTCTTATGATTTCCAGATTATCGAATTCAAAGATAATGGTAGAAATATTGTCGTCTCCCGCAAAGCCATCCTGGAAGAAGAAAAAAATAAATTGAAAAAAGAAACCCTTTCCAAACTGGAAGTGGGCAGCATTGTGCAGGGAAAAGTAACCCGTCTTACCAGTTTCGGCGCTTTTGTCGATCTGGGTGGAATCGACGGACTTCTTCATATTTCACAATTCTCCTGGTCACATATAGATTCACCTTCCGACGTTCTGAATATTGGTGACACGATCGAAGCCAAGATCATCAAAATCCAAAAAGAAAAGATCTCTCTCAGCATGAAAGCACTGCAGGAAAATCCGATCAATAAAGTATATGAAGAACTGGAAGAAGGGCAAGTAGTTAAATGCAAAGTGCTGCGCAACTTGCCGTTTGGTTCTTTTGTAGAGATCAAATCCGGTGTGGAAGGGCTTATTCCTATCAGTGAAATGTCCCGCGGACGCAGAATAGCTTCCCCGGATGAAATCGTTAAAGAAGGCGATCTGGTGGAAGCACAGATACTCAAGATCAATCTTGAAAAGAAAAAAATATCTCTATCCATGAAACAGCTGCAACCCGATCCCTGGGATAGCTTTACACAACAATTCGCCGAAAACGATGTCGTATCCGGTATTATCGAGAACATTGCCAATTTCGGAGCTTTTATCAGGATCATCGACGGCGTTACCGGACTATTGCCAAACGCCAAACTGAAAATCGCCGGAGAACGTTTGGATAAAGACAGTATCGGCAAAGAATACAAAGTGCGCATCGTTAAGATCGATCTAACAGAAAAAAAAGTTTCCTTAGAACCTTCCAGTATGCCTGAATCTGTAGTTGAAACCAGAGATGACTGGAATAAATACAAAAAACAGAAACCAAAAAAAGATGATGTGATCGAGGATAATCCTTTTGCTCATCTATAAATAACATATTGTTAAATTTACAATTCAAGCCTTCGTTTTTCGAGGGCTTTTTTAATTTTTTAAACACAAAGAATTTACTCTCATTGAACAATTAAATTTGAGTTGGAACTTATTTTGCATAAAATCAAGTATTGAAAATATAGACTAAGGAGAAAAAGATGAAATTGAATATTATTCTGGTTGCAGTGTTGTTTATTAGTATATCTGTCTTATCTGCCGGAACGGTTCAAAAATCGTTCTCTTTTGAGAGTCCGATATTCGTAGAAAAAAATGGCTTTGACGAAGTTCATATAGATGAATTAACATTTATTACACCTCCTGGAGACCCGCAACTACCAAGCCTTCCGGTTCATTTACTTTTACCGCCCGGCGAAAAAGCCGTTAATGTTACAATCAGCTACGAAAGAAGCGAAGTTCTAAAGGAAAGATTTAATATAGTGCCTACTCAAAAACCATATCCAATCAGCTTTTCCGGAAAGATCGAGTTCGAAGAACCAAACGACGAAGTTTACAGCAGAAATCAATTTTATCCTCAAAACTTGACTACAGGTTTAACGACGCAGTACATGCGTGGTCATGCTGTTGCCATGTTTAATCTTTTTCCTTTGCAATACAATCCCCAAACAAAAGAGATCATCTTTTATCGCGATCTGCAGGTGACGATCCGTACAGAATCTTCTTCCGAAGCTCAAAGAGCATTCGATAATTTTTACAGGTCAGATACTGCTACACAAAACAGATTGGCAAGACTGGTCAGCAATAGTTCTGAAATTACCCGATATCCCTATAGAAATAATAATAGAGACGTTGACGATTATGAATACATCATCATCACACCAAATCAATTTTTAACAGGCTTAAGCGATTTCGCTGCTTTTAAACAAAGCCAGGGCTATCATGTTTTAATTAAAACCACCGAAGATATTTACAGCGAATATCCGGGCGTTGACATTGCCGATCAGGTCAGGAATTTTATCATCGATGCCTATCAGAATATGGGAGCAGAATATGTTCTGCTGGTAGGCGATGTAAACTTAGTTCCGCATCGCGGCTTTTGGGTTAATGCCGGAGGTACGGAAGATTTTAATATTCCTTCTGAACTCTATTATGAAGGTTTGGATCGTGTCGGCAACGGTCCTGGACCCGATTGGAATACAAATGCTGATAACCGCTGGGCAGAAACTAATGAAGCCGATTATCTGACAGAAGTTTATGTGGGAAGATTATCTGTAGAAAATTCCACCGAACTGTCTGCTGCACTCAATAAACAAATCATGTACCAGAATGAGCCTGTAATAGATGATCTGGAAACCGCACTCATGGTAGGCGAAAATCTAAATAATAATCCTTTAACATGGGGTGGAACATATAAAGATGAGATCATCAGCGGCGGTAATTTTAACGGCTACAGCACCGTGGGAATTCCTGCCAATATCACAGTAAATACACTCTATGAAAGAGACCTTTACTGGGGCGCAACCAATCTGGCAAATCACATGAACAGCGGTCTCAATATTCTTAATCATCTTGGCCATTCCAATACAGATTATAATATGAAATTCTATAACAGTACTGTTACCAATCAGAACATCACGGCAAATGGTATTGATCATAACTTCTTCGTTATTTATTCTCAAGGCTGTCTGCCAGCCGCCATCGATACCGATTGCATTGCAGAAAGATTCGTTCACCTTGATAATGGTTGCGCTGCCTACGTGGGAAATACCCGCTACGGCTGGTATTCTCCAGGCGGAACGAATTCCGGTTCTCAATATATGGATCGTCAATTTTTTAGCGCGTTGTATAGTGGTGCTGCTTCCAAAGTCAGTGAATTGAATGTTAAATCGAAAGAAATCGGCGTGGCACAATGCAACAGCAGCGCCTGGTTCAGATGGTCATATTATTGCCTTATAACTTTAGGCGATCCTACTTTGGATATTTGGACTGCTACCCCCACCGATATCATTGCCAGCTATCTACCGAGTATTCCAATTGGTTCAAATGAAATCACCTTTCAAACCGACGCCCCTTTTGCCCGAATCGGTCTTATCCAGAATGATGAATTGATCGGACGAGTTGTTGCTGACGAAAATGGAGATGCAGTTCTTGAAACTTTTGAATCCATCCTGACGCCAGAAGATATCACTGTTTCAATTATCGCTCATGATAGAAATAGATACCTGGGGACACTGGTAGTAATTTCCAATGAACCTTATGTGGTTTTCGACAGCTATCAGGTTAATGATGTCACAGGTAATAACAACGGACTACCGGATTACAATGAAAGCATTAGTCTGCATTTTACTTTGAATAATCTTGGAAATCAGCCGACAACGGATGTAACAGCAGTAATCTCTACTGATGACACTTATGTTACATTGACGAATGATACTGCTGTATTTGGCGATTTTGGTATTAATCAGCTGATTACGGTTGATGATGCTTTCAGCCTGAATATCGATGAACTGATTCCTGATCAGCATATTGTAAATTTCACCCTGGAAGTAACAGGAACATCCGACGAAACCTGGACTTCCTCTTTCCAATTGGTTTTGAATGCTCCGGAATTTCTGGCAGAAAACGTGATAGTGATTGACACGAATGGTAACAACAACGGTATTCTGGATCCGGGTGAAACAGCTAATTTCATTATTCCCACACAGAATATCGGACATGCCGATTCTCCTGAAGCTTTGGCAGCCCTCATCATCGATCATGATCTTATCACTGTCAACGATCCTGCTTATAATTTGGGAGTAATCAATAATCAGAGCAGCACCAATGCCATATTCTCCGTTACAGCCGATCCCACTCTGGAAATCGGTGCGGTGATCGAAATGACTTTTGCTGTCTTTGCCGGTGTCTATTATTATGAAGAATCATTCCACCATCAGGTTGGCTTGATAGCAGAGAATTTTGAATCCGGCGATTTTTCTGCCTTCCCCTGGGAGTTCAGTGGTAGTGAGGATTGGCAGATATCAGATGGAGCTTATGAAGGAGCGTATTGCGCAAAATCGGGTTCTATCGGACATAACGCCTATACAGGAATCCAACTGGAAATAGATGTCGCCATGGATGGAGAATTAAGTTTCTGGAGAACTGTCTCATCCGAAGCGAATTATGATTTCCTGAGATTTTACATCAATGGCGTTTTGCAGGATGAATGGAGCGGTGATGTAACCTGGGAACAAGAAATTTACAATTTATCCGCAGGCACTCACCTGCTGGAATGGAAATACGTCAAAGATCAATACGTTACCGGCGGAACTGATAATGCGCGCATTGATTACATTGTATTTCCGCCCTTGGGAATTATCTTCCCGCCAATGATCAATATAAATCCAACCCTGATAAACGTGGAAATGATGGCCAATGACACATGGCAGGAAATCTTGGAAATCTCCAATATCGGCGGTGAGATTTTGAACTATTCGATTTCTAATGTTAATGCAGCAGATTGGCTCAGTTTCACTCCCGATAACGGAAATCTGGCGACCGGCGAAACGGATGAGATCATCCTTACTTTTAATTCTACCGGTTTAACAGGAGGCACTTATTATTCTGCACTCATGATAGATGATGGAGTAGAAGGTCAACATCTTGTGCCTATCACATTGAACATTACCGAAACGAACAGCGGTAATAATCTTATTCCTCTGGCAACTGAGCTTTACGGCAATCATCCCAATCCCTTTAACCCAACCACGGAAATAAGCTATGGACTGAATCAAGATTCCAAGGTCGTCCTCAATATTTACAACATAAAAGGTCAGAAAGTTCGAACCCTGATCAATGAGCAGCAGGAAGCCGGCTACCACAAAGTTCATTGGAACGGTTTGGATGAGGCAGAAAAACAAGCTACCAGCGGAGTTTATTTTTATGAATTCTATGCTGAAGATACTGATTATACCAGTGTTAAAAAAATGATCTTATTAAAATAAAGTAACCTCCCCTAACCCAATCCCAAGGTTACTTAGCGCCTGCAAAATTTTGCAGGCGCTTTTTGTTTTTTTATGATCAAAAGAAAAAATAAAAAATCAATAGACATTTACGGGTTACTTCTTAGATTCCGTATTTAAAAAAAAAGGATCATTAATAAATGAAACAGCTTAGTTTAAGTAAAACATACATGAGCATGATTAAAATCACAAAATGTCATCCTGAGTTCGACTTTAGTCGTAAGTATGTGTCCGGCGAACCCTCGAATTTATTCGGAGCGAAGACGGATCGAAAGATGAGACGAAAACGACACTTCGATATGTCTCCGGCACTTGCCGGATCCTACTCAGTGTGACAGAGGTATAAATATATGAAATTATTTCTTTCGATTTTTTTCCTGTTTACCATTGCTTCGTTTCCCGCAGTGATCGAAGAGACTGAGTCGCTTGAGGCTTTTTTGTATGGTCACGCTCCCGGTTGTGAATATAATAATTGGATGAGCCACATTGTAGAAGGCATTGCCTCAGCCGGCTACAATCTTTATGCACCCTGGGACAGGCAAACCAATGGTTTTGGAAATTATCAGATACCCTCTGCAAACGACCTGCAAAACTGGGAGCAGATCACTAACAGCTTTTTAAATGGTTATCTCACAACCGCTCAAAACCTTATAGATGATTTTGAATATCCTTATCAAGTCGTCATTTTTCATGATACGGATTCCGATCGTGTTTTCCATCTTCTGCGGGAAATTCCTGATTTCGATTATTATGACGATAATGGTACTACAGATCCCGATGATGATGAACATGGTGCTTTTGATTATGGCTGGGGGTTGTACATTCATTATCCGCAAAGTCCATATCCTCACATCACCACAGCTCCGCATCCCAATGATGACTTTGTTTCCATTCCGCTGGCTCACAAAGTTTTCATCGATCATGAATCACGATTTCTGATGATCGCCGGTGCTGGCAGAGAAGTGGTTTGGACAAATATCGGCAGCTATAATAACAGTAAATCCATCAGCGATCCGACCCGGCGTGAAGAACACGTCTATAATGTATTCTATCAAAAAGCCTGTGATTTTATCCGTAATTTACATCAACATCATGAATTCAGTTTGCAAGTTCACAGCTTCGATTGGGGAGACAGACATTTCGGCTTTCCTGATGTTCAGATTTCAGGAGGATTTTACGTTTCGTCGCCCGATCTGCCAATTCGGGACTTTTCGGAAGACAAATTGGATATGGTCAATATCAGTCCGGTCTTCATTCATCCGGCTAATAAAGTTGGACTGCACGATCCGGTTCATTTAAATGATTTTTATGGGTTCCATTCTACCGAATACGATTTCTATTATTCCTCACCGGATACTACTTTCGCCGTCAATACCAGCACCGATCTCTGGGGATACAGCCAGAATCGCCAGATCGTTTATACCAATTTCGGCATGAACAACTACGATAATTTTGAACGTTTTTTCCATGTGGAAGTGGATGAACTTCCCAATGCTTATCCGCAAACCATTGCCAATTATCATTGGTTTCATGGTTGGAATCCTGTTTCTGGAACCTGGAACATGGATGAAAGATTTGATAAAACTTTGCTTTACTATGCTCCATTTATAGATGCTCTGACTGAAATTCTGCCGTATGTTTATCAGATGAACGACAATGCTGTTCCTGCAGCTCCCACAGATTTGCAGGCTATATCTCAGTGTGCCGACCATATCACGATCAGTTGGCAGCCCGGAGACGCCTACGATATCCAAACTTATGAAATACTCTACTCCCAGCTCCCTCTCTCTGCAGGCAATTATCAGATTATTGATAGTTCTAATTTCAGTAAATTATCCTGTCTGGCTCAGAAAAGTTTTACGCTATCCAACCTGCAGGAAGATGAAGTCTATTTCTTTGCAGTCCGGCTTAAAGATAAAAACGGAAATGTATCCGAACTTTCCAACGAAATTTTCGCTATTACCGGACCCGTCAGCGTCAACAGCTTTATAGCATTCGGCGGAAATGACCGAGTTTTTTTGGAATGGAATTCTTCCAGCAATACGGATTTTTCCGGTTTCAATCTATTCCGTAAAACAGCGGGCAGCGATTTTGAACTGATAGATTCCTGGGCGGCAAATTCTGACCTGCTGGGGCAAACCGGTTTGGAAATTCCTTATCAATATGACGATACTGATATTGAAAGCGGTGTGATCTACACCTACAAATTGAGTTTCGAAGCTGATGATTTGGAATATGATTACGGTTTACAGAGATCGGCGGAATCACGTCCCGTTCTAAAATTGATCGCCTCCATCAATAGTCCGGCGATAAGCGATACCTGCTATTTCGGCAGTAATTATTTTGCTTCCAACGGTTATGATGAACTTTTCGATCTACCTGCCAATACTAATGCAACCGGTGAGTATCTGCTCACAGAATTCTATGAACAATACTGGAATAATGTGCCAAATCAATTGGAACAGGAAATCTATTCGCTGTACGATCCAGCTTCTACCTGGAAAAGCTGGACTTATCGCTTGCGTACCAACCTGCTGAATCAATCGATCGAAATTAGTCTGGATACTTCCCGCCGCAATGCAGAAAGAATTTATTTATACAGGAATGGAATTTTTGTTGATTTAACAACAGAGAACTTCATTTTTACAGCAACATCATCCAATGATTATTATTCTTTTACTCTCTACTATGGTAATTTGAAGCCGACTTTGGAATTTGTCGATCTGCCCAACCAGCTTTTTTTCCCTGGCGAAACTGTCACCATCGGCTGGGAAGTTAATCTTCATTCTCTGATAGATAATATCAATATCTTTGCCGCTAATGATGAGATTTCCATTCCAATAACATCTGAACTGCCGCCGTCTGAAACTTCTTTTGAGTGGCAGGTTGCCAATCTGCTGCAAGAAGATCTTAGCTTCAGATTGGATCTGATAATGGCAGAAGGCGATACACTCAGCTATTTTTCGCCGTATAAATTCGGCATCATTTCACCTCAGCTCATCGTGCAAACTGCAGCAGGCTGGAATTTAAAAACCAACCATCTACAATCTTCTCAGTACTCTTGGGAATATATCTATGGCAATAATGTAGAATTTTTTGAGCTGCAGGAAGAATTTATAAATGTTTATCAACCGGAATTTCTGCATCCCTATTGGATCTATGCTCCTCAAAATCATTATGCATCGTTAAGTTCTGTCACGCTTCAGAAAACACCAATCGGTTTTGCTTTGAATGCAGGATGGAATATCATTCCCAATCCGCATCGAGCTTCCTATCGTCTCGATCAACTTGTTTTCAGTGTGAATAACCAGGATTTTGAATATTATCAGGCAATCCAGAACGGTTTGATCGAACCGGCAATTTTTGATTTTGAATGCGGTTTTATTAAATCCGGACATCTTACTTCTGCTTCTGCCTATTATCTTTATTGCTATCAACCGGGTCTGGAAATAAAATACATCCCATATTATCAAAATCAATATTCTCCAAAGTTTGATCTCGACTGGAAAATCGAGCTGACCGCTTCTCAGGATGGTAAAAATTCACAAGTAGTTTGCGGAAGATCAGAACTGGCGGATTCGCTTTTTAACCCGACTTTGGATATTTTGAAACCGGAAATTCTGCCTTTCGCAGATAGAATAAACCTTTATCTGCCATTTAATGCAGGCAGTCAAACACCGCTACATTTATATCAATCTGTTTCCGATTATCAGAATAACGGCGATGAAATTCTACTGAGCTGGACTGCGGAGATCGAACTCTTATCTCTCGATCCGGTTCTGTTTTCCATTGAACAATTTGATTTACCAGCAGATTTGCTTTTATATCTGGAAATGCCGGATTTGCTACTCGATTTCAGTGAAACTGCTTTTCAGGAATATTCTCCTCTCGACAGTATCTTTACCTTCACAATTCTGGTGAGCAGTGAACCGTTTATATCAACAGATGAAGAATTAATTTCTGCCAAGATCACTGCCTTTAATTATCCAAATCCTTTTAATCCTGCCACAACGATCTCATTTAATCTGCTTTCACAAAATCCTGAATATGTCAAGCTGGTGATCTACAATGTGAAGGGACAAAAAGTAAAACAGCTTATCGAAGATCGGCTGGCACCGGGTTTGCATTCCGTGGTTTGGAACGGCAAAGATGAAAATGGTAAACAAAGTGCCTCCGGAGTGTATTTCTATAGATTAAAGTCGGGAGATAATCCGCCGCTGATACGCAAAATGCTGCTGCTGAAATAAGGGAGAGATGATAATGAAATATCTTTTGATAATAATTTTAATCAGTTTTTTTTCACTAAATTCCGAGACGATCTGGCAGGATGATTTTGAAACTGCAGGAGATTGGATATTAAGCGGAGAATTTGAGATCGATCCACCGCAGGGTTTAGGAGGAAATTACGGCAATCCCGATCCGGCTGCTGCCTATAGCGGAAGCAATGTACTGGGAACCGATCTCAACGGAACCGGCAGTTATCCCGGAGATTATGAGCCAAATCTGGCAGAACATGAATATGCTGCCATCTCGCCTTCCATCGACTGCAGTGAATTTGTGAATGTGGAATTTTCTTTTATGAAATGGTTGAATGTAGAGCAGCCAGCTTATGATCATGCCTACATAAGCATCAGCAATGATGATGGAATCAGTTGGGTCGATATCTGGACAAATAATGCTACGATCAGCGATAATGCCTGGAGTCTTGAGACTTACGACATCTCTTCTTTGGCAGACATGAAATCTAATCTTCGTATCCGTTTCTCTATTGGACCGACCGACGGCTCCTGGCAATACAGCGGTTGGAACATCGACGATGTCATCGTATCCGGCGATCCGGTCGTCTATGGTGCAATTGAAGGTCATGTTGTGAATATTGATACAACTATTCCCATTTCTTATGCTCAGGTTTTGTGCCCATTTTCCTTTGCACTTACCGACGAATCGGGCTATTTTCTGCTGACGGACATTCCCGCCGGTGATAGATTTATCAGCATTAATGCAATTGGATATTATACTTACTATTCCCAGGCGATAACGGTAATTGAAAATGATACAACCTACGTTTTGTGCGAAATCCTGGAAAATCCCGATACCCCGCCGGCACCGGTTAATCTGCAGGCTGAAGTTTTAGATAATTCGCAAGTTCATCTCTGGTGGGATGAACCACCAGTTGATGAAATTCTACTGGCTTATAATATCTATCGTAATAGTTTTATGATCGCCAGTTCACTATCCACAGAATTTCTGGATGAACTTTTTGTAAGCGGAACTTATGAATATTTCGTTACGGCAGTCTATGATGTGGGAGAGTCATTGCCTTCCAATATTGTGGAAGTCCAGATCGAGGAAGTTGGAATCTCAGGAGAACTTGTCTCAAATAATATCAAGTTGTGGAACTATCCAAATCCATTCAATCCGAATACAACGATTTCGATGAATATTAGCAACGAACAAAACGAACAAATTGAACTGGTTATTTATAATCAAAAAGGACAGCAAGTTAGAACATTAGTTCCGAGCTTGTGTCATCCTGAGCTTGTCGAAGGACGAGGAAGAAAAAATAAATATTTTGTTATTTGGAATGGAAAAGATGACAGCGGAAAACCGGTAAGTTCAGGAGTTTATTTGTACAGATTGAAATTTGGAGATCTGGAAAAAACGCAGAGAATGTTGTTACTAAAATAATCTGATTAGTTCATTTAGATCTGTACCGGCAAAAGTAACATCCGCACATTCTTCATATAGAGGTTCTCTTTCGCAGAATAATTTGAACAACTCATCTTTGGTCCTATCGAGCACCATGGGACGATAGGAATTTGCAATGCGGGAATAGATGACATCCCATTTGGGACACAGCCAGACAACTTTATGTTCATCGGATTTCAGGAAATCGCGGTTTTTTTCTTTTAGAACCACACCTCCTCCGGTAGCAATTACTCCCCGTTTCATCCAATTAAGCAGGATATCCGATTCCACTTGGCGAAAATACTTTTCTCCTTTCTTCTGGAATATGTTGTTCACATCCAATGCGGCTTCATTTTCTATAGCATAATCCAGATCATAAAAATCCAATTCCAGATGTAATGCCAGCTTCTCGCCCAGAAAGGTTTTTCCCACACCCATGAATCCGATTAAAAAGATTTTTTTTGGTTCCATACATTCCTCATTTACGCAAAAAAAGCGACCGCAAAAAGGTCGCTTTTTTCTATTTCATAAAAAGATCCGTTTATCCTTTTTCCAATTCTTCTGCTTCTGTTGTTTCAGTATCTTTGGTGTTTTCTGTTTCTTCTGGTGTTTCTTCTATCGGTTCGGATTCTTTTGTTTCTTCTGGTGGTTCTTCTGGTGTTTCTTCTAACGCTTCTGTTTCAGCCGGTTCGGAATCCTCTTTTTCTACTTCTGATTCTTCTGCTTCTACATTTTCTGCCGGAGCTGTATTCAATTCTTTCGATTCTTCTTCTAATGTTTTTTCTTCAGGTTTCTTTTCTTCTGTCACTTCGGTGTCTTTACTTGTATCTTCTGATTTTTCAGCATCATCTTCTTTTGTTTCCACCAGATTTTGCTTAATGGCACGTCTCTTTTCTGTTTTTTCACGAATTTTTTGCTGATGTCCCTCTACAAATTCTTGCAGTTCGTTAGATTCTTTGGCAAAGAAATAAGCTTTCACACTAAGGATCAATCTTCTATTTTCCAAATCCAGTTCAATTATTTTTAGTGGAAGTTCTTCGCCAATCTCAAAAGCCATACCTGCTTTTTTTAGTCCGGGAATTGCCAGATGAGAAAGCGGCACAAATCCTTCCACCATATTTTCATCTACTGGCACATCCACCAAAACACCTTTGGAAATTATCTTTACTATGCTGGCTTTCAATTCTGTATTGATCGGTAGTTTTTCGTCCAGTTTATCCCAAGGATCGGTAGAAAGCTGCTTTACTCCCAGGGCAATTCGATGCAAAGTCTTATCAATGGAAATTATAACAACTTCCACTTCCTGACCCTTTTTATAAACTTCTCTGGGATGATAGATACGCTTCGTCCAGGAAATATCAGAAATGTGGATAAGTCCTTCGATATCTTTTTCGATCTCTACAAAGACACCAAATGGCGTAATGCTTTTGACAATTCCCTTCAAAACGCTGCCGATTGGATATCTTTCTTCTATTGTAAGCCAGGGATTGGGCTCCATTTGCTTGATTCCCAATGAAATTCTTTTTTCTTCTTTGGAAGTATTTAGAACGATCGCTTTGATCGTATCACCCATTTTCAAGATCTGTTTGGGATGTTTTATCTTTTTTGTCCAACTCATTTCCGAAATGTGGACAAGACCTTCCACACCCGATTCCAGTTCTACAAATACGCCATAGTTTGTAACATTAACGACTTTACCGCTGACGATTGTTCCTTCTGGATACTTAATTTCGATATTTTCCCAAGGATGTGGTACAAGCTGTTTCAAACCAAGCGAAACTTTTCCTTCCTGCTCGTCATAATTTAAAACTTTCACTTTAACTTTATCGCCGATATTGAGCATATCAGACGGATGCTTGATATGACCCCAGCTCATATCTGTAATATGCAATAAGCCATCAATGCCGCCCAGATCGATGAAAGCACCATAATCTGTTATATTTCTCACTTCGCCATCCAACTCGGCACCTTCGATTATTATTTTGCGTAATTCCGCTAGTTTTTCTTCCTGTTCCTCGATGATGACTTTTTTGCGGGAAACAATTATATTTCTTCTATCTTTATCTATTTTCAGGATTTTGAAATCAGCTTCTTTGCCGATAAATTGATCCAGATTCGGAATTGGTTTTGTTGAGATCTGAGAACCTGGCAGGAATGCCTCCAGATTATCTATTTCCACGATCATGCCACCCTTAACGCGCCGCCTTAAAATCCCTTTTACAGAATCGTTTTTCTCTGCCAATTCTTCCAGTTTCTCCAAATTCAGGTAAAAGTCTGCTTTCTTTTTGGAAAGCCTGAGCCGACCCGAACCATCTTCCACAGAATCGATATAAACTTTGATCTTAGAGCCAATTTCCGGCACTGTGGAATTTGTGAATTCACGAATCGAAATAGCACTTTCAGATTTGAATCCGATATCTACCAAAACAGATCTTTCATCAACGCTCACCACTGTACCTTCCACGATTTTGCCAGCATCAAATTTGCTGAAATGTTCATTCAGAAGACTCATCATATCTAATTCGTCTTTCTTTTTTTTGGAAGGCTTTTCTACTTGTTTTTCCTGTGACTCTTCTGTTTTGAGCTCTTCTTCTTTGGATTCGGGAATTTCTTCTTGGATCTCTTCTGTCTTTGGTTCTTCTGATTTTTTTTCTTCTGTTTCTGTTGTTTCCTGTTGTTCTTGTACTTCTTCTTTAACTTCTTCTTTAACTTCTTCTTTTTCTTCTTCTTTAACTTCTTCTAATCCATCTTTTTTTTCTTCCAAAACTTCGTCGGTTTTGGTTTCTCTTTCTTTAACTTCTTCTTTTTCTTCTTCTTTCACTTCCAAAGCTTCATCAGTTTTGGTTTCTTCAACAACATCGTTTGCAGGATCTTTAACATCCTTCACTTCTTTTTGATCGTTAACAATCATTCATCCTCCTTGAATCCGGGAATATCTTCGATATTATCAACCTTATTTCCCTGATTTCCCATACATTCAATAATTTTATTGTACACTTCCACGATAATCCAATCCGGTGTGGAAGCGCCCGCCGTGATACCGATATCATATACATGATTAAACCACTTACATTCGATTTCACGTTCTGTTTCAATATGGTAAGTCACTGCATATTTCTCACTTATTTTGGCAAGCATTTTTGTATTTGAACTATTTCTACCGCCAATCACGATCATCAGATCACTTTTCCTGGCTAAATCGATCGTGGAGGTCTGGCGAACACTGGTTGCATTGCATATTGTATTTATAATGCGGATTTCATGGCTTTGCGGAATAAGCTTTTGCACAAGGTTTTCCAAGTCGGTAATATTTCTGGTAGTCTGACAGATAATGCCGATTTTACCAAATTTTTTAACAGGAAGCTCGCCGGCATTTTCCACAATGATAACTTCGCCATCCAGATAAGAACGCAGTGCTTTTACTTCCGGATGATCTTTATCGCCCATGATGATAACCTGATAACCTTCTTTACTGAGTATTTGTGCCTGTTCCTGAGCTTTTGATACATAAGGACAGGTAGCATTAATTATCTCGATCTTGTCATGGAGAAGTTGCTGCAAAGTTTCTTTTTTTACACCATGTGAACGAATAATCGTGGGGCGTCCGTATATTTCGGATGTTTCTTCGATGCTGACGATTCCCTCTTCAGAAAGCTTGGCAACCATTTGCGGATTATGAATAATGGGTCCCAGAGTAACAATGGAATCATGTGTATGAGCTGCTTCCAGAGCCATGTTGATCGCCCTTTTCACTCCAAAGCAGAAACCTGAATTCTTGGCAATTCTAACATTCATCTTTCAACTCAAATATTCTTTTCATCACGTATTCAGATAATTTTTGATAGTTTTCTTTATTTGCTTCCCAATCCGCAAATTCAGATGCCTTGATTCTTTCGCCGATCACAATTTTTAATCTTTTCTTTCCCAAAAAGCAACCCCAGAAATCAGTGGAATTTTCCACATAAACAGGACAAATATCGGTTTTTGTTTCTATGGCAAATTTACCAATACCCGATTTCACACGACTCGATTTTCTGGTTCCTTCCGGAAAGATCAGAAGCGAGCGGTTTTTGCGTAACACCATTTTCACTCTGGTAATAGCGTTTTTGTCAATTCTTCCTCTCTTAACGGGAATACAGTTCAAACTGAGCAGAATTGCCCCGAACAATTTGTTTCTGAAGAGTTCCACCTTTGCCAGAAAATGTATTTCGATCGGGATGATAGAACCGATAAAGGGGGGATCGTAGGCGGAGATGTGATTGGCGGCAATAAGGCAGTTTTCCATGTTATTCAATTTTTCTCTGCCGTAAATTCTCAGCCGCCAAAATGCTTTCATAAAAAACCGCATCAATCCTGTAATAATAGCATAACTTCTACGCATTTTTCCCTCGTAAAATAATTCGATAAAGAAAATCTACCTGCTGCGAAATGGTCAAATCACTTGTATCCACTGTGATGGCATCTTCAGCCGGTTTCAAAGGTGAAATTTTGCGAGTGGAATCATTTTTATCGCGCCAGATAAGCTCTTGTTCGATTGCTTCCAAGCTCACATTTTCTCCTTTGCTTCTTGCTTCTTGCCAGCGGCGCAGTGCCCTGGTATGCACATCGGCAATCATGAAAAATTTAAAATCGGCATTGGTAAACACGACCGTGCCGATATCTCTTCCATCCATGATCACCCCGCCTTTTTCACCCATCAATCGCTGCAGTTCAACCATTTTGGAACGCACCATGCCGATCACAGCAATCTGAGAAGAAAGTTTGGTGATATCTGCTTCTCGAATTCGCTCTGTTACATCTTCATCATTTAAAATGATCCTGTTGCCGTTTTCCGAATAAATAATTTGGATTCTGATTCGATCCAGCATTTTTGACAGAGCTTTTTCATCTTGCAGTTCTATATCTTCCTTCAGCGACATTAACCCGCAGGCTCGATACATGGCACCGGAATCGATGTAAATGTATTTCAATTTCTTTGCCAGCTGCTTGGCAGTAGTGCTTTTACCTGAAGCGGCAGGTCCATCGATGGCAATTACATATTTTTTCATTTCTCTCCAAATTCCCTAAAATCTATATTCCAAGCTCAGCATATTTTCTTTGAACTTCAATCTTATCTTATTTTTCGTCTCGTCATAATCATCTAAATGTGCATCCACAAAAGCATCGATCGTGGAAAGAAAAATCACCGTTCCCGCCCACCAGAAATCACTCTGTCTTTTATTGTAATAGTCCACATATTTTGTGTAATCTTGATCATTCTGTGACTTTAGATATCTATCATAGTATCGTTCTGACTCATTGTGATGATAAACCGCTAAACCGATCAGGGAAAGTTCAAGCCCCAAGACGATCCCGCTTTTCAAATAACTGCCGTTATAAAATTGCCCCCCGCCCGGAACAACCAGCGAAAGTGCCGCTGCCTTCATGGGAATTTTCTTCTTTGTTTGTCTGTCTTCGCAAAGAAGAGAAACAGAAATCAATATCATCAAAAATAACAGAAAGATCTTACGCATTTCCGATTTTGTCCTTCAGCAATTTGAAAAAAAGCGGAAGCATGATCTCGTGATGTCCCACAAAATAATAGCCTTTTCCGCCGCTCAAAGTAGGACGTTGCACAATATTCATGCGGGGACGATAATGCAGATTCATATCAAAAACTGCTGTGTAGAAATTTTTGAGCGGATAACCCAGATTTCGCACAACAGTAAGCGCTTTTAAGAAAACTTCCGGCAGGATGACAGCCGATCCGAAATTTATAAAAATTCCTCCCTCATTCAATTCGATCAAATTGTTGCATAGAATCCTGAAATCCCGCATCGAACAAGCTCCGACCGCTGCTCCATCAGCAGTTTCATGCTGATGATTGATATCTGTTCCCAAAGCTACATGAACTGTGAAAGGAATGTCCAATTCATAAGCTTGTGCCGCCAGAGAAATTTCCGTGTTCGCTGCTTTCTGTTCAACCAGATATTTTCCAATCGCTTCGCCGTAACCCAGCTTGATTTCGGCTGCTTTTTGGATTGTTTTATTGATTGAATCGCAAGTTTCTTTCGCCATCCCGAACGAACCATTTTCCAAAGCTGTTGCTACATCTTCCGATGTTTTGCCGAACATTGCCAGCTCAAAATCATGAATGATGACCGAGCCGTTTGAAGCCAGTAGTTTTATCCAGCCGTTCTTCATCATTTCGATCAAATATGGGGCTAACCCGCACTTGATGACATGTCCGCCTAATGCAATGCAGATCGGTTTATCTTTGTGGATGGCATTGGCGCAATGATCGATAAATTCCTGCAGATCTTTGGCCGCCAGAATATCCGGAAAGTTCGAATCATTTGTATTATCGATTTTTACTAAATCTTCCAGATGAATTTTGCTGAGTCGGTCATTAATCGAATATTTTATCAATCTATTCAAATCTATTTCCCTATATTTTCCCATACTCAATCCATTATATCATCCATTTTTGCACCGAAAGAAATTTTGAAAGATTCAAAGCGATCTTCCAAAATTGCCTTACGGGCTTTTTCCACCAGTTCCAGGTAGAAATGCAGACTATGAATAGTTGCCAGTTTCATACCCAGAAATTCATCTACACTAAACAGATGCCGAATATAAGCACGGCTGAAATTTCGGCAAGTATAACATTGGCATTCGCTGTCGATAGGAGCGAAATCTTCTTTGTAACGGGCAGATTTGATGATCAATTTTCCGTTGCGGGTGAATACGGTTCCCTTGCGCGCATTGCGGGTCGGCATCACACAATCGAACATATCGATGCCGCTTCCGATATTTTCCAGAAGATCACTTGGAGTGCCTACTCCCATCAAATAGCGCGGTTTATTCTGCGGCAAAATGTCGTGTAGAAAATTTGTGATTTGATACATATCTTTTTTATCTTCTCCCACCGCCAAACCGCCGATCGAATATCCGGGAAAATCCATTTCGATCAATTTTTTTGCGCTCTCTTCCCGCAGGTCTTTGTAAATGCCGCCCTGCACAATTCCAAATAAGGCTTGTCGATCCGGCTTTTTGTGTGATTCTTTTCCGCGTTCTGCCCAATCTAATGTCGTCTGCAGCGAATCTGCCACGTACTTCTTGGTGGCTGGAAAAGGCGGACATTCATCGAATGACATGATGATATCCGCTCCGAGCGAATTTTGAATTTTTATTACTTTTTCCGGAGTGAACATGTGATAGCTGCCATCGATATGCGATTGAAAACGAACTCCTTCAGCAGTGATTTTACGCAGTCCGGAGAGGCTCATCACTTGAAAACCGCCGCTATCGGTAAGGATCGGTTTGTTCCAACCCATAAAATTGTGCAAACCGCCGGCTTTTTTGATTAGCTCATGACCGGGTCGCAGATAAAGATGATAGGTATTTCCCAAAATAATTTGAGCTTTGATCTCTATCAGATCTCGCGGTGTGAGAGTTTTCACGGTTGCCCTGGTTCCCACCGGCATAAAAACAGGAGTTTTTATTTCGCCGTGCGGAGTTTGAAAAATCCCTGCCCGAGCTTTGCCGCTGGTTGTTTTCAGTCTGAATTCAAACATTAATTTCCCATCTCTATATTTTGCTGTTGAATGGCAGAACTACGAGTAAAAATTCTACTGAAATCATTCCAGAAAGCAAAGACCATCAGGAAAATCAAAATGAAAATCCCGATATTCTGCAGAATGATCTGCACTTTCAAAGGCAGAGGTTTTCCAAAAATGCCTTCCATAACGCAGAAGAAAATGTGCCCGCCGTCTAAAACAGGAATAGGTAGCAGATTCATGATCATCAGCACGATGCTGATGGAAGCCACAAAAAGCAGAATCACATCCAGACCCTTACCTGCTGTCTGTTTGCTCATTGTATAAAGCATCACCGGACCACCGATGTTACTTTTCAAAGCTTCCGGTTTGGCGATCAATTTAACCAGCAGCGCATAATTCAGATAGACAAAATTGATGGTTGAAAATGTTCCATACTTCACCGATTCAAGCAGGTTGTAGTTTTCGGATATCTTAATGGGGCTGGGCATGGAAATGCCGATGACTTTATTATCCTGATAAATATTTGTTTCCAACTTCAATATTCGTTCAAATATTTTACCGTTTCTGCGAATTTTCAGATTAACTTCATCTTTTTCATTATCTGTGATGAGTTGACGCATTGCATACCAGTCCGCTACTTCTTTTCCATCCACTTCTAAAATTTCATCGCCTTTCATCAATCCGGCTTTGAAAGCGCTCATTCCGGGTGTCACTTCTCCGATTTGAGATGGAATAAAAGGCTTTAATTCTTCGTACCAGAAAGTCAACTCAAGTGCTGGTAACTCGATGATTTCGATCTCTTCTCCCCGCTGAACTTCGATAAGATTCTCTGATTGTGTGTTTGTGTTTTGAATAATTTGATTCCAACCCTCGATATTGCTGCCGTTCACTGCCACAATTCGATCATCAGGCTGGAAGACATCCGTGTAACTTTCCTGCACAATTCCCACCACAGGATGCAGATCTTCATAGTTGCGGCCTATGGCAAAGGAAGTTATAAATAAAAGTATAGCAAAAACCAAATTCATGAATGGACCGGCAAACGCGATAACAGCTCTCTGCCACCAGGTTTTTGTGCGGTAGGCATGTTCCTCATCCAAGATCTCTTCATCAGGATTTTCTCCTACCATTTTCACATATCCGCCCAAAGGAATCAGCGAAACGCGAAATTCAGTATCCCATTTGCGAAAGGAGAATAGCTTCTTGCCAAAACCGATCGAAAATTTTTCTACCTTCACCCCAAATAAACGGGCTGCCACGAAATGCCCAAATTCATGAACAGTTACCAAGACTCCCAGAGCAATTATTGCCCCGATTATATTCCACATAAAATTTCCTAATTTCTTTATTTTAACGGCAGTTGCCGTAATTTGTTCCACTTCCGGTATCCCAGCGGTCAGGTCAAGTTTTTTGCACATATCAGTCATTATTTAGAATATTGCTATCAAATTGTGTTAATTAAATTTTGTTCTATTTGTCAATGATGTATTGGATAGAAGCTGCCAAAGCTTGACCAGTAAATCAGGATCGAAAATCAAATTTCAAAGCCTTGGAAAAGGACGAGGCTGATGAAAACTTCATACTACGAATGAAGCTTCTTCTTTTTTGTTTTGATCAAATTCACTGCTTTCCATCAGCTCTGTAATTTCGTCTCTGGTAAACAGCCTTCTTCTTATCCAATCCACATCCCGCGTCTTTTCATTTGACAACAAAACCTCAACTTGCAAAAAAGCCACAAAAGTAATATAGGTTATTATTATTATGAATAAGTTAATTGTATGTTTTGGTCTTTTCTTGATCTTTCTTGCCTGTGGCATGAAAGAAATTACACCAGCAGAAGAAGAAATAGAGATCGATCCATTCCTGTATAAACGTGGCGCTTTGCAAAAGGGTGAAACCCTGGCCAACGCTTTGATGAAAAAAGAAATTGATAATGCCACTGTGTACAAACTTGTAAACCAACTCGATACAATCTACAATCTTCGCCGTTCTCATCCGGCTGATAGTTTTATCGTTAAATACGACAGCTTGAATGTGATTCACGAGCTGCGTTATATGCCGGATAACATTCACACTTATTCCGTGATAAAAGATACGGCTGATATTTACTTCACTCGCATCGACACGCTGAAAACCAGAATTTATTTGAAAGTCGTGGAAGGAACTATTGAATCATCTCTTTGGCAGGCTGTTATCGATGCTGGCTCGGAACCTTCACTAGTTATGACATTTACGCAGATCTTCCAATGGGATATCGATTTTTTCATAGACCCGCAGAAAGGTGATAAATTCAAAATGGTTCATGAAATATATGTGAATGAAAATGGTAAGAAAGTACGAAACGGAAACATTCTGGCAGCGCAATATGCAACCAGAGGCTACAACAAAATAGCCTATCGCTATCAAAATGAACAGGGGATAATCAAATACTACGACGAAACAGGAAAATCTTTTCAGAAGGCTTTCTTGAAATCACCTTTAAATTACAAAAGAATAAGTTCTTATTTTGGTAAACGCACTCATCCTGTAACTAAGAAAGTGAGCATGCACAACGGTGTGGATTATGCTGCTGCCTATGGCACACCGGTGGAAGCCACAGCCGATGGAACAGTAATTTATGCAGCCTGGCATCCCAATCATACCGGTAATACAGTCAAGATACGTCATGCCAACGGTTATGAAACATTATATGGGCATCTCAGTAAATTTGGTAAATATAAAGTAGGCAACCGAGTACAGCAGCATGATATAGTCGGCTACGTTGGTTCTACCGGCAGATCTACCGGACCTCATCTGCATTACACAATCTATCACTATGGGAAACCGATCAATCCGCTCAAATTGAAAAACGTGTCCGGACCACCCGTTCCCAAAAATGAAATGATAAAATTTAATGAAACCGTTCTTTTTTTAAATCAATTTATCTTAGCAGAAACTGCTCAACTGAACGATTATAATTGATAGTTTGAGTATTTATTTTTTGCTTCAGGATCAATAATCTGTTGTTCAATTCACCACAATAATTTTGCAAATGTATTCGAAACTACTGAAAAATTTTATGTTCGTCATTTAATCTATTCATAATGTTAATATTTGATGAAGAAATTAAGGTTGACAAGATTGACGTTCACAAATGTTTTAGAAAAAATTTTTGAGTTTTATATTAATTAAAACTAGAAAAAAATAGACTAAGGAGAAATTATGAAGTTAAACTTCTTCAAATCAGATTCACTCCTGATTTTACTGGTTTTTAGCTTTCTGCTCATTCCCCTTCCTGCTCATGCAAATTTGACAGATGCCGATTATATTGTCACAGATCTGCAAACGCATGACATTCCATATGATGATGGATCGGGATTGAGGATCAGCTGGCGGCCATTACCTAAAGAAAGAAGGATCATTGAATATCGAGTTTATCGCGGTGTTACAATAGATTCTCTTTTCTTTATTGGAAAAATCGATGTGAATGTAAAGACAGGCGTTTTGGCCGATGAACTGAGTTTTTATGATACTGACTTCAATTACTTTCTGGATACTCAGGCGCAGGGAAAATTAAAGCGCGAGCATGGACAGCCCAAAGACGGAGCTCTTTTCCGTCGCTACCCCCGCGATATTAAAGTCGTGGGTCCACAACTTAAAGAATATGACATTTTAGCTGTCATCAACGAGAAAAGTTTCTATTATCGCAATCAAAAAGTGGAAGTAGAACAAGATGAAGAAACCCAAGTTTATGCCGGTCTCAAGTTGCGTCATGTTTCTCAATTTGCCAAAAAGTTGATCGCCGACCATGAATATTATTATACTGTGGTGGCTGTAGATGAAGCACGAAGATACTATCCCCATGCTGTGCCGGTTATAGGAATTCCCAGAAATAATGCTCCAGAAAAACCAAAGGCATTTTATGCCGCTTATGTAGAAGATGAAAAACGTCTTCAATTTGAATGGGAACTGGCATCTTTTGCCGATGATCACTGGCATCACAGCATCTATCTGCTGCCCAAACAGGATCTGGCTCAATATGAAGAATTTCTGCAGGAACAGAAATTGAAAGAAGAAAACGATGTGGCAGTAAAAGAAGATCCCACGCTCGAAATTTACGAACCAACAACCGAAAATCCGCTCCAATTAATTTTTCGTCGTGGCAGCGGCTACCCGTACACTCCGGATGTAACCGCCATAATCGAAATTCAAGATAATAAAATAGTTGATGAAGAAAACGACATCGATTTTACGTTCGATGAAAATAATCTGAATGACTATTATTTTGTTTTCTCCTTCGATGATTATGCCGGCTATGAAACATTTTCCGAAAAAGCCCAAGCCGATCTTATCACATCCTACGATCTGCCCAAAATTGGAAACTTCGGCGTGGCAGATGCTCCCAATGATAAAGGTGATTACAATCTTATCATGTGGGAAATGCCTACGGTTTACATCACTTCATCCAACTATGTGAATGAGGCTAAAACAAAATTACTGGTCAATTATGAACCCCAAACAAACCAAAATTATAAAATCAGAAATATTTATTTTCGCGTTTTTGATGATTCGGGAAACGAGATAGATTTTGTAAATGAATACTACCTGGATAACAAGATAGTGGTAAAGTTGCCCGCTGATTCAGATAAAAGACAAAATCTGCGCTTCGATATGACTTTTAAATGCAATAAACCACTTCCCGAAACTTATATGATCTCGCAAACGGTTGCCTTTGATGAATTATCCCTTTCTCTCATGCCTGGCAAAGCGTTACTGCAAAATGGAGAATACGAAGAATATCTGAGCGATTATGAATATTTCGTATATAAAAGAAATTACACTAGCCCCGAATTCAGGCTTTCCAGAAAAGTAAATGGTTCTTACCGCGAACTAGCCGATAACATTCGACATGGCGTAACCACTTTTAAAATAGTTAAAGAATACGACGAAGATAAATCACTTTATCTTTTTTCGCCGACTTTCAGTTTACAAAGAGGACTTAGTGCCAATCTTTATCGTTCCGAAATGGAAAAAAACAAAGAAAAGTATCAGCAGGAAATTGAAAAATTTACTGCCAGCAAAGACACTCTTGAAACTGAAGCCGAGATCGCTGAAGCAGATTATGCCATCGACTATTATACCGAGCAATTAGAAAATCTGGAAAACAATCCCATCCTGCAAAAAGCTGCCAGCTATAAAAGCGAATATAACAGAACCAAATATTTGCAGCAGGTCAGAAGAGATGCTGTCCGTTCTTTCGAGTACAAAATCGTAAAAAGTGCCGGCAAAGCACGCTTCTCACGTACAGATGTTCTGGTTATAGAAGAACCGTTCAGACCCGCTACTCTCTATTCCAAACATCTTGAAGGTTGGGGAACGCAGTTCTTTAAACCCTGGTCGAACTGGTTCAACGTCAAAATGCTGCCCACTCTTATCGCTTCTCTGCTATTCGGAGTGCTGGTGTTTGTGATGATCAACAAAGCCAGAAAAGGTCATGATCTTTACATTCGACCCATAGCCGGTATTCAGGAAATCGATAATGCCATCGGACGTGCAACCGAAATGGGAAAACCGATCCTTTTCGTACCGGGAACTTCGGGCATCGGCGATGTGGCAACTCTGGCTGGATTGGCGATTTTGAGCAAAGTTGCCAAAAAAGCTGCCGAATATGATACAAAAATCCTGGTTCCCTGCCGTGACTATCTGGTTCTACCAGTTGCGCAGGAAATAGTTAAGGAAGCTCATTACGAAGCAGGACGCCCCGACAGCTTCGATAAAGGCAGTGTGTTCTTCATTACGCAGACACAATTTGCTTTTGTGGCTGGAGTGAATGGTATCATGGTTCGTGAAAAAACAGCGACCAACTTCTATATGGGAATGTTCTGGGCAGAAGCTCTGCTGATGACAGAAACCGGTGCCAGCACCGGAGCTATCCAGATTTCCGGTACAGACGCTGTTACCCAGATTCCTTTCTTTATAACTACTTGCGATTATACCCTGATCGGTGAAGAACTCTATGCCGCTTCCGCCTACATGGCACGTGAACCAAAACAACTGGGGACCTTGAAAGCTGTTGATTATCTTAAATTATTGATCTTGATCTTCATCTTGTTCGGAACTGTGCTTTCCACATCTCATCTCACGTTCCTGATCAATTCGTTCCCGGAGAAATAGGAGGATAAATGAAAAGACAAATACCATTATTAATTGTAATAATACTCGGATTTATTTTTGCCATCCATACTTTTGTTCCCCACAAAGCCTCAGCCGATTTTTATGATTGGTATCAGACCTGGATGAAAGCAATTTCACCCTTTATGGTTTTATTGGGTATCATGAGCCTGTTCATGGTAAATACAGCCAAGATCAGAAGAAAAGTTCCAAACTGGCAATACAGTGTAGTAACGCTTTTATCTCTGATCGTAACAGGCGCAATAGGTTTCATCTGGGGAACTCAGGAAGGAACGCCCTTCATGTGGACGTTCAAGAATATTCAGCTTCCCATGGGAGCCACGATGTTCTCGCTTCTGGCTTTTTATATTGCCTCTGCAGCTTATAAAGCATTTCGGGCAAGATCACTGGAAGCCACGGTTCTATTGGGAGCAGCCATTATCGTGATGTTGGGACAGGTTCCGATCGGCATGGCAATCTCCCGCTGGATTCCGGAAACTTCCAACTGGATTCTAAATGTTCCCAACCTTGCTGCCAAGCGTGGCATTGCTCTGGGAGTAGGATTGGGAATGACTGCTACATCACTTAAAATTCTGCTTGGAATTGAAAGAACTTATCTGGGTGGAGGTGAATAATGGCGAACGAAAAAAAGAATTTCTTCGACCGCATGCAAGCTTTGGATAGACGCTACATCTATCTGGTTGTAGCTCTTGCCATCATCCTACCTTTGGTCATTCCGTTCAACAGCAAAACCTACGTAACTGAACCGGCAGAAAATGTTTACAAGAAAATTGATTCGTTCGTTTCGCCGGAAACCGGTCTGGGCAGAAGAGATAGAGCTGTTCTTCTTGTATTCAATCATGATGCTTCGACAATGGCAGAACTGTTCCCGATGGAAGTATCTATTTTGCGACACTGCTTCCAAAGAAGAATTCCGGTTTTCACGATTTGCTTCCTGCCCACAGCCAAACCACTCATGGATTATGCTTTGCAAACTGCCAAAGAGGATTTTGACGTACAATCAGGAATTGATTATGTGAATTTCGGTTTTAAGCCCTGGGCGCTATTCACCCCGATAGTTTTGGGTATGGGAGATGATATCGCCAAAGCAGTAGAAACCGATGATGAAGGCAGGATCGTGGAAAACCTGGAGATTATGAAGGAAATTAAAAATTACAATGAAATGAACCTGGTTGTAGATTTCGCAGCTTCGGCAGCAGTGGTCAGATGGATTACCTATGCTCGATCCAGATTTGGCGCCAATGTAGCTGCCGGTGTTACGGCTGTGATGGCTGCTGATAATTATCCTTATCTGCAGACCGGGCAACTGGTTGGCATGCTGGCAGGACTGAAAGGTGCAGCAGAATATGAAAAACTGGTGGATGTATTTGCCATGCACCGAGTAGTGGAAAATGGTGAAGAAAAAATTGTTTCGCGCAATTTCAGTAAAGAAGTTCTAAAAGATAGTTGGGTAAAACTTTCTGACATCAAAAACTCAAGTTATAAAATGGCTCGAATTGGTATGAATGCACAAACCGTAGCTCATATTATGATAATCGTTTTCATTGTTCTGGGTAATATTGGTTACTTTGTGAACAAGAAACGAGATGCCAAGAAATAGAAGGAGGAGACATGTCATTTGAAGCAATAAGCAATTTCATCGCAGCGTTCTTTACGCTGAGTATATTTTCTTTCCTGTACAAGGACAATCCGTTCTACAAATTTGCCGAAGCCATGTTCGTGGGCGTTTCCATGGGATATGCCATTCCTCTTGTCTATATCAATACATTTATACCGTTTGTTTATAGACCGATTTTTGTGGAACATAATTTCTGGATTCTCATCCCGTCGCTGATAGGATCATTATATATTTTCCGTTTCAGCAAAAATTACAGCTGGCTATCACGTTATCCCATCGTTTTTGGTATGGCCATCGTCGGTATGGGTGTTCCGCTTTCCATGCATGCTTCTGTACTGGTACAGATGCGCAGCGCCATGATGCCGCTGGAAACTTTGAACACAATCCTTATCTTTATCGGTACCATTACAATTCTGCTGTATTTCTTCTTTTCCAAAGAACATAAAGGAGTTTACGGTAAAATCACCAATATCGGTATCTGGTATATGATGGTGGGATTCGGCGCTTCTTTCGGTTATACTGTGATGGCGCGTATTTCACTGCTCATCGGTCGTATCCAGTTCCTGTTGGGAGACTGGCTGGGTTTGATGAAATGACCTGAATAAAACATAAATCAAAGCCCTCGATCTATCGGGGGCTTTTTTATTTTTATCTAAACTTGAAAAGGTTACAATCAGAGGGATTCTTTCAAATCGACCTTTTCAAGGTTTTGAAGAATTTCAGCTAAACGTTTAGTCTGCTCTTTGCGGCTGTATTTAATTATTTTGTTTTTGTTGTTAAGATCTTTTCTCTTATTTCGTAAATCATAATGTTTACTAATGAAATCTGCAATTCCAGCTTTGTCTTCATAATCAAACATTTTTCCGCTATCTGTTTCAGTCAGGATTGCTGCAGCTTCTCCGTTCTGAGGTCCAATTCCCAAAATGGGAACTTGTGCACCCAGATATTCGTAGAGCTTGCCGGTGAGGATGCCCATATTATCGGGAACTTTGTTGATAAGCAGCAAGAGTAAACTGGAATTCACCATTTTTCGCATCATATCTGCATGCGGAATGTACGGATAAAAGTGAGTGATTCGATTGATATCTGCACTTAGCAATTCTTGCTTTACATCTTCTGAAATTTTACCCTGGAAATTCAATTGAACTTTCGGAATCTCAGCAAAAATCTGATTTAAAGATTTTAAAACAATCTGGGGAGTTCTTTCTGCAGTAATATTGCCAAAATAATTTATCTGGAAATCATCTGTTTTCACTTTCCGGATGTTTTTAAAATCAGCAGGATCAAAACCATTGGAAATTATCACACTTTTTTTCCCGGCACCCAGATCCTGCAAAATCTTTCGATTGATGCCGATCGCCAGATCGCAATTCTCAATGACATTCCTCTCCAGTTTTTTATCTATTCTTTGGGTAAATGGATGCCGCTTCACTTTTTCCAGATAGTCGATTTTCGTCCAGGGATCGCGGAAATCAGCGAGCCATTTGATGCCAGATTTCCTTTTTAACTTCAATCCTGCAAGGTGCGTAGAATGCGGCGGACCGGAAGTGACAATAGCCTCATAATTTCCAGATTTGAGCTCATCCACAGCTGCTTGCAAAGCAAATCTATTCCATACTCTGCGTGCATCCGGAACTATCAGATTGCGCCGATACCAGAGTGCTGCTTTCCTGAAAATCGCATCATCCGGTTTCGCTTCCAGACTGCCGTAAGGAAGACCCTTTCTTTTCGAAAAAAATTTTCTTAAAGTGGGAGTTTTAGTGCGAATTACATTCACTTCTGCGGGCACTTCCTGTTCCAGCGATTCATCCAGCACTGGATAGTCTCCATTCAGGGTGGTGATCACTGTGGGCTGCCAGCCGAACTGCGGCAGGTATTTTACGAATTTGAGCCAGCGCTGCACGCCTGCTCCGCCACTTGGAGGCCAATAATAAACAATAATCAGAACTTTCTTCATTTAACTATACAATTCCTTTTTACTTCCCTTTGTAAGGGTAGTTGTTCTGCACTTCTTGCCAGAGAACAAAGAGATTATAAATTTCGTTTTCCAAATTCTCAGTCTTCATTCTTTGGTCAGCTCCCTTTTTCAGGAAGCGAAATCGAAATTTATCTTTCATTATTTTTACCCTTTGACAAACCTGATAACTATCCAGTTTTTGTCCAAAGAAAAAGTATTTAGAGGAATTTGATATGCGAGATATTGATAGAAAAATACTGCAGAAAATCGGTGATGACGGCATAACTTTTGATGGCGTGATGGAGATCATCGACCGCATGAGCAGAAGTGAACTCAAAAAAAGTTTTGAGGACGATTGCTTGTTTCAATCGGTTAAATATTTTGCCAGAAATGTCATCGATATGCTGCTGCGTTATCGCCTGATAAAGAAAGAAGGAAATAAATTTGTGAAAGTGGAAAAGAAGAAAAAGGAAGAGGAGAAATAACATCCTTTCCTAAACCTTCTCTCGCAAACTCTTCTTTATTGGTTTCAGAAAGTTCCATCTGTCTTGACTCGTGAACAAAGTACAAAATGGTAAGTTTACTGCAAAACAGGAGTTTTGCCAAAATTTCATTCCCAAACTGGAGTTTGGGAACGAGAAACAGCTGATTGCATAAACACAGTAAGAAGCTGACAAAAAATGCATCAACCTAACGTCTCTTTTAGCATCACTGAAGATTTTTTCCCCACAGTCCGCAGGACTTTTTTCAATTCAGTGTCAGGTTTCAGTCTGGCGCACTTCTTCTTCTATGAGGCTTCCTGAAAATTACTCATCCCACTGCCTGGTAATTTCATAACAGGCGATCGCAGCAGTCACTCCCACGTTCAAAGAATTCTTCCAGCCGGAAAGTGGGATCTTAACAACTTCATCGGCAAGTTTTAGAATTTCTTTGGCAATACCCAGCGCTTCATTTCCCAGCAGCAAAGCTGCCGGTTTTGTAAACATTGTGCTGCTTATGATTTTTGCTTTTGACGTCGTTTCCAAGGCAAAGATGGTGATATTTTTTTCTCTTAAAAATTGAATTGCTTTTTCTGTTTTTTTGAAATGCTGCCAATCGACAAATTCTGTAGTTCCCATTGCTGTTTTCTGTACTTTTTCATTTTCCGGAGTTGCCGTGTAGCCGCACAATAATATTTGTTTCACACCAAAGCATTCTGCTGTTCGGAAGATAGAGCCTACATTGAAAGAAGAGCGCAGATTATCCAAAATGAGATAAAGCGGCTGCTGTTTTTTTTGCTTTCGCATTCCATCCCGCAGCAAAATTTCCATATCGGCGAGTTCCTGCCCCAATCTTCTTTCCAGAGGTACCGCAAATTCCAGGAATTGTCTGATCGAAGAATCACGCAAATTTATCGAGACAGGATTTCCCGACCACATCAGGCACTTTTCAAATTCTACCAGTAAGTTTTGTTTTTCAAAGTTTTCCCAATTATTATGGATTTCTTTAATGAATTCTTTTAGAATCTTCTGCTGTTTTTCAGAAGATAATGAAGTAAACTTCTTTTTTGAATATTTCATAAAAAAATAGGGAGCAGCGCTCCCTATCACCGAGCTTAATCGATTTTCTTCAACTCTTTGACTTTGCCGCCTTTTTTCATTTTTGCCATTTCATTTTTCAAATCTTCATTTTCAGCGATCAGGCTGGCATTTTCCTTTTTCAATTTTGAATTCTCGTTCTTCAAATTAGCATTTTCTTTCTTCAAAGATTGAACTTCGGCGTTAACTTTTGCTACTTCTTTCTTGGCAGTTTGATAATTACTCTGAGCGGATTCGTATTGCTTTTCCATCTCGTAGTATTCTTTTTCCCAGTCCCTTTTCACTTTGGTTCTGCCGCCTGTTTGCTGCTGAACCTGTTGAGCCGCAATGCTTCCTGCAAGCATTGCTACAATAGCCAGTATTAATAACTTCTTCATTGATCCTCCTGATTCTTTTTTTTATAAAGTCAAAGATTCAAAACAAGTTTTTTGCTGACAAGTTAAATCTTCTTGACAGGTGGAATGATTAATTTGTTTTTTTTTTTAAAGGAGAAGAAAGATGCGAAGAATAAGATGGATTTTTGTAATTCTTTTGATGATCAGCATTTTTATGATCATGACAACTGCCGGCAAAAAGGAACCTGAACAATCTGAAGTTTTTTTCAGCAGTGAAATTTCTGCCCGGAGCATAATGGATATTTTCCAATATATCGATGACCATATTCATGACAAAATAGCGATCAAACTTCATTTCGGTGAGGAAGGTAACGAAACTTTTCTTGATCCTGAATTGATAAAAGGGCTGACGGAAAAATTGGACGCGACTTTGGTAGAAACAAATGTGCTGTATGTAAGCAAACGTCGCTATACGGAAAGTCATATTGAGCTGGCCAGAGAACACGGCTTCGATTTTGCTCCCATAGATATTCTGGATTCTGAAGGTTACAAAGAAATTCCGGTACAAGGCAAGCATTTCAAATCGTTGCGGGTGGGAAACCGCATGGAAAAATATGATACTTACCTCATTTATTCTCATTTCAAAGGTCATGGCATGGCTGGTTTTGGTGGAGCAATTAAAAATGTGGCAATGGGTCTGGCTTCGGTTGCCGGCAAAATGGCAATGCATGCTTCTGCTATTCCTGCTTATTCTCCCAGCAGATGTATCAGCTGCAATCTATGTGTTCCTGAATGTCCGGGAAATGCCATTTCTATCGATCCGCTGGTGATCGATGCGGATAAATGCATCGGCTGCGGAACCTGCATCGGAATCTGTCCGGTTCGCGCTTTCAGCATTCCATGGGGCAGCACGGACAGAAATACCTTCATGGAAAGATTAAGTGAATATGCCAAAGGAATATCAGAAGAATACAATCTTGTTTATATAAACGTTTTAGCCAATATCACGCCAAATTGCGATTGTTACGGCGGCAGGATGCAGCCTTTTATGGATGATGTGGGCATTCTTGCTTCCACCGATATCGTTGCCATCGAGCAGGCAAGTATCGATTTGATAGACGCAGCACATAATTGCGAGGATACATTCCTGCAGGAATCCCGGGTCAGCGGAAATTATCAGATAAACTATGCCGCACAGATCGGTATGGGAAAAAAGAATTACAAGCTTATCAATATCGATGAAAAGTGAGGAACGAATGCAAAAGAAACTGGAATACAAAAGAAAGATCTTCGGCTATGAATGTGATGTTTACGGTCATTTGAACAATGCTAACTATCTGCATATTTATGAGGAAGCACGAGCGGATGCGCTGGAACAGATGAATCTGCCGATCCGCAATCTGGCAGAATTGGGATATCATATTTATCTCACCAACATCGAACTGGAATTTATCAGGGGTTTACCACTGGAAAGTGTGGTTAAGATCCAATCCTGGACGGAGAAAGCGAATCGCCTTACCGCTGTCTGGATTCAGGAGATTTTCAATGAAGATAATGAAATCTGCAATCGGGCGATCGTGAAAGGAGCCTTCGTAAAAGACGGTAAACCAACCAGAGTATCCAGAGAATTATTCAGCTATTTTGAACCGTTTATAAATAGTTAAACACTAATTCCGTTGCGAACGATTTGCTAGATTAGAAAAATCGACGCCAATCCCAAAAAGGAAGCAAATCCCCCGATGTCTGTCAGCATCGTAATAATAATGCTGGAAGAAAGTGCCGGATCAACTTTGAGCGATTTGAGAATTACTGGAATTAACGATCCTACCAAGCCGGCAATGAACATATTGCAAACCATGGCAGCGCCCAACACCACGCCCAGCATGATATTACCATTTAAAAGGTAAGCTATTAACATCGCAGCCGAACCGATTAAAATCCCATTGATCAAACCCACTGAAATTTCTTTGAAGATTGCTTTACCGGCATTGCGCATGGTCAGCTCTCCCAGAGCAATTCCCCGCACGATTACCGTAAGAGTTTGAGTTCCGGAATTACCTCCCAAACCAGCTACGATCGGCATCAAAACCGCCAAAATTGAAAGTTCTTTTATTGTATGCTCAAAAATTCCCACCACGCTGGAAACCAGAAGTGCTGTAAATAAATTCAAAGTAAGCCAGGGAAGCCGCTTTTTTACTGAATTGATCGGTCTGGTGAATACTCTATCCTCGCTTTCCAAGCCCACCATTCTGTAAGCATCTTCCGAAGCTTCTTCGTCGATAACATCAATGATATCATCCACTGTGATACGACCAAGCAAAACATTGTCTGCATCAACCACCGGCAGAATGTAGATGTCATATTTACGGAACATGTGAGCGACCTGCTCCTGATCCATATCTACGGGAACGGAAATAATATCCTTTTCCATGATGTCTTCGGCTTTATCATTTTTCTTTGCCAGAAGCAGTTTGGTAATTTCCAGAATTCCCCTTAATTTTTCCTGATCATCGGTAACGAAAATATAGTGGAAATTTTCTACTTCTTCATAATTTTCTCTGATGTATTCAATGATCTCATCACGTTTCATGTTTTGCAAAACCGAGATGATCTCTTTCTGCATCAAACCGCCGGCAGTATCCTCGTCATAGATCAGCAGTTCTTTTATTTCATCAGAATCCTCTTTGTCGATACCTGCCAAGACTTTCTGCAACTGTTCGGCATCGAGCTCAGCAGCAATATCGGCAGCTTCATCCGAATCCATTTCGTCCATGATTTCTACCAGACGTTTGTGTTTTATGTTTTCCAGAATTTCATCACGAATTTCATTGTGAAGATCAGGCAGAACTTCCGAAGCAATTTCAGTTTCGAGCATGGAAAATGCTAAACTCTGATAATCAGAAGGCAGTTGATTGATAATATGACCGATGTCTTCCGGTCGCATCTGATTCAGCTTAAAACGCAGTTTTTCGGAATTTTCATTTTCAAAATATTCCAGAATTTGATCTAAAGTCATATTGACCATCATTTACCTCCCGCCATATTTTTATGTGAAATTCTGAGAAGTTGCTATTTTGTCCATTTATTTTAATTGGAAGGCAACTGCTGATTTTTCTAATTGACATATTAAACACAGGAATATCTAATTTCATCATGAAAGTTAAAAAATATAAACTCATTATTTTTGATGCGGACGACACATTGAGATTTTGTACAATTCCGGGGCAGCCGTGTCCGAACAAGCCGGGAGAATGGAAACTGCAAAAAAATGTAAAAGAAAAACTGGCAGAAATTAACTGGGGTTCTCCTCGGGAAGGCAAAACTGCTTATGGAATTGCCAGCAATCAAGGCGGCGTAGGAGTTGGCTATTTTTCAGCCGAAATGGCTTTTCAATTATTGAAAGATACATTAACAGCAGCTTTGGGGTTTGAACCAATTAATGATGTAATTCAGATGTGCACTCCCAAACCGGAAGAAAATTCTGCCTGCCGCAAACCAAACCCTGAAATGCTTCTGAAGATAATGGATTTCTGGCAAATAGAGCCACAAGAAACTCTCTTTGTGGGAGATATGGAAAGTGATCGAATGACGGCAGAAAATGCCGGCTGCGATTTTTCTTGGGCAAAAGATTATTTTGAATTTCAGCAACAAACAAAAGACTGATTAAAAGTATAAAATGATAAAATTGAATAGGAGAAATTTATGGCTCATCGCACATTAAAAGGAAGTTATTCCCAATTAACCGAAAGATTAAATCGTTTTCCGCAGGGAGCACCGGTTTCTAATCTGCTGTTCAAAATTCTTAAGATCCTATTCACAGAAAAAGAAGCTGAACTTATTTCCACTCTCCCCATAAAACCTTTCACTGCAAAGAAGGCGGCTGATATCTGGAAAATGGATATTAATTCTGCTCAGAAATATCTGGATCAATTAGCGGGAAAAGCCGTCCTGGTGGATGTGCAGAAAGATGGAGAATCAGTTTATACGCTACCGCCACCCATGGCTGGTTTTTTCGAATTTTCCATGATGCGTTACCGCAAAGATATCGATCAGAAAACGCTGGCAGAATTGTTTTATCAATACATGAACGTGGAAGAAGATTTCATCAAAGAACTTTTTACGAATGGTGAAACTCAACTGGGCAGAACTTTCGTTCACGAACCAGCACTTCCGGATGATGAATCATTGCATGTGCTGGATTATGACCGTGCTTCCGAAGTAATTCAGACTGCTTCTCACATGGGTGTGGGAGTGTGCTATTGTCGTCATAAAATGCAGCATCTGGATAAAGCCTGCGCTGCACCACTGGATATCTGCATGACTTTTAACAGCTCGGCGGAATCACTTATCAAACACGGTTTTGCCAGATCAGTGAATAAGCAGGAAGGCATGGACTTGCTGCAACTGGCTTATGATAACAATCTTGTGCAATTTGGCGAGAACGTTCGTAAGAGAGTAAACTTCATCTGCAACTGCTGCGGCTGCTGCTGCGAAGCAATGATAGCTCAACGCAGATTTTCGGCTCTCAATCCAATTCATACTACCAATTATCTACCAAAAATTGATACTGAAAAATGTACAGGCTGCGGAAAATGTGTCACTATCTGTCCAGTAGAAGCAATAATCCTGATCACAGACGATGATCCCCAAAATCCCAAAAGAAAAATAGCTGAACTTGATGAAGATATCTGTCTGGGTTGCGGTCTTTGCGTGCGAGCCTGTCCTGCCTTGGCTATCAAATTAATCCAGAGGGATAAGCGCGTTATCACACCCTTGAACAGTGCACATCGAGTAGTATTGATGGCAATCGAACGTGGAAAGCTGCAGAACCTGATTTTTGATAATCATGTTCTGTTTAGTCATCGAGCTTTAGCCGCCTTGTTTGGAGTTATCTTCAAACTGCCGCCTGCTAAACAGATTCTTGCTTCAAAACAGATGAGATCACGATATCTGGAGAAAATGCTGGAGAAAATTTAAACAACTATGCTGGATGAATCTGCAAGCGAATGTGTCGCTTAAAATCACAGGATTGATTTACAATAAAACGCTGTCATATTGAGGAATTCTCCCTGGTAAACGACGAAATAAGATCTCGCTAATCCTTCCTCAATCTACTTTGAATGAATTCCTCAGGATGACGCAAAATTTATTTCAACAACATTATCTTAAGCACTTCCACATCTGTTCCATTAATTTTGAGTTTTGCGAAGTATTCTCCAGTGGAGACGCTTTTGTTGTTAGTATCTTTGCCGTTCCAGATGCATTCAAAATGTCCTACCGAAAGAAGAGAATTCATTAATGTTTTTACTTTTTGACCTTTTATGTTGAAGATCTCCAAAGTCACAAAGGCAGAGCTTTGTGTTACATTGAATGAAATCGTGGTGGAAGGATTGAAAGGATTGGGGTAATTTGATAATTTAACATCTTTAGCATTTAGAATATCATACAAATTTACATCTGGATCGAGTATGAAATTTACTGTGGTTGTTTCGCCCAGAATAACGACGACATTTTCCATTACCGAAACTTCATAACCATCCAGGTAACAAACTACATCATAAGTTCCCACAACTGCTTCGAGGTCGTATTCTCCATTTTCATTTGAGTATGTTGTGAAATTACCTGCTGAGATCTCTGCATTTTCCAAAAGATTTCCTGAAGTATCGATTACAAATCCCGAAATGAAACCTGATGCATAAGAAGAACCATATTCATAACAGCCTATATCGATTGTGGCAACTCCATTTCCGTCACCATCCCACACTCTTTGATTATACAACAAATCCCAGGGAGGTAGGAATAATCCTGTTGTATCGGGTGTTCCGGCATCTATACAGGGAGAAAACTCCGAAAGCTGGTAAGGATCATCACCGGAAAGCAAGAATTGAGGATCTTCGTCAATGTTGCCTTCTAACAAGTTGATAACATTTGAATTATTATCGCTAAAAATTGCAGAACTTCCACCTTCAATATTATTATATGAAGAATAAAGTGTGCTATGAAAATTTAGATAAGGATCATACAATAAACCAACCTCATAATCACCTGGATTTCGTAATATGTTATTTTGGAGATACATGTTACCATTAAAGCTAACCCCATAAGATGAAATATTATTAACAACTGTATTGTTAGAGAAATGTATAGTTCTATCGGGTTCGGAGTCTATATAGATTGTACCCCTACCATTTTCGATATGATTGTCTAAAAAAAGGTTATTATTTATATTTATATCACCAATTTCACCATTATAATCATTCACTAGTAACGCACTTGCATAACCAAAATATGTAGGGCAGGGACCAGAATTATTAATAAACTTGCAATTCTCAATATTCACATCTCCACTACTCATTACATAAAGTCCTGCTGAATGACAAGGACCACCTGAAAT
>NPIE01000179.1_pt1 | contig 169043 bp, 153 predicted proteins | sample 8637661 | NCBI WGS metagenome assembly NPIE01 (sample SAMN07420842, study PRJNA396082) | bioreactor metagenome | isolation source: sample BA12 brine-fed electro-methanogenic bioreactor BA | place: Japan: Kochi | collected 2016-12-09
AGCTTGCCCGCTTCCAGGTCCCTGATGACTCCGTAAAGGATTTCGATCCCCTTCACGAGATAGTCCTCCGGGATGATCAAAGGTGGCAAGAGCCGGGCCACGTTTCCGTGGTGTCCGCCCACCTCGATCATGACGCCCCGCTGGTGCCCGTACTTGCGCACCTTTTTCGCGATATCCGGAGCCGGTTTTTTCGTCTTCTTGTCCTCAACCATCTCCAGGGCGATCATGAGACCGAGCCCTCGGGCCTCGCCAATGATCCCGGACTCAGCCTCCATCTCCTTGAGCCTGGGCATCATCTTCTCACCCAAAGCCGCGGCGCGCTCCGCCACCTTGTGTTCCACCATCCAGTCCAGGGCGGCTGCACCGGCGGCGTAGGCCACCATGTTCCCCCGGAAGGTCCCGATGCTCTTTCCGGGCGGCCACGTGTTGAGCTCCTCCCGGTAGGCGATGGCCGAAATGGGGAACCCCACGCCGCCCAGGGCCTTGCTGATGGTCACGATGTCGGGGACGATCCCGGCGTGCTCGAAGGCGAACATCTTCCCCGTCCGTCCCAGCCCCGCCTGGATCTCGTCACAGATCAGAAGAACACCGTGGGCTTCGGTGATCTCCCGCACCCGCTGCAGAAACCGTGGCGCCGGGATGATGGTCCCTCCTTCGCCCTGCACGGCTTCCAGGATCACCGCCGCGGGCTTGGAAATGCCCGAGTGGGAGTCCTCGAGCACTCGCTCCAGGTAATCCGCCGCCTGTTCGTCGACACGCTCGTCGGGACAGCCGAAGGGGTTCCGGTACCGGTAGGGAAAGGGCAAAAACTGCACGCCGGGGACCAGCGGCCCCAGGTCGTCCTTGTGCCCCCTGTCGGAGGTCACCGCGAGGGCGGCCCCGGTCATGCCGTGATAGGCCCCGTCGAAGGCGATGACCCCGTAGCGGCCCGTGTTGTACTTGGCGAGCTTCAGCGCCTGCTCCACGGCGTCGGACCCCGTGGGGCCGCCGAAAAAGACCCGGCTGAGCTCTTTCGGGAGCACACGCTTGAGCGATTCCACCATCTTGCGCCTCGTCGGCGTGGGGATGTCCAGGGTGTGGGTCACCTTGTCGATCTGCTCGTGGGCGGCCTTGAGGACCTCAGGATGCCCGTGCCCCAGGGCCATGACGCCCGCCCCGGAAAACATGTCGATATAGAGGTTCCCGTCCACGTCCTCCAGGGTCGCCCCACGGCCCCGAGACAGCGCCATGGGCATCCCCCGCGAGTAGGACACGGCGGAGCTTTCGTTCTTGAACTGGTAGTCAAGGATCTCCTGCGATTTCGGTCCGGGCGGCGGCGTCACGATCTTCGGCGCCCCTTCCATGGACAGGCTCGAAAACAGCTTCTCGTCGTACATGCTATGCACTCTCCTTTGTTGTCTCGCTTTTCGTATTTTCTCTTTGCCGGGGTCTTCGATGAGGACCCCCCTTTAACTTTTTCCGTCTTTTTCCGACTCGCGCCACAGGGTGGCGATGTGGCGCACCAGTGCCTCGTTCGCACCCGCGAGGTCTTTTGACTCCAGGGCATCGACGATGGCGTAATGCATGGCCGCCGACCGCTCGATGTCCTGTTCCATGATCAGATCCTGCATCATGGCCAGACGCAGCTGGTAATACAAATCAGAAAGGATCCTGTAGCTCCACTTGCGGCCCGATTTTTCCCAGATGTACTGATGAAAGGCGATGTCGTGCTCCGAGAAGGCCGCGATTTTCTCCTCCATGTCCAGGTCGTTTCGGGCCAGCTCAACCATTTCGTCGACGATGCCGCGGAGCTTCCGGAAATCTTCGACGCTGAGGCAGTCCTTTTTGATCACCGTCTCGAAGACGCGGGACTCCATCATGTGGCGGATGTCGTAAATCTCCAACAGGTCCTCGTGGTCAAAGTCGGCCACAAAGGTCCCCTTGCGGGGAATGAATTCCACAAGGCCCTGGTGCTCCAGCTCCTTCAGGGCCTCCCGCACCGGGGCCCTGCTGATGCCGAGCCGTGCGGCAATGTCCTTTTCCTGGATGTGCTCGCCCTTTCTGAGCCCACCCGTCCAGAGGATCTCCTCCCTGAGGTACTCGGCCACCCTGTTGCCGAGGTTCTCGTGGACGAAGGGCTTTTCCTTCCGTGCCGTTTTCATGGCAACACCCCTCGCAAAACAATGACATGTGCCAGTTTATCTTCCATGCAATCATTATGTCGAATGTCGACATAAAAAGCAAGGCCAAAGATCACGCCCCTGAACTGCTGTAAAAAGGTCGTCGGAAAAGGCGGCAGTCGGTGGAAAGGCAAAAACGCCGCCGGGGCCTCGACTACAGTGTAGTCAGTGTGAAAACACATACCGAAGAAGTGACCCCGGTGGAGAAAACTGCGGCAACCCTGGATGACGAAGCTGCCGAAAGAAACATGAACATTCTCAAAAGGGCGTTATCCCGATGCCAAGGAAACCGCCGGACAATACCTGAAGAGGATTTTTGGCCCTCTCCTGTCTTTCGGTGCACTGCCGGAAGAAGATGCGGGCCACGAACATGATGGGGCGGAACTCACCGAGGAGTGGGTATCCGGACGTCGGTACATGGACATGACGGAATTCTGCAAAGCGAAGGCGGAACAAAAACGGAAGGAACAGCCCTCGGCCAACAAGCCGGTCAACACGGCTCAACCAGTGGCCAGTGGCGGTGAAGATCTAACCGGGTCCCAATTAACAGCAGGTCCGGGGCTTGACTTAAAAGGTGGCCACTACGGGATTGATGCTTATCGTTTTCTTTTCTCCGTTTCGAATCACTATAAATACATTCTCGCCTTTTTTCAGCGATTTCGCCAAACTTGCGGCATCGGCCAGAGAATTTCCGTTGCATGAAACTATCAGATCGCCTGCAACCATTCCGGCCTTTTCCGCTTCTCCACCCTGCTCTACGTTCGCTACCACCGCACCTGTTTTTCCATTGGCCGAGGCAATTTCACTTTCCGACATTTCCCTTATAGAAAATCCCATCTGAGGCCTTTGATCCTGCTGCTCTTTCCCAAAGGCCAGGCTCGCGGGCGGGATCGGCAGGGAATCAGCCGGCCTGGCTTCTATCCGAATAGACACAGGGACGCCTTTCCTGAGTATCTTTAGGTCGTAGATACCGGCCGAAGGCCATATGGTCGGCCAGACCTCTTCCTGAAACCTGGTATTGGAATCAACCTCCAGGCCGTTGATCGAAAGGATCAGATCGCCCACCTTGAGACCGGCTTTCTCCGATACTCCTCCGATCAGAACATACTCTACAACTCCGCCTTTGGCTTCAGCCAAACCGTTACTTTTCAGATCCTGAGGTGTGGGTTCAACCGTGTTCGCGCCTATGCTATTGAAGTCAACAGGGTGGCCCGCCGCCGCCGCGAAGGAAGCAAGGATGGATATCAGTTTTTCAGCAAACTCCCTTGTTTGAACTGCAATTGCAAAGTTGTCGCCTTTTTCTGATATCTGTGCCAGAACCGCCCATGGATAATTTCCCTCGTTTTGCCCTTTGGCGTGCAAAACGGCCATGGCCTTGAGCTCGTCAAAGGGTATACGGGAAACGGCGCCTCCCGAAAACGAGAAAGTAATACCCGAGGAATCCACACCGATTTTTTCAGGCTTGCTGCCATCCGGCATACAGAAATGACCGTAGAGGCTTCTAAAGGCATTTATTGTGTCCTGTACGCTTGCAAAATACACAGGCATCACGTCGTAAATTTCTATTTCATTTTTCTCCAGGGCCAGACAGGGCGAACCGAGGCTTATCAGAAGCAAAAACACGGATAACAGCAACATTGATATTTTTTTCAACGGTCAGACCTCCAATTTTCTTCAAAAACGTACGGTCAGTGTAAATTATAACTCACCTCTGACACCTGGCTTCTGAAAAAGCCGGGTAAACCGGGATGTCCCGGGCGTCCGAACGGACGTCCCTCTACAGGTTCGCATCAGGATCCCGATTTTACAAAGCACTATAAGACTTGTTGCTCGATTTCAGTCTTTGCAGCTTTTGCTTTCCGTTACAACTTTTCAGCAAGGACCTCGAATTTCTCAGGGGCCTCAGGCTCAACACCTTGGAAGCTGGGGGTTTTGCGTTTTTGCTGTTGCCCGTTTTTACCCTTCAATGAACACCCCCTTTTTCCTCACCGTCAGAAATTCGTCACAGGCGCGACCAGCATGTCGTCGGAGGCGGTGAAAAGGTGAAGATCGGAAAAGTCCGGGAAGGGGCCTGAGGCCCCCCGAAACCCCGACTGCCGGGCCCGCGATGCAAGATGCTCTTTCACCGCTTTTGAAAGCCCCCTGTCATAAAGGACCACAAAGGCATCTTCTTTGCCGGATACATCGGCACCGGAGATGACCTCGATGAAATAGCCCCCGCCGGCGGGGAGCCTGTCGACATAGGAATCAGGGAGAATCTCTTCCCCGCCTGGCGCCATGTTGCGGTAGGTCCCGGCGGCTTCATCAAAGGTCCACTCGGGCCAGTGGCCGTGGTCGCTTTTGTACATGACGGCGGCCTGCTTCATGGCCCGCATTTCGGAGGTGATCCGTTGCGCCAGGGCCATGCCCTCGGCCGAATCGGCCCTTGTCGTTTCGTGTTTCGGTCCGTCGCCGCCGGTCCGAAGGAACATCCAACCGCCCGAGGCGGCCGCCAGAATGGCGAGCACGATAATGAGCCCCAAAAAGGTAAAGCCCCGAAGAAACCGGCATGGTCGAATCACGGGCGCCACCTCCCTTTTCCTTCAATCCGGTCGGCCGCAGAAGGCAAGCGGCCTCAAAATCCCGTCAAAAACCACAGGAAACGGTCATCTTCAGCAGAGAAAACACGCAAATCAGAATAATCCATGGCCGATGTTGAGAGAAACCCCATCTCCTGCGCCTTCGAAGCCAGCGTCTCCTTCACGCCCTTCCGCAAACCGCTGCCATCGACAACGATAAAGGCATGGTCTTCACCGGTTGAGTCTGGTACATGCATGGCCCCGATCCAGTAATTTTCGTTCAGGGGGAGTTTGTCAGTGTAGGCGTCGGGCAGGCTGTTCCCCTCGATATCAATGTAGGCTCCGCTAAAAACCCATTTCGGCCAAATCCCGTAATCACTTTTGTACAGCACGGCGGCGGACTTCATGGCCCGCATCTCCGAGATGATTCGCGCCGCTTCCGCGTTGTCCCTGGCTGTCCCCATGATCAAAAGAAGCGAACCCGCCAGGATTCCGATGATGACAATGACGATCAGAACCTCGACGAGGGTGAAGGCTTTCCGGAATTGCAGAGGTTTCATGCACGATGCCCCTTTCGCACTCAAAAAGGCGGATAGAATTCTGCTTTGGGAAGATATGGCGTGCCCTTTTATACCCCCCTGTGGTATAATAATTGAAAATATTTCAAGTTGAGAAAAAAAGGTGATATCCATGTCGCGACGACTGGCGCTATTGTACCTGTTCTTTTTTACAACCGCCGCGTTTTTCCTGCTTGCCGGGCCGGCAAGAAGCGCTGCGCCGGAGGCGGCGGACCAGACGGGGGGAACCGCCATGACGGAAGACAAAGTCATCAAGACCGACGAGGAATGGAAGGCCATCCTGACGCCCGAGCAGTATCACGTGACCCGCGAGGCAGGAACTGAACGGGCCTTCACCGGCGAGTACTACAACCACCACGAGGAGGGCATTTACCGCTGCGTCTGCTGCGGGAACCCCCTTTTCAGTTCAGATGCCAAGTTTGACTCCGGGAGCGGCTGGCCGAGTTTTTACGAACCCTTCGCGCCGGAAAGCGTCTGGACCAGGGAGGACAACTCCCTCTGGATGACCCGGACGGAAGTGCTCTGCTCCCGCTGTGACGCCCACCTGGGCCACGTCTTCAGCGACGGGCCGCCCCCAACGGGCCTTCGTTACTGCATCAACTCCGTCGCCCTCGATTTCGAACCGGCAGAGTGAATCCAGATAGCTGGCAAAGCAAAGAGGCGCCGTACGGCGCCTCTTTTTCTTTCCCTGCAAGCTTCCCATCAACGCAAAAAGTCTTTTCCGGGTTCGCGTCCTTTTCCCGCGAAAAATCTTCCGCCGGATTGACACTGAATTTTCTAAATGGTATATAATCTACAATATGATTGTTAGACAATAATACAAAACCCTCAATCACTGGAAGGGGTTGGCAAAATGATCGAAACGACACCAAGAAAGGGCGTCAGACACAAGAGCCTCGTCGAGGTGATTGTCGAAAATATTGAAGACAAGATCCTGAAAGGGGAACTGAAACCGGGCGAACGACTCGTGGAGCAGACCATGTGCGAGGAACTCGGTGTCAGCAGGTCTCCTTTGAGAGAGGCCTTCCGCATACTCGAAAACCAGGGCTTCCTCGTCAACGAGGCCCGCAGGGGCGTCTCCGTGGCGGAGCTCAGCCTCAAGGAAGCCATCGACATCTACACCATCAGGGCAAAACTGGAGAGTCTCGCCACCAAGCTCGCCGTCGCGGCCGATGATGGAACTTTGGCCCGACGCCTCCAGAAGCTGCAGGACGAAATGACCGCCCTGGTTAACGAAGGCGATATCACAGGCTACAGCAGGCTCAATGCCGAGTTCCACGAAACGCTGGTGAGTGCCTGCGGAAATTCGCACCTCATAGACATGCTCCGGCTTTTCGACAAAAAAACCCTCCGCTACCGGATGGAAGTCCTTTCCTCTCCGGGAAAACTCCAGGAATCCCTCAAAAAGCACGAAAAACTCATCGAGTCCATCAAAAGGGGCGATGCCCGCGAGGCCGAACGGGTCCGCGAAGAGTCCATCCTCGCCAACATCCCCCTGATCGAAAAAACGTTTGCCCAAAGCGCGAAGGAGGAAACACAGTGAAAATCAACCCGGAAAAATGCATCCGGTGCATGCGGTGCATCGAGTATTGCCCTGTCGACAGCATCCATGCACAGGGCGGAACCGTCGTCATCGACCAGGATGAATGCGTGGAATGCGGCGTCTGCCTGAACACGGGGATCTGTCCCGTGGACGCCATCTACATGCCCGAAGAATCCTTCGAATACCCGAGAGCCATCAGGATGCAGTTCAGCGACCCCGGTGCCCAGCACCCGAACCTCAAGGCCTGGGGCCGTGGGACGGAAGAAGCCAAGACGAACGACGTTACGGGCAAGTTCGCCAGGGGCGAATACGGACTGCTCCTCGAGTTCGGACGACCCGGAACGGGGACACGTCTGCGGGAGGTCGAAAAGATCACAAAAGCCCTCGCCGAACGGAATATCCCGATCCTCGAGGACAACCCCCTGTACGGGCTCCTGGAGGAAGACGGTTCGGGGCGGATCCGGCCGGACTTCGTGGGAGAAAAGATCCTTTCGGCGATTCTCGAAATCCGCCTGACGGAGGAGCAGTTCGCAGAGTTTATCACCGGCATTCTTCCGCTCCTCGAAGAGGTGGACACCGTCGTGTCCGTGGGCCTCGTCACCAGGTTCGACGAAGACGGCGGCCTGTCGGTCATCTCCAGGCTGGAGGAACTCGGCTTTTCCGTGCGGGCCAACGCGAAGATCAACGTCGGCCTCGGCCGCCCGCTGGTTGAAGAGCCGGAAAGGAGCGGAAACTGATGAGTCATTCATTGCACAGGTTCGGTTCGCGGGAGAGCCTCAAGGGGGATTTCTGCATTTACGCCCGGGCCGCGAAGGGCGTCAACAGGGACAACTGCGGCGATAAGCTCCGGAAGATCCTTGCAATCTTCCGCTCCGAAAAGGTGGTCAACTTCGGCTCGAGTCACTCTGGCAAAAGTTACGCCGCGGGGCTGGACCCCGATGCCTACGCCGAGAGCCTGGACAATTCCTACGGCGTCATCGCCAGCTTCGACAGCCGTGAAGCCGTTACGGGCGTCCTCAAGAAACTCAAGGAAGCCGATATCGGCATATCCATCGTCGTCAGCGGACTCATCGACGAAGTCAGAGAGATTGCAGCCGAATGCGGACTCACCCTCCACACGGCGACCCTTTCCCTCGGGATCTACGGGAAACGCTCCCTCCTTCCTGAGGACGAGGTCCTCGAACTGACCACCATGTGTGGCCATTCGCTGGTCGGAAACAGCCTCGCCAGAAGCGCCATCGAAAAGGTGAAAAAGGGCGTCATGACACCGCAGGAAGCAGCCCTGGCTCTCGCGAAACCCTGCACCTGCGGAATCTTCAACACGGCCCGCTGCGTCAAGCTGCTCGAGAAGCAGCTCGAAAACAAGGCTCCCGAAACAAGCTCCGCCTGAAGGCAACCCGTTGATCCGTGCAGTGACCTCCCCGCAAAGGGGCGGGAAGGGGCCGCACAAGTTCCAGACCTCCCGAAAGGGAAAAGGAGGAAGAGAAGATGAAATTGAGAAAGTCCAGGGCAACACTCGGCGTTCTGGTGTGTGTGCTCGCCGCCTTCATCCTGGTGGCCGGCAGCGGAATGAGAGCGGAGGCGGCGGAAAAGATCCCCTACCCGGTGGAGACGGTGAAACTCATCACCCACTCCAGCGCCGGCGGCGGAAGCGATGTCATCCTGCGCGAAATGGCAAAGTACCTGGGCACCATCATCGATGCGAATTTCGTGGTCGACAATGTCAGGGGCGGAAGCGGCGCCAAGGCGATGGCCGTTCTGGCCAATTCACCCGCTGACGGCTCCATCCTCTATGCAACGACGCCGACATGCATCCAGATCCCGATGCTTGCCGAGGTGGAATACACCATCGATGACCTCGAACCGCTGGTGAACAATTTCTTTGATCCCATGGTCATGTACACCAAGGCGGACAGCCCCGTGAACTCCCTGAAAGACCTCATCACCCTCGCAAACGAAAAACCCGGTGAGACACGCTGGGGCGGCGGGAACCCCTCGGCCCTCGAGCGGCAGATCATCGAACGGCTCAGGACAGAAGCGGATGTAAAAGTCAGGGTTGTGGCCTTCGAAGGTGGCGGGGACCTGATGCTTGCCGTTTTGAGCGGCGTTGTCGACGTCGGCTTCGGCGAACCGGCGGAAATCCTCGGCCAGGTGGAAGCCGGCAAGATCAAGATCCTCACCACATTCACCGACGACCGGATTAGAAAGCTCCCCGACGTCCCCACCGCTGTGGAACAGGGCTACAATATCGTCCTGCCGAAGTTCCGGGGCCTCGCGGGTCCGAAGGGCCTCCCTGAAGAAGTCGTGGCGGCATGGGAGGAAGCGATTCCCCGCCTGCTCGAAGATCCCGAATTCTCGGCATGGTACGACGAAAACTGCCTGGTACCGAAATTCATGGATCAGGAAACGACCCAGGCGTTCATCAAGAAAAGCCAGAAAGAGTACCGCGATTATCTGACATCGATCGGGCTGATTGACTAGACGCGTTCAGGGCCGGTTGAAGAAAGGGAGGCCGAAGCATGCGCAAGGATTGCATAGCAGGCACCGCCTTCATGGCACTTTCCGCCGCATACTACTATTTCGCTCTGGACATCCCGCGAAGCGCGCTCAGCGACGCCGTCGGCGCGGCCTACTTCCCGAAACTGCTCGCACTCTGCATGTTCGTCCTTTCGGCTCTCCTGGTGGTGGCGGGGGCTTTCAGAAAACCCCCCGCCGCCTCAGAAAAGACGGACAAGAAGCAAGAAGGCCCTTCCGACCTGTACATGTTCCGCAGGGCCGCCGGCACGTTGCTGATCGGGATCGCGTACCTGCTCCTCGTGCCGTATATCGGGTACCCCGTAGCGGTTTCCATGGTGGTGTTCTGGACGATTCTGTATTTCCGCGAACCCCTGTCAAGAAAGGTCGTCATGACGGCGCTCGGCGCGGGAGTCTTTTTCTGGCTCCTTTTCGTGGCCCTTTTCAAGATACCCATGCCGATGGGTTTTCTGGCGCTGCTTTTTTCCTGATATTAGGAGTGTGACCTTTATGGAAAATATCCCCGGTATCATTTTCGACACCCTGTTTGGAACCCACGCCCTTCTGGGAGCCGCCTTCGGAGTCATCTGGGGGATGATCGGCGGAGCCCTTCCGGGCATTTCCCCGTCGATTTCCATGGCGCTGATCCTCCCGCTGACATACACGATGCAGCCCGTGGTGGGGATCATCACCCTGGCGTCCGTCTACTGCGGCGCCGAGTACGGCGGTTCCATCCCGGCCATACTGATCAACACTCCGGGAACCAACGCGGCCGGCGCGACGACCATCGAGGGCTACCAAATGAAGCTCAACGGGAGAGGCGGAGAAGCCCTCGGGATTTCACTCATTAGCGGCGTCATCGGGGGCATGATCGGCCTTTTCATGCTCGTCACCCTCATCGGGTGGCTCGCCGAGGTGGCCCTGCTGTTCACCCCGGCATCCTTTTTCGCCATCGGTGTTCTCGGTTTGAGCGTCATCGCCAGCCTTTCCGAAGAATCCCTTCTCAAGGGGCTGATCCCGGGAATCTTCGGTCTGATGATCGCCACCATCGGCAACGATCCCGTTTCGGGAGCCAACCGTTTCACCTTTGGCTCCATCCACCTCATGAGCGGCATCAGCCCCATCGTCATCATGGTCGGCCTTTTCGCCGTGAGCGAACTCCTGAGACAGAGCGGTCTGCCCGACTGGCCCAAAGCGGGCACGGGAACGAAGCTGAAACTGCCGAGCTTCTCCCTTTGGAGAAAGCGCCTCGCCATCCCCCACATGATCGCCGCCTTCTGGGGAACCCTTGAGGGGATCATCCCCGGAGCCGGGGGAACCGTGGCGGCTTTCATCTCCTTCAACGAGGCGAAACGCTGGTCGCGGACCAGGGACGAATGGGGCAAGGGCAACCCTGAAGGCGTCGCCGCACCGGAATGCGCCAACAACGTGGTGACCAGCACGACCCTCATCCCCCTCCTGGCTTTCGGCATCCCGGGGTCCAACTCGTCGGCCATCCTTCTGGGCGGGTTTCTCCTGCACGGCATGCGGCCCGGGCCGATGCTTTTCGTCAAGAGTCCCGACGTGGTCTACGGCCTCTTCGGTGGACTCTTTTTCGCCAACGTCTTCCTGCTCATTTTCGGCCTGGTCTCTCTCAAGATCTGCCTGTGGCTCGTCAACCGGCCGAAACCCTACGTCCTTTCCATCGTATACGTACTGCTTCTGTCAGGAGCCTATTCGCTGAACCACAGCCTTTTCGAGCCGGCCCTCGTCCTCGTCATGGGCGGCGTCGGATACCTGATGCGCTATTTCGGCTTTACGCCCCTGCCCATGGTCCTGGGTGTCATCCTCGGGTTTCTGGTCGAAACCAATTTCCGGCGTTCTCTGGAAATTTCGGGCGGCGACTACAGCATTTTCATCGGCGACCCCGCGAGCGTCATCCTGCTTTCCCTGTCGCTTGTCTTCGTCGGCATCTCGCTGTTCCGGATGATCAAAAGGCAGCTTGAGAGGGGTTCTCATGGGCCCGCGTAGTGACCGGCCCGGGATGCCAGAGGGTTGCGGCATGGGAAAGACCATTGCTGAAAAGATCCTGAGTCAACGAAGCGGGGCGGACCTTGCGGCCGGGGACATGTGCATGGCGGAAGTAGACTTCGCCATGGTCCAGGACGTCAACGCCCCCTTCGTCATCGAGAGCTTCGACCTCGTGGATGACGCCTCCATCTGGGACCGGTCGAAAGCCCTCTTCGTGCTCGATCACTTCGCCCCGGCTCCCACCAGGGAAACGGCCCAGCGGCACAGCCTCATCCGTTCGTTTCTCAAGCAGTGGGACGTCCGGTACTGCGAGGTCGGGGAGGGGATCTGCCACCAGCTGCTCATCGAGAGGGGACATGTCCTGCCCGGCGGCCTCGTGGTGGCCACGGACTCCCACGCCTGCAGCTACGGCGCCCTGAACGCCATGGGCCTTTCTGTGGGTGCCGTCGATATGGCCGTCACCCTCTCCTCGGGGCTCTCCTGGTTCAGGGTTCCCGAATCAGTCCTTGTAAAGCTCGAAGGGACACTGCCCGAAGGGGTCACGGCCAAGGACGCGGCGCTGGAAATGCTCCGCCGGCTCACCCAGAAAGGGGCGATGTACGCCTGCGTCGAATTCGGCGGAGGGGGCCTGTCCACCTTGTCCATCGGATCACGGATCACCCTGTGCAACATGGCCTCCGAAGCCGGTGCAAAAAGCGCCCTCATGCCCTTTGACGACGGGCTCCGGGAATGGCTTCGGTCGAACGGGACCCCCCGGGACGAGGGAGTCGGCCCCGATCATGACGCCCGCTATGCTTCACGGCTTTCGATCGACCTCGGGTCGCTCCGGCCGAAGATCGCCAGGTCGCCCAACATCGACGACGTGGTCGACGTGGCCGACATGGCAGGCCTGCCCGTGGACCAGGTGGTCCTGGGATCCTGCACAAACGGGCGATTCGAAGATTTCGAAATCGCTGCCAGGTACATGGAGGGGAAGAAGATCTGTCCCGGGGTCAGGATGATCCTCCTGCCCGCCTCACGGAAGATTCTCCGGGAACTCTCGGAAAAAGGCCTGCTGGAAACCTTCCTTGACGCAGGAGCCCTCCTGTATACCCCAGGGTGCGGCCCCTGCGCCGGACGCCACGGCGGTCTGCTGGCCGACGGCGAGACGGCGCTTTCCACCACGAACCGGAACGTTTCCGGAAGAATGGGGAGTAAGAAAGCAAGGGTGCACATCGTATCTCCAGTCACGGCAGCGCTTTCAGCCATATCCGGCGAAATAACGCCCTTTGGGGGACCGGAAAGGGGGTCCGGGCAATGAGCATCAAGGGAAAGGCTCACGTCTTCGACCAGGACAACATCAACGCCGACAGCATCCTGCCCGGCTCCGCCATATCGAAAGCCGCCGGTCTCGACGATCTTCTTTCCTTTCTTTTCGAAGATCTCAGGCCCCGCTTCGCCCAAACCGTCACAAAAGGCGACGTCATCTTCGCCGGGGCAAATTTCGGGGCCGGTTCTTCCAGGGAACATGCCGCCCTGCTGATCAGGCACTGCGGTATCGAAGCCGTCGTTGCCAGGAGTTTCAGCCGGAATTTTTTCAGGAACGCCGTCAACATCGGGCTCGCCGTCATCAAAACCGACTGGGAGGGGATCCACGACGGGGACGATGTCATCGTTGAACTCGAAAAGGGGCTCATCAAGGTGCGCGGCAAAAACACCCGCGTCACATTCCCTCAAACGAGCGGGTTCGTCCTGGAAATCATGCGTTCCGGCGGCCTCATTCCCCTTTACAACAGGGAACGGCACCTCTTCAGGCCGGGCAGGTTATAAAGAGGGCTGCATCCTTTTCGCCAACACCCCGCAAGGAATCCCGGATTGATCCCGGGAGGCCCCTTTTTGGAAGCGAGCTTTACCGGTGCTCGTTTCATGAGAAAATACATGATACGCTGGTCCTGCATTTTCCAAGGGCGGCCGGAACATCCAGGAAGGGACAGCTGACATGAACGGGGAAATCATGGCGGGAATCGCCTTTCTTTTCATCGTGGGGATCGCCGGCTGGAAACTGTTCTCCCTTTTGAGGTTTCCTTCCCCGGACATGCTTGGAGCCCTCTTTCTGGCGGCGGGCCTCGGCATGTTCGGGATCCGTTTCGATTTCCCGACCCAGGAGGTCACCTTCGTCTGCAAGCTGATCATCGGGGCCTTTCTCGGGCTCAAGGTAGACCGGGGCATTTTCCGCGAACTGCGGAAAATGCTGTTACCCGCGCTGCTGGTTTCGGCCTGGATGCTCGTTCTTTCAGTGACTTCAGGCTTTTTGCTCTATTGGGCCACCCACCTCCCCCTGAGCACGGCCCTTCTGGGTTCCACCACGGGCGGCCTTTCGGAAATGGCCCTTTTGGCCTTCTCACTGGACGCCGATACCGTCGCCGTCACGCTGCTGCAGCTTTTCCGGGTGGTCCTGTTCCTTATCCTGATGCCCTTTTTGGCCCGGTGCGTCAACGCGAGGGTCAAAGGGCGACAGCGGGCTTTCCTGGAAGACGACGAGACGCCCTCCGATGATTCCACACCCGGAACAACGGACGGTTCGGGCGTTACGAGGCTCATCCTCGTGGCCATCGCCGGCGGGCTCGCCGGCAGGTCTTTGGGCATCCCCGCCGGCGATCTGCTGGGCTCCATGGCTGCCGTGGGCATTTTCAACGTCGTCAGGGGAGGCCTTCCCCGGGTTCATCCGACATTGCGTTCTCTCGCCCGTGTCGGCGTGGGGCTTGCCATCGCCCAGGAGGTTACGCCTGAAACCCTGGAGCTTCTGTCGGAGATGCTCCTTCCCGTTTTGATCCTGGCGGTGGTCATGATCCTGTCGGGCCTTCTTCTGAGCTTCATCCTCTACAAGGTGACGGACTGGAGCTACAGCACCTGCCTGCTGGTTTCCTCGCCAGGGGGACTGACACAGATGAGCATCATCGCCGACGAAGTGGGGGCCAATCCTCTCACCGTCAGCGTGCTTCACACGGTTCGGCTCATCAGCATCCTGGCCGTCCTTCCCCTTTTCTTCAGGTTTTTGATCGGCTGACTTGCTTCCATAGAAAATTCAAAAAGGAGAGATACCCATGAATGTGGTGGACCAGGTGGCTGAAAAGGGTTTTTGTTCCGGGTGCGGCCTCTGCGCCGCCCTCTGCCCCGAAAAGGTGCTTTCCATGTTTTTCGACAAAAACGGAGAGCTCCGCCCCGCCGAAAGGGACGGCTGCACCGATTGCGGCCTCTGCCTCGAGGGGTGTCCCTTTTCGGGGCGGGGACCTTCCATTGACGAAGTGGCCCGGAGGCTCTACAAGAACACCCCTGGAATGGAAGAACCCCCTCTCCTCGGGTATTCCCTTTCCTGCCGGGAGGGACACATCGAAAGGGGCAAATTCAGAGAACGGGGGGCTTCAGGCGGCGTGGCCTCGTGGTTTTTGACTCGCCTTCTCGAACGGGGGGATGTTGACGCCGTGCTGCTGGCGGGACCGGACGACAACCGCCCCGGGTTCTGGACCTTTCTCGAGGTGAAAGACCCTGAAGAGGTCATCCGCTTTACCGGGTCGGTCTATCACTCCGTACCCGTCACGGAAGGCCTCGAGAAGATGATGCAGGCCGAAAAAGGCCGGAGGTATGCCGTGATCGCCCTTCCGTGCCTGGCCTACGGTCTCCGAAAGGCGGCGGCCCTTGTCCCCGCCCTCGGCGAAAGGCTCGCCTTTCTGGCCTCCATCACCTGCGGCATGGTCCCCACCCACCGGTACCAGGAATACGCCAGCCTGGAATCGGGGGTGCTCCCCAATGACCTGCTCAGGATGGATTTCCGCAGGCCGCCCGAGGAGGACGACAGCAGCAACTACCGCCACGTGGCGGTGTCCTCCAATGGAACCGAGGGAAAAAGCGTGTCAGCGAAGGGGCTCCCGCAGTTTTTGTGGGCCCACGGGGGCTGCATCCAGGGTGGTTGCCTTATCTGTGATGACGTCTTCGGCGAAACCGCCGACGTGGTCTTCATGGATGCCTGGCTGCCGGAGTACCAAAAAAGCCGCCTCGGGCACTCGCTGGTCATCTCACGGCACCTTCTGGCCGAAGACATCCTCGAAGAAGGAACCCGAAACGGCGAGTGCTCTCTTCGGGAAATCGAACCCGGGCGAGTCGTCCAGGCACAGGCCGATACCATTTTGATGAAGCGCACCCTGCTCGGCGGACGGCTGGCCCGCATGGAGAAAACGGGGAAGGTGCCGCCGCGCCGGGTGAAACCCGACGGCGACCTTGCAGAAAGGTACCGGGAATTTTTCGACCTCTGCGACGAGGTCCGCACCCTTGCCGCCGAATCCTCCCTGAAGGATTTCGACGATCTTGAGGCCTTCAAGAAAAAGACGGCCCCCCTCCGGAAACGGGAGGAGGACCTCAAAAACCGCGGAAAGGACCCGCTGGCTTCAGATTGACGGCGGCAACGGGCTCAGTCGCTTTGCCCCTTTTGTCTTGAGTCGCTCTCCCTGGGCCTGTAAACGATGACCGTACAGGGGGCATGGGCAACGACCTTGGCGGCCACGCTTCCGATGAAAAAGCGTTCCAGGTCACGCATGCCCCGGTGCCCGATGAGTATGACCTTGACATCCTCGTCTTGTTCGGCGCGGCGGACGATCTCGCTGTAGGCTACGCCCAAAATCATGGTGAAGTCGTAGGGAATGGTGCTGCCTGTCTCGGCGGCGGCCTTTTCGATGAGAGACCGGAACTCCTTTTCGAGATCCTTGCGATAGGTCTCATCGTACTCCATGGGAACGGGCATGCCGGGAAAGGCCGTCAGCGGATGCTCCTCATAGACGTGCAAAAAATCGATCTTGTCCAGTTTCTCCTTCCGGACGTGGGTGAAGGCAAACCTCATCAGTGCGTGGCTGACGGGGCTTCCGTCGATGGCGACAAGGGCCTTTTTCATGGGCTGTTCCTCCTCTCGGGGTCTGTGGCGACCAAACTCTTCTTTCTTTTTCATCCTATCACGACAGAACTTCAGAACGAAAGACCGTCTTCATCGGCCGGGAAAGACTCATCCAGGGTGACGAAGCGGAAACCCTTTTGCAGGAGTGCGTGTACCCCCTCTTTCAGGCCTTCGGCGGTCCCGCTTTGGGGCTGGTTCATGTGGCAGAGGATGATCTGTCCCGGCTTTGACCCGGAAACCCTTTCGGCCACCTTTTCCGCCGGCAATGTGGCCCCCTCGTCACCGAGGACGCTCCATCCCGCGACCTTCATGCCCAGGTCCCGGGCAACGGCGACGGCGACCTCGTCGTAATAGTTCGTCCCCGACCGGTAGAACCCCGGACGCTTTCCCGTCAGCTTCCTGACGGCCTCGGCTCCCTTTTCGATCTCCCGGTAGGCTTCTTCGAGACTGTTGGTTCCCTCAATACCCCAGGCGGAACGGGCCGTCACCGAACAGGGCCTGTGGCGCCATCCGTGATTGGCGATCTGAAAAAGCGGATCCGAGGCAAGGCCGGCCGCAATCTCCGGGTTGGCCTCGATCCAGCGGGCGTTCAGGAAAAGGGTGGCCCGAACACCCCGCTCCCGCAGCATTTCGATGAGCTTTTCGTCATAACCTGATCCGTGCGGTCCCCCGCAGGCATCGAGAGTCAGGGCCACCTGCTTTCCCTCGGGCCGGAAGGTCCTCAGGACCCCCGGGATGTCCTCGCCCCAAAGTTCCGGCTCCTGATCCCCGTATCTATCGAGGATTGTCTCCAGGGAGGGAACCCCTTCAGAGGACCATCCGGGTGAAGTCATGAAAGCCCCAATCCATACAGCAGTGAAAAGCATCCCGATTCCGACGCGCAACTTGTGAGAAAGCCCCATGACCCTTCGCCCCCTTTTCTTCATGATACAGTACAGGAAGCCTCCCGGACTCCCGGGAGAAAGGACGGTGATTCCATGAAATCCATTCTCGATGACCCCATCCTGGGAAACCGCTACTTTTTCCCGAGACCCGGACGGCCGGTGTTCACCTTCCCCGTCGTCACCGAAGCGGGAAAGTTGTTCTGTTCCTACAGGCATGAGCACCCCGGGGCGGCGACGGTCGTGCACTTTCATGGAAACGGCGAAACCTCGGCCGACTGGGAAGGGGAGCTTTCCGAAGAACTACACCGGCGCGGCTTCAACTGCCTTCTGGCGGAGTACCGCGGCTACGGTGGATCCGACGGATTCCCGGCCCTTGCCTCCATGCTTGATGACGTCAGGCCCGTCGTTGAGGCCTCCGGTGAGCCGAAGGAAAAGATCGTCCTTTTCGGGCGGTCTTTGGGGTCTATCTACGCCATCCACGGCGCCGCAACCATCGCCGGAATCGCAGGCCTCGTCCTGGAAAGCGGCATCGCCGACGTGGCCGAACGGATCCTGCTCCGGGTGGACCCCCGGGAACTCAGAACAGGCCAGCGGGGCCTTCTGGCGGAGGTGCGGCGCTTTTTCGACCACGAAGCAAAACTGCGCGAATGGGACGGCCCGACGCTGGTCCTGCACAGCCTCCATGACGGCCTGGTGGACGTCTCCCACGGCAGGCGGCTGGCCGAATGGGCGGGTGCCGACACAAGGCTCAAGGTCTTTCTCCGGGGTGACCACAACAGTATCTATTTCGAAAACCACGCCGAATACCTGAAGCTGGTGACGGACTTTCTGACAAAGGTCACCGGGTGAGGAAAAAGCGCCGGATCGCTGCATCCGGCGCTACATTGGCCTTTCCGTTATTCCTTTTGGGTCCACCCGAGCCCGAGAAACTCCAGGGTCTCCCGGGTGGGGCGGCCGTCACAGTCCCAGCCGCGGGCCGCATAGTATTCGTCAAGCATCTCTTCATGGCGTGTCGTGACGCACTCGGGCGTATCGCTGTAATACCCGAAGGCCGGAACCTGGAGGACCTTCTCCGGAAGGGCGTCGTCGGCACGGGTTACACCCTCGCGGAGGTTGAAAAGCCGCTGCAGGGTATAGACCCGGCTTCCCGCCTTGAGGAGATCTTTCCCGGTGACCTTTCTTCCCGTCAGGGCGGTCATCATCTCCGCCATGTCATCGACGGTCACTCCGGAGTAGGCGTAGAACTTGCAGAAGCCCAGCATGTCGGCGAGCATGCCGAAATCGTGGAGGATCTTGACGGCCTCGCCTTTGCCCGGCTCGTCCCAGCGGTCGATGTTCGAGGGATCGGGCAGCCCGTAGGGCACAAGGCCGAAGTCCGCCTTCCCGGCGTCCCAGGCCATTCCCTCAATGGGATGAATGTGGTTCATCCCCGTGTTGCCCACGGCGTAAGAGAGACCCAGGGCCTTTCCCGAGCGGGGGTCGTGGGCCGGACCCTCAAGGCCCTTTACGTGCACGGCCAGTCGTTCCGCCCCGCCGCCGATGCGTCTTGCCGCCTCCCTGACGCCCTCGGCCAGGAGGTCCCCCAGGCCCTCGCGGCGGACGATCCTCTCAAGAAGGTCAAGGGCACCCTCCATGTCGCCCCAGTCGAGCTTCCGTCCGCCGTTTTCCGCCTGTGTGAGCAGCCCCTGTTCAAAGCAGTCCATGGCGAAAGCGATGGCCGACCCGGCGGAAATGGTATCAATGCCCATTTCGTTGCAGACCCATGAGGCATGAACGGCGGCATCTACGTCCTCGTTCAAAAGATACGCCGTGAAGGTGGTCATGGTCTCGTACTCGCAGCCTTCGTGGGGCGGCGTCTTCCAGCGCCCGCCGTCCACCTGGGCCACACGGCCGCAGCGAAGGACACAGCCCCTGTAGCAGCCTTTGGCCTTGATGAAGTTCTTTTCCTGGAAGTGGTCGAAAAGCTCCGTCCCCTTCCCCCAGGAGTTGGCCGCCCAGTTTTTCGTCGGCCAGTCACCGGACTTGTCGGCCCGGGCCAGTTCGCCCGTTGTCCCCTCTTTCGCCCAGACGGCGTTGGACGGATCGTCCACGAGACGCTTCGTAACCCTTTTCACCGTTTCCCGGAAGGCCTTTTCGTCTGCCACGGGCACGTCGGCACGGCCCCGGACGGCCACGGCGTAGAGGTTCTTCGCACCCAGGACGGCGCCTGCACCGCTGCGCCCCGCGGCCCTCGAACCCTCGTCGCCGAACATGACCGTGGCATAACGGACGCGGTTTTCCCCCGCCGTGCCGATGACGGCCGTCTCAAAGTCTTCGCCGAGTTCGTCTTTCAGCAGTTTCACCCGTTGAGAAACAGGCAGCCCCGAGAGGCCGCCGGCAGAGCGAAGTGAAATTCCGCTCCCGTCGATCACAAGGGTGACGGGTTTTTCCGAAGCACCGGAAACGACAACCACATCGAATCCCGCCTTGCGGAGCATCCCGCCAAAATCGCTTCCGCTCCTCGATTCCGCCCAGACACCTGTAAGAGGCGACTTGAAGCACAGGTCGATGCTTCCCGATCCAGGCGCCCCGGTGCCCGTCAGGGGTCCCGTGGCAAAGACCATCAGGTTTTCAGGCCCCAGCGGATCCGCTCCCTGCGGCGTCCCCGAGTAAAGGATCTTCGCGGCCATACCCGCGCCGCCCAGGTACAGCCGCGCGTCCTCGCCGTCAAAAGGTTCAAGGTACCATTTTCCCGCAGTCAGGTCGACGCGGAGGATCTTTCCTGCGTATCCATCCAGCCGGCTCATCTGCTTCCCCCCCAAAAACAAGACAATAGCGGTGGAAGGCATTCCACCGCCATGAATGTATCACAACCTTGTCGTTCCCGCCTTCAGACTCTTCTGAGCGTGACGGACCAGGAAGAGACGAGTTCGCCTTCTTTGAGCAGCGCCCCCCGGTTGATGTAGGAATCCCAGTCGATGAAGCGGAGGTACTCCATCCCCCCGTATTCGCCGGATACGTCGCCGTAGCAGGACAGGATCGAGTCCCCGACGACGGTGAATGTGCCCCTGAGGGTTCCCAGGGCGGGGTTTTCCGACATCCAGGGCGTGATGTCCCGACCGTCGAAGGGTTCGACGACGTAACGGTTTTCGATCCGCCGCGGCACCTCGTCCTCGATCTCCATGAACCCCTCCATGATCCAGCGGTCCCCGCTGTGGAAGATGCGGGTCTCTCCCCTGACGAGAACCGTATGCCCCCGGGCGTCACGGAAAAAGCCCTCCGCCTTCCAGCGCCCTTCCTCAAAAAGAAAGGTATGCCCCATCTTCGATACCGACGACATTTTCTCTCCTCCCGGCGGGACTGGTCGTCCTCATTCGTGTATTTTATCACGAATTGCGCCGGTTCTTCCTGCCGCCACTCAGGGGATCTCTGCCCCCTCGGCGAAAAAGAGGTTTCTCCGGCGCAGCGAACCGCGACGGAACCGGATGACCTCGCCGGCGAAACGCATTTCCGCCGGAACCCAGAGGGTCACTCCCGCGTCGGTGACGGCACGGTAAGCCGCCGTATTCTTCGGTCTTCCTCCCTGCACGAGGGCCTCCAGGCAGGTCCGTCACCCGCCTGTACGGACGACGACCAGGCGTGCCTCGCCGCCGTTTTTCCCGAAAACTTCCGTGACCTCCCCGTCAAGCTCAATCCGTTCCTGTGCCATATTTTCTCCTCCCCGGCCGTCAGGGCAACCGGTCGTCCAGCATGGCGCCGACATCCGCCTGAAGGGCCGTCTTGGCACACAGGCCCAGGATCCCCCGCCCGGCTTTCGGTGGCGGCGGCGTCCAATCCCGGAGCCGGCGGTCGAGTTCTTCCCCGGAGATGTCCAGGTCGAGCCGCTTCGAGGGGATGTCGATGGCGATGCGGTCGCCCTCTTCAACCACCGCCAGCGGACCGCCGACTGCGGCCTCGGGTGCCAGGTGGCCTATGGCCGCCCCCTCGGTGAACCCCGAAAAGCGCCCGTCGGTGACCACGAAGACCTCCGTCCCGAGACCGAGTCCCACCAGGGCGTCGGTGGTCATCATCATTTCCCGCATCCCCGGCGCCCCCCTGGGGCCCTCGTAGCGGATGACCACCACATCGCCCTTTCCGATCCTTCCCGAAACCACGGCTTCGTAAGCCTCGTCGTCGGATGAAAAGACCCTGGCGGGACCGCTGAAGACGCGCCGTTCGGCGGGGATGGTCGTGGTCCGGCAAATGGCCCCCGAGGGGGCGAGATTGCCGCGGATGACGGCAATGCCGCCCGATTCGAAGACGGGGTCGCTCGCGGTGGTGAGGACATCGCGGTTCGACGACCTGAAGCTTTCCGCTATCTCTTTTGTCGTAACACCGGCGACGGTCCCGGCGGAAAGGTCCAGCAGGCCCTTCAGTTCCCCCAGGATTGCCGGGACGCCCCCGGCCTTGTACAAATCGATGACCGTCGCTTTCCCCGTGGGGATGACCCTGGAAATGACGGGAACCTCCCCGGAGAGTCTGTCGAAGTCGTCCAGGGAGAGGTCGATCCCCAGTTCCCTGGCGAAGCTCAACAGATGCAGCACGCCGTTGGTGGAGCCGGCGATGCCCAAAAGGACCGTCACGGCGTTCAGAATGTTGGCCCTGGTAAAGACATCCTTGGGCGTGATGCCTTCTTTAACCAGATCCACGATGCGCCGTCCCGTCTGAGTCGCGAAACGCAGCTTCTCCGCAGAGACGGCCGGCGCCGTGGAAGAACCCGGAAGGGCCGCCCCCATGGCCTCCATCAGAATCTGCATGGTGTTGGCCGTCCCCATGAGGGCACAGGCACCAGGCCCCGGGCAGACATGGTTTTCGAGGTACCGCATTTTTCCCGCCACGTCCTCTTTTCCGTGCCGTGCGCCGAAGACGAGCTGGTCGAGCTCGGACATGACGGCCTGCCGGCCTTCGAACTCGCAGGTCAACTGCGGTCCCCCGGAGAGAAAGATGGTGGGAAGACCCGTCCTCAGGGCCCCGATGAAAACGCCCGGAATGATGCTGTCGCAGGAGGCGAGGACCACGAGGCCGTCCAGAAGCTGAACGTTGGCCATGATCTCCACCGACGAGGCGATGACGTCCCGGATGACCAGTTCATACCGGAGGTGAGGCGTCCCGATGGGAACAGCCCCGCAGGTGGCGATGGTCCGGAATTCGAAGGGCGTGCCCCCGGCCTGCCAGATCCCCGCTTTTACCTGCCGTGTAAGGCTGTCGAGATGGACGTGCCCAAGCCCGGCATCGTTGGCCGTATTGACGACGCCGATAAGGGGCTTGGAAAGGTCCGTGTCGTCGTATCCGCACCCCTTGTATATGGCCCGTCTCGACGCCGCGGCGTCGGTGGAAAACAGTTCCTGTGAACGGTAGGACATCTCTTCTCCTCCTTTTTTTCCGGACAATGTTCATTCCTCCTCGTTCAGGGTCTCCCGGGCGAGCCGGATGACCCCTTCGCCGAAATTCTCCTCCACGTCGTCCACGGCTTTCATGAGACGGCGCTTTCGGGACTGCTCCTGTCCGGCAAAAAGGGACATCTGCACCTGGTTGGCCGGCACGAGGTCGCGAAGAATGATACTGACCCTCCGAAAAGCGTATCCGCCCCTGTATATCCGCCGCAATCCTTCTTCCGCCGCCTTCGCCAGTTCCGGCGTGTAATCCGTCGCATCGGACAGCCTGACCGTCGTCTGTGCGCTGTATTGCGGCAGGTCCCGCCGGTAGGGGTTCGTCTCCAGGGAAACCTGGACGGACCGGCACAGGAGGTTTTCCCTGCGGAGGGTTCTCGCCCCATCGGCGACGTAATCCACTGCAGCGGCAACAAGCCCGTCGAAGGACGTCACAGGCTCCCTGAAGGCCGGGGCCACCTGGATGCTCTTGTGAGGCTCCCGCCGGCTGCTGAAGGGAAAGCAGCAGATCCCGCACAGCTCCCGGCGGGTCCGCCAGGCGTGGATGCCGAAGCGTTCCCGCAATGTGGGGCCATCGATTCTCACGAAATCAGCAGCCCTTTCCACCTTCATCTTCCGGAGTGCCTCGGCGGTCTTTTTCCCTATCCCCCAGACCTCGTCCACCGGAAGCCTTTCGAGGGCGTCCTTTCTCGACGCCTCCTCGAGAAAGGACACCACGCCGCCGGAGCCGGGGTCTTTCTTTGCAAAATAGCCCGCGGCCTTGGCCAGGGTCTTCGTGGGGGCGATTCCGACGGAAATGGGGATTCCCGTCTTTTCCTCGAGCCCTTTTTTCAGGTTCCGGCAAAAGCCCTCCGGGTCCCTCGCATGAATACCGGTGAGCTTCAGGTAGGCCTCGTCTATGGAAGACACCTCCACGTCGGGAACCATCAAGGCCAGATTTTTCATCACGTGGCGGGAGACCCTCCGGTACAGCCTGTGATCCCCGCTTCTGGTGATCACCCCCGCCTTTTCGCATATCCGCCTGACGGTGAAATAGGGTACGGCCATGCCGATCCCCAGGGCTTTTGCTTCGTTGGACCTGGCGACGACGCAGCCGTCATTGTGGGAAAGCACGATCACCGGCTTGCCCTTGAGGGAAGGGTCCCTGAGCCTCTCGCAGGAAACGAAAAAGTTGTTGCAGTCACACAAAGCCAGTATCAACCGGTCCACCTCCGGCTCAGTCCTGCTGCGCCCGCCATTCCGTCCTCAGCAGCGCACAGTCTTTGCCACCCGTATCGGTGAGGCGGTGACTGAAGACGGCAGGGGAAGTCCCCAGGCGTTGGACCATGGATCGGACCCTGTCCCCGTAGCCGGCTGAATTCTTGAACACGGCGTCCACCACTGCGGGGGCCATCCTTTCGAGAACCTCGGCCGGGACCGTTTCGACGGCCCATTCGATATACCTGGCGTTGTTGACATGACGGTTCACGTCCAGGTCATGGAGTCTCACGGAAAAGGACATCTCGCGACCGGGTTTTTCAACTCGGGGGATTTCGGGGAAAGAGACCGTGAGGTCGGCGGACAGGTGTTTTTCATATGACGGGGGCATGACCAAATCAAGCCTCACGGGGCGGCCCCGGGCAAGGTTCACCACGATCCATGAAGATTGCGCGAAGACCAGTTCCGCGCCCTTTTCATCTTCCATGACGAAATTCCGCAGCGAGTAGAGATTCCGCTCCGGCCGATACCATGTCCGGATCCGGAGGTGGTCCCCGCAGGCCGGAAGCCTTCTGAAGACAAGCCGGTACCGGTGCAAGACCCAGGTAAAACCCTGGGCGAGCAAATCCCTCACCCCGAGGCCCAGTGCATCGGCATGTTCCCCCGCCGCGTCCTGGAACCGGTTCGCCACGCTGACGATCTTCATTCTTCCATGAGGGCCCATTTCCGAATGACCCGCACGGAAGTCGGTGCGGTATTCCACGCGACATCGCTCCTTCAGGCCGGTTGCGGTCGATCCCTTGCAGGCCCGTTACCCCGGGCGAAAGGGAATCCGTCCCGCATTCTTATTGTACCGTCTTGCCATCCCGCTATATAGGTCAGGTTACGTCAATTCCTCTTCCCACATTTTCGCCTTGTACCGGTTCGGTTTTTGGGCTGTCTCCACACCACAAGCTCGACGCGTCCCTTTTCCCGGCTTTGAGGAAAGACGCACCGACTGCAGGCCCGCATTTTTTTGGATATTGTTGATGTCATGGATGCAAGGGGAAATGGCAGGCGACGGTTCTTTCACCGACGGAATAAAGGGGTGGTTCCTCTTTGCGGCAGATATCCCCCGCATAGGGGCACCGTGGGTGAAACCGGCAGCCGGGGGGGATGTCCACGGCGCTCGGGATCTCGCCGGCAAGGCGAATCTTTTGGCGGTTTCTCTTGTGAGGGTCGCAAACGGGAACCGCCGACAAAAGCAGCTGCGTATAGGGGTGCAGGGGGGAAGTAAAAATGTCCACGGTGCATCCCGTCTCGACGCACTTTCCGAGAAACATGACCGCCACGTCCTCCGCCAGGTGACGGACCACGCTGAGGTCATGGGTAATGAAAAGAATGGTGAGGCTGAAACGCTCCTGGAGATCCTGGAGGAGGTTGAGGATCTGGGCCTGGATGGAGACGTCGAGAGCCGAAACCGCCTCATCGCAGACGATGAACTTCGGCCGGAGGGCAAGGGCCCTGGCGATCCCGATGCGCTGTCGTTGGCCGCCGGAAAACTGGTGGGGATACTTCACCGCCGATTCGGCCCCAAGGCCGACGGTTTCAAGGAGTTCGGCGACCTTTTGCCCCCTTTCCGCGGGTGTCTGCCGAAGGTGTGTCACAAGGGGTTCGGCGACGATGTCGCCCACCCGCATCCGGGGGTCGAGGGACCCATAGGGGTCCTGAAAGACGATCTGCATGTCCCGCCGGTACTCGCGCATCCGTCGCTGGTCAAGATCAAGGAGGTTTTGCCCCTCGAAAACGATTTCACCCGCCGTGGGCTCTTCCAGGCGCAGCAGGAGACGGCCCAGGGTGGTCTTGCCGCACCCTGACTCGCCCACGAGGGCGAAGGTCTTTCTCGCCCCAATGGCCAAATCCACACCGTCGACGGCACGGATCTGCCCCCTTCCCCGCCCGAAAATCCCCGCCTTGAGGGGGAAATATTTTTTCAACCCCCTTGCTTTCACCAATGGTTCAACCACGGGTCTTTCCCCCTTCACCGGGCAAAAAACACCTCGCGAAATGCCTTCCGCCCAAAGACACCATCGGCGGCACCTGTTCGCGGCACAGGGCAAGAGCCCTTTCGCACCGCGGGGCAAAAGGGCACCCCGTTATCTCTTCCGACAGGGCGGGGACGGTCCCCTCGATGGCGTGAAGCTTCCGCCTGGGGGTCGTTTCATCGATCCTGGGTATCGATTTGAGGAGCCCCCGGGTATAGGGGTGGCAGGGGTCGTCGAAGATATCGAAAACGCTCCCCTGCTCCACCACCTTCCCGGCGTACATGACGTACACATCGTCGCAGGCTTCCGCCACGACACCCAGGTCGTGGGTGATCAGGATGATGGAGGTGTCGGGCCCTTTTCTCAAGCTCTTCATGAGGTCCAGAATCTGGGCCTGGATGGTCACATCCAGGGCCGTGGTGGGCTCATCGGCGATCAGAAGCTTCGGTTTACAGATCATGGCCATGGCGATCATGACCCGCTGCCGCAATCCGCCCGAAAGTTGATGGGGGAAGCTCCAGAGCCTCTTTTCGGGGTCGGGGACCCCAACAAGGTCGAGCATCTGGAGGACCCTTTCCCTGATCTGCGGCCGCCCGAGGCGTGTATGGAGCCGGAGGGGCTCCGCGACCTGGCGCCCGATGGGAAGCACGGGGTTCAAAGACGTCATCGGTTCCTGGAATACCATTGAAATATCCCTGCCCCTGACCCCCGCCATTTCGTCAGGGTTCTTGTCGAGAAGGTCCTGCCCCTCGAAGAGGATCCGCCCTTCCGTGATGCGCCCGGGTGGTGAGGGGACGAGCCCCATGATCGAAAGGGCCGTCACGCTCTTGCCGCACCCCGATTCGCCCACGAGGCCCGTGATGGTTCCGCGCCCGACGGAAAGGTCCACGCCGTCCACGGCACGGACGACGCCCTTCCGGGTGAAAAACCGGGTCACCAGGTTCCTGATTTCGAGAAGGCTGTCCTGTCTCATCGAAAACCCTCAATCCTTCATGTAGGGGTCGATGGCGTCGCGGAAGCCGTCGCCCATGAAATTGAAGGCCAGCACGGTCACGAAAATCGCCACACCCGGGAGGATCGCCACCCAGGGCGCCGAAAAGAGAAATTCCTTCCCCCTGGAGACCAGAAGCCCCCAGCTGGGCGTCGGCGGCTGTGCCCCCACCCCCAGGAAGCTCAGGCTCGCCTCGAACATGATCGCCTCGGGAATGCGAAGTGTGAAAAGGACGATCAGCGCCGGGAGGCAGTTCGGGAAGATGTGCCGTGCCATGATGACCGCATCCCTGACGCCGATGGCCCGCGCCGCCTCCACGAATTCCATCTCTTTCAGCGACAGGACCTGGGACCTGACGACCCGTGCGGCACCGGCCCATCCCACCAGGCTCAGGGCGATGAAGATGTTGAAAAGCGACGCCCCCAGGGTATACATGACCACCAGGGCCAAAAGGAGGGAAGGGAAAGCCATGACCACGTCGGCCAGGCGCATGATCAAAAAGTCCGTCCGGCCCCCGGTGTAGCCGCTCACGACACCCAGAAGCCCGCCCAGGAAAACGGTGATGAAGCTCGGCACAAGCCCAACCAGAAGGGAGATCCTGGCGCCGTAGACCACCCGGGTGAAAAGGTCCCTGCCGAACCTGTCCGTTCCGAACCAGTGTTCCGCCGATGGCTTGAGAAACTGGTCGTCCAGGTTCATGCCGTAAGGGTCGAAGGGGGTGACCAGCGGGGCGGCCACGGCAAGGAAAGCAAGGACAAGGACCACGGACAGCCCGGCGAGGGCCGTTTTGTTCTGCCTGAAGGACCTCAGGATATCCCCGGGCAGGGTCTCCCCTCCAAGGTATGCCACGACCTTCCGGCCTGCACCGGCACCGGCGACAGGTTTTTTTGACACCGACTCTTTCCGCGACCGAAAGACGGACCGAAGGGGCTTCATCGCCCGGCCTGCCTTTCATCAAACCTGATCCTCGGATCCAGGAAGGAATACAGGATATCCGCCGCCAGGTTCCCCAGGATGACCAGCGTCGTGGCGAAGAGGACGGCCCCCTGGAGCAGGGGCATGTCCCTGGTCTTGATGGCATCCACCGCGATCCGGCCGAGTCCCGGAACGCCGAAGACGCTCTCGGTGATCACCGCGCCCGACAGGAGGCTCGCCACCTGGATGGCCATGACGGTCACCACCGGGAGGAGGGCGTTCTTGAGGGCATGCCCCGTGATGACCTGAAGCCCGGCTACGCCCTTGGCCCTGGCCGTCCTGATGTAGTCCCTTCGCATCACGTCAAGAAGGCTCGACCGGGTGAGCCTGGCGATGAGGCCCGCCGAGCTCCACCCCAAAACGACCGCGGGGAGAATCACGTATTGCCAGCCGTAGAAGCCCGCCACGGGAAGCCACTCGAGCTTGAGGGCAAAGACGTACTGGAAAAGGAGGGCGGACCAGAAGATGGGCATGGAAACCCCTGTCAGGGAAAAGCCCATGAAAAAGTAATCGGGCAGGGAGTACTGCTTCACCGCCGAAAGAATGCCCGCCGGGATGCCGATAATCCATGAAAAGACCGCCGCCGAAAAAGCGAGCACGAGGGTCTTGGGAAAAGCCTGCATGATGAGCCCCGTCACGGGGCGCTGGAGCTTGTAGGAAACCCCGAAGTCGCCGTGCAGGGCGCCCCATAAAAAACGCAGGTACCTGACGAGCCACGGGTCGTCCAGGTGCATCTGTTCCCTGACCCTGGCGATCACATCGGCGCTCGCCTTTTCTTTCATGAGGATCGCCACGGGGTCGCCGGGAACCACGTTGAGCAGGAAAAACACGACGAAGGTGATGCCCAGCAAAACCGGAAGGGCAATGATGATCCGTTTCAGGACGTATCGTGACATCGGCGGGGCTCCTCGCGCTCAAGGATCCGTTTCCGGCAAAGGGGGCCCCTTTCCGCAAGGGGCCCCGGCCCGGTTCCGTTCAAAAAGCCTGCAAAAGGGACCTCTACTCCACGTCCATACCGTAGTAGGACATGTCGCTCCAGCCGTTCCAGGGGACCACGAATTCCCTCACGCTTTCGCTCACCACGTAGATATGGTCCAGCGTAAAGAGGGGTACCCAGGCGGCCTGCTCGTGAACGATCTTCTTTTCCAGGTCGCGGTAGAGGGCGATCCGTTCGTCGGGATCGGAAATGCTCCGGGCGTTCTCGATGGCCTGGAAGACCTCTTCGTCGTCGTTGTTGAAGGACCTGACCACCGTGCCAGACCGGCTGAAGAACGTGTAGAAAAAGTTGTCGGGATCGTTGAAGTCGGCCGACCAGACCTGGATGTAGGGGTTCACGTCGCCCTTTTTCCTGGTGGCGTAGTAGGTCGACTCGTCCACCTGCTTGATGTGCACCCGGAAGCCGGCTTCGGCCACCATGTTCTGGATGATCTCGCTCATGGTGACCCAGTTCTGGCTCCAGCTGCTGACCTGTACCAGGGTCACATCGACGCCGTCAGGGTAGCCCGCCTCGGCAAGAAGCTCTTTGGCCTTTTCGGGATTGTATTCCAGGGGTTCGAGGTTGGGGTTGTACCCCACCAGGCCCTTGGGCATGATCCCGTTTGCCAGGATCCCCCGCCCGTAGAACATCTTTTCCAGGATCGTTTTCCTGTCGACGGCCATCTGGAAGGCTTTCCTGACCCGGACATCGTCCCAGGGCTCGAGCTTCTGGTTCAGGCTGATGTAGTAGATCCCGACCCTGGGTCCGCTCACCATGCGGTCTTTCCACTTCGGATGGTTCATGAAGTAGGGGATCTGCGAGAAGGCGTAGTCGCAGTCGAAGACATCGATCTCACCGGCCTCGAACAGCATCCGCATCGTCTCGGCATCCTCGACGACCTTGATTTCAAGCCGGTCGATGGACGGACGCCCCCTGAAGTAGTCCTCGTTGGCCGCCAGCACCTGACGGTCGTTCAGGGCGTATTCCTTGAGGATGAAAGGACCCGTTCCGCAGGTCGTCTCCGCCGTCAGTCCGAACTGCTCCCCGGCGGCCTCGGTGAACTCCCGGTTGAAGATGCTCGACTGGGGGCTCGCCAAAACGGCCAGAAAGGGCGCGTAGGGTTCCCGGAGCCGGATCCGGACAGTGTACCTGTCAAGGGCCTCGAGACCCTTCGTGGAATCCGCCTTGCCGTCAAGGCGATCCTGCGCCCCGTCGACGAAATCCAGGATGTCCGTGTTGAGGGCCCTGGTCTTCGGGTCGAGCATGCGGTCGAAGGTGTAGACCACGTCGTCGGCGGTCAGTTCCTCGCCGTTGTGGAACAAGACGCCTTTACGGAGATGGAAGGTATAGGTCTTTCCGTCCTCCGAAATTTCCCAGCTTTCGGCCAGGCCCGGGACGATCTTCGATTCGCCCGATTCCAGGGTCACACACTCCAGCAGCCGGTCGAAGCAGTTCAGCGGGAGGGTGTAGGACTCCGTGGTCTTCTGGCAGTCCGCCGTCTTCGGGTCCGAGGGGTAGGCGATCTTCAGGACCTTCTCTCCGGCAAGCGCCCCGCCGGCGGCGGCAAGCAGGCCGAGAACGACAGCCGTGACGCACAGGCTTTTCAAAAGCTTTTTCGATCCTTTTTTCATCGGTTTCTCTCCTCTCGCGGCGGAGGGCCCCGGGGCCGCCGCCTGTGAAAATGTTTTCAAATCAAAGAACCCGGCGGAAGAAATCCAGGAAATTCCCGCCGAGGATCCTGCCGATTTCCCTGCTGTCATATCCCCTCCCGAGAAGGCCTTCCACAAAGAGACCCATGTCCTTGTGCCCCCCTAGAACCTCGTAGGCCTTTTCCCCGGGACCGAAGGATGAAAAGCCCTCGAAGCCCGAGCAGAAATCAAACCCGATCCCCGCATGGTCCACGCCGACGAGTCCTGCAACGTGATCCAGGTGATCCAGAAGGTCCTCCACGCCCGCCCGGCGGGTCCTGTAATCTTCCGCGACGAAGGCGGCGTAGGCGTTCATGCCGATGACTCCACCCTTTTCGGCTATGGCTTGTATCTGCTCGTCCGTCAGGTTCCGGGGCGAATCCACCAGGGCACGGCAATTGGAGTGAGAAGCAATGAGAGGCCCGTCGTGAAATTCCATGACGTCCCAAAAGCCCTCGTCATTGAGATGGCTCACGTCGATGAACATTCCAAGCCGTGCGGCCTCTTCGAGAACCAGAACCCCGAAATCGGTGAGCCCGCCCTTTCTGCCCTCCCTTTTCTTCGAGAAGAAACAGCCGTCGGCGACGAAGTTTCGCCGGCTCCAGACCAGGCCCATCCCCCGAACTCCAAGCTCCCTGAAGACCGGGAGGAGATCCAGGTCGTTCCCGATGGGTTCCGCTCCCTCGAAGGAGAGCAAGATCCCCGGGATCTTTTTTGAGAGCGCCTCCTCCATGCTGTCACGGTCCGTCACAAGCATGATCCCGCCCTCAAGCCGGCCGATTTCCTGTTTCAGGATGCTGATCTGCGCCAGGGCCTTGCGGAGGGCCATTTCGGGGAGGTACCGGTCATGAAGGAACACGGAGGAGACCAAAAGGTTCAGCCTTCCCTGCCTGAACCCGGGAAGGTGGTCGCGGCGGAGGACGTCTTTTTGCCCGCGGTCCCGCTTGTCCTGCAGGTCCATGGCCAGGTCGAAATGGGCATCCACGACGATGCTTTCCTCGAGGATCTTTTCCGTCTTTTCCCGGTTCACATTCTTTCGCCCCCCTGCCCGATGATTCCCCGGCCGCCCCTTCGCTGGTCATCAATGATGAGCGTTACACGCAACCCAGCTTACCCCTGCGGCAAGGGCATTGTCAACACGGATTTTACATTCGGGTCGATCTATGGCATTATATTGCACCGTGCTTTTGCAACATCCTGAAGTTCCGGCTTTTCGAAGGGGATGCCACAGTCCGTTTTTTACGTCGCCGATCATTCCCGGATTCTTTCAAGGACAATCGACTTCTCGAGCGTCAGTCTCCGAAAATGATCCTTTTCCGTTCCGCGAGTCCCCCGGTCCTCCTGCACTTTTTCTTCACGGCTGAAACGAAAACCCCATGGAAAGCCCTCGGGAGGGGGCCACCCGCAAGGGTGAATCCCTCCCGGACGGACTTCACACCCAATTTCCGGTTCATGACAAGGAGGAACCTGATACACATGCGAAAGACTTTGCTTTTCAGTATCCTGGCCGTGGTGGCCTGCGTTTTCCTTTTCGCACCCATGGCTTCGGCTCAGGAAAAAAGGATCCGCATCCTTGACAAAAGCTGGGACAGCAGCCAGATCAACAGCAGGATTGCCGGATTCATCCTGGAACACGGCTACGGGTACGATGTGACCTATCAATTTGCCGAGGTGGCACCGGGTCACCTGGCTCTCGAGCGGGGCGACGTGGACATCGTCATGGAAATCTGGGCCGACAACGTCCAGGACTGGCTCGAAAAAGCCACCACCGCGGGAACGGTGATCACCGTGGGGGACACCTTCAAGAACGCCACCCAGGGCTGGTTCGTCCCTACCTACGTCATCGAAGGCGACCCCGAAAGGGGTATCGAACCCATGGCCCCGGAACTGGAGTCCGTCAAGGACCTTCCGAGATACAAACATGTTTTCCAGAGCCCCACCGACCCCGACAAGGGAAGGCTCTACTCGGGCCCCACCGGCTGGGACGCCTTTACCATCGACCAGCACAAGCTGAAGGCCTATGATCTGGAAGACGACTACGAATCCTTCGCACCGGGATCGGAAACGGCCCTGGTCACGGTACTGTTGCGTTCCTACGATAAGGGCGAACCGGTCCTCGCCTATTTCTGGGAGCCCCACGGCCTGGTCGGCATGCTCGATATGACCCAGATCAAGGAGCCCCCCTATGACGAAGAGCTCTGGAACGAGGAAAACGACTACGCCTGCGCCTACCCGTCGGCGACGGTGCTGATCGGGATGAACAGCGCATACGCCGAAAAGCATCCCGACGTAAAGGCCTTTCTGGAAAACTATGAGACCACGGTCAAGCAAAACAACAGGTTCATGGCCTACATGGTCAAAAACGAGACGGACCACAAGGCCGCCGCAATCTGGTTTCTGCAAAACTACGAGGATGTCTGGGAAAACTTCATTCCCGGCAAGGATCCCGAAATCATTGAAAAAGTGAAGGCGGCGCTGCCGAAGTAAGCACGGGAAAAGAAAAAGCGCCCTCCGCGATTTTCGCGGAGGGCGCTTTTTCTTTCTCTTTCCATCATCTATACCGTATCGGTTTCGAAAACCCTTTCATGGGTTGTGCCCCGCCCTTCGGGCCGGCCAAAGGCCTCGCCGCCCGAAGCCGTCGGAAATGCCATCTCAAGCGGCGCAGCCGCGACGGTCACCCCGGCGGAAAGCTCCACCGCGCCCACGGCAATCTCCTCCTCCAAAGCAGGCAGTTGAAGGAGCGTGTTCCCCAGTGGGTCATGGATCTTCCCCTTGCCCAGAAATCTCATGCCGCCCTCGTTGCCGGCCTTGTTGATGCCCACCACGAAAAGGCCGTTTTCAATGGCCCTTTTCATGTATTCCATGTCCCAGTCGTGTTCGAATTCCTCAGTCCAGGCCGCAGGAGCGAAAATGATCTCCGCGCCTTTGCGTCTGAGAGCCCCGGCGGCTTCCGGAAATTCCATATCGTAGCAAACGAGAATGCCGATTTTCCCGAATTTCGTCTGGAACACGGGGTATTCGGCGCCTTCGGCAAAATAGAGGTTCTCCAGGTCCCAGAGATGGTTTTTTTCGTACCTGCCTATTTCCTTCCCCTGGTCGTCAAAAATCTGGACGGCATTATAGACAGGGCCCATTTCGGTTCTTTTCGATCCGAAGGGGGCGATGACGTGGACCTTGTTCCATTTGGCTGCTTCGGACATCTTTTGGTGAATGTACCCGTAGTACCGTTCACTGAGGTCGATGATGTCCCGCCCGAGGATTTCCATGTTGTAACCCGTGGCAAAAAGCTCCGGAAGACACACGACGTGCGCACCCTTTTTTGCCGCTTGCTCGATGAAGGCCTCGGCCTTTTCCGTGTTGAATTCCACATCCCCCACGCGTGAAGCCATCTGGATGATTGCGACATTGATGTTCTGGTTCATACGCGCCACACCTCCCTGCCCGGGACCAATGCACACCTTCGCCGGTGCCTCGATTCACCCGAAAGCCAAAAGGGACATTTCTCCCGATGCGGCCTTGTCATCGTTCCGGCCGCTTCCCGTTTCCTTGTCGTTTTTTTGACGCAAAAACACAGATTCAAAAAGGAAGGATGTCGAGTCGTACGCTGAACCTCGGGCCCTCCGGCGGAAAGCCTCCCTTTCCGGGACCTGTCCCTGGAAAGGGTGAGCCGTCGGCGGCGATATTGTAGCAAAACTGCGTCACGGTGTGAAGGGCCATGAATACACTCACCATGTATGCACACCTCGTGTATGCAATGATCCGGTTGAGTTGAAAGGGTGACATTATCGCTGTCCGGCCACAAAATTATCCGGATGTGCTTGACAGGCCCTTTAATGGCGTGTAAAATTCTCCGCAATTTACACCGGCTCCGTCGGTGCCGAAAGGAGGCATACCCGTGAGCGGAAACGCACTGCACCTGAACGCCATAATTCTCGTACTCGTACTCGCGCTTATTATTCGCTGCGGGGTTCCTCCCGGAGTGCTGGCGGGCTAGTACGCGTACGCAGCACACCGGGCCGGGACCCTTTCTTCAAGGGGTCCCGGCTTTTTTTTATGCCCTGACCCCGAAACAGGGACCGGCGACAAAAACCCAGGAGGAGGACACGTGTCATGCAGCACACCATCAGCGTCCTGACAGAGGACCATCCCGGAGTTCTTTCACGCCTGGCGGGCCTTGTGGCGAGGCGGGGGTACAACGTCAACAGCCTGAGCGTCGGCAGGACGGACAAAAAGGGCTTTTCCCGGTTCACCCTCGTCGTCACTGGGGATGACGAGGCCGTCAACCAGATCGTCAAGCAGCTTGAAAAACTGGTTGAGACGGTGGAGGTCACGAAACTCAGCTCCGGACCTTTCGTGGAGCGCTGGATGACCCTGGTCAAGGTGAAGGCGCCCATGGACGTGCGCCCCCTGATTCTCCAGACCGCCGAGGTTTTCCGGAGCCGTGTCGTGGACGTGGGCGAAGACGCACTGGTCTTCGAATCGACCGGGGACCGCGGCAAGGTGGAAGCCTTTCTTGAAGCGGTGAAACCCTTTGGTGTTCTCGAGGTCGCCTCGAGCGGGGCCGTCGCCATGGAACGCGGCGGTTTCGCCGGAGGGCACCCGGGTCACGGGCCGAAAGTGCCCGAATATATCACAACATTCGGAAGGAAGTGACAGTGTATGCCGCGCATCTATTACGACAGTGACGCTGACCTCGGCAGGCTTTCAGGAAAGGTGGTCGCCGTCATCGGGTACGGCAGCCAGGGACACGCCCATGCACAGAACCTCAAAGACAGCGGGGTCGAGGTTGTCGTCGGTCTCCATGAAGGAAGCCGCTCAAAAAAGCGGGCCGAAGCCGACGGGTTCACCGTGCTCTCCGTTGCGGACGCCTCCGCGAGGGGGGACCTGGTCGTTTTCCTCATGCCCGACCACGTCCAGGCGGAAGTCTACAGGAAGGACATCGCACCCAATCTCAAGGAAGGTGCGGTCCTGGTCTTCTCCCACGGGTTCACCGTCCACTATCACCAGGTGGAGCCGCCGAAAGACGCCGACGTCTTCATGGTGGCCCCCAAGTGTCCGGGACACCTGGTCCGCCGGATGTTCACCGAGGGCAAGGGTGTCCCGGGCCTGCTGGCCGTCTACCAGGACCACTCCGGAACAACCCGGGAGACGGGGCTTGCCTACGCTTCGGCCATCGGCTGCGGAAGGGCGGGTATCATCGAGACCACCTTCGAGGAAGAGACCGAAACGGACCTTTTCGGTGAGCAGGCCGTCCTTTGCGGCGGTGTGACGGAACTCGTCAAGGCCGGATTCGACACCCTCACAGAAGCGGGATACCAGCCGGAGATCGCTTATTTCGAATGCCTCAACGAGCTGAAGCTCATCGTGGACATGATGTTCGAGGGCGGGCTGTCGTGGATGCGCTACTCCGTGAGTGACACGGCCAAGTACGGCGACAAGGTGGCCGGCAAGCTCGTCATCGACTCCCATGTCCGGGAGACCATGAAGGGGCTTCTCGAGAATGTCCGAAACGGCGAATTCGCCAAGGACTGGATCCTCGAAAACCAGTGCGGGCGGCCGTCCATGAAAAAATGGGCCGAGCGGGAGGAACGCCACCTCATCGAAAAAGTCGGCAAGGAACTCAGGAGCATGATGCCCTGGATGGAAGCAAAAGAGGCTCCGAAAGACTGACCAGGAACGTGCGGGGCGGCTTTCCACCCGCCCCGCACGCTGAACGACAGGAGGAACTTTTCATGAGCGAGGATCACGTACGGATTTTTGACACCACCCTGAGAGACGGAGAACAGGCGGCGGGGGTAAACCTGAACACCGCAGAGAAACTTCAGATCGCCCACCAGTTGGGACGTATGGGCGTCGACGTTATCGAGGCGGGTTTTCCCGCGTCTTCGCCCGGTGATTTCGAGGCCGTCCAGCGCATCGCCCGGGAAGTGGAAGGGCCAGTCATCGCGGGGCTGGCAAGGACAAGGGCTGAAGATATCGATGCGGCCTACAGGGCAGTGAAAGACGCGAAAAAACCCAGGATCCACACCTTTATCGCCACCAGCGACATTCACCTCGAGTACAAGCTCAAGATGAGCCGCGAAGAAGTCCTTGAGGAGACCCGCCGGGCCGTGACCCAGGCCAGAAGACTCGTGGAGGACGTGGAGTTTTCCGCCGAGGACGCAAGCCGGTCCGACATGGACTTTCTCGTCGAGGTTTTCAAAGCGGCCGCCAGTTGCGGCGCCACCACGCTGAACATCCCCGACACGGTGGGGTACGCCCTGCCCGATGAGTTTTCGGCCTTCGTGGAAGAGATCATCCGCCGCACCGGCGCCCCTGAAAACGTCATCTGGTCCTGCCACTGCCACAACGACCTCGGCCTTGCCGTTGCCAACTCACTGGAAGCCGTCAAGCGCGGCGTGCGGCAGGTGGAGTGCACCGTCAACGGCCTCGGCGAGCGGGCCGGCAATGCGTCCATGGAAGAGATCGCCATGGCGCTGAAAACCAAGCATGAGCACTACGGCACGCAAACACGCCTGGACACGACCCGTCTTTACAGTGTGAGCAGGCTCGTCTCCAGCCTTACAGGATTCACCGTACCGCCCAACAAGGCCGTCGTCGGCGCCAACGCCTTCGCCCACGAGGCGGGGATCCACCAGCACGGCGTCCTCTGCAACCGGGCCACCTACGAGATCATGCGCCCCGAAGACGTGGGGGCCCCCGGCAGCCAGCTCGTTTTGGGCAAGCACTCCGGACGGCACGCCTTCTCGAAACGGGTGGAGGATCTCGGGTTCAGCCTGACAAAGGAACAGATCAAGGAGGCTTTCGGTTTCTTCAAGGACCTCTGCGACCGGAAGGAAATGGTCACCGATAACGATATCGAGGCCCTTGTCGTCGACGAGATCCTCGCCGTGAACCCGTCGCGGAAGTATGCCCTCAAGGGTTTTTCCGTCCAGGCCGCCGAGGGACGGGGGACGGCAACCATTACCCTCAGCGACGGCGGAAAAGACGTCACCGACGCCGCCACGGGGAACGGACCCGTCAACGCATCCTACGCGGCCCTCAAGCGGCTCATGGACATTGACCCCGAGCTGACCACCTACCGGATTACCGCCGTCAGCGAGAAATCCGACGCCATCGGCGAGGCCCGGATTACCCTTCGGCTCGGCGGCCTGACCGCCCAGGGACGCGGGGCCAGCACCGACGTTATCGAAGCCAGCATCAAGGCCTATGTCAATGCCGTGAACCGTCTGTACCAGCTCGCAGCGGCGAAAGGAGTGTCCCTGGATGGCCCGAACGCTGGCTAGTACGATCATCGCCTCCCATACCGACCAGAAAGCCGACACCGGGGAGATCTGCCGCGTCAGGGTGGACTTCGCCTTCGCCAACGACATCACGGGGCCGCCGGCGGCCCGGGCCTTCCGGAAGATGGGCGCCGAGGCGGTATTCGACCGGAACCGTTGCGCCCTTTTGCCCGATCATTTCACGCCCAACAAGGATATCGCCGCCGCCACCCAGACAAAGGAAGGCCGGGAATTCGCCCTCGAGCAGGGCATGCTCTACTGGGAACAGGGCCGTGTCGGCGTGGAACACACCTTCCTGCCCGAACAGGGGCTGATCCTGCCCGGCGAGGTGGTGGTGGGAGCCGACAGCCACACCTGCACGGGGGGAACCCTCGGGGCTTTCGCGACAGGCATGGGAAGCACCGATCTCGCAGGGGCCTGGGCTCTCGGGGAGACCTGGCTCCGCGTCCCCGAAACGGTCCGGGTCATCTTCACCGGCCGGCGCCCGGCATGGATCGGAGGCAAGGACCTTATCCTCGATCTCTTGAGGAGGATCGGCGTCCAGGGAGCCCGGTACAAGGCGATCCAGTTCGAGGGCCCCGCCGTGGCGGAACTTCCCATGGACGACCGCTTCACCATCTCCAACATGGCCGTCGAAACGGGTGCCAAGACGGGCCTTTTCGTCCCCGACGAAAAGATCCTGTCTTATGCCCAAAAACGGGCGGCAAGGGACTTCTCGCCCCTTTATCCCGACGAAGGCGCTTTTTACGCCGAAACCGTGGAGATCGACCTGGACGCACTGCGCCCTCTCGTGGCACTCCCTCATTCTCCGGCAAAGGTGAAACCCGCCGCCGAATGCGATGACGAGCCAATCCACCAGGTTTTCATCGGCTCCTGCACCAACGGGAGGCTCAGGGACATCAGGCAGGCGGCGCTTGTCCTGAAGGGCAGACAGGTTCACCCCGGAGTCCGGCTGGTTGTCATTCCCGCCTCCTACGAAGTCTACAAGGCGGCCCTTGAAAAAGGCTATATATCGACCTTCGTGGAGTCCGGGGCGTCGGTGTGCACCCCGACCTGCGGGCCCTGCCTCGGCGGGCACATGGGGATTCTCGCGGCGGGCGAACGCTGTGTCTCCACCAGCAATCGCAACTTCGTGGGCAGAATGGGGCACCCCGAAAGCGAAGTCATCCTGGCCGGCCCCCTCGCGGCGGCGGCTTCCGCCCTGCAGGGCCGTATCGCCGATCCCCGGGAAATCCTTTCCGAGGCCGAGCTTTCGTCACTGGAGGTGGAAGGCGATGCATAAGACGATCACCGGACGGGCCTGGACCTACGGCAACGACATCGATACGGACGTCATCATCCCCGCACGGTACCTTGTCACCGATGACCCCAAAAAACTGGGTGCCCATTGCCTGGAAGGCATCGATCCGGATTTTCCGAAAACCTTCCCCGAAGGGGACATCCTCGTGGCGGGAGAAAACTTCGGTTGCGGTTCCTCGCGGGAACACGCCCCCCTGGCGCTTCTGGGAGCCGGCTGTGGCTGTGTCATCGCCGCATCCTTCGCCAGGATCTTCTACCGGAACGCCTTCAACGTGGGGCTTCCCATTTTCGAATGCCCCGGTGCGGCCAAGGGAATCCAAAAAGGCGATGACGTGGAGGTCCGGCCCGCCGAGGGGCGCATCCTGAACCACTCCACCGGCGAATCCTGGACGTTCCCGCCTTTTGCCGGATTCCTCCAGGACCTCCTCGACTCCGGCGGCCTCGTTCCCTGGGTCAGCCGCGAGCTCAGGAAAAGGAAGGTCTCCTCATGACTGCAAAAAGAACCTACCGGATCGCACGAATCGGCGGTGACGGAATCGGGCCCGAAGTGGTGGCGCAAGCCTCACGGGTTGCAGAAGCTGCGGGAAGGGCCTGGGGCTTTGACATCCGATGGACGGACTACCCTTTCGGCGCGGGACATTACCTCAAGACGGGCGAGATCCTTCCCGAAAGCGCCCTCGATGAACTCGCGGGCCACGACGCCCTGCTTCTGGGCGCCATCGGCGATCCCGCCGTCAAGCCGGGGATCCTCGAGCAGGGGATCCTCCTGAAACTGCGCTTTCATTTCGACCAGTACGTCAATCTCCGGCCGGCAAAGAGTCTCCCCCGTGTGCCCCTTCCGGTGAAAGCCGACTCGGTGGACATCGTCGTGGTCCGGGAGAACACCGAAGATTTTTACATGAACCTGGGAGGCACCAGCGGTGGCAAGGCCTTCGAAATCGACTTCGAAGCATCGCGGAGCGCCTATGACCTCAAGGGAAAGGTCTCCCTTGCCTTCGAACCCGCCTGTCATTCCGCCGTCCAGCTCGGTATCGCCACCGAAGCCGGCGTCCGCCGGATCACAGAATATGCCTGCAAGACGGCAAAGGCACGGAACGAAGACGAACTCGTCCTGGCTTCAAAATCCAACGCCCTCTCATGGATTTACGGTTTTTGGGAGGAAGTCGCGGAGGACGAAGCGGCGCGACATGGGGTGAAATGCTCCGTGGCCAACGTGGACGCCCTCTGCTACCACCTCGTCAGGGACCCGGCACGCTATGGCGTCATTTTGACACCGAACATGTTCGGCGACATCGTGAGCGACCTTCTCGCCGGAATCGCCGGCGGGCTGGGCACGGCGGCGGGGGCCAACATCGGAGGGGGACTGTCCATGTTCGAGCCCGTTCACGGTTCCGCTCCTGACATCGCCGGGACGGGTCGCGCCAATCCTGTTGCGGCGATCCTGTCGGGTGCGGTCATGCTCCGGCACCTGGGCGAAACGGGCGCCGCCGAAGCCGTCGAAAAGGCCGTGGAAGGTTTTCTGGGCGAAAGCGGTCACCTGCCCTTTGAATTCGGCGGGACGGCATCGGTATTTCAGGTGGGCGAGGCGATAGCAGACCGGATCGCTATGGAAAGGAGTGACGCCTGATGCAATTGACGGGAGCGCAAATGATCGTCAGGGCTCTGGAAGCCGAAGGTGTGGAACATGTCTTCGGCATCCCGGGCGGATCCGTCATCTCCCTTTATGACGCCCTCGGCGACGCGTCCTTTCAAACCATCCTGACACGGCACGAGCAGGCGGCTGTCCATGCCGCCGACAGCTATGCGCGGGTGAGGGGAAGAACGGGCGTCTGCATCGCCACTTCCGGACCAGGCGCAACGAACATCATCACCGGCCTGGCGAACGCCCACATGGACTCCGTTCCGCTTGTGGCCGTAACGGGACAGGCGGCGACAAGCGTCATCGGGACCGACGGTTTCCAGGAGGCGGACATCTTCGGCTGTTCCCTGCCGCTGGTGAAACACAGTTTCCTCGTCCATTCCCTGAAGGAACTGCCGCGCGCCCTCAAAGGGGCCTTCCTCATTGCCTCGACGGGAAGGCCGGGCCCCGTCCTGGTGGACATCCCCTCGGACATCCAGAAAGCATCCGGGGAGTTTGAATACCCTGAAGAGATCCACTTCCCGGGCTATGACCCGGAAGGGAATCAGGACTTGTCTTGTCTCGAAGAAGCCGTGAAAACCCTCTTTGAGGCCTCCCGCCCCGTCATCATCGCCGGTGGGGGGACGATTATCTCGGAAGCTTCCGGGGAACTTTTCACCCTCGCAACGGAGGCGCAGATTCCGGTGGCAACGACGCTCATGGGGAAGGGGGCTTTCCCCGAGGATCACCCCCTTTCACTGGGGATGCTCGGTATGCACGGAACGCCCTGGGCCAACACGGCCGTCAGCGGGGCGGACGTGATCCTCGCTGCAGGAGTGCGCTTCAGCGACCGCTCCACGGGGGACAGGAAGCAGTTCGCCTCCGGCGCCAGGATCATCCACGCCGATATCGACAAGGCGGAATTCGGAAAGAACGTCAATGCCGATTTCCCCCTTTTGGGGCATCTCTCGCGGATCCTCCCGGAATTTCACAAACGTCTTTCCGGCCCCGCGAAACACCATGAGCAATGGCTTGAAGAAATCGGGAAAGTCAGGGAGTCCTATGCTCTTTACGAGACATCGGGTTCAGGCCTTAACCCGGCGGAGGTCATCCGCGGGGTCCGCTCCCGCGTCGCACCGGAGGACCTCGTCACCACCGAGGTCGGGCAGCACCAGATGTGGGCGGCCCTCCACTGGAAGACCACCGTCCCGAGGACGTTCATCACCTCCGGAGGGCTCGGGACCATGGGCTACGGCCTTCCCGCAGCCATCGGAGCGGCCTTTGCCAGGCCCGGCCGTCCCGTCACGTGCCTTTCCGGCGACGGCAGCTTCTTCATGAACGTGCAGGAGCTCGAAACCTGCGTCCGGTTCGGGCTTCCCGTCCGGGTCATCGTCTTTAACAACGGCAGCCTCGGCATGGTGAGACAATGGCAGGAGCTTTTCTGGAACAAGCGCTACATCCAGACCTGCGAGGAACCGGCCTGCTCGATTTCACGGGTGGCCCGGGCCTTTGGTCTCTCCACCTGGACCGTTCTCGACCCCTCGCAACTGGAAGAAGCCCTGGACGGCGCCTTCGCCGTCGAGGGGCCTTCCCTCGTGGAATGCCCGATCGCCACGGAAGAAATGGTCTACCCCATGGTCCCCGCCGGCGGTCGTCTTGACAGGTTCCTCCACCCTTCCAAAAGCTGACCCCCTGAAAGCAATAGGCAACTCGAAAGGGGACGGGACAAAAAAGCCCGTCCCCTTCTTCATTTCTCTTGTCGAAAGTATTCCGTGCCGGCGGCTTCCGGGGTTACAAGATCAAGGCAGCTGTGTCAAGGTGTCTGTTTTTCCCTGCGGCTCGTGGCCAGAAGGAAAAATGCGAAGGAGAGAACAGCCGTCACGATGAGGAAAAGGGGCACAAAACCCGTCATGTCGACGAAAAAACCTCCCAGGGGAGGGAGAAGGGCCACCAGAATATCCAGGGTTCCACGGATGCCGAAAAACAGGGGCCGTTTTTCATCGGGGATGATGTCAAGCAGGTAGGGCTCGAAGCCCACACGCCTTCCGCTGTACATGAAGCCCGTCAGGAAGAAAACGGGATAAAACCCGGCCGGCCCAAAGTGCACCGAAAAGAGAGCCAGAACCGGTGTCACGGCACCGGTCAGGATGCAGGCCGCAACGACGGCCCTGGAGCTCCACTTCCTGGAAAGGGCACCCCAGACGAGATTGGACAAGAGAATTCCCGCCGTCTGGACGACAAGGTAGCGGCCCACGTAACTTCCCCCGAGGTCGAAGCTTTCCTTCGCAAAGAGCATGTAAAATGGAAGGACCATGAGGCCGAAACCCGAGAGGTTTTCCACAAGAACGAAGCGGCGAAACTCCGGATTGTTCTTGAGCAGTCCCGGGATGCTTTTGAACAGGGTCCCCAGGGGCTCCCGTTTCCCTCGAACCTGTGACGGGGGCTCTTCGATGAACCAGAAGGCTCCCGAAGCCACCATCAGTCCGACGAAACCGATGAACAGCAACAAAGCGTACCCCCGGGGGAATCCCATGGACGCGGATCCCAGCGTGGCGGCAACGATAAACCCGCCTGCCACCGAGGCTCCCCCCGAAACAAACTGCTTGACGGCATACAAGACGCCCCGTTCTCCTGCCGGCACCAGCTTGCCGACGATATCGGCGTAGACCAGCCCCGCCAGTCCGCCGCTGAGGGCAAACAGGACAAGCCAGACGAAAAGGCTCGCCACAACGAGACCCGGCGACGAGCGGCCGAAAAACCAGACGAAAAGGGCCATGCCCAGAAAGGCCGCAGCCCGGATGTAGATTCCTGCAATCAGGAAAGGGCGCCTGTACCGGAAGGTGGAAAGGAAATGCCCGAAGACGACGTTAAAAAGGTAAGGGCCTGCAAGAAGTATCGAATAAAGCAGGCCGAAAACCGTCCGCGACGGCGTCAGTTCATCCACAAGGGCGGGAAGGACTGTACCGAAATTGATCATCGCGAGGGTCAGCGCGAGAAAAAATCCGTGCCAGATGAAAACGGCGTACACCGAACGGCGTTTCATTGATCCCCTCCCTTGGGGTCTCACGCAGTATCAGGCTCATTTTACCGACACAGGGGAAACGGTGGTTCCAGAAGCAAGGCGCCCGGGGCGGACAACCACGGGCGTCTTCCCGTCCTTTTCATCTACGGGGCTTCAGGCCGCCTGTCCCCGGTCGTCGGCCGGCCCGTCCTTTTTGTCCTGCTTTCCGGAATCCCCTTTTCCTGGTACCGATCCTGCATCGCCTTCAAGTCCCAGGGTCTCGATCCTGAGAGCCCCCCGCGGGCACACGGCGACACAATCCATACAACCGTAGCACTCGGGGCTCACCGGAAGCGTCTCGGACCCACCTTCTGCACGAACCTTTTCCGCCCGTTCGAGCAATGGATCGAGCAGCCTTTCGGGAAGGTCGCATACGTTCGTGCAGAGCCTGCAGTTGACGCACTTGTCGGCATCCAGGACCACGGGGCTGCGCTTCGTCACCGTGGCCATCAGGGAACCAAGCGTCCCGCCCGGACAGATATGGGCGCAGAAGGAGCGTGGCTCGAAAACGAGGGCCATCACGGCCGCCAAAGCGAGCATCACCTGGCAGAACCGCAGAAAGAGAAATCCGTGCTGCGCGTAGGACGCGTAGGCAACGGGAAGACCCTTGTGGATGTTGACGAGCCAGGCGATCCATCCGAAATAGGCGATCATCCCCGCAAAAAAGGCTCCCTGGAGGATTCGCCCCCGGTTGAGCCACCTGGGAAAGGGCAAAAGGCGCAGCGAGATCCTGCTCCATATGAGGTCGATGAACCCTCCGTTGGGACAGAGCATCCCGCACCAGATCTTCCCCCTGAAGGCGGCCAGCAGACCTCCCAGAGCGATCATGAGGACGCAGAACCACCACTGCTTCATGATGAACACGGCCACGATAAAGGCGATCACCAGCTGCAACTGGAGGACGCTTCTGATGCCCTTCCAGGTCTTTGGATCAAGCTGATTCTTCCATGCCATGGAACAAAACCCCCTCTGGGTATATAGATTCTCGTAAAATCTATAATACCCGTAGGGGTATGTCAAGAGGGTTCTTCCTGTTCACCGGGCCGGGGGAAAATTTCCCCCGGAATGCCGGGGTATTTCTCCTTTAGAGAGGAAAACCAGGATGCCTTTTCGACTCCTTCCTCGAGAGGCATGACTTCCCGGAGAGTCCACCCTTGGCAAGCTGATTCGAGCAGCGCGCCGTAAGGTTCGTATCGCTGGGAACCATCCTTTGACTGCGGGTCCGTCAGCGCAAAACACCATCCGTCCTTGACTTTCATCCAGCGGACCACGAAGACGACCTCGAGATCGAACCGGTCGCGGATATCATCCCTCATGACGTCCAGGACGGCCTTCCGTTCAGGCGTCCCCCAGGCTGGCGTGAAGGCTTCTTCCGCCTGCAGCGGCTTCGACAAAAGGAACAGCGCGGCAAGGATACCAAGGGAAAAAACCATCTTTCGCATTATCTTGTCCCCTTCGAAATGAATTGCCCAAATTTTCGCTTTCTGGGAAAATTGACTCTCCCGGGCAAGTATATCCCCTGGGGAACAAAGGGTGCAGGTGATTTCCATGACGGCAGGCGGACGCAAAAAGCCCTCCCACGGGGACGGGTTTCTCCCCGTCAACCTGGAGGACATGAAGCGGCGAGGCTGGGACGAACTGGACTTTCTGTTCGTCACCGGCGACGCCTATGTGGACCACCCCAGTTTCGCCCACGCCGTGATTTCCCGCGTGCTCGAATCGGCGGGCTACAGGGTGGGAATCGTCGCGCAGCCCGACTGGCATGATGCGAAAAGCCTCGCCCCGATGGGAAAACCCCGCCTTGCCGTTTTGATTTCCGCCGGCAACCTGGACAGCATGCTTTCCAACTACACGGCGGCGAAAAAACCGCGCCGCAACGACCGTTACAGTCCCGGGGGAACCGGCGGCAGGCGACCCGACAGGGCCACGATCGTCTACTGCAACCTGGCCAGAAGCCTCTGGAAGGACACCCTCCTGGTCATCGGCGGTATCGAGGCGAGCCTGAGGCGTTTCGCCCATTACGATTACTGGTCCGATTCCATCAGGCGTCCCATTCTCGCCGACAGCCGGGCGGACCTTCTCGTCTGGGGCATGGGGGAGACCCCCGTCCTGGAGATCGCCCGCCGACTCGACGCGGGGCAAAGACCGGAGGAGATAACCGACGTCCGGGGCACCTGCTTTATGTCCCGGAGTCTGGAACAGGTTCCCGATGTAGTCGAAATTCCTTCCTTCGAGAAGGTGTCTTCCGACCGGAAGACCTTCGCCGAGGCCTTCCGCCTTGCCGACGGCGAGCAGGACCCGGCGCGCGGCCGCCCCGTCGCACAAAAGGTCGGAACAAGATGGGTGGTGCAGAACCCGCCGTCATGGCCCATGACCCAAAAAGAGCTTGACGCCGTCTATGAACTCCCCTACACCAGAAAGTGGCATCGGTCCTATGAAACGCAAGGCGGGGTACCCGCCCTCGAGGAAGTGAAGTTCAGCATTACCGCCCACCGCGGGTGCTTCGGAGGATGTGCCTTTTGCGCGCTCTCCTCCCACCAGGGACGGATTATCCAGCCAAGGAGCCGGGCGTCGATTCTGCGCGAAGTACGCCTTTTGACGACACTGCCGGGTTTCAAGGGTTACATCCACGATATCGGGGGCCCCACGGCGAATTTCCACGCCCCCGCGTGCGCCCGCCAGGAAAAGGGGACTTCCTGCAAAGACAGGCTTTGCCTCTGGCCGACGCCCTGCCCCAACCTCAAGACCGGGCATGAAGAATACCTGGGCATCCTCCGTGAGGCCCGCTCTCTTCCGGGCGTCAAGAAAGTCTTCGTGAGGTCGGGCATCCGGTACGACTACCTTCTGGCCGACGGAAACGGCGCCTTTTTTGAGGAGCTCTGCAGCCACCACGTGAGCGGCCAGCTCAAGGTGGCCCCGGAGCACGTTTCCCGAGCCGTAACGGATCGGATGCGCAAAAGCGGCAAGAAAATCTTCCTGGAGTTCAAAAGGAAGTTCGAGGAAACCAGCCACAAGGCCGGAAAAAAGCAGTTTCTGGTGCCCTATCTCATGTCCAGCCACCCGGGAAGCACTCTGAAGGACGCCGTGGAACTCGCGGAGTTCCTGCGTGACATCCGGTATCAGCCCGAGCAGGTCCAGGACTTCATTCCCACTCCGGGGACCCTTTCGACCTGCATGTACTGGACGGGAATCGACCCCTTCACGGGCGAATCCGTCCCTGTTCCAAAAAGCTCGAAAGAAAAGGCCATGCAGCGGGCGCTGCTTCAGTACAGGAACCCGAAAAACCGCAGGCTCGTGGAGCAGGCCCTCCGCGAGGCAGGCCGGGAAGACCTTGTCGGGAAAGGACCGAAATGCCTCATTCCTCCCACACCTGTCACGAGGAAGACCTCACGGCGGGCAAAAGGACTCCCGGGGGCGCAGAAAAGCCACGGCCCGGGCAAACAGGAATGAAACGTCTTTTTTTCACACGGCACCGTAGCGGAAGCAATCGACGAGGTGATCATTGACCATTCCCACGGCCTGCATATGGCTGTAGACAACGACGGGCCCGACGAAACAAAAACCCCGCTGCCGGAGATCCCTGCTCATCAACCCCGAGAGAGGGGTCTGTGCCGGGACCTCGCAAGGGTGCTTCCAGGAATTGACGACGGGGGTCCCCTCTACGAAGCGCCACATGTAATCCGAGAAGGAGCCGAATTCTTCACGAACGCCCAGAAAGGCACGGGCGTTTTTCACGGCTCCCTCGATCTTCCGGCGATTTCTGATGATCCCCCTGTCGGTCAGGGCGCGGGCCATCTCCGCCTCGCCCCAGCGGGCAAGCCGGTCCGGGTGGAAACCCTCCAGGGCCTTGCGGAAATTTCCCCGTTTTTTCAGGATGGTCAGCCAGCTCAGGCCCGCCTGAAACCCTTCCAGGAGAAGGAATTCAAAAAGCTTTCCGTCGTCGTGAAGGGGAACCCCCCACTCCGTGTCATGGTATTCCCGAAGGAGGGGATGAGTTTCGGCCCAGGGGCATCGGTTCGGCACCGGCGGACACTCCTTTGTCAAGACCATTCCCGTAAAGTGTACCCCAAACCCTGATACGACGGACGGCCCCGGATAAACCGGGGCCGTCATCTATCTTTGAAACGAAAGGAGAGAAAGGAGAGAAAGGAGAATCAACAGATTGAAAGATACTGGATCATGAGACCGGCGAGGCCGCAGGTTGCTCCGGTTCACACCAAATGTTATTCCTGGAACGCATTTCCTTTCAGAGTCAAGAATATCAAGTTTTTTGTAATTGTCAATATACAAAATACAATTTCAACAAAAAGACTCAATGTGGTGTGTTGTATTCATTGTTTACTTGCATTTCGTCCTCTCATGAGCCGTCCTTCATTGTTTGCAAACACGCGGTTCATGGCTCTGCACAGATACAGGACGGCCGCCGCTTGACTGCCCGGCCGCCGTCCTGCCAAGGGATTCTCCTTTTCACGAAAATGATGATCCCGGCCAATTCGACCTATTCGTTGCCGTTGCCCCCGGCGTTGCCGTTGCCTCCGGCGTTGCCGTTGCCTCCGGCGTTGCCGTTACCCCCGGCGTTGCCGTTGCCTCCGGCATTGTCGCTGGCCCCATTGTTCTTGTCATTGCCAATGCCGTTGTTCCCGTCTTCTGGATTCCCGTCTTTGTCCTTGACCTTGTCCTTGTCCTTGTCCTTGTCTTTGTTCGACGCTTGAACGGCCGCCATGAGCTGAATCGTCTCCGTCGCAGTGTTCCCCAGGGCTTTCCCGTTCGAGGGCGACACCCCGAGGAGGGCGTGCCCCTCCGTTTCAATATTTGCCAGGGCCTGTGCCAGGGATATGGCTTCTTCCGTAACTTCCCCTGTTTCTTCATCCGTAACTTCCTGGGTACCGACCTGCTCAAGCACGGCTGCCCAGGTCTCGGCCCATGCCTGGCTGTTCTGGATGTTCCGGCTTGCAGGAATCCCGAGCAGGTGAGCCAGGCCGATAAAGGCGTGCCGCTCGGCCAGAGCCAGGAGGTCACCTTCTTCCTCCACCGGTTCCTCCCCGTCCACGGGCTCCGTCGCCGGCTCCTCTTCCTCGGACACGAGGGAGTAGGCAATCTCTGCGACCTCCCACTGGCTCAGGACGCTCCGGGGGAGGTTCTCCAGTTCGGCCGCAAGGCCCGCAGCGGGAATGGCCACCAACGCTGCCACAACAACCGGTATCAGGAACTTTTTCATCATGTCTCACCCCTTTTTTTCTGCAGTCTTTGCCGGCACCCGGCATTCTGAATAACAAAGCCGCCCCTTCTCGCAAAAACGGGGCGGCCTGTCCGGTTTTTTACTGAACTTCGGCAGCCCGGCCGTCATCGCGATGTCGCTTCAGACCCGCAGCTTTGCGTCACCGCCTTTCGGCGGTTTTGCCTTTTCGGTTCAACTTTTTTACGATCAACTGCGCTTGACTATAATACAGATGCTCCTATTTGCAAAATCCCGCACTGCAATGACCTAGTAGCGGAATATGGCCGCCACATCACCCCCGCCGGGGACGGCTTCCGCCTCAACGACATAAACCGTTCCCCCGTTCTGCAATGTCTGTGCTGCGGCAAGGTCGAGAAGATCCCGACCCGCTGTTTCATCGTCCAAATGCACGGCATTGGTTTCCGGGTCGAAACGCCCGATGACCTGACGTCCGAGGGCGACAAAAAGGGTATCCACCCGACCAGAAATCGAGGCCGGGACTACTTCTTCCACGTGGTTCGACGCCTTTCCCGTTCCCTGAAGATCGCCGAATCTTTCTCTCGCCGCCTGCTGGGCCCTGTTGAATATGGGCTCGACAATTTCCCAGGCTTTCTTGTGAAGGTCCCTCGCGTCGGCATTCTCCGGGTTGCCTTCTATGATCTCCTCCACGAGGCCCTGACAAGTGTTCGCCTCCCTGTAGATGGAGCAGATATAGGACACACCGGCGAGCACGAGGGGGCTTCCGCCCTTGAGGATGTCTTTCAGGCCGCCGTCGACCTTTCTGAAAAACCGGAAGATATTGTCCTTGAAATCCTCGTCGCCGGCTCCATGAGCGTGGAACTGGCCCGAAGTTCCGCCTCCGAACTGCCCCTGCTTTTCCAGGGGTTCGTACTGAAGGGCCTCGGAAAGGCTTTCCGGGACGCCTTCAGGCTCGAGCTCCCTGACGCTGTCCTTGGTGCAGTGCAAGAGCCTGATCTTCTTCTGGCTCAACCCCAGGACGTAAAACTCCTCGTCCCCGCTCATAAGGGAAAGGAGGGGCTTGATGTGGAAATGCCCCGAAACCGTGACCATGTCGGTCACGCCCATGGGAAGACGGTAGATCCGCGAAATTCCCGGTGCCAGAAACGCGGCGAGACCGGCGGACTGCTTCTCCCAGAACATGGAATCCGAAAGAAGCGCCCGCGCAGGTTCCATGATCCCCTCCTTCTGTTGCGGCCTGAGCTGCGCACTTTCCAGTCGGCTCTCAGCCTCCTTGAGAAGGGTCTTGAAGCGGATCTGGCTCTTCTTCGGATCCTGCGGCACGGGGTTCGCCATGTAGAGCGAAATACTTGGCCCTTCGGCGTGCTCTGTCAGCGTGAACACTTCATCTCTTGTCAGTACGTTCATGGGCAACGCCTCCTTTAAAACACACAGGGGAGGATTTTCTCCCCCCCCCTTTTCAGCCTGCTTCTTCGTTTTTTTCCAGGATCGTTTCGGCCTTTCCCATAAAGACCTCCGGCTCCTTTTCGTCTTTTTTAGGGCGGAATCATGCCCCTTTCTTCACTTCGAGGTGATGCATCGTCTTGCTAAATTATATCATCCGCTGCTTGGAAAACGAAAGCCGTGCTTCGACGTTTTTTCAGGAAGAACCGAAGGTAAAGCCCTTTTCCCTGAAAAGGGCCAGGCAGGCCCTCACTGCCGCGGAATCGTACAGGGTCTTGCTGTGGCTTTCGATTTCGGCCAGGGCCTTTTCGATTCCACGGGCCGGGCGGTATGGGCGATGGGACGACATGGCTTCCACCACGTCCGCCACGGCAATGATCCGGGATTCATAAAGGATGTCAGCGCCCTTGATGCCGGCGGGGTATCCCGACCCGTCGAGACGCTCGTGATGCTGGAGCACGATCTCTGCAAGATTCCAGGGGAGGTCGATTTTATTGAGGATCTCGTACCCCGTTTGCGGATGGGTCCTGATGATGTCCATCTCAAGTTCGCTCAGGGTGCCGGGCTTGCTCAGGATCTCCGTGGGGACGTTGATTTTCCCGATATCGTGAAGCCGGGCGGCCAGTTCGATGGCCTTGATCTTCTCCTCCCGGAACATGAGATCCCGGGCGATGGCCACGGCCAGCTCGGCCACGCGACGCTGGTGCCCCGCCGTGTACGGGTCCCTCGATTCGGCCACCGCCGAAAGGACAGCCACGGTCTGTTCCCAGGTGTTTTCTATCCGCCGGTAACTTTCCCGGGCGGCGTTGCGGCTTGCGAGAAGATCCCGTTCGACGTCCTTGAGCTGCGTCACGTCCCGGTAAATCGTGTAGACCGCCGTGAGTTTGTCTTCCACATAAACCGGAACGGCCGACATGATGACGTCTACAGGGCTTCCGTCCTTCTTTTGCCTGGTCGTTTCGGCGAAAAGATTCTCTCCCATGGCCCCCTTGGCATCGTACTGCCGCCCTTCCTCCTGGCGGTCGGGCGGGACAACCAGATCATTCAGGGTCTTCCCCACGGCTTCCTCGCGAGTGAACCCGAAAATCCGCGTGAAGCCTGCATTGATGCGCTGTATGACGGAGCTGTAAGGGTTCTCCAGGACCACGGCGTCGGGAATCTCCTCGAAGAGCTTCTCCAGGAAGGCCTTCTCCCACACCAGGTCCTGCTTGCTCTTCAAGAGTTCCATCGACCGGCGCCAGACCTGCCTCCGCAGTCTGAAACCCGCGAGGACGAGCACAAGGACAAGGAGGATCAAAGCCACTCCGCCCCATATGAAATACTTCGGTGTCGTCTTTATCATGTTGCCGCCGCCGATCCATTTCGCAATGGACCGGTGCAAGGCGGAATTCGGGTTGCGGTTCATCTCCGCAAGGTGAAAGTCGAGAACCTGGATGATGACCCGGTTTTTGCCTTTCGGGACGGCGAAACGGAGGTCCACGGGGCTGAAGATGAAGTTCGTGGGATGAACATCATACCGGTCTTCATGCCTGGCGGCGAAGATCCTGTTCACGACTCCGGCGTCGACCTTTCCCGCGGAAAGTGCGCGGAAAACATCTTCCACGCTTTCCGTTTCGAGAAATTCGCAGTCGATGCCGAAATTGGCGGCAAGACGCATGAACTCCTGACCGTAGATGTCACCGCGTTCCACGGCCACGACCCGGCCGGTGAGATCAAAGATGGAACTTATCGGGAGGGAGGCCCTGGTGTACACGACCCCCCAGTTGGAGATCATCGTCTCGTTCGTGAAATCAAACTGCCGCCGGCGTTCCTCCGACCAGGCGATGGAGGTCATGATATCGATTTCGCCCTTTTCGAGCCGCTTGAGCCCCTCGACGAAGGTTCCGGGGACATAGCGGAGGGACCAGTCGTTTTCCGCGGCCACGGCATCGAGGACGTCAGGATAGACGCCCTTCCAGTAACCGTCTTCATCGGAGAAAACAAGGGGGGGATTCTCGTAGACGCCCACAGCGACCTCCTGTTCGGCCCACAGGCGAGACGGGCAGAAAAAGATCAGCATCAGCAAAAACAGGGCGGAAAAGGCCGGATGCCGGAACACGGGGTCCCTCCTTTCGGGAGTACGGAAATGGACAGGATTCAAATGAGAAACGGTGCTCGTCGTTTTTTCTCGGGGCCACAGATTCGTTACGTATTGTACAATGTTATGTGTCATCATTAAAAGCTACATCCCGTCGTGGCCGGCTCCGGAGCCGATGGGCCGGTCCCGTTTCCCACATGGGGGGATGCCATGCGCTGGATCTGCGATGGAGACCAAAGGCAGGGCAACAGGCCCCGCCAGGAGGATCGCTGGGATATCTTCCACGAGGGAATGCGCCTTCTTGCCGTTGCGGCCGACGGCATGGGAGGGATGCCCCTGGGCGCCGAAGCCGCTGAAGAAGCCGTCAAAACCGCCGGGGCAACCTTTCGGGCAAAAGGTCTTCACACCGAAGACCCGGCAAAGGTCCTGCTTGCCGCCGTCACGGCCTCTGACCGCGCCGTCTGGGAAATGGCGGCAAGGCATCATCTTGCAGGCTCCGTCGGGACAACCCTGGTCGCAATCCTCGCGGAGGGTCACAAAGCCTGGTGGCTTTCCGTGGGCGACAGCCGGGTCTACCTTTTCAGGAAGGGGCGCCTCAGGCAACTCAGCCGCGACCACACCGTGGCCGAAGAGATCAGGGAAGCCAGACGCAGGGGGATTCCCCTCGAAAAGACCACGCTCTTGTGGTCTCCCCCGGAGGCCATCACAAGTTTCATCGGAATCGGGGGGCTCAAGAAGGTCTCGCGGTCCGAAAGGCCCCTTCACGCCCAAGGCGGGGACTGTTTCCTTCTTGCCACGGACGGCCTCTTCAACACCATCAACGGCGACAGGATCATTGCCTGCCTCGGGAACCCCCCGGAACACCGGTCCCGCGGCCTTGTGCAAGAGACCCTCGCGGCGGGCAATCCCTGTCAGGACAATGTCACCGCCGTGACCCTGACGTTCACGCCTTCATGAAGGATCTTCAGCTTTCCCTTCTGTCTCACCCGCGCCATCGGCAAGGGGAAAACACCCTTCTTCGGCGCTTTCCGGGCCGCTGCCGGCCCTCAGGTTTTCTATCCGCTCGAGGGATCTGTCCAGTCCCCGTCTTCTGGTCGTGATGAGGGCGTCGTATTCCTTCTGGGCGTCGAAAAGGCGTTTCCCGAGAACATCGAGCTTGTCCATGAAAGCCTCCCATTGCTTCCGGAAAACCCCGTACAGGGAGAGGATTTCACGGGAGGTCTCCTCCAGGGCGAAATTTTCCACGGCCTGACGGATCACGGCCAGCACGGCGTAAAGGGTCACCGGAGAACACAGGATGACCCGCTTCGCCAGGGCGTCATCAAGAATGGAAGCATCCTGTTCGTGGATGAAAGCATACACCTGCTCGTTGGGGATGAAAAGCAGGGCATAATCGACGGTTCCGTTTTCGGGATCAATATAGGACCGGGTGGAGACTTCCCGGATCCTGGAGCGGACATCCTTCAGAAAGGCCCTGCAGGACCTGTCTTTCCCTTCCTGGTCCTTCGCCTCGAGGTATCTGAGGTAATTGTCGTAGGGGAACTTGACATCCATGTTAAGCAAGAGCCCCTTGGGAAGCATGAAGGTAAAATCGGGCCTCGTTCCCCCCTCCAGTGTGAGTTGCCGCCGATAGTTGATCCCCTCGGCAAACCCGGCGGCCTTCAGGACATCTTCGGCCATGCGTTCGCCCCATTGCCCCCTGGCCTTCGTATTCGCCAGGGCGCGCCGGAGCGTTTCCGTCGTCTCGTTGAGCTGTGCCGTGCCCCGGGAAACTTCCTGGAGCTTCCCGGCCAGTTCGCCGAACTTCTCGACACGGTCTTTCTCCAGCTCGTTGACGAGTTCCGAAAGGGACTCCATCCGTGCCGCCATGACCTCGAGCTGCCTGTCGATGAGCCCCTTTTTTTCCTCGAGTTCCTTCGACCCGAGCTCCCGTTCCGTCTCCATCCTGGAGCGCGCGAGCTTGAGAAATTCCTCCGTCGAGCGGGAGAGGGCCTCCATGGAAAGGCTGCCGAAGGCATCCTTGAGATGGTCCGTGATCATCTCGACCTGTCCGCGCTTTTGTTTCTCGCTTTCTTCAAAAAGCTCCTCCGCCAGTTCACGGGCCGTTTTCGTCTGGATGATTCCGAGCACCCACGCCGCCGCAAGGCCGAGCAAAAACCCGGCGCCGAGCGTCACTGCAAGAGGGAAAAGCTCCATCGGAACGTTCATTGATGACGCCACCTCCCCAGGATCTTCCCATACCGGGATCAAGACTATATCCACGGCAATTTCTTGTCCAACGCAAGAGGCTGTCACCTGTTACAATGCTTGCATAATCTCCGTTTACCCCCTGGGAGGAGTGTCCAATGAAGGTCATCGGCTTTAACGGAAGTCCCCGCGCGGGTGGCAACACGGACCATCTGCTCCGGCGGCTCTTTGCCGGGCTCGAACACGAGGGCATCGAAACGGAAAGCATTCAAATCGGAGGACAACTGGTCCGGGGGTGCACCGCCTGCAACCGGTGTTTCCATAACCGGGACAGCCGCTGTGTCATCGATGAAGACCCCCTCAATGAATGGATTGCCAAGATGTGCGCCGCCGACGGGATCGTGATCGCTTCACCAACCTATTTCGCCGACATCACGCCCGAGACCAAGGCTTTCATCGATCGCGCCGGTTATGTGGCCCGGGCCAACGGAGCCCTTTTCGCCCGCAAGGCAGGGGCGGCTGTGGTCGCCGTCCGCCGCTGCGGGGCGATCCACGCCTTCGACACCATCAACCACTTCTTTTTGATCAACCAGATGATCGTTCCCGGCTCGAGCTACTGGAACATGGGCGTCGGACGAATGGAAAAAGACGTGGTTCACGACGGCGAGGGGCTGGCAACCATGGACATTCTCGCCGCCAACATGGCCTGGCTCCTCGAACGTACGGCAGGGAGGGATGTCTCGTGACACGAGGCGAAAAGGACATCCTCGTACCGGCCGGTTTCGCCCGAGCCTTCGAAGTCTCCGCCGGCCGGCAATTCGACGTCATCGACGTCACCGGCGGACAGATCGCCGATTTCATCGCCTTCAATCTTGGAGACCCGAAAGAACGTTTTTCCGCCCCGTGCACACGGCTCGGGAATCACTCCATCCGTATCGGGAAGGGAAGCTCCCTGTACTCGAACCGGAGGCGCCCCCTGCTCGAGGTGACGGAGGAAACCGTCGGGACCCATGACCTTCTGATCCCCGCCTGCGACGAATACCGGTACAGCGTCGACTACGGTGTCACGGGACACCGAAACTGCGTGGACAACTTCGTCGAGGCCCTTGAGCCCTGGGGGATCCCCAAAAGTGACGTTCCGGACCCGCTGAACATTTTCGAGAATTCCAACATCGGAGAAGGGGGCGAACTCCTTCATTTTCCCGTCATCTCGAAAGCTGGGGATTTTATCCGTTTCCGGGCGCTCATGGACCTCGTCTGCGCCGTCTCGGCCTGTCCCATGGACCTGAACGTGACAGGGGGGGACTCGATCACGGACATCCTGGTCCGGTTTTGGCCCTTTCACTGAACTGCAAGGTGGAAGGAGTGCCTCGCGCACCTGTCTTGTGATACTATGCTAAAAATACTGTGCGGCAGGACATTCCGCCGCAAGGGGATGCCTCCGGATGAGAAAAGGTCGTCTGACTGCTTGCGAATCGGACAGGAAAAGGAAAGGGTTCACCCTCGTGGAGCTTTTGATCGTCATCGTCATCATCGGCATCCTGGCGGGGTCCATGCTTCTGGTTTTTGGGACCACAAAGGAACGCGCCCGGGCTTCGAAGATTATATCGGACATGAGGACTCTCAAAGTGGCGGCTGTCATGTACTACCATGAACACAAGACCTTCCCGCCCGACGGCGGGTTGAGCGACTCCTTCGCAAACACCTACATGGGCAGGCAGGCTCCTGAATCCGGGGATCAAAGGGTCTGGTATGAATTCGAATCCCGAAGCAGCAGGGACTGCCTCGTCGTGGTCAACCTGCCGGAAAACAGCGAGCTGAGACGACACCTGGCAAGGCTCTCCGGGCAAAGCGGCCTCTACAGGAGCGACGGCACCACTCCTTACGGAACCGGCGCAGACAGCGACAAAGCCTATATGCCCGTGGCCCTCCCCTAAAAAACCCACAAAACAGCAGCCTTCCCCGGGCGTTTAACGCCGCCGATGCATGATACAATCGTTTTCGCGGAAGTCTGCCTTCCCTATTCCAGACTCCATTACCGAAGCTGAGGCAGGGAGGACGAAAGATCGATGACCAGGGAAACATCAAATGAGAAAATTCGCCCGCAACACCCGGAAGACACGAGGTTTCCAGGACTTCTCGTCGAAAACTCCCCCGAAGGCATGATCATCTGCGACAAAAAGAACAGGATTCTTCTTGCAAACCCCGAATTCTGCAGGTTGTTCGGTTACAGCCGCAAGGAAGTCCTCGGGTGCCCCGTCCACCATGTGGTTTGCCGGTCCTCGGGAATACGCAGGAAAGTGAAAGCCCTTTCAGCAAAGGCCCTGGAGAACACCCGGATTCTGCCCGAATTCATTCTTGAAAGAAAAGACGGCTCGGCGGTTTCGGTTTCCCTCACGATGGGCCCCTTCAAAGAAAACGGGGACATCGCCGGCACCTATGGCATTTACAGGGATCTTTCCCGCATCACCGACGCCGAAGGCCGGCTCCGCCGTGAGAAGGTGTTTTTTGAAAGCCTCTTCCACAACTCTCCCGGGGCCATCATCATCTGCGACAGAAACGAACGGATCGTCCGGGTCAACAGGGAATTCTGCAGGCTCTTCGGATACACCGAAGACGAAGTGCGGGGGAAAGACGGAAACAGCGTCGTCGCTAACAGGCCGGACCTCTACAAGGAGGCGCAAAAACTCGACGAAGACATGTGGAGCACCGGCAAAAGGGTCAGCCTCGATACCGTCCGGACCAAAAAAGACGGAAGCACCATCCCCGTTTCCATCATCCAGGTCCCTTTCTCCCTCGAGGACGGAACCATGTACGACTACAGCATTTACACGGACATTACGGAACGCAGGAAAGCGGAAACCGCCTCGAAACGGGAGAAATCCTTTTTTGAAAAGCTTTTCGAAGCCAGCCCTGAAGCCATCATGGTCTGTGACAGGTCCTGCCGGATAAAACGCGTCAATCCTGCATTCTGCAACCTTTTCGACTACCGTGAGGATGAAGTCATCGGCCGGGAAGCCTGGAAAATTGTGGCGCAGGATCCGGAGATCATCACCGAGGCACGCGAATATGACCGGATTTTCTGGGCAGGCCAAAAGATCGACATGGAAGTTGTACGCCAGAGAAAGGACGGGAAAGGGCTTCACCTTGCCCTGACCCAGGTTCCCATAGACATCGAGGAAGAAGGCGTCCTGTGCTACGTGATCTACCGCGACATAAGCGAGCGCGTCAGGGCCGAACAGGAAATCCGGCGACACCTTCATTTTGAAAAACTTGTGTCCATTTTGTCCTCTCTTTTTCTCACCTCGGGAGTCTCCAGGGAAACGCTCCAGACCTCTCTGTCCGAGGCAGGCAACTCGCTCGGCGCAACCCACGGGTGGATCGTGCTTTGCGGACCCGACGGGGGGGAGGCCTCCGTTGAAGCCTCCTGGTGCGTTTCGGAAAGCGAGGCCCCGCTGCCGGAGAAACTCCCGCCGGGGACACACTTTCGCTGGAGCATGTCCCAGGTGCTGGACAAAAAGGTTTCCCTTATCCCGAATGTCGATGAAGCCACCCTTCCTGACGCTCCCGAAACGGCTTTTCTCAACAACTCGGGGATCACATCGTGCCTCATGACGGCCCTTTCCATAGATGACCTCACCATGGGTTTCGTCCTTTTCGGAAAGACCGCAAAAGAGGCATCCTGGGACAAGATGGATCTTTCCGCCCTCCAGATCTATGCCAATATCCTCGACCAGGCCTTCAGGCGGTCAAAAGCCGAGGAATCCCTCCGCATCAGCGAAGAACGCGCCCGCAGGATATTCCAGGAGCAGAACGACTTTCTTCTGCGCTTTACCCCGGACATGGTCGTCACCTTTGCAAACAGCGCCTATTGCCGTTTCATCGGAAAATCCCCTGAAGAAATCATCGGTGTGCCCCTGGGAAGTTTCATGATCAACAAGACCGAAGAGGAATTCAGACGCACTTTGAGAGCCCTTACCCCGCAGAATCCCCTTCTCAAGTCCCAGGAAATCTATCACATGCCTTCAGGTGAACAGCGCTGGGTCCAGTGGATCGACAGGGGGATCTACGACCGGGACGGCAGGCTCGTGGAGATCCAGTCCGAGGGACGCGACATCACGGAGCTCAAGCTGACCGAAGAAGCCCTCGAAAAAAGCGAGAAGAGATACCAGGCCATCGTCAACGACCAGGTTGAAATGGTCGGCCGATTCCGCCCCGACGGAACCCTGATCTTTGCGAACCCTGCCCTGGCGGCGAATCTCAGCCTGCCCGGCGAGGGTCTGGAAGGCAAAAACCTTTTCGATGTCCTGCCCGACGAGGTGGCCCTGCCGCTTGCCGAAGACCTCAAGACTTTGTCCCCGGCCAATCCCTGCATCTTCAGGGAGCAGGAATACAAAACACCTTCAGGTGGGACCCGGTGGGAACGATGGTCCTACCTGGGAATATTCAATGAGCGGGGCGAGCTCGTCGAGATCCAGGGGGTGGGAAGGGACCTGACGGAGCTGAAACGGTCCCGCGACGCCCTGGAACACCTCAACGCCGTGCTCAAGTCCATCCGCGGCATCAACCGCCTCATCAACAAGCAAAAGAACAAGCGGCGCCTTGTCCAGGGCATCTGCGCCCACCTCATTGAAACCAGGGGGTACGGTAACGTCTGGGTGGCCCTGCTGGAAAAGCACGGCAACCTGGCCACCGTCACTGAGGCGGGCATCAACGAACAGGGGCGCCCCATGGCGGAAACCCTTGAACATGAAGAACTGAATGAATGGGGCCGCAACGTCCTCAAGACGCCAGGCGTCATCGTCAGCAGGCACGCATCGCCGAGGAGCGACTGCCCCCTCCTGGACAATTTCAGCGAAAAGGCCATCATGACCACAAGGCTGGAGCACGGCGGCACCGTCTACGGGCTCATCTCGGTCTCCCTCCCCGAGGGATTCACCGCCGACGGCGAGGAACGGACCCTTTTCCTCGAGGTCGCCCGGGACATCGCCTTCGCCCTTCACGCAATCGACGCCGACAAAGACAGGGAAAAGGCGGTGCAAGAGTTGCGGGAAAAGGCCCGCGAGATAGAGATGCTGATAAAAGACCGGCCCGAGGGCCTCTGGGCCTGGGACATGGAATCGGACAGGATCTTCTTCAACGAAAACTGCGAGAAAAACCTCGGTTACCAGCCCGGTGAACTCCTCCAGCCGACCAGGTCCCGGTGGGAACAATCGATCCACCCTGACGACGTGGAAAGGGTAAAGGCCGTGCTTGGAAGTTATCTTGAGAACCCGGAAAAGGGCGACGTGTTTGAAGTCGAATATCGCATCAAAACGAAACAGGGCGAGTGGAAATGGGTCACCGACCGGGCACGCATCGTCGAGCGGGATGAAAACGGGAAAGCCCTCAGGATATCGGGGACCCAGACGGACGGGGAAATGGCATATTTCGGGGCTCCCTTGGGGGAAGTCTGCCGGACCCTGCTGGATGCCCTCTGCCGGGAAAACTCACGGGGTGTCATCCTCCACTGGGACACGGATGCCCCGGATCCCGGCCGGATTTTCGCAGCCGACAGGGCAGCCTGCCGACTGACGGGATTTTCCGCCAATGAGCTCACCGGGGGGAAAATCACCGATCTTCTGGAAAGGAACGGGAAGCCCCTGCCTTTGAAGCGTGAAACATTCCGTTTCCGCCTCCTCGGCCGGGGCGCGGCGGCAACCTTTTTGTCCATGCAAAAACAGCCTGAAGGGCAGGTGTTTTCCAATAAAACTGACTGACGTCATCGGGCCGGTCATGATCGGCCCTTCATCAAGTCACACGGCGGGGGCCGTGAAACTGGCGCGGCTCGCGGCCCTGGTCTGGAACCGCCCCGTGGAAGCCGTGAAAATTTACCTCAGGGGCAGTTTCGCCGCAACCTGGTGGGGGCATGGAACCGACAGGGCCCTTCTCGCCGGCCTCGCGGGGTTTCCCCCCGACGACCCCCGCGTTCCCCTGGCCAGGGAAGAGGCAGTGAAAAAGGGTATCCGATGGTCCTTTTTCACCGAAGAAGTGGACGGCGCCCATCCGAACTCGGTACGGTTCAACTTCACCGGGGACGGAAAAACCATGGACGTGGAGGGCGCGTCCACCGGAGGGGGCGCCATACGGCTTCTTGCCGTCGACGGGTTTCGCTTCGACCTTTCGGGCGAACTACCCTCGATCATCACCTTTCACAGTGACAGGCCCGGAGTGGTGGCCGCCATCGCGGGCACCCTGGCCTCCCGGGGCCTGAACATCGCAACGCTGACCCTGCATCGCCAGGGCCGGGGCAAGGATGCCGTCATGGTGGCCGAGCTCGACGACCCCGCCCCTGGTGGAGCCATCCAGGCCATACGTTCCTGCCACGGGAGCATCCACCGGGTTCTTGCCATTGACGGAGGTCAGGACGCATGAAAGGGTCCTTTGAAGATTTCATCTTTCTTGCGGAAACTGACGGGCTTTCCTTCGCGGAAGCCGTCCTGGAACAGCAAAGCCGGGCAACGGCGGTTCCAGCGGAATGCATCCGGGAAGAAATGGCTTCCCGCCTGGACGAAATGGAACACTCCGCCCGGGATGCCCTAAAAAGCCGCTGTGAAGGGAAAATAGCCAAAGCCGATTCCCCCCTGATTGAAACCTACGGAAAAGGCTGCGAACCCTTTGCGGGGCGGCTGACACTCCGGGCCGCGGAAATCGCCCTGGCCACAGCCGCGTCCAACGCCTGTATGGGACGCATCGTGGCGGCCCCGACGGCAGGAAGCTGCGGAATCATCCCCGGAATTCTTTTCGCGGCCGGTGAATGCCGGGGATATGACCGCAAAACCCTTCTCGAAGGGCTCATTGCCGCCGGAGGCATCGGACAGGTCATCGCCTCCAGGGCCACCCTTGCGGGCGCCGAAGGCGGGTGCCAGGCTGAATGCGGCGCCGCTGCAGCCATGGCCGGCGGCGCCCTTGTCGCCATGGACAACCGTGGGGCCGAAGCGGTGGCCCACGCCGCCGCACTGGTGCTCAAATCCATCCTCGGGCTTGTCTGCGATCCTGTGGCGGGGCTCGTGGAGGTCCCCTGCATCAAGCGAAACGGAGTACTGACCGGCCTCGCAACGATCTGCGCCGACATGGCCGCGGCGGGCGTCAGGTCCGTCATTCCGCCTGACGAAGTGGTCGACGCCCTTTTCAAAGTCGGCAAGGCTCTCCCGGAGACGCTTCGGGAAACGGGACTGGGAGGCCTGGCCGCGACCCCGACGGGAAAGACACTCGCGGAAAATCTCAGGGAATCGGCACCGAAGCTGGACGAAAGGGTCTGAAACGAAGACGGGACAAGGAGGAAACCATGCGACGCAAGGACAAGGAAATCACAGACAGATCACGGATCGAGGACATCCTCAGGAAAGAAAAGGTGTGCCGCATCGCCTTTTTCGACGAACCCTACCCGTACATGATCCCCCTCTCCTACGGTTACGAGGACGGTGCCCTCTACTTTCACGGATTCCGGGAAGGGCACAAGATCGATTGCATCCGGAAAAACCCCAACGTCTGTTTCGAGGTCGATGCCGATACGGAGGTCACAGAGGACGCCGACCCCTGCGAGTGGACCGTGAAATACCGAAGCGTCGTCGGTTTCGGAAAGGCTACCATTCTCGAAAGCTCCGAAGAAAAACGTTACGGCCTCGATGTCATCGTCAGGCAGTTCGCCGGGAGGACATTGCCCTTTCCCGACGGTGCCATGAACTCCGTCGCCGTGGTCCGCATCGACATCGCATCCATGACGGGCCGCAAGAACGGCTACGAAGACCGCTGAGGGGACTTCGTCGTGGAAATCCTGGAACGGTTCGTCCCCTGGCTCGTGGAAGCCATCGCGTCCATGGGCTACCCGGGGATTATCGCCCTGATGTTTCTGGAGTCTTCCTTCTTCCCTTTCCCGAGCGAGGTCGTCGTTCCGCCCGCCGGTTATCTCGCCGCCATGGGACAGATGAACCTCCTGCTTGTCATCCTCAGCGGCATCGCCGGGAGCATCCTGGGTGCCGTCTTCAACTACTGGATCTCCCTGAGATTCGGGCGCCCTTTCTTTCAGCGCTGGGGCAAATACCTGCTCGTCAGCGGGAAAACCCTCGACAGGGCGGAGGACTTTTTCGAGAAACACGGCCATATCAGCACCTTCATCGGCCGCCTCATCCCCGGCGTCCGGCAGCTTATCTCCCTCCCCGCGGGTGTGGCACGCATGCGGATGGACCTGTTCCTTTTCTACACGACCGCCGGGGCAGGCATCTGGGTCGCCGTTTTGGCCATTATCGGATACTGGGTGGGGAACAACCAGGAACTGGTGATGCATTACATCGACAGGGCGACCCTGTGGATGGTCGCCGGATGCATTGGCCTGGCAGCCCTTTACGTGATCCGCCACCGAAGGAAAAACCGCACCCGCGTCCGCTGACAAGGGAAACCGTTGCTCCCGCAGGGCCTTTCTTTTGACACAGTGCGAAAATTCGTATACTATACCAAATGAACCTTTGTGCGCCTGAAGACACAGACGCAAGGTTTCCTCCAAATTTCCGTCTTTAAAAAAACCACGACTTCTCCACCCTGTGCCCGCGGCCGGCACCTTCAGGCGATGCGTGTCATTCCCTGATCCAGAGGACACAAAGGCCGATACGCACAACGAAAAATGCGCCTTTTTCGTTCAACAGGCAAGGGTTTTCAAAGGACTTGCCGCTGTTGAATTTTGTGTTTTTCCCGGGGAAGGTCTCCGAAAGGAAACCCCCGGCGATCCTCCAAAACTTCATAAAGAGGTGATTTCGTGCTGCAAAACGGAGCCAGGCGTGTCGTCGAGACCTTGGAAGCCTGCGGCGTCACCACGATTTTCGGGATTCCCGGAATCCACAACATTGCGATTTACGAAGCCCTGATCGGAAGCCCGATCCGCCACGTTACCGCCCGCCACGAGCAGGGGGCGGGCTTCATGGCCGACGGCTGGGCCCGCTTGACGGGCAGGACTGGAACGGCCCTGGTCATTTCGGGACCGGGCCTGACGAACATCCTGACCCCCATGGCCCAGGCTTACCATGACTCGATTCCCATGGTGGTGATTTCCAGCCAGATTCCAACGACATACATCGGGCAGGGAGCGGGGTTCCTTCACGAACTGGAAAACAGCACCCTGATGGCCCGGTCCGTTTCCAAGGAAAGCCGGAGGGTGGAAAGCCCCGGCGAGATCGGTCCGGCTCTGGAAGCCGCCTACAGGCTTGCTGAAACAGGCCGACCGGGCCCGGTGCACGTGGAGATCCCCATGGACATCCTCGCCATGGAGGCTCCACCCGAGCTCAAACCTTCCGGGGCGGAGACAAGGAGCTGGAAACCCGCACCGCCGCCGGAAGCTGTGCTGGAAGCCGCCGAAGCCCTCATGAAAGCCAGAAACCCGGTGATGATCCTCGGTGGTGGATGCCGGAGAGCCTCGAAGGAGGCCCTTGAGCTCGCCGAAGCTCTCGGCGCCGCCGTCATCGAATCCTGTGCCGGCAAAGGCGTCGTCGACGAAAGGCACCCCCTTTGCCTCGGGGCCCGATCCCACTTTCCCACCGTGAGATCCTTTCTGGAGACCGCTGACGTCATCCTCGCCGTGGGGACGGAGCTCTCCCCGACGGACTTGTGGGAACAGCCCCTGCCGAAGAAGGGAATCCTCATCCAGATAGACCTCGACCCGGCCAATTTCGGCCGGAACCAAACGGCCGACATCGGGATCCGTGGAGACGCAGCGGATGTGCTTTCCACGCTGACGCGGGCTCTTGGGGAAACCTCCACGTCCATGGACGAGCGAACGGCCGAACTGGAACAAATCCGCGACCGCTCCAGGAGCGAGCTCGGCTCGCTTACGGGAATGGGAAAGGACCTGGCCTCCATGGAGGAACTCCTGTCGGCCCTGCGCCGGGAAATTCCCGAAGAAGGCGTGCTTGTGGCGGACATGACAGGTCCCGCCTATGTAGCCATCAGCGAATACCCGGCATACAGGCCCGCGACGTTCCTGCATCCCGTCGGCTTCGGAACCCTCGGACTCGCCGTTCCGGCGGCGATCGGCGCGAAGATCGCCGCACCGGAGACCCCCGTGGCCGCCCTTGCAGGTGACGGAGGGTTCCAGTTCACCATGGCGGAAGTGGCCGTCGCCTGCCAGGAGGGTATCTCGCTGCCCATTCTGATATGGAATGACCAGGGATTCGGGGAAATCCGCAGGAACGAAAAAAGCTTCGGGTACCCCTCGCTGATCGCCGTGGACAACCCGGCGCCGGATTTCCGGGCCCTGGCGGCTTCCTGGGGCGCCGCCTATGCGCGGACCGAGACGGGCCGGGAGATCGCCGAAGCCCTCCGGCAGGCCTTTGGGGAAGGCCGCCCGACCATCATCGAAGCAGCGCCGAAAGAGAGGACGGACCGCTCATGACAATCAGAGGACTGCGCCGTGCCGTCGGGGGACTCGAACCCTACGTGCCGGGAAAAACCATCGAGGAGGTCCGCCGCGACCTCAGACTCGATTCCATCATCAAGCTCGGATCCAACGAAAACCCCTACGCCCCCTTCCCCACGGCGCTTGAGGCCATGAAAGCCGAGCTTGGAAATTCCAACCGCTATCCCGACATCGCCTTCGAAGAGATCAAAAGACTCATCGCCGACATCCACGGAGTCGGGCCGGAAAACGTCGCCATTTCCCACGGCGCCGAAGGCATGCTCCAGGCCGTTGTCAAAAGTTTTCTCGAGGAGGGTGACGAGGTCGTCATCCCGGCGGCAACCTATAACCTTTACCGGGAGCTCTCAAAGCTCATGGGGGCCATCGTGGTGGACGCGCCAATGAAGGACCGGGCCATCGACCTCGAAGCCGTCAGGGCCGCCGTCGGTGAAAAGACCAAGCTCCTCTGGCTCTGTAACCCCAACAACCCCACGGGGACCTGTTTCTCCCACGACGAGCTCCTGGACCTCATGAAGGGCCTTCCCGACCACACCTGGGTCATCCTCGACGAGGCCTACGCCGAATTCGGCCCAAAGGGAAAGCTTCCCGACAGGGGGAAGCTCATCCAGGAGGGGTACAACATCCTTTCGGTACGGACTTTTTCCAAGGCTTACGGCCTTGCAGGGCTGCGTCTCGGATACGGGATGGCCAGGCCCGAAATGATCACCGTCATCGACACCGTGAGCGAACCCTTCAACGCCAACAGGATCGGCATCGCCGCCGGCGTGGCCGTCCTGACGGAAGACCGGGAAGCCTGCCGCAGCGCCATGGAAAAGATCATCCGCGACCGCGAACGGATGGAGCGCGAGCTTGAGGAAATGGGCTGCGCCGTCACACCCTCTGCGACGAATTTTGTCTTTTTCGAAACACCCTTCGATTGCGTGACCGTTTCGGACATGATGCTGAAAAAAGGCGTGATCGTGCGCTCCTGCGACATCTGGGGCTACGACAACGCCATCCGGGTCACTGTGGGAACCACGGAAGAGGTGGACCGGTTCCTGAAAACACTCCGCAAAGTGCTCGCGGAACTTGGAGAACGAAATTCCTCAGCAACAGGAGATGATGGCCATGGTGCTTTTTGAGGAGGTCAGCAAGATCTACGAGGACGGGACGAAGGCCGTAGACAAACTTGACCTCGAAATCGCCAAGGGGGAGATTGCCGTTTTGATCGGACCTTCCGGCTGCGGCAAGACGACGACCCTGAAGATGGTGAACCGTCTCGAATCATGCACGGAAGGCGTCATCAAGGTGGACGGGAAGGATATCAACTCCGTGGATCCCGTCAAACTCAGGAGGAACATCGGGTATGTCATCCAGGAAACGGCCCTGATGCCCCACCTTTCGGTGGCCGAGAACATCGCCATGGTCCCCAGGCTTCTGGGCTGGAAGAGGGGCCGCATCAGAAAGCGCGTTGACGAGTTGTTGGAGATGGCCGGACTGGACCCCGCCACGTACCGGTACCGCCTTCCCGACCAGCTGAGCGGCGGCCAGAAGCAGCGGATCGGCGTCCTGCGGGCCCTTGCGGCGGACCCGGAGGTGGTCCTCATGGACGAACCCTTTGGCGCCCTCGACCCCATCGCCCGCGAGCGTCTCCAGAACGAACTTTTGGAGCTTCAGAAAACCGTCAAAAAAACCATCGTCTTCGTCACCCACGACATGGACGAGGCCCTCAGGATCGCCGACAAGATCGTCCTCATGCGCCAGGGGCACATCGAGCAGATCGGCTCGCCCGAGGAGATCCAGCACAACCCCGTGAACGATTTCGTAAAGGACTTCATCGGGGAGGACAGGCTCTCGCAGATCTCCCCCGATTCCAGCGTGGAGGTCCTCGTCCAGGACCCGATCCTCAGGGTTTCGCCAAAACGGTCCGCCGCCGATGTCCTTGAACTCATGGAGGACGAGGGGTGCGAAACCGCCCAGGTGGTCGACAGCTCGGGCAAATGGCGGGGAATGTCCCTTCTCTGGCTCCTCAAGCGGGCGGCCAGAAACAACGGACCCGTTACCGACGGAGTCCGCAAGGACAGGAAACTTTACATCGAAGACGCTGTGCTGCGGGACGCGGCGGAGATGCTGGCCGACCAGGACCTGCCGATACCCGTCATCACCCAGGACGGGGAGTTTTGCGGAATCGTCACCCAGGCCGGGGTGGCAAGACTGACCATCGGCAGGCTCACCCGCTACAGCGCAAAGGGGGATGACAAATAATGCTGAACCAGGAACCTTTCTTCCAGCTTTTTTTCGAATATGTCACACGGTACTGGACCCGGATCCTCAGCCTGACCGGCGAGCACCTGTTCATTGCCTCCGTCGCGCTGGCGATCACCCTGGTAACCTGCATCCCCCTGGGCATCTACCTGACGAAAAACGAAAAACTGTCCCCCTACGTCATCGGTGTGGCCAACGTGTTCCAGACGATCCCGAGCCTGGCGCTGCTGGGCTTTCTGATCTTCATCTTCGGGATCGGAAACGACAACGCCATCTGCGCCCTCTACCTCTACGCCATTCTGCCGGTACTCCAGAACACCTACACGGGCCTCAAGAGCGTCCCGAAGCACCTGGTTCAGGCCGCCAGGGGCATGGGGATGACGGAATACCAGATCCTGACGAAGGTCCAGCTTCCCATCGCCATGCCCATCATCCTGGCGGGGATACGGGTCGCCACCGTCTGGGTCATCGGGACGGCGACGCTGGCATCGGCCATCGGCGGAGGTGGTCTCGGCCGGCTCATTTTTTCGGGGCTTGCCTCAATAAGGAACGAAGTGGTCCTCGCCGGCGCCCTGCCGGCCACGATACTGGCGCTGGTGGCGGACCAGGGACTCAAGTGGCTGCAGAAATATCTCAGCCCGAAAACGCGTGCCATCCGGCTGGCCAAAAAGGCCGAGCGGGAAGAACTGCAACGAGCCGCCGCACGTTAAGGCGGAAAATACAACAAAGGAGTTGTTGCGCATGAGAAATTTCCTGAAGGCAAGTTGCATCGTGTTGTTGGTCCTCTCGGTGACGGTTGTCGGAGGTTTCGGAACCTCCGCCATGGCCGCCGGCCAGGATCCCATGGACTACAAGGGGGAAATCAGGGTCGGGGCCCAGACGGTGAACGAATCCATCGTCCTCGCCTGGATGGCCAAGCTGCTTCTCGACGAATACACGGGCCTCGAGGTCGACATCAACACCGAGTTCGCCGCGTCGTCGGTTTTGCACCAGGCCATGGCCCAGGGGGAACTCGACGTCTATCCGAGCTGGACCGGAACGCAGCTGACGGGAATTCTTCGCTACGATGGACCGAACCTCACAGGCGAGGAGACCTTCAAGAGGGTCAAGGAAGGTTTCGAAAAAAACTTCAACATGACCTGGGCACAGCCCCTGGGGTTCAACAACACCTATGTCATCGCCGTGAGGCGTGAGACGGCCGAGAAATACGGTCTCGAAAAGGCCTCGGACCTCAAGGGTGTGGCCGGCAAGATGAAACTCGGCTCCGACGAGAACTTCGACACCCGTCCCGACGCCTATCCCGGCTGGTCCAAGACCTACGGCATCGAGTTCAAGGAAGTTCTTCCCATGCAGTACTCCATGATGTACCGGGCCATCGCCAACAAGGAAGTGGACGCCATCGCAGCCTATTCCACGGACTCGCGGATCGCCAAGCTCGATTTGGTCATGCTCGAAGACGACAAGGAATTTTTCCCCGACTACAGTGCCGCCTATGTCATCGACATGGACACCCTCGATGAATACCCCGCCATCCTTCCCATCCTGGAAAAGCTCAGCGGGAAGATCGACGAGGCCACCATGTCGGCTTTGAACGGCCGTTATGACGACGGTGACGAGCCCGAGGACATCGCCGCCGACTTTTTGAAGGAAATCGGCCTGCTGAAATAGCGCATGTGGTGAAACAATCGACAACGAGGGGCCGCCTCACGGGGCGGCCCCTCGTTAATTCGTCGTTGTTGGTCCGTCCTTTTGAACAAGGATTCTTTGCCATGGCGAAGCTTCCATGATAGGCTGTAACAACGAAAAATATTTCGAAAATGCGAGGAGATATGCCATGTCAATGAAAGATATCTTTGAAAAGGGCGGGAAGGACTTCAAGCTGCCGTCCTTCAAATTCAAAAAGAGCCTCTGGATCGTCCTGGGGCTTCTCATCCTGTCCTTCGTGCTCTTTCCCGCCTTTGCGCGGTTCTACACGGACTACATCTGGTTCGGCGCCCTCGACCTGACGGGAGTCTTCTGGACGCGAATCATCCCCCAGTGGATCCTCTTTGCCGTCGCCACTGCAGCAGCGTTTTTGGTCTTCGCCTTCAGCTGGATCAGGGCCCGCAGGGGGGCCAAAAAACTCGACGTCAACGGGGAGACCCCCCTGCAGGCCAGGGGCTCGGGATTCATCGTCATTGCCGCCGCGGTTCTGCTCGCCGTCATGAACGGTCTCGGCGTCAGGGGCGAATGGGCCATGGTCCTGCGCTTTTTGAACCGGACACCCTTCGGCCACGTCGATCCCATTTTCGGCAAGGACGTGGGGTTTTATGTCTTCGAACTTCCCTTCTACTCCTTCCTCCAGGACTGGCTTTTGGGAGTTTTGATCACGGCGCTTCTGGGCTCGGCCCTGATCTACGTCATGGGCTGGCTCCCGAAAATCCGGGAGGAAAACCGCTTTTCCTTCCCGCCCCAGGCCAGGAGGCAGCTGACTTTCATGGGTGCCGTAGCGGTCTTCGCATGGGGAGCAGGCTTCTGGATCGAACGGTTCGACCTTTTGTTCTCCGCCTCGGGGGTCGTCTTCGGTGCCGGCTACACGGACATCCACGCCAGGCTTCTGGCCATCAACACCATGCTGGTCCTCTCGGTGATCGTGGGTGTGTTGCTTCTCCTGAACATCTTCAAGCGGACGTGGAAGCTCGCCGCGGTGGCGGTGGTGCTGCTGGTGGTCACAAACATCGTCATCATGGGCGTTTACCCGGGCATTGTCCAGAAGTACATCGTGGAGCCCAACGAGTTCAACAAGGAGAAACCTTACATCAGGCATAACATCGACAACACCCTGAAGGCCTACGGCCTGGATTCCCTCGAGGTTGTTGACTATGCGCCTGAACCCACCGTGACCGCCGGCGACATCGAAAAAAACGAGGATATCGTCCGGAACGTCCGTCTCTGGGACTACCGCGCCCTGCTTCGTTCCTACAAGCAGCTCCAGGAAATCCGTTCCTACTACGATTTCGAGGACGTTGACATCGACCGGTATACCTTCGATACCTACAGGCAGGTCATGCTTTCGGCCAGGGAACTCGACCTGGCCCAGCTCCAGAGCCCGTCATGGGTGAACATGCATCTTGAATTCACCCACGGGTACGGTGTCACCATGAATCCCGTCAACGAAGTCGACAGGGACGGCAAGCCGGTTTTCTTCATCAAGGATCTGCCGCCGGAAATCAACGTGCCCCTTTCCATCGAAAGACCCCAGATCTACTACGGCGAGAAGCGGCAGCCCTACGTTCTCGTCAAAACCACAACCAAGGAATTCGACTACCCCATGGGAAACGACAACGTCCGAACCACTTATGAAGGGTCCGGAGGAGTCGGTATCGGGTCGCTCCTGCGCCGCCTGGCCTTTGCCGTGCGTTTTGCCGATTCCCAGATCCTCTTCACCAACGCCGTCCTCCCCGAAAGCCGGATCATGTTCTACCGGAGCATCGGTGAACGGGTCCGGAAGGTGGCACCCTTTTTAATCTACGACAGCGACCCCTATTTGACGGTCCAGGACGGGAACCTCATCTGGATCCAGGACGCCTACACCGTTACCGACAGCTACCCCTATTCGGAGCCGGTCAATATTTCGGGAGGACGGATCAACTACATCAGAAACAGCGTCAAGATCGCCGTCAACGCTTACAACGGCAAGATGACCTTCTACGTGGCCGACCCGGAGGACCCGCTGATCCAGACCTGGGCGAAGATCTTCCCGGATCTGTTCACCCCCATGGAAGAGGCGCCCGATTCCTTCTGCGCGCACCGTCGCTACCCAAAGGGGCTTTTCACCATCCAGAGCGAGATCTTCAGGACCTACCACATGCAGGACGCCAACACCTTCTACAACAAGGAAGACGTCTGGGAATTCCCTGAAGAAAGCGCCTCGGGATCGTTGGACGCCTATTATCTCGTCATGCGCCTCGCCGGATCGGACAAGGCTGAATTCATGCTGATTTCGCCCTTCACGCCCAGCGGCCGGGACAACATGATTGCCTGGATCGCAGGACGTTCCGATGAACCGAATTACGGTGAGCTTGTGGTCTACGCCTTCCCGAAGCAGCAGCTCATCTACGGGCCGAGGCAGGTGGAAGCCCTCATCGACCAGACGCCGGAGATCTCGGCCCAGCTTTCCCTGTGGAGCCAGCGAGGATCCTCGGTCATCAGGGGAAACCTGCTGGTGATCCCCATGGGCAAATCGCTGCTTTATGTACAGCCCCTCTACCTGCAGGCGACCAACAGCGACCTTCCGGAACTGAAGCGGGTCATCGTCTCCTCCGGCGGGCGGGTCGCCTGGGCCGAACGGCTCGACGAAGCCCTGGACAACCTGCTGGGGACCCGGCCCATCGCAGCCCCCGCGCCGACGCAAGAAGGAGAAATCAAGATCCGGGAAGAAGCCCTGCAACAACAGGGGCCTCTTGAACTCCCCGAGGGGACGCCGGCGGAACTGGCGCGCCGGGCCGAACGGCGCTTCGAAGCCGCCCGGGATGCCGCCCGACGGGGCGACTGGGCACGCTACGGCGAGGAAATCCGACAGCTGGAAGAGATCATTCGGCAGCTCGTGACCGTCACGGGCGGAACAATGGAAGAAACCCCGTAAAAACAGCCAAGGACAGGGAGCCGGCATGAGGCCTGCTCCCTGTCTCGTTTCACCATGCCCCATCGGTCTTCCTCATTCCCCGAACGAGAGCGTCATGCTTTCGAGCCGGATCAGTACGGCTCCCGCGGGATCCGCCTCTCGAAGTTCCCTTTTGGGCTCCAGGACAGTCACAAACCCGGCAGGGCGTGATGACCCGGCCATGGGAATCAGACCTCCGGTTCCGGTCCGCGACGGTCATGATCCTGTTCACGGCGAGATTTCACGCTCCCCGCGACAGACCCGGCGTTCCTTGTGACAAGACATGTTTCCGTGGGATAATAGCATTGCGCCTTGCCGAAGGAAACAGGTCCGGCGGGCAGACCGGACAACCCGAAAGGGAGGCAGGCCCCATGACCGGCCTTGAAGAACAGTTCGTCATCCTCCTCAAAGTATCACTGGCCGTTGTATTGGGCGGCATCATCGGTCTCGAAAGGGAAATGATCGGGAAACCCACGGGAATGCGCACCCATATGCTCATCGGCGGTTCGTCGGCACTTTTCACGTCCCTGGGTACGGTCATCGTGAACTATTACGGGAATGTCACCTGCGTGGGGCTCGTCCAGGCGGACCCGGTAAGGGTCATCCAGGCCATTGTCCTGGGGATCAGTTTTATCGGCGCCGGGACGATCCTCCAGCACCAGGAACGCCGCAAGGTGATCTACCTCACCTCCGCGGCGTCCATTCTTTTTACGGCGGCAATCGGCATCGCGGCCGCCCTCGACCAGTACCTCATCGCCTTCGGCTGCGTCTTTACCGTGTGGGTCGTCAACCGAGGCCTTCGCTATTTCGACAAGAAGATCCTCGAGCGACGCCGCACATCGATAGAGACGAAGGACATCCCTCCGGAATAACCAATAACCCGAAACGCCTTCGCCTGTATCGCTACTCCTCCAGGAAACGCTCCAGGTCCTTCACGTCAAAGGCATGGGTAAAGGCCGTTTCCCTGGTGATGCGCCCCTTCTTGAAGAGCGCCGCCAGTGAGTGTTCCATGAGCTGCATGCCCTCGGAAGTGTTGGTGGCCATCACGTTGCGAATTTGTTCGGGGCGGCCTTCCTTGATAAGGTTCCGCACGGCGTAATTGGCCACCAGGACCTCGGCGGCCAGCACCCGTTTCCCGTCCACGGTGTTGATGAGCTGCTGGCTGCAGACGCCGATCAGGATGTTCGAAAGCTGGTTGCGGATCTGGTTCTGCTGGTAGGGCGGGAAAATGTCGATGATCCGGTCGATGGTCCCCGGCGCATCCTGGGTGTGCAGCGTCGCCAGCACGAGATGCCCCGTCTCGGCGGCGGTAATGGCCGAGGAAATTGTCTCCAGGTCGCGCATTTCGCCGATCATGATGACGTCGGGGTCCTGGCGGAAGACCCGCCTGAGCCCCTCGTGAAAGTCCGACGAGTCACGTCCCACCTCACGCTGGTCGATGAGGGCCTCTTTCGATTCAAAGACGTACTCTATGGGATCCTCCAGGGTGATGATATGCAGCTTGCTCCGGCTGTTGATGTCCTCGACAATGGAGGCCAGCGTCGTTGACTTGCCGTGTCCCGTGGGGCCCGTGATGAGGATGAGCCCCCTGCGTTTCTTCGCGAAGCGGGAAATGATCCACGGAAGGCCCAGATCCTGCATGGAGGGGATCTTCGATTTGACATGCCTCACGGCCATGGACGGCATGCCCATGGCCATGTAGGAATTGATCCGGAAGCGCTCGCCACCGAGTATGGGGAAGACGAAGTCGGCATCACCCTTTTGCCTGAACTCGCGGTATCGTTCGGGGCTCAGGATCTGCTCGACGTAGCCGAAAATTTCTTCAGCCTCGAGGGGATCCATGTGGGTGAAAGGATACAAGTGCGTGTCCAGAAGGCGGACAAAGGCGGGGAAGCCCGCTTTCAGGTGCAGGTCGCTCGCCTGCAGCTCGACCATGGCCGTCACCATCTGGATAAAGTCCCTCGGGGCTCCCGGAGCGTTGAACTCGGGATAGCCGACGGGAAAATCGTATTGATCCATCATGAATTTCGGTGCGCCTGCGGAGCTGAACGCCACGTACTCGGCCCTTTGAATCGCATCCAGGGGATGACGGGGCTGATCCTTTTGTGGTGTCATCTGCCCTTCTCCTTTCGCAAATGGCGAAGCCAATGCACTGTATCCGGGTTCGAAATGCATGATGTACAGTCATGATGAACTGATAAAGCACAATTGTCAATAATAAACATACTTTTCACTTATTAATTTTTAAAATCCTTCTTTTTACGACTCCATTAGTGTACCATCATTTTGCGAAGACCCGATACTGTTCGATAGACCCCGACCCGAGGAGGCCCGGGAAGAAATGATTCCGACAAAAAGCGTCGTTGCAAGGTGCCTGGACGTGATAGAAAAGGACATCCTCCCCCTGACGAAACAGGCCGTCACCGAAGGTCACAACATCTTCGGGGCGGCGGTGCTTTTGGCAAAGGACCTCTCCCTGGTCACGGCGGGTACGAACCGCCGAGGCCTCAACCCCGTATGGCACGGCGAAATCGTCACCATCGGGAATTTTTATGCCATGACAGAACGGCCCGACCCGAAAGACACGGTTTTCCTCTGTACCCACGAACCCTGCTCGATGTGCCTTTCGGCTCTTGCCTGGTGCGGTTTCCCAAAAGTGTTTTATCTTTTCGGTTACGAACAGACCCGTGATGACTTCGCCATGGCAGGCGATCTCGACATCCTGGCCGAACTGTTCGCAACCACCGTCCCGACCCGGGAAAACCGCTATTTCCGGATGCTGTCCCTCCAGGAGGCCGCAAGCGACTTCGACGACCCCCGTTTTTGGTTCGACAGGATCGAAGCAATCCGGAAGATCTACAAGGCCCTGGTCCCCCTGGTGCTTTCCAGCGGCAGTCTTGAAGATTGAAACCCGGCGACAAAAAGGCGGGAAAAACAGGCCCGGAGTCACCTTTCTCAAGGAATGCTCCGGGCCTTTCGCTAAACTGCCGGGCTCAGTGGTTTTCCTAAAAGGGCTCGAAACCCATTTCGGCCATAAAATCCCTGTGGAGGGCGCTGTATTGTTCGTTGATCATCTGCTGGTGACCACCTTCCCACTCGGAAAGCATCTCGAGGATCTTCCGGCCTTTTTCATCATTCACCTTTTGCGCGGCATTTCGGTAGAAATTCCGGAAATCCGTCTCGATGGCCATCGCCATCCGAAGCACCCCCATGTCTCCCGTCAGTTCGCCTATCGGGGGCTCAGCCTGTGTTCCTGTTTTCTTGGAGGATATGATCTGTGAGCCGACCGTTTCCTCAACAGGAAGTTCCGCCGCGGTGTCCCAGCCTTCGTTTCGCTCGATACTCTCCCTCTGCTTCAAAAGAAAATCGTAGTGGCCCTTTTCCCATTCCGCGAGATTCGCCACAAGCTGTCTCGTCTCCGCCTGGACGACTTTCTCCAGGGATTCGAGGTAAAAATCCCTCGCCTCGAGTTCCATTTTCATGGCGAAATCCAGAATTTTCGACGCCGACTCCATGGCCTGCACCTCCTTTTGAAACATTGCCCCTTTGCCTGATCAGACAGGCTGATGAGATTGCAATGCCATTGTACAGGATTTCATGGGGTGTCGGGAGAAATCCTGATACGGCCGTCCCCTTTCTCGAATACGCCGACTATCTCCGACCGGGTGAACCCCCGCGACCTGCAAAAGGCAAGCAGACTGTCCGCCTTTTCGAGAGCGACGGCCAGCAAGAGCCCCCCAGAGGTCTGGGCGTCGAAGAGGACATCCGCCGTTTCCGCCGCGATCCTCCCGAGCCCCTCGAAACGGTGTTCGTAGAGCTCCCTGTTCCGGTAGGTCCCCGCAGGAACAAGGCCGACGGCCGCCTTTTCGGCCGCCCCCGGCAGAAGCGGAAGGGAAGGGACATCGACAACGGCGTCGAGGTTTTTTTCCGCCAGCATGTCAAGGAGGTGCCCCGCAAAGCCGAAGCCCGTCACATCGGTGCAGGCGGAAACCGCCCGGTAGAGGTCCTCGGGAAGGTGTCGCGGCAGGTCATTCAGGGCCGTCATGGAGTCCACGGCGGCTTCCACCTCGCCGGGCTCGTCCATTTCAGCCTGAAGTGCCGTGATGATCATGCCCGTCCCCAGGGGCTTCGTCAGGATCAGGGCATCACCGGGCCCGGCCCCCGTCACACGCCAGATCCGGTCACGGTCGACCTCCCCGTACACGGTAAGCCCGTATTTTGGTTCCTCGTCCTCGACGCTGTGGCCGCCCGCGAGCACCGCCCCCGCCGCGAGGACCCGTTCCTGCCCGCCCTTGAGGATGTCCCGCAGGACCTCCACGGGCTGGCAGTTGACGGGAAAACCCGCCACATTGAGGGCCACCACGGGAGCCCCGCCCATGGCAAAAACATCGCTCAAGGCGTTGGCCGCCGCCACCTGTCCGAAGATATAGGGATCGTCCACCACGGGGGTGATGAAATCCACCGTGAGGATTCCTGCCCGTTTTTCGTCAAGAATCCACAGCGCCGCATCCTCTCCGTGTTCCCATCCCGCCAGGAGCCGGTCCCCGGCTGGAAGCACCAGGTCTTTCAGTATGGTCTCAAGGTCCGCCGGACCTATCTTTGCCGCTCACCCACTCGAATGGGACAGTTCGGTCAAACGCACATTCTGCCACCTGCCTTTTTTCAGGAGGCCCTCCCGGCCTCGCCTGACTATTCGCGAGTATCGGACCCCGCCTTTCGTAAAGTTCAATCGAAGGGGTTACCTTCTATCCCCTTTTTTGAGTATGACCCTGAATCCGCCGTCGGGCAATTCCCCGGCCTCCACGACCCAACCCCTGCTTCCGGCGAAACGGGCCACGTTCATCCGTGAGGTCATGGTGTCCACCAGAACATGAATTTCACCTGAAGGTACCTTTTCGATGGCTTTTTTCGTCTCCAGCACAGGCTGGGGGCATGAAAGCCCCCTGGCATCGACGGTGATCGGCTCCGGCATCATCTTTCACCCTTTCTTTAACCTTAAACCTGGATCTTTTCGCGCATCAAAAAGCCAACGGCAAGACAGAAGGCAAGGCCGACAAAAACCCCCGCCGGACCGTATGCCCCGGGACCCGCCGGGGAACTGGCCATGCTGAAATTATGCGCAAATCCGGCCCCTACGATCATCCCGAGCACGAAAATCGCCGCGTCGCCGTCTCCCTCGCCGCTCATGATAACCTGACGTCCGGGACAGCCCCCGGCCAGTGTGAACGCCAGTCCCGCCAGGACCATCCCCATGGCGTTCCAGAGGAAGTTCGTATGAGCCACGGGCTGTCCCTCGAAACCGAGATTGAACTGTCCGAGGACGAGATTCGTCGCCAGGGCGGCAACGATGAAGGCCACGACACCGTTAAAAAGATGAGGATCCCTGAGCATGATCAGGTCACGAAGGGCCCCAACGGTACAGAAGCGGCTTCTTTGCCCCCACCACCCCACCAGAAGGCCGACGGCCAGGGAAATCAGCACCGGTGCGTGCATAGCCCCCGGGCCTTTCTCGGAGAAGAAAATGGGTGCCGAACCTTCAGGGCCGAAAACCGGCTTCAGGAGGACGAAGACAATCATGACCACGGCCACCGCCGGCATGACATACCCCAGGGGAAGCTTCGATGTGCCGGACCGCCCGAGGTTGAAACCATTCCACAAAAACGCAATGCCGATGATGATCCCTGCAACCAGCCCGATAATGCCGGGTATGGCGTTCAGATCACCGGCACTCAGGCGGATGTAGGCCCGCCAGGGGCACCCGAGGAAGACCAGGGCCCCGACCATGGCAAAAAAGCCCAGGAAGAACCTGATGATCGGCGACGAGCCTGTCCTGGGTTTGTATTCCCCGTAGGCAATGGAAGAGACGAAAGATCCCAAAATGAACCCTGCAAGTTCCGGTCGAAGATACTGGACCACTCCCGCCCTGTGAAGCCCCAGGGCCCCGGCGATATCCCTGCCGAAGCAGGCAACACAAATCCCCATGTTTCCGGGGTTTCCCCAGTACGTCAGAAGCGGCGCAAGGATCCCGACGGCTGCACCCGTCAGGATGGGTCCCATGCGGGACATGAGAAGACGGTTCAATGACTGAAACACGAAATACTCCCACCTTTCCCGAGGCATGAATATGAAACGGTCCGCCTGGCGGCGCAAAAGGGCAACCGCCGCATCACAAACACCATGCGGGCACGCTCCAAAGGTGCCGGTTGGCGGCACTCCGGGAAAACAGGGGGAATTTGTGTGCCAGAAGGATTTGGCGATTCAGGAAAAGAGAGGGGAAAGGCTGAAGGAGTCCCCGCCCGAACCGCATCGCTTCAACGGGAAAAACGTTTTGTCCCGTCGACCCGGAGTACCAGAGGCGCTGCTGCACCCCCGGGCGTGTGAATGCGGAACCCGCATTCCGTCCGGGCCTCACCGGTATCTGCGTTCCATGGGCAAGTCCTCCCTTCCGCTGAAAAATTTCGAACCTATGATACCACACAGGTCAAGGCAGTCTGACAATGTGGCTGGTGCATGCCGGAATGGCCTTCTGGACCCCGAACGGCTCGGCCCCCGGAGGCCCTTGTTCCGTCAACAGGCCAAAGGAATTATGCCTTCGGGCATAGGTGAAAGGACCGTACCGGAAATACGGGCAAAAAATTCAAAAAACCTTTTTTGAAGCGGTTTCGAGGTTAAACGGGCAGGAGAACCTCCGAGCACGGGTCATTTTCCCGGGACGACATGACATCCAGCAAAGGCCGTTCGCACATATCCTCGATGATGCGCCGGCCGTCCCAACGCACGATCGCCAGGGTCCCGTCGCTGTGCTCGACCAGGGCGGAGCAGCTTTCCACCCAATCACCGGTATTGCAATAGAGAACATCGCCCAGACACTTGATCGACGGTCGGTGGATATGCCCACAGATGACCCCCTGCGAGTCCGATTTTTTTGCGATGTCAAGCAGGGTGCTTTCGAAATCGCTGATAAATTTCACGGCATCTTTGACCTTGTGCTTGAGGTACTCTGAAAGCGACCAATAGGGAAGCCCCAGCAATGACCGGACCCAGCCTGTCAGGACATTCAGGTACAAAGCCGCCCCGTAGGCGTTGTCTCCGAGAAAAGCGAGCCATTTCCTGCAGGTCACCACAACATCGTATTCGTCGCCGTGAATGACCAGGAAGGAACGCCCGTCGGCGGTCTCGTGCCATGCTTTTTTGCAGACCCGGATGCCCCCGAAGGAGTATCCGTCAAATTCATCCATGAATTCGTCATGGTTCCCCGTCACGTACAGGACTTCCATGTGCCTGGACATTTTCATGATCCGGCCCACGACCCTGTTGTGGGTTTGGGGCCAGACGGCCCGTTTCCGCAATTTCCACCCATCGATGATGTCGCCGACGAGGAAAAGCTTGTCGCACTGGATGGCCCCCAGGAAAGAAACCAAAAGCTCAGCCTTACACCATCTGGTTCCGAGATGAACATCCGAAATAAAGACCGTCCGGTAGGCCCTTTTCTTCATAAGACCACCCCCGCGTTCACCGGGACCGGCTCCACCCTGAGAGGGCTTTTGCTGGAAACAACATCCGCAGCGACAGCTCGTGCAGCTTCAGGCCGGGCAATGCCCCTGCAGGCTTCCTGCATTTGCAGGAGCCGCCACCGGTCCCGATCGAGTTCCATGACCTTCTGCGGAAGTTCCTTGATATTTTTGACCCATTCACCAGCACCCGCTTTTTCGAGTACCTCCGCGTTTTTTGTTTCCTGACAGGGGATGGGGTCCACCAAAAGCATCGGCAGCAAGCAGCACGCCGCCTCGGCCGTTGTCAAACCTCCTGGTTTCGTGATTAAAAGGTCCGCTGACGCAAAAAGAGAGGCCACATCCCTCACGAAAGGCAATACCGTCAGGTCTTGATCCGCACCGGTTTCCGGCTTTTGCCTTCCCAACCGTTCAAACAAGCCTGGGTTTCTCCCGGCTATGACCGTAAACCTGACCCTTTTCACATGTTCCAGTATCCCCGCTACCGCCTGGAGGACTTTTCCGTCCGGAATGGAACTCCCGAGCAAAAGCACATTGAGCGGATCGCCTTTTCCTGGATCCCTTTCAGGCTCTCTGCAAAAAGACCGCTTGACCGGAATGCCCGTGACCTTCGTACACGATTCGGGCACACCCATCATCCACAGCTTTCGGGCGGCTTCATCAGTGGAAACATAATACCTGTTGACGTGGTCGCAGACCCACATCCTGTGAAGGTCCAGGTCGGTGACAACGACATGAAGTTCCCCTTTGTACAGGCCGCGGGATTTCTGCCGGGCGACGGCATACATCGGCAAAAAGTGAGTGGTGACAACGCATTCCGGGTTATTTTCCCCGAGAAATCTCGAAAAACGGGCTATGCGTTCCACGCTGAACCGGTCAATTAACTGTACGATTTTGCTTTCTGACCGGTCCCTGTCGGTAATCCTGTACATTGCACGACAAAACAGCCTTGAATGCTCTCCGGCCAGATGGTATCCATCGGAATAAACAGAACGGAAGAAGGGGTCGGCAAATTGAAGGACATCCGCCGTTACCGACTCTTTCCCCATATCCCGCAGAGCTTGTGAAACCGCCTCAGCGGCAGCCCTGTGGCCGTTTCCTGAAGAAGCGTAAATCACGAATACGGGTTTCATCAATGCCACCTTTTTAGGTCTCTCCCGATGACCTGCCGGAGGGACGTCTGTGATATCCGGCGTTGATACGCCTTAATTTCACTCTATCAGGATCCTGTAACAGCTTCTTTACATTTGTGTTTCAGTTTCATTTCCGAAGGGGCGGGAATTTGCCCCGGCAAACGAATCAGACGGCACCGCCGTCTTGAGGAAAGTCCCGGGCCGGAAAAGGGCACCGGCTCTTGTTTCGTTTCGACTGGAAGGGCGGCATCATTCGACGGAATAAACCGCTTCCAAATCGGGCTGATCCCCGTCAAGTGTCCCCGATTGTTCATCTTCCTGTTGCCCCCGAGCCGAAAAGAGAACCCCTCCGACAAGGGCCGTCAGGGGCGCAACAGTGACGAGGCCGAAACTTCCTACGAGGGTGTGAAGAATCTCTGCGGCGACGTAATTGATATTCAGGATGTTCAGAACGGGGGTCCCCTGGCCGATAAATACCATGAGCATGGTGCTGTAGCCCCCAAAATACGCCAGAAGGAGCGTCGTGGTCATGGTCCCTATGACGGCACGCCCGACCTGGAACCCCGACCGGATCCGTTTGGCCGGTCCCAGGTCGGGGCGATGGATGTAAAGCTCATGCATCGAGGCGGCAACATCCATGGCCAGGTCCATAACCGCCCCGGAGGAAGCAATGAAAATGCCCGAAAGAAATATTTTCCCCAGGTCGAGATGGGGATAGCCCGAATACAGGAGGGTTTCCGCAAAGGGCTTCACGGCACCGTGAATGGAAAAGAGGTCAGCGAAAAGAATAGAAAGGACACAGGTCAGGCCAAGCCCGGCGGAAGCACCCAGAAAAGCGGTGAGGCCCTTGCGGTTGAACCCGGCGACGAGGAAAATGATGACCCCCGTCAGGACGGCCGTCACAGAAATGGAGACAAGGATTGGGTCATACCCTTTGAGGTATCCCGGCAGGAGGATTTTCCACAGGATCACGCCCGTGAATACAAAGGATACAACCGCCTTGACACCCGTCCATCCTGCGAAGCCCACGACCAGGAAAATAAAGAGCCCCAGAAGGGCGGCTTCAATGTCTAGCCGGTAGTGGTCCGTCAGGGTGACATCAATGACCTCCTTTCCATCGGTGCTCAATACTGCGAAGACCCGGTCCCCGGGTCTGAAGAGCTTGTCGAGCTCCATTTTTCCGACCAGCTGGTTGTTCGCCTCGAAGACCTCCCCCTTCCAGGGGCCTTCAAGAACCTTTATCCGAAGGACCTGGTCCCCGGCCTTGACGATCCCGAATTGCTGAACCAGTGAATTATCGGCGGAGAGAACCACCGCCTTCGCGTGCATCGGATCTTTCCCCCCCGTGTTGCCCTTGTTCGGGCCACCGGGGAAAAATATCAGCCCCCCGATGACGAGGAGCAGGAAAAGGACGAATATTTTCTCCTTTTTGTCTTTCATGGCCTGGGGCACCTCCTGAAAGGCCTTCTCAGAGACAATACATCGGGGGAGGGCCGATCAACCTGGAGTCTCCACCCTCCCCCTGGTTGCATGGAAGCCCGGACCTGTTCCCTTAACGGGCGGCCGTCAGTGAAGTTTCCCCGATGAAAGACACCAGTTTTTTGCCGATATCCGTATTGTCGTAATAACCCGTAAAATGTTCGGCACCCACGCCCTGGGCAAAAACAGGAACAGGCACACCCGTATGGGAGTAAGAGGTCCAGGCAAGGCCGGCCTTATGATTCACCGTGTGGGTCAGGCTGACCGTCAGGGGTTCGTAGCCCCCGTAAATGAGGTACGTTTCGGCATCGTTGGCCCGTTCCTTTTCATTTTGCATGGAACGATTGAACGCCTCCTGGACCCTTTCAAGTTCCCGATCGTTCAGCGCAAACTCCAGGCGGTCCGCAGCCTTTTCGTCGCCGCTTTTCGCAAGGGCTTCGAGGTCGGCCCGCTCTTGTTCCGAGAGGATCACCAGGCCGAAGGCATCCTCGATTTCATCCTTCAGGTCCATCAGATCGGCCTTTTCGGGGGGCGTCTTTTGCCTGTATTCGTCCAGCACCCTGTCAAACCCGAGGTAAGACATTGTCTGGCCGCCGAGGTAGTCCAGGTAGGTCCCGTATTTCGTCCCGGCAAATCCGATCGTCAGGCCGCCGCATTCATGATCGCCGGTAACGACCACCAGGGTCTGTTCAGGGTGTTCCATGGCAAAATCTATGCCGAGGGCTACTGCATCATCGAAAGCCAGCGTGTCTTTTATGGCTGCGACTGCATCATTGGCATGACAAGCCCAGTCGATCTTTCCGCCCTCCACCATCATGAAGAAGCCGTCGGGGCCGTCGAGAAGCTCGATTCCCTTCCGGGTGAAATCCACTAGCGTCAGGGGCTGATCATCGATTGCATAATCCAGGGCCTTGCTCGCGTCCAGTTCCGGACTCACCGCCAGGACCTTGCCGACTCCAGCCTTGAGTTTTTTGAATTCCTCTACGGTCCGCGTCACGGTGAAACCGTTCTCAATGGCCACCTTGTACGCATCGACGGCACCATCAGGGCTTACCGGTTTTTTGAGTCCTCCTCCGGCGAAATAGTCGAACTCGCTTTCGGCCAGTTCAAGGCCGATTTCATGGTAGTTTTTTCGTGTCGGCTGATGTGCGTAAAAACAGGCGGGAGTAGCGTGATCGATAGAAACACTGGAGACAATGCCGACTTTCATACCCTTTTCACTGGCGGCCTCAGCCACAGTCTTGTATTTGCGAGTTTTTGAAGGATCCATGGAAATGACTCCGGAATTGGTCTTGAAGCCACAGGCAAGTGCCGTCGCCGCCGCCGCGGAATCTGTGATGAAGGCGTCGGACGCATAAGTTGTCGTAAGACCCTGATAGGGCATCCGCGTGATGTTGAGTTTTTGTATCCCCGGTTCATCGGTTTTGCTGCCCTGAAGATAGATTTCCGCCGCATTCAGCTGAGGAAGTCCCACACCGTCCCCGATGAAAAGAAAAACATACTTCGGTGCAGCAGCGAAAGCCCTTCCCGAAACAGCCAGAAAAAAGGCCAAGACTGAAAGAAGGAAAACACCTTGAAACACCCGTCGCTTTTTCCACGACACGCCGTACATGAAAACTCCCCCTGTCATCTGGATTGTGAACCATCCTGGATGATAGGGGGAGTTGTTCACGGTTGTATTACCGCAACGTCACAATTTCGTTCCAATTTTTGAATCCTGCTTTCGAGGCACCCGGGGACACCAAACAAGATGGGGTCAGGTCTTTACTCTTAGGGTCCTTCCAAGAAGTTATTGCTGTTCTCATTCCATTGTTGCCGAAAACCCTAAAAGTAAAGACCTGACCCCAAGGGGTTCGCGGGGTTTGGTTTTACAGGCGGCGGATGACCATGGCGACGCCCTGGCCACCCCCGATGCAGGCCGTGGCCAGGCCGAGTTCCTTGTCCTGATGCCTGAGGGCGTAGATCAGCGTCGTCAGGATCTTGGCTCCCGTGGCGCCGATGGGATGCCCCAGGGCGATGGCCCCGCCGTGAACATTGCATTTTTCCATGTCGAAGGGCATCTCGCGGTGGACGGCGATGACCTGGGCCGCGAAAGCCTCGTTAAGCTCGATGAGGTCCATGTCCTCCAGGGAGAGCCCCGCGATCTCGAGGGCTTTCGGCGCCGCCACGGTGGGGCCGAGCCCCATGTGATCGGCGGCAAGGGCCCCGCTGGCATATCCGAGGATCTCGGCCATGGGTTCGTACCCCTGCGATCTGGCCCACTTTTCATCGGCCACGACAACGGCGCTTCCCGCGTCGCACAGGGCCGAGCTTGTTCCGGCCGTCACCGTCCCGCCTTCACGGAAGATGGCTGGAAGCCGCCCGAGTTTTTCCATACTCGTGTCGGCCCTGGGGATCTCCTCGGTGGCAAAGGTGATGGTCTCCTTCTTTTTTTTCACCGTCACCGGGACCGTCTCTTCGGCGAAAAGGCCCTTTTCCACAGCGGCCAGGGCCTTTTTGTGGCTTTGGAGGGCAAAGGCGTCCTGCTCCTCGCGGCTGATGTCATACTCGTCGACGAGGATTTCCGCCGTTGCGCCCATCATCATGTCCGCCAGGGGGCACATGAACCCGTCCTTATGGAGGGCATCCAGGGCCGCCTTGTCTCCCATCCTGTGACCCCACCGGGCATCGGGCAGGATGTAGGGCGTTTTCGAGGCGCTTTCCATGCCTCCGGCGACGGCGGCCCTGATATCCCCAAGGCGCACCCTGTCAGAAGCAAGCATGACGGCCCTGAGCCCCGAACCGCACCGCTTGTTCACCGTGAAAGCGGGAATATCCTGGGGAAGTCCGGCCCTGTACATAGCGATCCTCGCCGGGTTGGCCCCGACGCCGGCCTGCCAGCCGTTTCCCATGATGACTTCAGCGATGTCTTTGCCGGAAAGTCCCGAACGCTTCACGGCCTCGGCGATGGCAAACCCGCCGAGGTCCGGGGCCTCAAAGGATGACAACGTTCCACCGAACTTCCCGCCGCCTGTCCTGCAGGCGGAAAGCACAACAGCTTTTCCCATTTCTCGTCACGCTCCCTTGTATCCTGGAAACCGGGTCTTTGAAAGACTTCCCCAAAGGCCCGGTTGTTCGCTTCAGTGCTGCTTTTCTTCCTCACAGCCCTGCATGACGCACAGGTCTGGGCTGGTTACATATTCCGCATCGGTCACTTCCTTGAGGTCCTCTTCCTTCACTCCCGGGGCAAGCTCCTCGAGGACCATCTTTCCTTCAACGAAGCGGAAGACGGCGTACTCTGTGACGACAAGGCTCACCACACCCGCCCCGGTCAGGGGCAGGCTGCATTTTTTCACCAGCTTCGCCCCGCCCTTTTTCGTGGTGTGCGTAGTGGCCACGATGACATGCTTCGCCCCCGTCACAAGGTCCATGGCGCCGCCCATGCCAGGAACGAGCTTTCCGGGGATCCACCAGTTGGCCAGGTTCCCCTCCTGGTCCACCTGCAGCGCCCCAAGCACCGTCGCATCCAGGTGCCCGCCGCGGATGAGGCCGAAGCTGAAATCGCTGGCAATGAGCGCACCTCCCGGGACAACTGAGAGGCAGCGGCCCCCGGCGCCGATAAAGCGAAGGTCGTCTTCGGACGGTTTGGGGCCGGCCCCGACGACGCCGTTTTCCGTCTGGAAGATCACCCGGACACCCTCGGGAATATGGTCTGAAACCAGAGTCGGGATCCCGATTCCCAGGTTCACCACGTCGCCGTCCTCGAACTCCCGGGCGATCCGCCTTGCTATTCTGTGGCGAAGGATTTCTTCATCAAGTACGGGTAGCATAGTAGGAATCCCCCTTCAACACGAGAATGTCCACCAGGATTCCGGGCGTGACCACGTCGTTGGGGTCGAGTTCGCCCACTTCCAGGATGGCGTCGACCTCGGCGATAACCAGGTCCGCAGCCGTCGCCATGGCGGGGTTGAAGTTCCGGTTCGTCCCGTAGTAGACGATGTTGCCGAAACGGTCGGCCCTGTAGCCCCGTATCAGCGCCACGTCCGCCTTCAAGGGCATTTCAAGGATGTACTTGCGGCCTTCGATTTCGAGAACCTGCTTTCCCTCTTCGTGCACCGTCCCCACGCCCGTCGGCGTGAGGATGCCTCCCAGTCCGAATCCGCCGGCCCTGATCCGTTCCACGAAGGTCCCCTGGGGAACGAGTTCCAGGTCCAGCTTCCCTTCGTTGAACAGGCGCTGGGTGGCCTTGTTGAGTCCTACATGGGAGGCGACGACTTTCCTGACCTGCCCGGCGGTGACCAGTTTTCCGTGCCCCACATCATCGTAGGCCGTATCGTTGGCGATCAGGGTCAGGTCTTTCGTTCCCGCCTCCACCAGGGCATCCACCAGGGTGTAGGGGATGCCGCCGTAGTTGAACCCGCCGACCATGACGGAGCTTCCGGGCTTGACGTGGGTCACCGCCTCCTCGGCCGAGGTGACGGGCTTGATGATTTTCGTCGGCATGACGTTCATGATCCCTCCTTCCCGGAATCTGTCGTGTCTGCTTCAATGCGTTCGTTCGTTGGCCCCTTGTCGGATTTCGCCTTCCGTCGCTGCAGGACCAGAATTCCGCCCAAAACGGCGATGCCGAAGATGTCCGTCACGAAACCCGGTTTGATGAGGGCGAAGGCGGTAATCCCGAAGAGGGCCCGTTCGATCACGTTCAGTCTCGCAATGTAGTAATTCTGCACGCAGGCCGCCAGGGCGATGACGCCGAGGATGGCCGTACCGCTCGCCAGAAGCACCCGCCAGAGTTCGGCCTGGAAAAGAAGCGCCTGGTTATAGGCAAACATGAAGGGCACGATGAACCCCGCCAAAGCAAGGCCCAGGGCCGTGAACCCCGTCCGCATGGCGTTGGCCCGCGCGATGCCCGCCCCCGCGTAGGCCGCAAGGGCAACGGGGGGCGTGATGTCGGCGATCACACCGTAATAGAGGATGAACAGGTGGGCCGCCAGCATGGGAACGCCCATCTTGTGGATCGCCGGCGCCGCCAGGGTGGAAAGGATGATGTACTTGGCCGTTGTGGGCAGCCCCATGCCGAGGATGATGGAGGCGATCATGGTCAGGATGAGGGCCAGAAACAGGATACCGTGGGACAGGTTGATGATGAAGGAGGTGAAGGCGAGCCCGAGCCCGGTGATGCCCACCACGCCGATGACGATGCCCGAACAGGCGCAGGCGGCGGCCACTTCCACGGCCGACGTCCCGCCATCGATGAAGGACTCGATGATCTTTTTGGGCGTCATGCGGTGTTCCTTCGGCCCGATCCAGCTCACACCGATCAGCAGGACGATGGACCAGAAGACGGCCTTGATGGCCGAGTAGCCGAGGGCAAGAAAAACGATCAGCGTCACCACCGGAAGCAGGAGGTGCCATCCTTTCTTGAGAACCTCTTTGGCCTTCGGGAGCTGGTCTTTGGGAATGCCCTCGATCCCTTCACGGCCGGCCCTGAAGTGGACCATGGCAAAGATCGAGAAAAAATAAAGCGAAGCCGGAATCGCCGCCGCAACGACGATCGTCCAGTAGGAGATCCCCAGAAACTGGGCCATGACGAAGGCTGCCGCCCCCATGACGGGCGGCATGATCTGGCCTCCCGTTGAAGAAGCCGCTTCAACGGCACCGGCGAAATGGCTGGGATACCCCACGCTCTTCATCAGGGGAATGGTAAAAGACCCTGTGGTCACCGTGTTTGCCACGGAACTTCCCGAAACGCTCCCCATGAGGGCACTGGAAACGATGGCGGCCTTCGCCGGCCCCCCCCGGCTTCGGCCCGTCAGGGCGAAGGCAAGGTCGATGAAAAACTGCCCCGCGCCGGAAACGTTGAGCACCGCCCCGAAGAGGACGAACAAGAAGATAAAGGACGCCGAGACCCCAAGGGGGACACCGAAAATTCCGTCGGTCCTCAGGTACATGTAGGGCGCGAGCTCGCTTATGGGAAATCCCGGATGGGCCAACATCCCCGGCAGGTACGGGCCGAATATGGCATACAGCAGCGCCACGATGGCCACGATGGGCAGCGGCCACCCCACGGTCCGCCTGGTGGCATCGATAACCAGTACCGTCATGATGACCCCCAGGACGATATCAGACTGGATGGGCGCTCCCGCCCTGTTGGTAATGGCCTCCCAGTTGATCAGGATGTTCATGCAGCCGTATACCAGAAGCCCTGCCAGCGCCCAGTCCCAGATGTCGATCTTGTCGGCCGGGCGTTTTTTCGATATGGGGTAAAGCAGGAAGATAATGGCACCCATGAGGAGCCAGTGGATGCCGCGTTGCTTCATGGCGTAGAAAAGCCCGAAGGCCGCCGTGTACAAATGAAAACATGAGGCCGCAATCGCCAGGGCGGCGATGGTCCAGTACTGCCAGCCCTCAAGCCGGCGCTTCCCGCCTTCGAGCTTTCTCAGAAATTCCTCGTCGGCGACGGTTTCTTCCTGTTGCCTCGTGTTCTTTTTCCTGTCGTTCATATGCCGCTCCCTCCAAAGGACAACCGGACTCCCGAGCCGGAAGGGGGGCGGGCGGAAGGGCCCGCCCCTGCTTCAAACCGGTCCGTTATTTCTTGCACTCGTAGCCCTGTTCGGCGAAGTATTTCGCAGCGCCGGGATGGAAGGGGATGATCCCCTTGCTGGCTTCTTCTGGCACGAAATGGGCCGCCTGGGGCGTCACATCCATGAAGGTGTCCTTGTTTTCGATGAGAGTTTTTACGAGGTTATAGGCAAGGTCTTCTTCCATGTCCTGGTGAACCACCATGTAGTTCCCGTCGGCGATGGTCAGGACCGGCTCGGTGATGGACTTGTAGACGCCGGCCTTGAGGGTGTAGGGCATGAGGAAGGGGTTCTTCTCCACGATCTTGTCGACGAGGTCTTCAGGCAGGGGGATGAAGTGGACCTTCCGGACGGCCTCGACTTCCATCACGGCCGCACCGGGAGCGGCGAAGTTCCAGAAGACGGCGTCCACGTTGCCGTCCTTCAGGGCCATGGCTGCCTCGGGCTGTGTCAGCTGGGCCATTTCAAAGTCCTTTTCGGGGTCGATGCCTGCGGCATCGAGGATCATCCTGGTCAAAACCTGGTTTCCGCTGCCGGGGGCCCCGATGGAGACCCGTTTCCCCTTGAGGTCATCGAAGGTCTTGATGCCGGTGCCCTCGACGGTCAGAAGATGCTGCGGCGCCGGGTACATGTTGAAAAGGATCGCGAGGGGCAGCTTTCCGTCTTCCTTGAAGGCCCCGGTCCCGGTGTAGGCCTGCCACAGGGTGGACCCCATGGTCATCCCCATCTGGGCCTTGCCGGAGGTCACGAGGCGACAGTTTTCCTTCGAGGCCGCCGTCGTCCTGGACACGGCTTTCACATCGATGTCGGCCTTGTTGAGGACTTCGGCCATGGCACCGCCGAGGGGGTAGTAGGTGCCTCCCACTCCGCCGGAGCCTATGGTGACAAAGGTCACCGCGAAGGCCGCCGCCGAAAACGCCAGAACCGCTGCTACTGCAAGAGGTACGAGAAACTTTTTCATCCTGCACACTCCTCCTTTTCTCTTCTTCACCCGATTCAACGGGTGATCACCGGTTTCCCCGATCATTCCGACTGATCCTTCCACTCGGAAACGCGTCTCTCACCTCCCTTGATTCCTTCACTTACCTGGATGGGTCCGGAAGCCTCGCCGAAGCCGCCTTGAGGCTCTCCTCGAGGATCGAAAGGATTTCGTCGATCTGATCCTGTCGGACCACCAAAGGCGGAGCGACCATGAAATTGTCGCCGTCGACACCGTCAACCATGCCCGTTCCGGGATAGACGATCAGGCCCCGTTTCGTGCACTCCTCGGAAACGACGCGCGCAGCCCCGGCAGCCTTCGGGAAAGGCTGCTTCGTCTTTTTGTCGGCCACGATTTCGACGCCGCGCATGAGGCCGAGTCCCCGGGTTTGTCCCACGATCGGGATCCCTTCCAATTTTTTCAGGCCTTCACCGAGGCGTTCTCCCTGTTGCGCAGCGTTTTCAAAGAGCTTATTTCTTTTCATGTACCGCACCGTCGCCGCCGTGGCCGCCGCCGACACGGGGTTGCCGTTGTAGGTGTGGCCGTGAACGAAGGCCCCGCTCCCGTTTTTGATGGTCTCCACGATGGCGTTTTTGACAAAAACCCCCCCCGTCGGAATGTATCCGGCGGCCATGCTTTTTGCCGCGGCGATGATGTCGGGGACGACATCCCAGTGCTGGACGGCGAAAGCCTTTCCGGTCCTGCCAAAACCTGTCATGACCTCGTCGGCGATGAGGAGGACGTCATACCTGTCGCAGATCTTCCGGACCATCGGCCAGTATTCCGGCGGCGGGTTCAAGGCGCCCACGGTGGACCCCACCACCGGCTCGGCCAAAAAGGCGGCGATGTGCTGCGGCCCCGTCCGCTTGATCGCCAGTTCCACCTGCCTGGCGCACATAAGGCCGCAGGAAGGGTACTCCTGTCCCCAGGGGCACCGGTAGCAGTAGTGGGTGTCCACCTTCGGGTGTTCCTTGAACATTGGGGTGTACATCCGCCTGCGGGGCATGTTGCCCCCCACGGCCATGGTGCCGAGGGTGCTCCCGTGATAGGAGTTGTACCGGGAAAGGATCAGGTGCTTCTGCGAGCCCGAACCGTCCCGCTCGACGTAATACTGCCTGGCGAGCTTGACGGCCGATTCGATGGCCTCGCTCCCCCCGCTGACGAACCAGACCCAGTCCAGGTCCCCGGGGGTGAGTTCGGCGATTTCCTCCGCGGCTTCCTCGGAAGGTCTGTTTCTCCAGCGGGACGGGTGTGCGAAGGCCATGGTGGCCAGCTGCCGTGAAATCGCCTCGACCACCTCGGGGACGCTGTGTCCGATGCTCGAGATCAGGGCCCCGGAACAGCCGTCTATATACCGGTTGCCCTTTTCGTCATGGATATAAAGCCCTTCGGTGCGGACTGCCAGGGGTAAATCGACCTTCCATGTCCTGGGGAATACGTGACCCGTGCCCAATCTTTTCATCTCCTTTTTTGCGTGGGGTTGCCACCGGGATTCATCGGCTGTTTTCATGCCCCACGATGCCCCCCGGGGAATCACCGGGGCGTTCCCGTGTCTGATAGACGCCTGTTTCCTTCCAGACCTCCTCGAGCTCCGCCAGTTTTCTCCTGGCGTCGTCGCCCAGTCTCCTTGCCGCCGCCAGGATGATGCAGTTGATAACGCTGATGGGCGCCGTGAAAGAATCAATAAAGGAGAGCGGGTTCCAGGGAACGGTGACGACAAGCTCTGCAGGGGCCGCCAGGGGACTCGAATAATCGTTGGTCACTGCGGCGACTTGAAGGCCTTTTCGCCGGGCATGCTGCAGCATCCGGATCGTCCAGGTTGTGTACCTGGGGAAACTGATCCCGATGACCAGGGTTCCCTTTACGGCGCCGGTGATCTTCTCCAGTGCCGTTTCAGAATCGAGGAGTTCCACTGTCGGAAAAAGCCATGAGAGGTAATGGAAGAGGAAGTAGGCCAGGGCTCTCGAGCTTCTGTGCCCCACGATGAAGACCGACTCTGCGTCGGCTATCTCTGTGCCCAGGCGCTCGATGGTTGCCACATCCACCGTGGCCCGCGCCGAGGCGAGGGAATCCATGTCGCTTTCTATGGCCTTGTGGACCAGGCTTCCGGCTTCCTGGGCGGAATACTCCCCGATCCGCTCCAGCGTCGAGAGGCGCTCCATGAGAAGGTCCTTCACGGCCGCCCGAAGGCCGGGATAGCCGTCAAATCCAAGGGCCGAGGCAAAACGGATCACCGTCGACTCGCTCACGCCCACTCGCGCGCCCACCTGGGCGGCGGTCAAGAAGGCGGCGTCCTTGGGGTTTTCCAGGATGAACCTGGCCGTTTCCTGCTGTCCGGGCGACAGGTCATGCATCTTGTCGGCAACCAGCTTCGTGAGCATCCCGACCCTCCGTCGAAAGGCTTTCATGCATACGCAAAACCTGCATAGAACCTTTAAATTTGCAGGAAATCCTGCAAAAAGAATCATATCCTTCCCTTCTCCTTCTGTCAACATCGCTTTCCTGTGATAATCAATCCTTTTGACATAGACCTGCTGCTATAATGGAATCGTCGTGAAAGCAGATCCCGAAAAAGGCATCGAGACTGTAACGAAGCTGTGACATTCCTGTAAGACACCCGTTACGGCCAGTGCCTATACTCCATCGTGAAAGGTCCCGACGAATACGGGCCATCACAAATCAGGAGGGATTTATGCAATGAAACGAATCGGACTGCTTCTTTCAGTTTCGCTTCTTGTTGTCAGCGCAATCGCGGGCGCTGCCTTCGCCGGCGATCTCGTCATCAAGGGTTCCACCACGGTGCTTCCCATCGGCCAGGCGGCCGCCGAAAAGTTCATGGAAGCCCATCCCGAAACGTCGATCTCCGTCTCGGGCGGCGGCAGCGGAAACGGCATCAAGGCCCTCATCGACAAGACCACCGACATCGCCATGTCTTCACGGTTCATCAAGGACAAGGAAGTCAAGACGGCCGTCGAGAACGGAGCCTATCCCGTCCCCTTCGCCGTGGCCATCGACGCCCTGCTCCCCGTCGTGCACCCCGACAACCCCGTCAAGGACCTGACGATCCAGCAGCTTCACGACATCTATGCCGGGAAAATCACCAACTGGAAGGACGTCGGCGGACCTGACAAAAAAATCCTCGCCGTGACCAGGGACACCAGCTCGGGAACTTTCGAGGTCTGGGAAGAGAAGATCATGGACGGAGACAGGATCTCGCCCAGGGCCCAGGTGGTGGCCTCCAACGGCGCCATGGTGCAATCCGTTTCGGGAAACCCGGCTGCAGTGGGCTACATCGGGATCGGTTACCTGGACAGTTCCGTGAAAGCCCTGACGGTCGGCGGCATCGAGGGGACTCCTGAAAACGCCGTCAGCGGGGAATACCCCGTTTCAAGGTACCTGTTCATGTTCACCCCCGGCTGGCCCAAGGGCGAGGCCATGAAGTTCATCAACTTCGTCCTCAGCGACGCCGGCCAGGAGATCGTGGCTTCCACGGGATTCGTGCCACTTCGGTAGCACACCCGGAACCGGGACGAGAATAACGCAGGCAAAATGTTGTGCCCCGGGCCGTTGCACAGGCGGCCCGGGGATGCGTCCGGGAAGGAACCGGTGAGAAAGGTCCGAAAGGGATTGAATCATGGCAACCACACTCAGAGGCGACAGGCTTCCCAAAGCTTCAATATCCATTATCGCAAGCATCGGTCTTGCCGTGATGCTTTTTATCCTCTTGTTTCTCGTGAAAGAGAGCTACCCGATACTTTTGAAGACCTCGTTGAAGGAGCTTTTCCTCAGCACCCAATGGTACCCCACGGACGACCCGCCTGAATTCGGCATGTTGTCTTTGATCGCAGGCTCTCTCTCGGTAACGTTTTTGGCTTCTCTGCTTGCGGTCCCGATCAGCATTTGTCTGGCCGTTTTTTTGTCCGAGATCTGCCCGACGGCTCTTCGCGAGGTTCTCAAACCCGTGGTGGAGATCCTGGGATTCTTTCCGTCGGTCGTGCTCGGCTTTATCGGCATGGTGATCATCGCCCCATGGATGGTTTCCGCCCTCAACGTGTTTTCGGGGCTCAACCTGCTCAATGCATCGGTCCTCATGGGCGTCATGATCGTCCCCATTGTGGCCTCCCTGGCGGAAGACAGTCTCGGAAGCGTCCCGAAAGACCTCCGGGACGCCTCCTACGCTTTGGGGGCCACACGGCTTGAAACGATCTCCCGGGTGGTCATCCCCGCCGCCCTTCCCGGGATTCTCCAGGCTGTGCTTCTTGGCGTCATGAGAGCCGTGGGAGAGACCATGGTGGTCCTCATGGCCGCCGGAGGAGCGGCCATCATCCCCCTGGCCCTCACTGACCCCGTCAGGCCCCTGACATCGGCGATTGCCGCCGAAATGGGTGAAACCCCCGTCGGGACGGCTCATTACCACGCCCTGTTTTTCGCCGGCCTGCTTTTACTTTTCATGACCCTGGGGCTCAACCTCATCGCCCTTCGGATCGAAAAACGCGGAAGGAGGTGGCGCTGATGCCCCGCTCGGCAAGACATGTAAAGGACCGTGCCGCCACGCTGTTTCTTTGGACCGTCATGGCGGCCACCTGCGGCCTCCTTTTCGGCATTCTGGCCTTCCTCGCCGCAAGGGGCTGGAGCGCCATCAGCTGGGAATTTATCACCACCCCCCCACGGGACCAGATGACCGCCGGGGGAATCCTTACGCCCATCGTGGGGACATTGCAGCTGGTCGGCGTCTCCATGGCCTTCGCCTTCCCCGTGGGCGTTTTCACCGCCGTCTACCTGGTGGAGTACGCCAGAGACGACATGTTCACCCGTTTCCTGCGGCTTGCCGTCAGAAGCCTGGCAGGGGTCCCATCGGTAGTCTTCGGCCTCTTCGGCCTGACCTTTTTCGTCATCTTTCTGAAATTCGGGGCCTGCCTGCTGTCGGCAGGGCTTACTTTGGGCTGCCTGGTTCTTCCCGTCATCGTGGGGGCCGCGGAATCGGCACTTCTGGCCGTCCCGAAAGACTACCGGGACGCCTCCTACGCCATGGGGGCGACACGATGGCAGACGATCCGGAAGGTGGTCCTGCCGGCGGCTTTCCCGTCAATCATCACCGGGGCCGTTCTGTCCGTTGGCAGGGTGGCCGGAGAGACGGCACCGATCATCTTTACCGGCGCCGCCTTTTTCGCACCGGAAATCGCCAAAAGCCTTTTCGAAGAAATCATGGCCCTGCCCTATCATATTCTCGTACTGGCCACGGCGGGAACCCATATCGAGCAGACCCGCCCCATCCAGTACGGAACCGTTCTGGTCCTGCTGGCCCTTGTTTTGGGGATAACATTGTTCGGCGTGCTCTGGAGGTCCCGGCTCAGGCGACGGGCTCGGGGCTGACGCCTTGGAAGGGGATTTCACCATGACAGACAAGATCGTCATAGAGAACCTGAATCTCTATTACGGGACTCACCAGGCCCTCAAGGACATCGACACGAAGATTCCGGAAAAGGCCGTCACGGCCCTGATCGGACCGTCGGGATGCGGCAAGAGCACCTTTTTGAGGTGCATCAACAGGATGAACGACTTCATCCCCAACTGCCGCATCGAGGGAAAGGTCTCCCTGGACGGCAGGGACATCTACGCACCGGGAACGGACCCCATCAACCTGCGTCGGGACGTGGGCATGGTATTCCAGCGGCCGAACCCCTTCCCCATGTCCATCTACGACAATGTGGCCTACGGTCCCAGGCTCCATGGCGTCAAGGGACGAAAGAAACTGGACCCCGTGGTTGAAAGCAGCCTGAAGGCGGCAGCCCTCTGGGAGGAAGTCCGGGAGAAGCTCTCAGGGCCTGCGCTGTCACTTTCCGGGGGACAGCAGCAGCGCCTGTGCATCGCCCGGGCCATCGCCGTCGAACCGGAGGTCCTTCTGATGGACGAACCCACTTCCGCCCTGGACCCCATGGCCACGGCACGAATCGAGGAACTCGTCCGCGAACTGAGCGAGACCTACACGGTCGTCATCGTGACCCACAACATGCAGCAGGCCGCCAGGATTTCCGACGTGACCAACTTCTTCCTCATGGGCGAGATGATAGAGGCCGGCCCCACACAGACCATGTTCACCTCGCCCAAGGACAAGCGGACGGAGGATTACATCACGGGCCGCTTCGGATAGAATCGGTCGCACAGCAGACCGCTGACGGAGAAAAGAGGGAAGAAAAATGACAAACACCTTGTCGGGGAGAAAAGCCTTTGACGAACAGCTTGAAAAGCTTGAACAGCACCTCATGAAGCTCGGCACCCTCGCCGAGGACGCCATCTGCAAGGCCATATGGGCGCTGCAGAAACGCGATGAGGCGCTGGCCCTGGAAGTCATGGAAAACGACGACGCCCTGGACGACCTGACGGAGGAGATCAACGAACAGGCCCTGTCAATTATCGCCCGATTCCAGCCTGTGGCCATGGATCTTCGACTTGTTTCGGCGATCATCCACATGGCCACGGACCTGGAACGTATCGGTGACCTGGGAGTGAGCATCGCCCGCATCACCAGGAAGCTCTCGGGCCAGAAGCTGATCAAGCCCCTTATCGACGTCCCCCGGATGGGGGATCTCATCCGCCGGATGATCGACGCCGCCCTGAAGGCTTTCATGAACAAGGATGCCGATGAAGCCAAGAATGTCTGCGCCATGGACGACGAGATCGACGACCTGGACTATCAGATCTTCCGGGAACTGGTGATGCTCATGATGGAAAATCCGAGGAACATCGAGCAGGCGACGCAGCTTATCCTCGTTTCCCGGAGCCTCGAACGGGCCGGGGACCATGTGACGAACCTCTGTGAGCAGACCGTGTACGTGCTGACCGGCCAAACCATCAGGGCGTCCGACTTTCGACGGCCGCGGGACGGCGAAAACTGACCCATGAGCACCGGGCGGATTCTCGTCATTGAAGATGAACAGACCATCGCCGAGCTTGTGGCGGACGCGCTGAGGCAGTGGGGCTACAGGGTGGAAACCGCCCCGGACGGTGACGAGGGACTCGCCCTGGCGGAAGGAACCTTGCCGGATCTTGTCATCCTCGACCTGATGCTGCCGGGTCTCGATGGATGGGAAATATGCCGGCGTATGAAGCAAAACGACACGACCCGGGATATTCCCGTGATCATGCTCACCGCCCGGCGCGAGGAGCGGGACGTGGTTGCGGGGCTGGAAATCGGCGCCGACGACTACCTCCGAAAACCCTTTTCCATGTCGGAACTTGTGGCGCGGGTCAGGGCACTGCTGAGACGCACAGCGCGAAGCACCACTTCCGGGGAAAAGACATCCGTCGGCCCCCTGGTGCTGGATCACGAGGCGGAATCAGTCACCCTTCGGGGAGAACCGCTGGAACTCAGCCCCACGGAATACCGGCTCCTGGAGACGCTGGCCCGCTCAGCCGGCCGGGTCCTCTCGAGGGAGGAACTCCTCGGCAAGGTCTGGGGCTATTACGCCGGCGACACCAGGACCGTGGACGTGCACATCTGGCGCCTGAGGCGGAAAATCGAGGATGATCCGGAGAACCCGAAAATGCTTCACACCCTCAGGGGACGTGGATACCGGCTTCAGTGGGAGGGCGACCGAAAATGAGAACCCTCAAGGGAAGAATGACGGACCTCGTGGCAACGGTGCTCGCCCTGGCGCTGCTCGTGGGGTGGTTCGTCGTCGGGAACGGCATCGAGGAACGCATGCACAGCCAGGCCAAAAACTCCCTTCTGGACCAGGTGGAGCTTCTCGTAGGGGCCCTCGGCGAAACCGGCCTCGACGGCTTCAGTGACATCCTCGGGCGCCTGGATCCCTCGGCAGGGACACGTGTCACCGTCATCAACATGCGCGGGAGGGTCCTCTATGACACCCAGGCCGACCCGAAGACAATGGACAACCATGCAGACCGGCCGGAAATACGGGAGGCCATGCTGAAAGGGACCGGGGTTTCTTCACGCTACAGCCGGAGCCTCGGCGAGGAACAGCTTTACATCGCCCGTCTGGCCACGGACCCCGTGGGTAATACACTGATTCTCAGGGCATCCGTTTCCCTCAGGTATATCCTGGAGGCCGTAAACGCCGCGAGAATGAGGCTTCTGTTCTCCCTGCTCCTTGCCGGCGGGGCGGCCATGACGGCGGGGCTCTTTTTCCTTCGCCAGGTCACGAAACCGCTGGAGGAACTCACCCGTGCCGCCTTCAGCCTTCAGGAAGGGGAAAAGCCCCTGTTCCCCTCATCGGGCACCCTCGAAGTCCAGAGACTGGCATCGGCTTTGGAAGACACGTCGGACCGGCTGGAGGCGGCCATGGGCGACCTGCGACGCGAACAGGGGTATCTCCGGTTCCTCCTGGAATCCCTTCCCGTGGGCGTTCTTGTCGTGGATGACAACGGACGAATCCGGTACGCCAACTCGGCCCTGTCATCACTGCTCAGGGATGTCCCCGAAAAGATAGAGGGAAATCCCTACCTTTCGGCCATCAAGGCTCCCGAACTTCTGGAACTCCTTGAAAAGGCCCACAAGGGCCAAAGCGGCAGGGCTGTCTTTTCCGTCCGCGGCCGGGAGGAAATTTTCCTCGAGGCACAAGTTCTCAAGATCGACTGGGGCGTTCTGGCTGTTTTGAGCGACCTGACGGACCGGATGCGACTCGAACAGTCCAGGAAGGCCTTCGTCGCCGATGCCGGCCACGAGCTCCAGACCCCCTTGACGGCCATACGTGCCGCCGCCGAGCTTCTGGCGGACGAGAGGGATCTGGATGCAGAAAAGCGGCGCTCCATGGCCCAAAAGATCCTCACCCAGCAGGAGCGCATGACGGCCCTCGTGGATGACCTGCTTTTGCTGTCACGGCTCGAGTCGAAGGTGCCCTCCGAAGAACCGGAAGAGCTTGACCTCGCGGGACTTTTGAATTCCCTGGTGGAAAATACCCTCGCCAGCCCGCTGGCCGAGTCAATCGAGGTTGAAAGGGACATCGCCGGCCCGGCCGTCGTCAGCGGACGTCCGGGCGATCTTTGGCGCGCCTTCGGCAACATTCTGGACAACGCCGTCAAATACACGAGAAAACGTTTCGGTGACGAGCCGGGCGGGAAAATCCGCGTGGCCCTCGGCCGTTCGGAAGACGACTGGGAAATCGTCATCGAGGACAACGGCATCGGCATCCCGCCCCGCGCAAAGGACATTATCTTCGAACGCTTCCAGCGTGCTGAAGCAGACCGCTCGAGGGAAGGGCTCCCCTCCGGCGGCTATGGCCTGGGGCTGGCCATCGCCAAGCGGATCTTCGAAAGTCACGGAGGCTCCATCACCGCAGGCGAGAGCACCGAAGGAGCCCGCTTTTCCGTCCGGCTTCCTGCAAGACTTTCTTCCTGAAACGAAAAACGTTGCCCTTTGACCAAAACCGGCAGGCGCGGCCATTCATGGTTGCGCCTGCCGTTTTCTTGCCAGTTTTTTGCTTCTCCTCCCCCGAAAGGGGAATTATGTTTTGCCGCCGCGACAGGCAAAAGGCTTGCGGGCCGAAATGAAAGCGCTCGCCAGGGAGCCGCTGATGTGCGGTGAAAACTTTTTCGACAAATCAGGGAACAGGTCTTCCAGTTCTTTTTCCGAAAAGGTAAAAATTCGCTCGCGCTCCACGGAAACGGCGGAGAAACCGGCATTTTCAAGCATCCGCCGGTAGTCACCCTCCAGGAGCGCCCCCGCCACGCAGCCGGCCCATGCGGACAGGCTGTCCCGGACTTCGACGGGCACCGGTCTCGTGAAGACCATGTCCGAAACAGCCATTCTTCCGTCCGCGGCAAGCACCCTGTGGATCTCGCGGAAAACCTTGTCTTTCTCGGGAGAGAGATTGATCACACAGTTTGAAATCACCACATCGACGCTCCCGTCGGGGAGGGGGATGTCTTCAAGGTACCCCTCGATAAAGGAGACGTTTTCCATTCCCCAGGATTTCTGGTTGGCCCTCGCCAGTTCAATCATCTCCGGCGTCATGTCCAGGCCGTACACCATCCCCCCGGGTCCCGTCTTTAAGGCGGCAAGAAAGACGTCGTACCCCGTGCCGCATCCCAAATCGAGAACCCTCTCCCCCTTTTTCAGGCTCGCCTTCTTCGTCGGGCTGCCGCACCCGAATGATTGCCCCTGCATGGTCCCGGGGATCTTCGAAAGCTCTTTTTCACCATAAATACCGGTCGTTATGGGATCACATCCACCGGAGCAACATGCGCCCGAACCACAGCAGGATGATACCGAAGTTACCGCGCCGGCGTATTTTTCCCGGATTTTCTCTCTCAGATCGTCCATTTCTTTCATCTCATCGATCTCCTTTCCCGTGGAGGACCTCTTGTGCCGGGCAAAACGGCCTTTGAGAGGCTTCAAGGGCATCCGCCAGCACGCTCAGGGAGTCGGCGAGGACCTTTCTCTTTGCCTCTGGAACCCCCTTGAGAACCTGTCGGAAATATCCGTCCATAAGCTTTTCGACGCCTTCGTAATGAGCCCGCCCTGCTTCCGTCAGGGCCAGCCTGACGTACCGCCTGTCCGGGTAAGCCCGCCCCCGTTCCGCGAGCCCTTCCGAAACCAGCGCATCGGCAAGCCGGCTCGCCGTGCTCTTGTCCACGCCGAGCATGCCCGCCAGCTCCGTCACCGAGAGTTCCCCCGCCCGCCCCAGAGCCGTCAGGCAATGGCATTCGGGTATCGTCAATTTGCAACAGTCCGCCCTGCCGCTTTCGAGCAGCCCCATGGTCCTGACGATGCGGTTCAGCCTGTCACGAACGGCCCGAACATGTATTTCACCAGACACAGCCGTCACCCCTGGATATATGTTAAATGCAACAGTTGTATTAAGCAACTATATAAAAATTTCGGCTCCGTGAGCCCGACAAAAATGCTCGGAAAGTTCTCATGACATCCGCAGCTTGTTCCGGAAATTCACCGTTGCGGAACGGATGTCGGCAGCCCCGGCGATAGCCCCAATGACGGCCACCCCCGTAGCGCCGCTTTCCAGGATTTCAGGCACCCTTTCGGCCGTGATGCCCCCGATGGCGACGCAGGGAAGCGACACGGCCTGAACGACTTTGCGAAGGCCTTCGGGCCCGATGACGCGGGCGTCCTTCTTGCTCCGTGTCGGGAAGACGGCCCCCACACCCAGGTAATCGGCTCCGTCTTTTTCCGCTTCCAGGGCCGCCTCCGGCGTCCGCGCCGTAGCCCCGATGAGAAAACCTTTCGGCGCCAGGCGCCGCGCGACGGCCACTGGCAGATCCTCCGCCCCGAGATGGACACCGTCGGCACCGGCGGCGAGGGCGATGTCAAGACGGTCGTTGACGATAAAAAGTGCACCATGAACATCGCAAAGCTTCCGGAATTCCATCGCCTCGTCATACAGGGTGCGTGAGGATGCCTTCTTGTGGCGGAGCTGGATCGCCCCGGCCCCACCTTCCAAAGCCAGCCCGGCCTGCTCCGCCATTGGTCGGCCACCGACCTGGAGGGGATCCGGAATGACATACAGCCTGAGTCGTTCGGCGAGGGGCCTCATGTCAAAACCTCCAGGGGCAAGGGGCCCTCCACATGTTTTTTCATGCCGCTGGAAAGCGTTTCAGGCTCCAGGGCGGCGAGGGTGTCTATAAAGGCGTTTTTCCAGGAAGCAGGCCCGGAGGCGCCTGGGGCACGCTCAGCCGCCATCCGGAAGGCCAAAAGGGCGGCGGTGGCGGCCGAAAGGGGGTCGGCCACGGCCATGCAGGAGGCCAAGACACTCCCGAGGGCACAGCCGCTTGCCGGAACCTGCGGCAGCACCCCCACCCCTCCCCGGACTTTCCAGAGTGACCCGCCACAGGCGATTTTGTCTACTTTTCCTGTCGCCACGGCCACGACGGGTGCCCTTTCGCTTTTGGTAATTTCCTTCAGGGCCTTTTCCACCCCACGGGCTCCGGAACTCTCCACGCCTTTCATGGAACCCGATCCGCCTCCGAGGCGGGCTGTTTCCGCCCTGTTGCCCTTGACGGCGGTGATCCGGCCGCCTGTCAGGAGACCATCGATCCAGCCCGTCCGAAAAGGGGTGAGTCCATAGCCCACGGCATCCAGCAGACAGGGCTTCCCTTTCCGCAATCCCCTTAAGGCTTCCAGGAAAGCCCGTTTTGAGGTCTCTCCCGGCATCCCCGTGTTCAGAAGCAGAGCGTCCGCGCCTGAGGCAATCACCCGGGCCTCCTCGGGATGAGAGGACATGACCGGCACGGCGCCCACGGCGGAAGTCACCTCGGCCTGAAAGGCCGCGGCCACTGCACTCGTAAGCTGGTAGACCAGGGGGCGTTCTTGCCTGATCCTCCCCCAGACCTTTCCGGGGTCCGCCGGGCAAATCATCGGTCCCCCTCCAGCCACGGCATCGAAACGGCGTGTCCGACGGGGCCGGGGCCCTTGCCGGGCCTGAAGCCCCGCTGCAAGGCCGCCTGCAGGTAGGCAAGGCCCCTTTCCACAGCCTCGTGAACCTCACACCCGGCAGCCATCTCCGCCGCTATAGCGGCGCTCAGGGTACACCCCGTGCCGTGGGTGTCCGTCGTCTTGATCCGCTGATGCCGGAAAACCCGGACGCCGCCGTCATGGAAGAGATCCGTCACTTCTTCGCGCCTTCCGTGGCCGCCCTTGATCAACACCGACCGGGCGCCCATTTGCAATATTTTTTCGGCGGCTTTTTCCATTTCCTCGAGGCTTTCGACGGGAAAGCCCACGAGCCGTTGTGCCTCGGGCAGGTTTGGCGTCACCAGCACCGCAAGGGGGATGAGGCTTTCTTTCAGTGTTTCCTCCGCCTTTTCCGCCAGAAGCGGGTCGCCCGACTGGGCCGCCATGACAGGGTCAACCACCAGCCGCCTGAGGCCAAACTCCCGGAAAATCGCTGCCGCCGTCTCGATAATGACGCTTTCGGCGAGCATCCCCGTTTTGGCAGCCCCGACGTGAAAATCCGAAAGGACGGCTTCCATCTGGTGCCTCACGCTTTCCGGCGAAGCGGTCTCCACGTGATGGACGCCAAGGCTGTTTTGTGCCGTCAGGGCCGTTACGGCGCTGGTACCAAAGACCTTCAGCGCCGCAAAGGTCTTGAGGTCAGCCTGGATCCCTGCTCCGCCCCCCGAATCGCTTCCGGCCACCGTCAGGGCGATTCCCCGGTACATGGACTCCTTGGCGGAATTCTCTTTCATCATTTCTCATCTTCCTTCCTGAATCCTGTCCGCTTCAAAAGGGAGAGCACCGCCAGGCCGATCAAGGCACCGGGGACGCTGCTGGCCAAAAAAGCCGGCATCAAGACGCCGAAGCCCACGGCGGAATTCATCGACGGCGCGATGAGAACCGCAGAGAGCCAGGCGCCGAAAAATCCCGTCCCCAATGGTTCCGCCAGGGCGGCGGTATCCTTTTTGAAAAACTTCCACGCGAAACCCACGGCAAGGGCCCCGGGGATGCTTCCCGGAAAGGCGAAGAGCGTGCCCGTGCCGATCATGTTCCGGACCGCCGATGCGGCGAAGGCGGCGCCGGCTGCCCACCAGGGTCCAAGCAGCACCCCTGCCACGACGTTGACGGCGTGCTGGACGGGGAAACATTTCGTGGGGCCCACGGGAACGGAAAGCCCCGAAAGCAGGACGGCAACGGCGCACAGAAGACCCGCCGTGGTGATCGTCCTGATTTCGGGATGTCCCGGGCGCTTTTCAGGCTGTTTCAGAAGGGATCCCTCCCGGGCCGGGCCAGTCCCGACAGAAGGGTGGAAGAAAGGGGAACACCTCATGTGCCTTCCCTTCGCCGGCATGACCCGGATCAGGTTCAAGGGGTCGGGGTTTTCAACCCCCTCTCAGCCGGTCGCACCGACTCCCCCATGCTCTCAGGCAAAATTGTAACACACCTTTATGCGGCACCGCCTGAACCTTTTTGCGGCACCCGGAGGCGGTGTGCCCGGCCTGTTTTTTGTTTGCCCAGGGTAAATGGGGCCTTTTTCGCCGATCAGGGGCAAGGCTTTCGCCTTGTGATCCCCTTGTCACGGAAACCTGAAAGGCAACTCGATTTCTTTATCTAAATATTAATATTCCATACTATAGTTGCAACTTTCGCGCTATTCGGTATAATCCATTATCCAGCTTGGAACCTTTACAAAAAAGGAGAAATGACAGGAAAAAGTCACGACAAGGAGGAATCTTCCGATTCTGTACACTTTGAGAGAATTTGCCAAGGCAGTCCTTTTGGGCGGTCTTGTGTGTTTCGCCGTCGGGCTGGTTGCCGGCGACAATCTCACCCATTCACCAGCGGCCTTCTTCGCGAAACAGGCGGAAGCCCGGCAAAGGGCCGTCATGGCCGATGCCATCGACGAATCCGTCCATTACGCACTGAAAAAAATGGGGCTTCGTGAACAAGACCTTTTTGCATGGTCACAAAAGCAGCCGGCGTCAAACATCCGCTACCTCTGGGGATGGGAACGCCAGGACCAGAAAAACGCCTCCGTCATCGCCCTCTACATCGCCTCCCAGAACAAGGATATCGAACCGCTTGAGGCCTGGCGACAGGCCGTATCCTTCGTCCATTACAGCAAGAAATACGACGTCCCTCTCGGCCTTGCCGTTGCCGTTGCAAACACCGAAAGCCATTTCAGGTCCCAGGCCAGAAGCGGCTATGGTGCCATGGGCGTCATGCAGGTCGCCTGGCACGTTCACGAACACCTGCTGAAGGCAAACGGCATCGCCGCCGCACAGGACCTTCATGACCCCGAAAAGGGCATTGCAGCGGGAACATTGCTGCTTTCCCGCTATCTGAACCACTACGGCAGCACCCGAAGGGCCCTTGGCCGCTATTACGGCGGCGCCGTCAGCCGTTACTGGCCTAAGGTCTCACGGTACATGGCAAAGGTCGAAAGCTGGGGACTCAAGACGGAGATCTAGAAAAAGGCATCAGGGGCCGAAGCGCGCGATATAGGAGTCCACATCGAATTTGCGCCGGCTGCCGGCGGCGTTCATGTACCGGACCTTCCCGAAAACCGGCCGCTCGGGCCAGGCCCTGTCGTGAACGCCGCCAATGCTCCAGGCCACCCCGGCGTACCCGTTGGGGTCCCGCCCGTCCAGTTCGTACCTGTCGTTGAGGGCTATCGCCCTTTCCATGGCCTCTTCGGGCGTAGCGGACCACTCCAGGATCTTCTTCGCCCANNCCCGCCGATGGACCAGGCGACCCCCACGTAGCCGCTCGGGTCCCTGCCGTCCAGCTCGTATCGGTCGTTTAGATAGATGGCGATCTTCTGGGCCTCTTCAGGAGACCGTGTCCACTCGAGTATCTTCTTCGCCCAGTACATCCTCATGTACCCGTGCATCTTTCCCGTCTCCATCATTTCACGCTGGGCGGCGTTCCAGAGTGCATCATGGGTTTTGGCCCCTTCGAATTCCTCCATGGTGTAAACATGTTCCCTCGCGTCCTTGCGGTGTTCCCCGAGGGTCTTTTTCGCCCAGTCGGGGAAGCACTCCACGCTGTCATAATGCTCTTCGTAAAAACAGAAGTTGTCCGAGAGCTCACGCCTGACGACCAGTTCTTCGATGAAGGCCATTGTCCCCTCCGCTTCCGGGGCGGCCTTCAAAGCTTCCATGGCGGCACGCTGGGGTGACAGGTGGCCGAAATGAAGCCAGGGAGAGAGGCCCGACTGCCCCTCTGCCAGGGGGTCGTTCCGGTCCGTGTGAAAACGCTTGAGCCCCTCGCGGAGGAATTTGTCAAGCTTCCAAAGCCCGGCCCGGCTTCCGGGCGGAAACCCCCCTGGAAGGTCGGCCCTCCTGCAGCTGCAAAGGCGGAACACCGCATTCCAGTCCACGGAAGGGACGTCGCCCTTCCACGGGAAAGGTTGTTCGAGTTCCCCGGGGAAGTCCTCCAGAAACTGCGAGAGCAGCCTGTGGATCTTCGGCCTCAGGGTGTAGGCGGCGTATTCCTTTTTGTTCGAGGCCTTCCGGCAGGGCACCACGTTGTGGGCGTCCACCTCAAACACGGGAATACGGCACCTTTCGGCCACTTCCTCACGCCAGCGGCGCTTGACCCTCAGCGGGTCGAAATCCGTGAAAAGGGTCGCGGCCTTCATTTCCGCAAGAAACCGCGGCACCTTCTCCACGGGATCCCCAAAAAGAAGGAAAAAGGGGATCCTCAAATCACGCAGATCCCCTTCCACCTCGCGAAGGCCCTCGAGCATGAAGGCGAACTGGCGCCTCCCCGCCCCCAGAAAGTCCGGCACCAGGCAAAAGACCACACCCAGGGGCCTGCCCCGGTCGGCGGCCATCTCCCGGGCGAAAACCAGGGCCCAGTTGTCCCGCACCCGCTGGTCCCGGCTCATCCAGTAAATCACCGGCCCCTCGCCGAAAGGTTCTTTCTTTGCAGCAAAAAGACGCTCCGTTTTCATCGACCTTCCTCCACATTCCGGGAACAAAAGCCTTCCTTAGTGGTTTTTCGCCCTGGGCTGCGGGGTTACCCGATTTTTGGATCCTGCAGGGCAAAGGACCCGACTCAAATTTTCAGAGTTATCCACATCAACCCTGTGGACAACCGCGGCAACTCGCTGATTCGGTAGACCTCAAAATTACCGTCGGGGGCACAGGCCCTCAGATCCACTTTTTCTTCCTGAAAAAGACCAGCATTCCCCCGGCAAGGGCAATCATGACACCCCACACGGCGGGATAGGCCCAGGGAATGGACAGTTCCGGCATGTATTCGAAGTTCATGCCGTAGACCCCGGCAATGAAGGTCAGGGGGATGAAAATCGTCGCAATGATGGTGAGGACCTTCATGATCTCGTTCATCCTGTTGCCGGCGCTGGAGAGGTAGATGTCCAGAAGCCCCGACAGCACGTCCCGGAAGGTCTCGATGCTGTCCATCACCTGTACGGCATGGTCGTAGAGGTCCCGAAGGTAAAAGGCCGTGTCGGCGGTGACAAGCACGCTCCCTCCCCGTTCGAGCCGTGCCACGATCTCCCGCATGGGCCAGGCCGCCTTTCGCAAGAAGATCATCTCGCGCTTGAGGGCGTGGAGGTTCCGGACGGCTTCTTCCCCTGGATCGGTGAGGATTTGTTCGTCAAGGTCCTCCACGTCGTCGCCGAGTTTTTCCAGAAGCAGGAAGTACCGGTCCACCACGGCATCGAGCAAAGCATAGGCGAGGTAATCCGCCCCCTTGCTTCGAATCTTTCCCGTGCCGGTTCGGAGTCGGTCCCGCACGGGGTCGAAGACGTCGCCAGGTTTCTCCTGGAAGGTGATGACGCATCCTTTCATGAGGATCAGGCTCACCTGCTCCATGTCCACACCCTTCGTTGCTTGATCGAAGTCGGCCATCTTGAGGACGATATACAGGTACTCTCCGTGATCCTCCATTTTCGGCCTCTGGTCGGTGTTGCAGATATCCTCCAGCACCAGCCGGTGGATCCCGAAATGTTGCCCAAAGGCCTCCAGAAGCTCCAGGTCATGAACGCCGTCCACGTTGATCCACAAGACACCTTCTTCAAGAAGACGCTTTCTGCAGGCTTCGGCGCTCGTTGCCTCCTCCGATGAAAACCGCCCCCCGGTGTAGTCGATGAGGGAGATCCGGGCCTCTTCGGTCTTTTTCTCCCCAACGTGGACAAGGGTCCCCGGAGGCAACCCGGGAGCCGGCGCCCGTCTTTTCAGGAATCTTTTCGGAGTTTTCATTTTCTCCACCCTCTTTGAAGCAAATTTGTCAGTGGTCGAAGGCGGCCACCACCGGCGTATGGTCCGAGGGTTTCTCCCAGGTCCTGGGGTTTCTGTCCACCCAGGCGTCTTTCGATGTCCTCGCCACAGGCGGTGTGGCGAGGACATGGTCGATCCTCCAGCCGATGTTCCTTTCCACGGAGTTTTTCACCCTGTAATCCCAGAAGGAAAACTCCCCCTCACCGGGCCGGTGCTTCCTGAAGACGTCCACCAGCCCCCAGTCCAGAAGGGCCTGGAAGGCTTTTTTGACGTCCTCGTGGAAACAGACATGATCGCGTTTTCGTTCGGGGTGCGTCACGTCAATATCCGTGGGGGCCACGTTGAGATCACCCACGATGACGAGCCTCTCCTTGTGGGACAGGTTCCTGTCCATATATTCCACGAGCCGCTCGAAAAAACGGAGCTTCATGGGGTAGTCCGGGTGGTCGACGGCCTTCCCCTGGGGAATGTAGAGGTTGATCACGTTGAGGTCACCGAAACGACAGTGGATCATCCGCGTCGTCCCGTCGGGTTCCTCTTTGTCCTTGAGGCCGAAACTCACCTCGTCGGGCCTGTCGGCCGACGCCACGGCCACACCGTTGTACCCCTTCTCCCCTGAACAGACCGTCCTGTAGCCCAGTTCACGGAAGGCCGCCTCCGGGAATTCCTCGTTTCTGGTTTTCGTCTCCTGGAGACAGAGGATATCCACTCTGTTATCATGAAGCCACGGCTCGATGATGTGCATTCTGCTGCGCACGGAATTGACGTTGAACGTCGCGATCGTGAAGCCTTTCATGCCGGTCACCCGCTTTTCATTCAATGGTGTTTCGTTCATTCTATAGGCAGAAGGGCGCAAAGGGCAAAGGGGGGAGACGGTGAAACAGATCCGGCCTGCATGGGTATGGCTCTTTCTGCTTGTTTCCGTCTTCGCCGTCGGCACCATAGGGTTCTATACACTGACTGACCTTTCCGTCGTCGATTCCGTCTACTACACGGTCATCACCCTGGCGACGGTGGGATACAACGCACCCCCCGACCTCAGCGACTCGGGGAAACTTTTCATCGCCTTTCTGGTGATTCTGGGGATCGGAACGGCGGGCTATGCCGTCAGCCAGGTCACCCGATACTTTCTGGTGGAACGGCTCTTGTCAGCGCTGGGCAAAAGGAGGGACACACGGGTGGACAGGATGGAAAAACACTGGATCGTCTGCGGCCTTGGACGGGTCGGGACGGAAGTCATCGAACACCTCCACAGGGACCACATTCCCTGCATGGCCCTGGAGGTGGCGGACCGCAAGGTGGCCGCCGCCCGTGAACGGGGGTGGATCGTCCAGCAGGGCGACGCCAGGGACGAGGAAGCCCTGGAAGGCGCCGGCGTCAAACGGGCCGCAGGGCTTATCACCACCCTTTCAGACGACGCGGACAATGTCTACGTGATCATCACGGCTCGGTCCTTGAACCCCGGACTGCGGGTCATCGCCAGGGCCACGGACCGAAAATCCATGGGGGTCTTCTACAAGGCAGGGGCGGAAAAGGTCATCAACCCCGTCGTCGCCGGGGCGGCGGCCATCGCCTGGGCCTCGGTGAAACCCGCCGTGGCGAGCTTTCTGGAGATCGTCAACATCTCCCGTGACCTGGACATCACCTTCGATTCCATCCCCGTGAAACCCGACAGCGAACTCATCGGCAAGACCCTGGCCGAGTCGCCCCTGCGTTCCCGGTACAACGCCATGGTCATCGCCGTCAAGAAGGAGTCGGGGAAATACCTCTACAACCCGGGGAGTTCCCATGTCATGGAAAGGGGCGACGAGCTCATCGTCATCGTCGACAGGAACCGGCTGCTCGATCTCCGGAAGGAGATTTCCGGTCCGAACCTTTAGGCCCTTCGACAAAGCTGCGGCTTCATGCCGGTAATGACGGGCCTTTTCCCGTTGATGCATCATCCCTTCGGTTTTTTGACGGCAGCACCAAAATGGGTATTGTTCATTTAACCTCTTGAAGCCCCCTTTGAGAGAGTCCCGTAAAATCGCGACAGGGGCACCCCGCTCCATTGCAAAAGGCCGGACACCGGCGGTGTCCGGCCTTTTGCCCTTTCACGAAAGATCCCTGCCACCCGGGATATCCCCCCGGGGCAAGGTTTATCCCGTCGAGGTTCCTTCTTCCACAGGTTTTGAGATGAACCGGAAGATCACCACGGGAACCGCCAGGGCCAGGGCGACGCATGCCGCCGTTGGAAGACCGAAGGCCACCCCTGCGTAGCCGGCCACGGCCCCCAGGGCTGCAAGCAGGGCGTAGGGGATCTGGGTGTTCACGTGGTCCATGTGGTCCGACCCGGTGAACATGGAAGACATGATGGTGGTGTCCGAGATGGGGCTCGAGTGGTCCCCCCAGACGGCACCGGCGAAGACGGCACCGATGGTGGGAACCATGAAGGTCATGGGGTCCAGTCCCAGGTTGCCCGAAACGGTGTACACCAGGGGGACGACGATGGGCATCAGGACGGCCATGGTGCCATAGGACGTGCCCGTACAAAAGGCGATGACCGCCCCCGTCACGAAGGTGACCAGTGGGACCCATCCCGGCGAGAGCACGTCCTGGGTGAGGGAGACGATGTATCCCGCCGTTTCGACCTGCTTCACCATGGAGCCAATGCCCCAGGCGAAGATCAAAATCAGCGTCCCGTAGAAGATGGAGCGCATGCCCTCCATGTACCCCCGGAACAGGCTCCCCCAGGAGGAGATCCCCTGCAGTCGGTACAGCATCAAAGTCAGGAACACGGACCCGAAGGCCCCGTAGACAAGGGCCTTGGAGCTGCTCCCTTCGCCGATGGCCGTGGCCACATCCACCGACGGCCACCCGCCGGTCACCAGTAGGAGCAAAAAGATCAGCCCCACCAGCAACAGCAGGGGCAGGGCGAAGTTGACGACCCGTCTGGGTGTGTCGTCACCGGGACCCTCCTCGACCTGGTTCGGGTTGATCAGGGGTTTCGCGTCATCGCGAAGGATTTTGCCCTCTTTCCGGGCCCGGCGCTCGGCGGCCAGCATGGGTCCGAAATCACGCCCCGAAAAGACGATGAAGGTCAGAAGCGCCAGGGCGGCCAGGTTGTACAGGATGAAGGGAATGGACTTCAGGTACGTCACGTAGGGGGACAGGGTGATCCCCAGGTCGTTGAACTGGGTCCCGATCTGCCCCACCATGTAGGCGATCCATGAGGAAATTCCGGCAATGCAGGCGATCGGCGCCGCCGTGGAGTCCACGATGTAGGACAGTTTTTCCTTGGAGATTTTGTACTTTCCGGTGATGGGGCTCATGGTGGTCCCCACCACGAGGGTGTTCACGTAATCTTCGAAGAAAATAAAAAACCCTGCCAGCTCGGTGAAAGCCATGGCGCTTTTCGCACCGGCAATCCTTCTGGTGATCCATTGGACGATGGCGTCGATGCCCCCGCCAACCTTCATGATTCCCACCAGGCCACCCATGGTCAGACTCGTCAGCACGATCCTGGCCGACCAGGGATCACCGAGGTTGTTCCAGAGCGCTTCCACGGCCTTGCCGAACCCCGTCACGGGGTTCCAGCCCGCAAGCATGGTCCCCGCAAACCAGATCCCCAGAAACAGCGAGGGGATCACTTCCCTGGTGATGATACAGAGCGCGATGGCGATCACGGGCGGTAAAAGGGAAAGTGCCCCGAAAGCCGATCCCGTTCCGTCGGCCCCGAAGGCCGCCCCGCCTGAAGTGAAAACTGCAGTGAAAGAAACAGCTGCCAGAATCAGGCTTCGGGTTTTCCATCCTTTCTCCATCCGGCGTTCCCTCCTTGAGCGACGATCTTTACAATTTGCATCGTCCCGAAAGACGCCGGAAGCTTTTATGCCTTTTGCTTTCGCCGACGTCTTGCGAGCCTTTGCATGTGGTTCTGGACGGCCTTTTCGGCGGCGGCGGGGTCCTTTTCCGCTACAGCCTGCACGATGGCCTCAAGGTCTTTGCCTACGGCTTCCTCCATCCCGGAAAAGAGGGGGCCCCCTATATTCCTGCCGAGGAGAATCCCGTCCATGGCCTGCAGGATGCCGTTGCCGGCGAGCCTTCCCAGGGTTTCGAAAAATGCCTTGTAGGCTGCCGTTGTCCCGGCGCCGTGGTGTCGGGACTGCCTCCATCCCTTCAGGGCCGAAAAAAGCTCTTCGGTATTTTTGTCTGCGCCTTTTCCGGCTGCGAGTCTCGCGATCCGGCTTTCCAGGGCCTCCCTGGCAACGAGCACATCAACATCGGCGGCGTCTCCCGCAGCGGATATCCGTTCCAGAAGGGTTTCCGCCGAGGCCTCCTGCTTTTTGGCCTCGGAAAGTTCCGCCAGGCGCCTGGAACCCAGGTCCGTCAGAACCCGTCCCTGGAACCCCACACGGCTTGTCAGGCCCCTCCGGTCCAGGTCCCTGAGAAGACGTCCCACAGTCGCTTCGCTGACGGAAAACCCCCGGGAGTCAAGGTGTTCACGCACTGTCCCGGCCCCGACAGGGTCCCCTGTCTTTTGGAGAAGGCGGAGGACGAAAAGTTCCTGTTCCGTGGCTTCGGGGTTCATTGTTCCCGCTCCCGGGATGCCGTTATGCCCCTATGCTGTTCATCAATGATGAGCGATATTCCGGGTTCTGTCAACATTCCCCCTACCGCCTCCAGTGCCAGAACAAAAGCTCTTCATCATCGACGACCCTGTATATGGCTCCCCGCTTTCTGTCCCAGGCGAAAGGCCCCATGCCCGAAACGGGAACACCGGAACCGTTGAGAAAGGTCATCCCCCTCATCAGCGCGCCGTCGGCGCTGACGTGAAATCTGACGGGCCTGGCAAAAGGCAGGGTCCCTGTGGTCTTTTCTTTCGGCCAGCCTCCTGGTGGCGGGAGTTTTGTCGCTTCCTCCAGCCGTGACAGGATGGTTTCATACTCGGCCGGCGCTTCCCGCAGGGCCAGGTGGGCCGCCCGGAAGGATTTTTTTAACTCCGTCAGAATCTGCCGCGCAAGCCACGCCGACCCCGGTTCCTCCAGCTCCAGAAGACCGATGGCCGTGAAATAGACGGCGTCAAAGGCCGCCAAGGGCTTGGGCACCATGGCGGGAAGCCAGAAACCCGAGACCTCGTCCCACCTGGCGGGCTCTCCTCCGGGAAATATCTCCCTCACCAGTTTCAGTCCGTCGGCGGCGCGCTGCCGCCCGGGCGTCGCAGGGTCGACGACCTTCCTCCAGAGCTCGACTCCCTGGAGGTCGCCGGCTTCCGCCAGAAGCTCCTCGCCCAGGGCCTTTGCCTCCGGCGCGAGTTCCGCCTTTTGCCCGTAGACCTCGACGAGTTCCTCCCAGGTCCATGCCCCCGCCGTTCCGGCGGTCGGCAAAACCGCCGCCGCAAAAATCACCGCAAAAATCAGGACCCCCAAACCCCTTGGGGTCAGGTCTTTACTTTTTGGGTTTCGTCGCCCTTCCATTTTTGATCCCTTCCATATCATGAGGATCTTTCAGGTTCTCCCGTCTTCGGGGGTCACCGAATCGTATACTGGATGGTCACCACGGCCTTTATCGCCTTTTCGATGGTCGTGGTGTCATACATGCCGTAGTCTTCCACGTCGGTGGAATAAGGCCGGGTGATCTGGAAAACCCCCTGGGTCGCTGAAGCCAGCTTTCCGACCTGGCCGGCGCTTCCTTCAGCCAGCTGCTTCGCCCTCCGGCTTGCGTTTTTCGTCGCCTCGCCCAACAGCTCGATTTTCGCCTCTTCGAGACCGCTGTAGAAATACTGCGGCGCATAAGCGAAAAACTCGACGCCCTCCCCGAGAAGTCTCGAGGAGGAACGGGCCAGCTCAGCCACGAGTCCGACGTCTTTGGAAGAAAGGGTTACCGTCTGCTGCAGCTGGTAATGGTCGATCTCGTTCGTCTCGTGCCCCTCCCGGGTCCTTCGATACCGGGGAATCGTCACCACACCGGAAAGGGCCAAATCCTCGGGCTTCACGCCGTATTCCCCGAAATAGGCCAATACCTTTTGCCTGTCGGATTCCAGTTTTCCCGAGGCCTGCACGAGCTCCGGCGCCCTGACGGTTATCTGGCCCGACCAGGTCGCCACGTCGGAGGTAACCAGCTTTTGTGCAAACCCCTTGACGGTAATGGTCTGGTTTGCCAGTTTCACCTTCTCCACCGTCCCGACGACCAAAAAGGCCGAGACGATCAGCCCCATGGCGAGGAAAAACCCAAAAAACACCAGACCTCCCGTTATGCCCCTGTCCTTTGCCTCCATGCCCACCCACCCTTTCCGCTACGGGGATTTCCCTTCGTTCTTCGCAAAGCGCGTCCGGTAAAGGGCCATAAGCCGTGCCAGGGCCGCTTCTGCATCCTCCCGGCCGACGGTGCTGTCGATCTGGCTGCGTGAGGCTTCCACGGTCTTTTCAGGCACCCTGATTGCCCCTTTTTGTTTTTTTGCCGCATTTCGTGGTCCCTTTTTCCCTGGAAGGCGGCCAACCCGGACCTTGACGGAGGTGACCTCGATGCCCCACCGTTCCGTTATCTTCGCGGCAATGGAACCGCCGCGCATGGTGATTTCCTGTGCAAAGGCGCCATCAGCGGCGACCACCGTCAGGACCGTTTTTTCGATCTTTTGGGGAGCCGTCCGCCGGGCGAGTTTCTCTCCCACGATCCCGTCCCAGGCCGACGCCATTCCCGCCACGGCAAGTCCCCGGCGAATCTCGGGCGTCAGGGCTTCCTCCATGACCGACCCTGCCGACCGAAGAGACCGCCTGAGATCATTCTTCCAGCGCCGCATCGTCTGAGGTCTCCTTCCTCCGTCGGTCCTGCTCCAGTGTTACCCAGAGGATGTGAAGGTCCGCCGGCGTCACGCCCGATACCCGGCCCGCCTGGGCCAGGGTCCGCGGACGGAGTTTTTTCAGTTTCTGCCTGCTCTCCGACGAAAGGCCGGTGACACTGTCATAGTCGAAATCAGCGGAAAGACGCACCCGCTCCATCTTCCTCATCCGCTCCACCTGTCTTTTCTGCCGGTCGATGTATCCTTCATATTTTATCTCCACCGATACGGCGGTGGTAATCTCCTCATCCAATGGTTCCGGCGGCGGGACAATCCGTGCGATGAGGTCCCAGGTCACCTCGGGTCGTTTCAGAAGGTCCGAGGCCTTGGCCGGTTCACTCAAAGGAGAGGACCCTGCGGCCTCCAGAAGGGCGTTCGTCTTCTCGTCGGCTGGTATTTTCACATGCTCGAGCCGATGGGTTTCCCTTTCCATGTTCTTCCACCGCCGCAGGAGCTCCCTCCATCGCTCATCATCCACAAGACCCAGTTTTCGCCCGACAGGAGCCAGGCGCCTGTCGGCATTGTCGTGACGCAGCAAAAGCCGGAATTCACAGCGGCTGGTCAGCATCCGGTATGGTTCCTCGGTTCCCTTGGTGACCAGGTCGTCCACCAGGACACCTGCGTAGGCCTGCGACCTTTCCAGGACCAACGGCTCTTCTTTCCGCCTCCTTAGTGCGGCGTTGATCCCGGCAAGAAGGCCCTGCGCCCCGGCTTCCTCGTACCCCGAGGTCCCATTGATCTGGCCCGCGCAGAACAGCCCGCAAACATGCTTGGTTTCCAGCCAGGGATAAAGTTGCGTCGGGGGAAGGTAATCGTACTCGATGGCATAGCCGGGCCTCATGATCCACGCTTTTTCGCACCCCGGAAGGGAACGGACCATCCTGATTTGGGCGTCGAAGGGCAGGCTGGTCGTGAAGTTCTGCATGTAGATTTCGGCATTTTCCCGGGCCACTGGCTCGAGAAAGACGAGGTGGCTCGATTTGTCCGGAAAACGGACCACTCGGTCCTCTATTGAGGGACAGTAGCGGGGGCCCACCCCCTTGATAACACCCGTAAACAGCGGGGAGCGATCCAGATTCGCCCTGATGACATCATGTGTCCTGCCTGTGCTCCGCGTCAGGAAACAGGCGAATCCCTCGTATTTTTTCTTTTCTCCCCAGTGGCTGAACCTCAGGGGCTCCGGTGCGCTGTCCTGCCGGTCAAGACTCTGCCAGTCCACCGTCTTCGAATGGATCCTCGGCGTCGTTCCCGTCTTGAGCCGGCCCGTCACGAGGCCGGCCCTTTCTATGGACGTCGTCAGTCCTGTGGCCGCCATCTGGCCGAGCGGCCCGGAAGGAAAGGATGTGGTGCCGATGAAAACTCTCCCGCCGAGATAGGTTCCCGTCGTCAAAATCACCGCAAAAGCCTCATAGACGGTGCCAAGCTGCGTCTTCACTCCCCGGACTTTCCCGTCCTCCACCCAGAGGTCCGTTACCTGTTCCTGCCTCAGGAAGAGGTTCGGCTCAATTTCACAGACCTTCTTGTACCACCTGTGGTAGGCGCCCAGGTCACATTGCGCCCTGAGGGTCCTCACGGCAGGACCCTTCGACGTGTTCAGCCACCGGATGTGGAGCGTCGTGGCGTCGGTGGCCCGGCCCTGCTCGCCCCCGAGGGCGTCGATCTCCCGGGTCAGATGCCCTTTGGCCGGACCTCCGATGGAAGGGTTGCACGCCATCAAGGCCATGTTATCCAGGTAGAGGTTCAGCAAAAGCGTCCTCTCCCCCATTCGGGCCGCGGCCAGTGCCGCCTCGCATCCGGCGTGCCCCGCGCCAACGACGATGACGTCAAAACTTCTTTCGTTTCGGTCTTTTTTCATGTGTCCTTTCATTCCCCATCGGGGGTGATAACCCCGTCTTTTACCCTCCAGACCGATCCCGGCCACAGGGGCGTACAGGCTTCGGCGGTGGTAACGAAAGTCTGCCACTCCCGTTCCACGAGGGCTTCGATCATTTTCTCGCGCCCTTCCATGTCCAGTTCGGCCATGACCTCGTCCAGAAGTAGCAGCGGCTTGCGTCTGGTCTTTCGCTCCACCGCCCATCCCGCGGCAAGCAAAAGTGCCACGGCGGTGCGCCTTCTGTGCCCCCTGCTGAGGGTCTCAGAAGCCGGACGACCCCGGCTCGATATCACCAGGTCATCCCGGTGCGGGCCGACGAGGCACAAGCCGAGCCTGTTTTCCCTTTCCCTGTGGTTGTGGAGACCTTTCCAGAAATCCGCCAGTCCGTCTTCAACCCCCGCTGACCCGCCACGGCTGTGATCTATTTCGACTTCCTCGGGAAGAAGCACCCGACAGGCTTCCATCCCCAATTTTACAAGGTCCACCGCAGCCGCCCTTGAGTTCCATATCCACGAGGCAAGGGGTGCCATGGCCCTCGAGACAACGGAAGCCCCCCTGCCCGACCTGACGGCCGCCGTTTTTTGCCTGACAGCCCTCCGGTATTCATGAAGCCGCGTTGCATAAAGGGGGAACAAGAGGGCGCACATTCTGTCCAGAAAGCGCCGTCTCACAGAAGGCGACCCCTCGATGAGGGACATGTCATCTGGAAGAAACGACAGGGAAGGAACCCTCATGCGAATATCCGTTGCCCGGCACGCCCTGCCGTCAAGTCTCAGCCTTGTCTTTCCGGATATGCCCACTCCAATGTCAAAGGTCTCCTCTCCCTCGAAACGCGCTCCGAGGAAACATTCACCGGCCCCTTCCCAGGAGGAAAGGCCGCCCACCCTGGTATTTCCAAAGGGACCCCAGCCTGTCAGAATATGCAGCGCCTCAAGGGAATTGGTTTTTCCCGCGGCGTTTTCTCCTATAAGCAAGTGAAGCCCCTTCGCCCATTCCAGGCGCCGGGGCTTCAGGTTGCGGAAATTCCTCCATTGCACGTATCTGCAGATCATTTAGTCGGGAGTGGACTCCTCTTCCTCCGGAAGCGTTATCGGCATAAGAACATACATGAAACTGTCTTCATTGGGTTTGGAAAGAAGCATCTGACCGTTAGGCCCATTGAAGGTCAGGTGGGCCACGTTGCCGTGAAGAGCCTTGAGCCCTTCAAGAAGGTACTTCACATTGAAGGCGACCCGGAGGGACTCGCCGTCAACCTCCGCAGCCACGTCCTCAACGGCTTCCCCGATCTCGGGTGCGCGGGATTCCACCTGCAGTGCTCCGCCGGGAGAAAGGTTGAAAACGACCATCCTGCTGTAGTCCCGGACAATGATTTCGGCCCGCTCAAGGGCTTCTATAAACTGGTTCCTGTCAATCACCATCCACGTCGTCTTTTCCGGAGCCAGGATCTTTTCATAGGGGGGAAACCTCGATTCCACCCGTCTGACGGCGAATTCCAGCTCCCCGGCTATGAAATACGCCTGGGCGTCGTCAATTTTCACCGTCACCTGGATATCCTCGTCATGGGCCGCCAGGACGCGCAACAGTTCCTTGAGGCCCGTCAGCGGAAGGAGTACCTGTTCGTTCTCTCCCGGCTTTTCCACCGGAGACCGGGAAAGGGACAGCCTCCTTCCATCGGTTGAAACCACCCGGATTGTGCCTTCCTTGACCTGGAACAGACCTGCGCTCAGGTATTGCGGGAACTCCTCCCCCGGAGACCCCGCAAAGGTCCCTTCCTCGAGGAGTCTCCTCATTTCCCCCGCCGTCGTTTCAAAGAAGGGAGAAGCCCCGTCCGATAACGGAAGTTTTGGAAATTCCTCTGCCGGGTATGTCGTGAAGGTGTACTTGTTTTTCTCGCTGCAGACGATTTGAGCCTTTCCTTCTTTGACTTCTACTGAAAACGTGTCCGCCGGCGCTTTCTTGAAAAGCTCCCCCACAACCCGGACAGGGAAGATGGACTCGCCTGGACGTTCTATATCCACGCCGTCGGCCCTGCAAGTTATGGAGGTTTTCAGATCCGTCGCCTGGAGAGTGACCTTTTCTTCGTCTGCGGTGCAACGAACACCGGTGAGAACGGTCAATGCGCTCCTGGAACCGACGCTTCGTTCTGCAAGTTGCCAGCTGCGAAGAAAGACCGGTTTGTTGATGAGGAGTTTCATATTGATATCACTCCCTTCTTTATATTCTCTTATATATTGAAAAAAGGAGCAGGTCCAGTAGTAAGGGTGTGAAATATGTGGAAAACACCAAAAAAGGGGAAAAAACCGGGCAAACCTTCTGTGGAAAAAAGATGTTTTTTTGAAGGATGGTTATGCACAGTTTCCCCGAAACCGAATGACGTCCGAAAAACATGTGTTTTTTTTGCACTCCTGTCCACAAGAAAGCCTGTTATTTTCACAACTTTTCCCTGATGGATTCCACAATATGACGGACGCGAAGGTCTTTCTTGCAGGCTTCGTTGATCTTCTTGCAGGCGTGCAGGACTGTTGTATGGTCCTTCCTGTTGAAGGCGTAGCCTATGTGCTGGAGGCTTGAATCGGTATGCTCCCGGCTGATGTACATGGCCACCTGGCGGGCGAGGGCTATCTCCGACGTCCGTTTGTTGCTGGTGAGCGCGCTGATGGGGATCCCGAAGGTTTCCGAGGTCACCTGCTGAATCATCTCGATGCTGACAGGCCCCTTTGACGTACGCCGGATGACGTCCTTGAGCCACTTGGATGCGTTTTCCACGGTAACGGGCTCGTTGTTGAGATCCGAAAAGAACATGACGCTGTTGAGGGACCCCTCGAGCTCCCTGATGTTGCTCGGAATGTTCTGTGCCAGGAAGTCCACTACATCCTCGGGAACCTCGTAATTTTTCAAGGCGGCCTTCTTCTTGAGGATGGCAATGCGGGTTTCCAAATCAGGCGGCTGGATGTCCGTGACCAGTCCCCATTCGAAACGGCTCACGAGACGCTCTTCGATGTGGTGAATGTCCTTCGGGGGTTTGTCGGAGCTGATGACGATCTGTTTTTTTGCATCGTGAAGGCTGTTGAAAGTGTGAAAAAACTCTTCCTGGGTACTTTCCTTGTTTGCCAGAAAATGGATGTCGTCGATGAGGAGGACGTCCACGTTCCGGAATTTCTGCTTGAATTCATGGGTCTTGTTGTTCTGGATGGAGAGGATGAATTCGTTGATAAATTTTTCTGAACTCACATAGGCCACATTCGCCCCGTCGATATTTCGGTGGACGTAGTTGCCGATGGCGTGCATGAGATGGGTCTTTCCGAGGCCCACACCTCCCCAGAAAAAAAGCGGGTTGTAGGCGACGCCGGGGGATTCGGCAACGGCGAGGCTTGCCGCATGGGCGAGCCGGTTGGATTTGCCGATGACAAATGAATCAAACTGGTAGTCGGGGTTGAGGCCGTTGACCGGCCTGGGCGCCATCTTCCCGAGCTTTTCGGCACGCTGGATCTCGTCCTTGCGCGCCCCGGACCCTACCTGGAGGATAACCTTCCGGGCAATGTTCCGTTCCCGGGCCAGCTCTTCAAGTTTTTCCAGAAATCGGTTCTGGATCTGCTCCTTGACGAAGACATTCGGGACATCGAGGACGAAGGTCCCCTCTTCGAGGGAAAGTGGCAGGCAAGTTTTCAGCCAGATGTCCGTGGCCCCCCTGGGAAGTTTCTCCTGGGCATCAGCCAGCAAGGTGTCCCATGCCTGGGCGGTCAAGTCTTTCATCGTTGCTCTTCCCCCTCGTCCTGTACGTAGGAAATCCGGTGAGCGAAAACAATAGTACCACAGAAATATCCACAGTTTTTATCCACATATGCACATGGACCAGTATCAGGATGTGGAAAAAAAAAGGACCCAAAAACTCCGGAAATCCGGACATGACAAAGAGGCAGTGGGAATGACCAATCTTGACAAAGTCGATGGGGAGCAAAACCTGAGTTATCCACATGCTTGTCCACGCTGTGGATAACTATGCGGGCATCAAAAGGATATAATTGGGAAAACCTCACTTTGAATTTTTCGTTTGCAAGGGAGTGACCACCGATGACTTCTCACCTCTTTCACATCATCAGTCATACAGATCTCGACGGAATCGTCGCCGCGGCCGTTGCCTGGCACGCGTACTTTCCGGAAAGAAGGCCGATAAACGTAAGCCTCGTTGGTTACGGTGATGTGGATAACCTCATTATGGAATGCCTGGAGAAAGAAGAGGATTTTCTGGTGACGGACCTTTTCTGCCAGCGCCCACGGACCGTGGACGCCATGGACGAACGGTTTGTGAGAGAAGAGGCGCCGCGGGTGTTCGATCACCACAAGTCCACACTGGAAAGATACGGCCAGAGGCCCTGGGCCGTGGTGGACACCTCCTGCTGTGCCGCCATGGTATATTATCGCTGGCTTCTTGCCGAAGGCCCGCTCCAAAAGACGGCAAAAGGCCGTGTTTCCGCAATGGCCGACCTCGTCGAGATAGCAAACGACAGGGACCTGTGGATCGGCAGGCGCAGGGAGGGGCGACTCTGGCACGCTTTGATCTCCCTGACGGGACACTGGAGCGTCTTTTGTCGTCTTGTCGCCGATCCGTCACAAAAGCTCCAACCCGAGGAAGAAGTGGCGGCCGAACAATTCGTGGATCAGCAGGAGAAACGTTTCAGACAGTCCCTGGAGTCCGTCAGGCGGGAAGGAAAGGACCTTCTTTTCGTGGACCCGGGGCTGCTTGAATTCGGTGACGTTTCCGATTTCAGCGGGCTTGTTCTTGACAGGATGGAGGACCCGCCACGAATGGCGGCGGTCTGCAACAGGAAATTCGCCGGGGACTGGAGCGTTTCCCTCAGGAGCAGGGACGGTCTCGCGGGCCGGATCGTGGCTCTTCTGAAAGACGGGGACAAGATCCGGGGAGGGGGCCACGGTGATGCGGCTGCCCTTTCATTCCCTCCTCACTACAGTCCGCAGCAGATTCGCGCATCCCTTCAGTCCGCCATCAGAACCGCCGATGAGCAGGCCCGGGAAACGGGGCAAACTTTGGGAGACCTCTTTTCCGACGCCATGAAGGGCGAGGGCTGATCCACCGGGCTTTCATGAAGCATTCCCTGTTGTCCACCCTTGTCCACAGGAGGGCCGCTTTTCTCTCCCTGCAGGTGACAGGGAGCATGGCAGGGTCAGAATAGTCAAAATTGATCAGCGCCTCTGTCGCCCCGCTTTTCAACCGGGCGCTACCGTGCCAGCAGTCTTTTCAGGGCTTCGCGGATTTCGCTGACTTCCTTGCCGTATTCTCCGGCAAGATCCTTCAGCTTCACCGTTCTGTCGCCGTCTGCGGGCCATCCCGCCTCCCGGAAGAGCTCTTCTCCGTCGATGCCGTAAATCTGCTCAATCTCGGCCATGGTGACCGTACCCCGGAGCTCGTCGGGGTTTAAGGCCCCGCCCTGTCCGGGAGGGCTTTCCGTTTCCAGTGCCTCGGCGAGACGTTCCCGGAGAGCCTCTCCATCGACGCCCTCGATGTCCTTGACGGGAACGTCCCTGGCGGTTCCCGGGTCGAGTCCGCCGACGGTGATCACCTCTTCGGGAGACATGTGGAGAGTTTCCGCTATCTGTTCGACGGTCATCCATCCGTAGATGCCCTCCGTCGCGGCGGCGCCGCCTACGGTTGCCGAAGGTGCCGCGTAGGTTTGCCAGAAACCTCCGTACCGGGCGAAGCCGTAACCCCCGAAAAAGATCACCAGCGTAGCGACGCCCACCGCGGTGACCGAAAGGGCCCTCTTGCCGGTGGCGAAAAAGAGGGTGTCCTTCACGGGGCAGGCTTCGGCGCACCTGCCGCAGGCGATGCATTCGGCGCTGGAAACCTTCCCGGAATCCTCCGGGTCGATCCCCACCGGGCAGGAAACGCCGCAAAAATGGCAGTGGATGCAGCGTTTTTCGCTGCGATGGATGCGGATGAAAGAAATCTTCTGGCCGATCGCCAAAAGCGCCCCTAAGGGGCAGAGGTAACGGCACCAGAAACGTTCCACGAAAAGGCTCGCCCCGATGACGGCGCCGAAGAGGACCACGAAGCTCCAGGGCTTTTCGGCGACTTCCGTAAAAAAGGCCGACAGGTGCATCCAGGCCACCCAGGGGTCGTAATCCCTCCAGACCAGGGTGCCCACTTTCCATGTCCAAGCTACAATCGTGGCCAGGATGACGTACTTGAGCCACCGCAAGGGTCTGTCCACCGCCTCGGGAAGTTCCCTGCGCTGTATGCCGGCCCTTCGGGCAACCCTGGCCGTCCACTCGCCCAGCGTCCCCAGGGGGCAGATCCAGCCGCAGAAGACCCGGCCGAAAAGCAGGGTCATCGCACCCACCACGACAATCAGGACCAGGGAGCTCAGCGCAAGTCGCCTGAGCCACACACCGGAAGCCAGAAAGCCCCACAGGCCCTCGATGCCGCCGAAGGGGCAGAGGGCATCCACGGGGGGGGTTCCCTCGGGGCCTCCGCCGTGGACCTGGTGGAGGTAGCCGAACCAGGTGAGAAATCCCAGAAATCCAAGCTGCACGAAGGTCCGGAGGTACATCGACGGTTTCATGAACGCCTCTCCCTCTTTTTTTTGGATGGGTCTTTTTAAAACGTCATGGTAATGAGACAAATCGAGAGTATCAAGGAAATTGTACCGCAAAAGCGGTTTCGGGGCATCGGCACCCCGGTGGAAAGGGGTGATAAAATGGGAACGATTTTATGCCCAACAAGAAGGGGGTGAAACAACTATGGCCATATACCTCAACAACGGGGCAACCACCTGGCCGAAGCCGGAGTGCGTGCCGCGGGCCATGTACGAATTTCTCGCCGGCGGTGGCGCCAACCTTGCGAGAGGTTCGGCGGCACGCCGCGACATCGGGACCCTCGACATGGTCACTACCGCCAGGGAAAAGCTGGCGTCCTTTTTCGGTGGACATGCCGGCGCCGATTCGCGGTACGTCACCTTCACGGCGAACGTGACGGAGGCCCTCAACATCGTTCTCAAGGGGTATCTTCGAAAAGGGCACCACGTGGTGACCACCAGCATGGAACACAACGCTGTCATCAGGCCCCTGCGCCGCCTCGAGGAAGAAGGCGTCAGGCTTTCGATCCTCCCCTGCTCCCCTGCCGGGGAACTCGACCCGGCGGTCCTCGAAGATTTTTTGAAAAAAGAGACGGCCCACCTGGTCGTGATGAGCCATGCCAGCAACGTCTGCGGAACCGTCCAGCCCCTGAAGGAGGTCTCCCGCATCTGCAGCGGCCACGGGGTGCCCATGGTCCTCGACGCGGCCCAGACGGGAGGGGTGCTTCACATCAACGCAAAAGACCTGAATCTTGCGGCCCTCTGCTTTACCGGACACAAGGGTCTGCTGGGGCCCCAGGGAATCGGCGGCATCCTGTGGGAACCGGCCTTTGCAGAAAAGGTCGCTCCCTTTGTGGAAGGCGGGACGGGGAGCTTCTCCGACAACGAGCGGCAGCCCGAGACCATGCCGGACAAGTTCGAGGCGGGAACACCGAACCTTCCGGGAATCGCCGGGCTCTCGAGCGCGCTCGACTGGATTGAAAAAACCGGCCGAAGCACCATTCAGAAACGGGAGGAAGCCCTCGGCGCCCGGCTGCTTGAGGGTCTTCGGGGCATCACAAAACTCAAGACCTACGGCAAGGACGAAATCGGGGGCCGCCTGGCGGTATTTGCACTCAACCCGCCCGGCGGTGACAACGGGACCCTGGCCATGCGCCTGGCCGACGAATGGGGAATCGAGACACGGCCCGGGCTCCATTGCGCGCCCCTGGCCCACAAGACCCTGGGGAGTTTCCCCCAAGGGGCCCTCAGGATAAGCCTGGGGTACTTCAACACGGAAGAAGATGTAGACACCGTCCTGAAGGCGCTCGAAAGCCTCCTGTGAGGCCCGGGGAACCGGACCGGTGCGGTCAGGCCACCTCAACAGCCTTTCAGAACGAACCGTTCCAGGGCGAGGGCCGCGCCGTCTTCGTCGCTTGAGAGAGTGACGGCGTCGGCCTTCTCCCTGATATCCCCGCGGGCGTTCCCCATGGCCACGGAAAAGCCGGCGCGCTCGAAAAGGGGCAGGTCGTTTTCGGAATCCCCCACCACCATCGTCTGAAGCGCCGTCACTCCCTCTTTTTTCATCAGGATCTCAAGACCCCGGGCCTTGCTCACCCCGGGATGCGCCATGTCCACGAAAAGCCTGTTCGACACGGCGGCGTACAGGGTGTCACCGAAGTGTTTCTGGACGGTTTCCCTGATGAAGACGGCCTCTTCGGCGCCCGAAGCGACGGAAAGGAGCTTGACGGGCTCCGCGTCCATCGTATAAAGATCGTCACCCAGGGGTTCCGGGTCCAAAAAAGTGAGCCTTCCGTAGGATTCCGCCCTCTCGTCGACCTTGTCAACGAAAAGTCTCCCGTCTTGGTAGCACTGGATATACCACCCCTTGTCACGGAAAAAAGCCAGGACATCCCGTGCCAGGTCCCCTTCGATGGGCTGGTAGTACACCGCTTCCTTGTCGCCCGGGGCCCTGATTTCGGCTCCGTTTGCGGTGATCAGGGCCTCGGTGAGTTTCAGCTTCCCGGCGAAAGGCAGAACGGAGTGAAAGATCCTGCCCGTGGCGACCGTCACGGTGATTCCCCGGGAGATACAGGCGGAAACGGCCCTGATGGAACGCTCCGACAGGGTGTTTTGAGAAGTCAGAAGGGTTCCGTCCAAATCGAGAACGATCATGCGGATATCCATTGCGCTCCCCCGTTTTCTGCGTCATCCTGATTGGAAGTGCCCCTGGCGGAACGAAAGGGGCTCGACAAAGAGTATACTCGAGAGGATCCAAAACGTCACAGGAGGTGTCATTGGTGTTCATCAACCCGGCAATGAGTGATATTCTGCTCGCAAACAGGTTTCTGGAAGGAAGAATCCGCAGGACGCCCACGGAAAAATCCCTGCCCCTCGGCGATATCACCGGGGGCGAGGTCTTCCTCAAGTGGGAGAACCAGCAGATCACCGGGTCCTTCAAGATCCGGGGCGCCCTCAACAAGATGTTCAGCCTCGGCGAAGAGGACAGGCAAAAAGGGGTTGTCACCGCCTCCAGCGGGAACCACGCCCAGGGGATCGCCATGGCGGCCTCGATGCTCGGGGTGAAAGCCGCCATATGCGTTCCGGGCGTCTGTCCCGAAACGAAGCGAAAGGCCATCCGTCGCCTCGGCGGCGAGTGGGTGGACCTCAGGGTGTCCGGGAAATTCTACGACGACGCCGAGGATGCGGCCCACGAGCTCCAGGAAAAAGCGGGGATGACCTATGTCTCCTCCTTCGAGGACCACTGGATCATCAGCGGGGCCGGAACGGCGGGGCTCGAAATGTTCCTTGCGGAGCCGGAACTGGACATGCTGATAGTTCCCGCCGGGGGCGGCGGACTGATTTCAGGGGTGGCCCTTGCGGCGAAAACCCTCAGGCCCCACGCGGAAATCTGGGGCGTCCAGTCCGTGGCGTCCCAGCCTTTTGTCGTGTCCTGGCCGAAGGGGCGTGTCGTGGATGTGGAATACGGCGATTCCCTGGCGGACGGACTGACCGGTTCCATACCTCAAAGCCTGCTGGACCTGGCGCGGCGGCGTATCGCCGGATTCATCGCCGTCACCGAGGAGGATATCGCCCGGGCCATCGCCTGGCTGCACCGGGAACATCACCAGGTCGTCGAGGGAGCCGGTGCCGTTGGTGTGGCCGCCCTGCTTTCGGGCCGCCTCTCGGCCTGGGGCCGCAAGGTCGGGGTCGTCATCTCCGGCGGGAATATCGACCACGAAAGACTTGAAGGTATCCTCAAAACCTGGAGCAACAGCTGATTCAAGTCAATGCATGCAATAAAGGGGCCTTCCGGAGGCCCCTTTCCCATCCTGTGAATTTTGGGGTCCGCCTCAATCCTCAATTATTGAAAATCTGCTCCAGTATCTGCTGCTTGATCTGGTCCCCGACGGACTCCCCCTCACCGGTTCCTCCACCGGTGGGTATCTTTATTTCAATTTTCCGTTCATCGCTTTTCGTTTCCGGGTCTCCCTCTGTAGGAAAGGGCTCAGGCCTTTTTTCCGGGACGGCGACCTTGATGTTGGTTATGACGGGCTGGTCCCAGCTACCGTCGACTTCGAAACTGACGTCGCGGAAATCCTTTTTGGAAATGCCGCCCAGAAACCCGCCCAGCATGTTTTCAAGCATGATTTGCGGGTCAAGGGACTCGGAAGCCAGAAGACCTTCCAGGGCGCCGAAAAAGGTGCTCAAGGCCTGGACATTGACGTTCCCGCTGCAGTACAGGTCGAGGCTCGAGGAAAATCCGACGGTCCCCTCGACGGACATGTACCGGTACAAGGGGTCGCCGGGCGGGGCCGTCATACGGCTTCCCGGCATCAGGCTGAGCATGTTGCCGCCCAGGCTGAAACTGGAATCGACATTGCTGTAGCGCACCCCCGTCCCGCCGTAGGTGGATGTAAGTGCCCGGACGGCCTCAAACCCCGAAATCTCCCCGTCGACGGCCGAAAAACGCCCCCGCCCTTGCAGGGGCATCGCCTTGGACCCGCCGTGCTCGAGTCTCATTTTCAATTCACCCGTTCCCGTGATTTTTCCCTCGAAGTCGAAGGCGTCGTCAAGGACGCCGGCAATGTCAAACCCGGAAACCTGTGCATCAAGGTCCCAGAGGCTGGAGCCAAGGGTGGCCGTCCCGTCGGCGACGAGGGACCCGTTGTAAAAATCCCCTTTTGCCTTCTCGACATGGACATCCTTCCCTTCAAGACGCACCGGGGCATATAGATCCCGAACGTTGAACCCGTAAGCGGAGAGGGTTTCTGCGAAAACCTCGCCGGTTCCGGACCATTCGCCTCCGGAAAAGGAGCCGGTGAGATTGACATCGAGAACCCCCTCCAGCTCCGCTTTTCTGGCTCCGCGCAGTTCCCGGGTGAGGTATTCCAGGTCCAGGCCGGATCCCGTGACGGAAAAGCCGGCGATGGAGCCGTCTTTTTCGAAGGACAGCATTCCTTCTCCGGAAAGCGTCCCTTCACCGATCAAAGCCGAGAAATTTTCGATTTCTACATCACCCGAAACAGTGGTGCCGGTGAGGTTTAATTCCCTGACCATGTATCCAAGGAAGGAAAGTTCCGGAACAGCCGCCTCGAAGGACACGTCTGGATGTCCCAACGGTCCCGTTGCCGTAAAGGATCCCGTAATCTTTCCCGAGACGGGTCTTTCACCGGAGGGAAAGGCGGAGAGGTCGGCTCCGGAAAGTTTCCCCGACAGATCGATTTCGGCGGGGTTTTCCCCTTGAGCGTCAAGGTTGATGAAACCGGAGGCCTCGAGGGTCCCGGAAAGAAACCCGGCGGTCAGGTTTTCCACATTGATGGCGTCTGTTGTGGTCGAAAAAGCCGCCGTCGGGCCGGTCAACTCGAAACCACCGTATCGGGCTGAGGCGGCTCGGGCCGTTCCCTTGACGGTCAAAGCCTGTCCTCCGAAAGGCCGGGGGACCGAAAGGGATGCGGAAATTCCGGAAACGCTCGCCCCTGAAGGGCCTGAAAGTTCCGATGAATCCAGTTCGAGGGAAAGCGAGGGGTCGTTTACGGGACCGGAGAGTTTCCAAAAGGCCGAGATTTTACCGACAAGGTCCCCATTGGGCAGTCTCGGGAAAAAGCCGATGAAGGCCGAAACGTCCACCCCGCCCGTGGAACCGGAAAGATCGAAAGCGGCCTTTTCCGTGCCAAGGCGCGAGACCGTTCCCGAACCCTTCACGGGAAGTCCCCTCCAGGTGGCTGAAAAACCCTTCAAATCCATGTCAGAGCCGTCGTAAAGGAATTTCAGACGCGGCGACTCGACGAGTTCGGTTTTTATGCGGATTTTCTCGGACCAGAGCCCGCCTTCATAGCGGACATCCCGCCCGGCCCCGAAGATCCGGACCCTTCCCGCGGCGTTTCCCTGAAGGGCAAGGCTTTCCGTGGGAAAGACGCGGGAGGCCTTGTGAAGGGCAAGGCCCTTGCCGTCCACCGTGAAATCGTAGGACGCGGTTTCCCCCGGGATGATCGTCCCCACACCGTGAACCGGTGCCTCGATCCAGGTGGCGTCTGCTTCAGCCGACAGGTGCCCATTCTCGTGCAGTTCAAGGGAAGCATCGACCTTTTCGAGGGTCTGGCTGAAAAGCTCCATGGCAGGAGCCGTGAACAGGATGAGGCCGGTGAACACGCCGTTCCGCCGGCGGAGATCGACCTCAAGGGTTTCCAGGTTTCCGCCGGCCATGGAAAGCCAGGGAAAGGTCTTTTCCCAGGCGGACAATTTGACGCCGGAAGACTTGAGGTCCAGGTGCGTTTCGGGCGGGCCATCACCGAAAATGAGGCCCACCGTCCCGGAAGCATGAGAGCCGTTGGCAAGACCGGTTATTTCCTCGAACCAGAGCTTGTTCCCCCGGTACCACCAGGAGGACCTCACCCCGGCGAGGGAGATGCCATAGAGGGTCCCCTTGTCGATGGCGATTTTGCCCCTGGCGCCGAAATCGGGCCAGACCCCCGAAACCTTGATGTTCGTCGAGAAAGTGCCCGAAAATGACTTTTCGCCGGTTTCGGGCCACAACCGCGCAAAGATTCCCATGTCGATGTCCGTCAGGGTCCCCCCGGCGTCGATTTCGGGATAGACGTCGCCGGAAAGCCGTATGTTGCCGTCGCCGAGGTCGACATCGAGGTTTTCAAGATGCAGGTTCCCTTCGGAAAACCGGAAAGCCGCGCTTGCTCGGGCGGATACACCGCGGAATTCGACGAGAGACTTGACTGAAAGGCCCGCTGGTGCAAGCGATACGGTGCCGTCGTCGAAAAAGACATCGCCGGCTTTCGTTTGGAGGGTACTGTCATCGAAATGAATGTTTGAAAGGGGCAGTTCGCCCGGAGGGGCGTCAAATTCCTCCTTCGCAAGCTCCGTGAGCGGTTCAAGCCGTATGTCAGCCCCTCTCAGGGTTATGGAGCGGATCCGCGGGGAGCCCCTGACGAGGGAAAACAGGTCGAGGCGGATGTCGCATTCCCTGATGGTGATGATCCTTTGGTCGTTTCTGGAGAGGACAATGCCTTCAGCGGAAAACCCCCTCAGGGGGTTCCCGGAAATATCGCCGATGGCAAGCCCTGCTTTGAAACGCTTGTCTGCGAGGTCCTGTGCGCTCCGGGCGACATAGGCGGCACCCACGTCCCTGGAAGAAAGGTACCAGGCCCCTGCGGCTGCCAGGACGGCGAGGACCACGAGGGCAAGGAGACCGTACCTGAAATATTTTTTCATTGGTGCTGCAACTCCTTCGAAGGCGGATCCCGAAAAAGGGCGCCGGGTTTATGAGCAAAAAACGAAGATGATGAATGAATTCTCTCATGAAACGGACGGACAAAATAGGGGGGAAACACGTAATTCCCGGCCCGTTGAAAGAGACCATGAGAGTTATACAGCCCATTATACCTTTCGGAAGACGGGCAGGAAGACAGGATGTTTCACGTGAAACATTATGTCCCTGAAATATGGAGGACCGATGTTTCACGTGAAACACCGGAAAGAAGTGTTGATAACGCAGGGAAACCGGGGAAAGAGGTGTGGATATGTGGATAATCCAGTGGACAACCTGTCACATGAATGTGAATGGATGTGGACGAATGTGTTTTTCGCTGGTGCCTGATTTCAAGTATCTGGACCGGATCGGCCAGGGTCATTTCGGCGCCTTGATAGCCTGCGACGAGCTTCCCGGCGGCCCTGACACTACAGCCTTTCAGCTTTTCGAGTCCGCCGAATCTCGGGGCATCTCCTCTGTATACAACAAAACGAACCCGACCGCCGGGTGCGACAAGGGAGTAGCGAAGGTCCGTTTTTTTGATTTTGTCCACAATGAATTCGAGGGTCAAAAATTTCCCCGCCAGTGAAGGGAGCTCGGCCCACGCCTGGGAGGCGGAGAAGACCCTTCTTTCCACAAGACCCCAGAAGCCCCGCTTTCTGGAGCGCCCCTCACGGAATGCCTCGATGATTCGTTCGGTGTGACGGACATTGGGTGCCAGCGTAAAGGGCATGGCGTACCCCAGCTGCACGAGCTTTGCATTGACGAGCACGGGGCCACGAGGGCCGTAGACCCACACCCACGCCAGATGGCGGCCGTAGCGGTCCAGGCCCTGTACGTCCCTTTCGAGAAAGACCCGTTTGCCGAGCACGAAAGCGGCGTTCGCCGCGGCGGCCTCATGTCCGAATTCCTCGCGCTCTCTTGAAGGGTGGTGGAGTTCCGGGGTGTCGATCCCCAGGTACCGAACCTGAACCTCTTCGCCGCCCTCGAGGACCGCCGTGACCGTGTCGCCGTCCACCACCTTTGTGACGAATGCGAATGCGGAAGGCATGTTTCCCGCGAAGGCGTGGCATGTCCCCTGGGCCAGCAGCCAAAGACAGAAGACAAAAATGGTTGCAGCGTTCCACAAAAAGCGGCAGGCGTAATGAAAGCCCTTCATGGCGCCTGTTTTACTCCGGGCAGAATCTCGGCGGTTCTCCTTCAGACAGGGGCTTCCTGTGGAAGGTCATGTCATCGGGGACGAGCAAAACGGCCTCAAGGGTGTTGTTGACGGTGCCGGCGAACAGATGGCCTCCGCGGGCATTCCCTTCCCGGTTTGAAAGGGCCACGTGGGGATGGATGAAAACGGAGCCGTCGGGCTTGACGTTGACCGTTCCGCTCAGCGAAAGCAGTTCGTGGGGGTCCTGAAAGTCGTGTTTTTCGTACCCTTCCGGTCCCAGCCAGCCGATGGAAAAGCCCCTGAGCATGCCGATTCCCGAGAGGATGACCGCGGAAGAGATGCCGTGTTCCTGAAGGGTGTGCTTGAACAGAGGCAGAAAATCATCACCGTCTTCGAAACGCAGGGCGGCCAGTCCGCCCCTGCGGGTGAAATGGACAACCATGATGTCACCTCCCGTTCGTTTTCAAAAAAATCCTGTTCCGGAAGGCCTCCCGGGATGAAAAACTTCCCTTTCGGGGGGCTTCCGTGCGAAGTCCTCTCCAGAATGATATTATACCGTTGATGCAAGGTAAAATGGGAGGGCGGTGGCAGGTATTTCCTCACAGGGGCACATTTCTTTCGGTGAAATCGCCGACGATCTCGCCGCACATCGCGACGTCCTTGACGCCTATGCCCGTACGCTCGCCTTCCTGAACCGTTCCACGAGACTGACGGGGCCGAGAAACCCCGATGCCATCTGGAAAGAGCATATTCTGGACTGCGCCTTTTCCCTGCCCTTTGCCCCCGAAATCGGCCGTGCGGTGGATGTGGGAAGCGGCGGAGGGCTCCCCGGAGTCGTCTGGGCGGTGTGCCGTCCCCACCTGACGGTGGTCCTTCTGGAAAGCGTGAGGAAAAAGTGCAGCGCCCTGGAGGAGATCGTGCGCGTCCTCGGGCTGGAAAACGTGATCGTCGAATGCACTCGCTCGGAGCAGCTGGCCGCGGTAAGCCGTGAAAACTTTACCGTCGCCGTGAGCCGGGCCGTCGGGCATCTGGGCGTCGTCGCCGAGTATCTGTCCCCACTGGTCGCACCGGGCGGGAGGCTTTTGTGCTTCAAGGGGCCGAAGGTTCGCGACGAAATCAGGGAAATCGGGCCGCAATGGGGCCTTTTGGGACTGGAAGAGCCCCTGTTGCGCCCATATGGCCACGGCGGCAGGGACTTATACCTTGCCTTGTGGAAAAAATCGGGACACTGTCCGGACCGGTTCCCGCGGAGGCCGGGCCGGGCCCAGAAGCAGCATTGGTGGAGGTGACCCCTGTTGAAGACCGTCGCTGTCGCGAACCAGAAAGGAGGCGTCGGCAAGACGACCTGCTGCGTCAATCTTGCCGCCGAGCTCGGGAGACGGGGCTGGAAAGTCCTTCTCCTGGATATCGACCCCCAGGGAAACAGCACCTGTGCCATGGGAGTGGACGCCAAAAGCCTGAAAAAGAACATGTACCACCTGATCCTCGACAAGGCGAAGCCCCCCGATGTGATCCTTGAAACCCCCTGGGAAGGCGTGTGGCTGCTTCCGGCCACCCTTGACCTGGCCGGAGCGGAGGTGGAGCTTGCCGGAGTCATGAGCCGGGAAACTCGGCTCGCCAGGCACAGGAACGCCTTCAGGGATTTCGATATCGGCTTTATCGACTGTCCTCCCTCTCTCGGGCTTTTGACGGTGAACGCTCTTGTGGCGGCCGACAGCCTGCTGGTCCCCATCCAGTGCGAGTATTTCGCCCTGGAAGGTGTCGGCCAGCTCATGCGGACGGTGACCCTTGTGCGGCGGTACCTCAACGAGGAGATCGAGCTCGACGGCGTGGTGCTCACCATGTTCGATTCCCGGACCAATCTTGCCAGGGAGGTCGCTGAAGAAGTGCGAACCCAGTTCAAAAAAGCCCTCTTCGAAACCATCATTCCCAGGAATATCAGGCTTTCCGAGGCGCCGAGTTTCGGCAAGCCCATCTATTATTATGATGCTGCCAGTGCGGGGGCAAAGGCTTTCGGAAACCTGGCGGAGGAGGTCGTCGGGCGATGGCTCGGAAAAAGGCGCTAGGCCGCGGTCTGGGAGCCCTGATCCCCGGGGGCGACGGCGACGGACGAACCGTCAGGGAAAACGATGTGCGGGAAGTGGAGATTTCCCGTCTTTCCCCGAGCCCCTTTCAACCGCGAAAGACTTTCGACAGCGGGACCCTCGCATCCCTGGCGGATTCCATCAAGGAGCATGGTGTCGTCCAGCCCGTTCTGGCGAGGGCTGCGAATGGACGTTACGAGATCGTGGCCGGGGAACGTCGCTGGCGTGCGGCGGAGATGGCGGGCCTCGAGAAAATACCGGTGAAGGTGGTCGACGCCGACGATCACGCCGTCATGGAGATTTCCCTCGTGGAAAATCTCCAGCGTGAGGACCTGTCGCCCCTGGAGGCGGCCTGGGGAATCGAGGAGCTGATTTCCCGATTTTCCTTGACCCAGGAACAGGCCGCGAAACGGATCGGATGGAGCCGCGTGGCGGTGACGAACACCCTCAGGCTCCTCAATCTGCCCGAGGCCGTGCTGGACCTGCTTCACTCGGGGGATCTTTCGGAAGGGCACGCCAGGGTTCTCCTCTCACTGAAAAAAGAAGAGGATCGTCTCCACATGGCCAGGCTTGCCGTGGAAAAAGGCCTCAGCGTCCGGGAGCTCGAGCAGGCGGTGCGCCGGGTTGCCACTGGGACTGCCGCCGGAAAAAGGCGGAAACAGCGGCTGGTCAAGCTGCCCGAATCCGCCAGGCGATTCAGTGAACGGTGGGGTGTCTCGGTCAAACTCTCGGGAAACGCCTCGAAACTCCGGGTCGTCCTCGAGGGGTTGAACGAAGAACAGACCCGGGAACTTTTCGAACTCCTGGAAGACGAGGGGCAAAGGCTTTTTCCCGGGAAATAACAGTCCGTACGGCACGGGATGCGGACTGATACAATGATCCGGGGGAGTCGTGAAGCCTTTGAAAAAGATGTATGAAGATTTTCTGGCTTTCGGTAAAGTCATCTCGGCGGCGCTCCTTTTGTGCGGCTTCGTCGTCCTCGGACTTGTGGCGGGGAAAAAGCTGGAGGCTTCAGGGAAGCCCGGGTGGGTCGTCCCTGTGCTGGTCCTTTTGGGAGGCGTCGTGGGGGCCTGGCAGGCATGGCTTTTTTTGCGCCAAAGCTGGAGAAAAAGCTGAAAGCACGCAAAGAAAAGGGGATGCCTTTCATGGAACATCTGTTCGCACCCTGGCGCATGGCCTATATCAGCGGTGCCGACAAGCAAGAGGGCTGCATCTTTTGTGATTTTCCCGCTGAAAAAAACGACGAGAAACGCCTGATCCTGGCACGGGGGGGGAAAGTTTTCGTCATGTTCAATGCCTTTCCCTACAACCCTGGGCATCTCATGGTCGCACCCTACCGCCATACAGGCGACTACGACGATCTTGAGGATATGGAGCTTCTCGAAATGCACACCATGGCCCGGCGTTGTATCCGCCTGATGAAGGATCTGATGAAACCCCAGGGGTTCAACCTCGGTGTCAACATGGGCAAAACAGCCGGTGCGGGATTCGCCGGCCATGTTCACCTGCACGTGGTTCCCCGATTTGACGGGGACACCAATTTCATGCCCGTCACGGCGGAAGTCAGGGTCCTGCCCGAATCCCTGGAGGAAACCTACAAAAGGTTCCGGGACGGCTGGGATCGTCATGCGTGAGGAAGACCTCATTACGGAGCCTGCAACAGGAGCCGTCGTCGAAACGAGGGAAAGCCGCTCGCGCTTTATCGCCTCTCTTGCCGTCGCGAGGAGCGAGGAAGCGGCGAAAGACTTCATTCGCTCCGTGAGCCAGGAGCACTCCCAGGCCAACCACAATTGCTGGGCCTACAGGGTCGGCTCACCGAAGCCGACGGAATACTTTTCCGATGCCGGGGAGCCCTCGGGGACGGCAGGCAAGCCCATTCTCGGGGCCATACATCGTGCAGGCCTGACCAACACGGTCATTGTGGTCACCCGGTATTTCGGGGGCATCAAGCTTGGTGTGCGGGGTCTCATCGAGGCCTACGGAAAATGCGCCTCTCTCGCGGTGGAAAAGGCGGGGGTCACCAAAAAGCGCCTGGCCCGGATGGCGCGAATCGTGACATCCTACGAGCACCAGAACACGGTGATCTCCCTTCTCAGGGAAATCGAGGTCGACGGAGATTCACTTGTGGCCGAATATGGTGCCGCGGTCACCCTCGGCGTTCCCGTTCCATTGTCTTTTACATCCCGGGCCGAGGAGCTTTTCGCCGGCTTTCTGGGCCGTGGTCTCGTCGATTCCTGGGCCTGGGAGGGAGAATAGGTCGTCTCATCAGGTCGGGGGAGTTTTTCCACAAGAAAAAGTGGATAAAACAGGCGACACAATGACCTGTCTCCCGGAAGGGCAAAAGGGAGTGCAGGGGGAGAAAACGCAAAAGGGCGGAAGTGCCGTTGGGCACGACCGTCTTTTTTGTTGCCTGACCGAAGGAAAGGCGTATAATACGGGGCGTATATGTCAACCAATATATAAGTAGGGTGACAAATAGAACGTGACAGGAGGTCTTTGTATGAAAATCCCCGTCAGAACAATGACCCTTGCGGCCCTTTTCGCTGTTCTGACCGCTGTCGGCGCCTACATTCGCATTCCCTTTCCCCTGGTGCCCATGACGCTGCAGACCCTTTTTGTCTTCCTGTCGGGAGCCTTGCTCGGATCAGGGGGAGGCGCCCTCTCGCAGGTTCTTTATGTGGGGATGGGTTTCATGGGTCTTCCTGTTTTCGCCGGTGGGGGAGGGCCGCAATACCTGCTTCACCCGACCATCGGGTTCATTCTGGGGTTTATCGCCGGTGCCTGGGTCATCGGCAGGACTCTCGAGGCCTTGGGGCGGGTTTCGTTCTTTTCGTGTCTTTTTGCCTGTTTTTTGGGCATCGCCGTGATTTATGCCCTGGGGGCGACGGGGCTGTATCTCAACCTGAACCTCGTGGCCGGGAAGGCCACATCCTTTTGGACCGTCCTTGAAATCGGTGTTTTTCCGTTTATCGCGGCCGACGGAATCAAGGCCGCGGCGGTCGCGGCCGTCACGGCGAGGGTTGCCCCGAGATTGATGCGACTGAAAGCGAGAGGTGATGGTATAGATGAAAAAGTGTCTGGAAGGCCTGATTAATATTGACGTATAGAAATACCTCCCGACTCCGCAGGCTTTTTGGCGTACAATAAAGACGAATAATTTCCCGCCGGAGGTCCCGTGGTGAACTGGCGAAAAAACGGAAAAGAAGTCGAAAACCCCGAAAAAAAAGCCTGGGGGGCTTTATTTGTCCTGTATGCCGTCTGGGGGTCCGTCTTTCTCGCAAACCGTTTTTCCCTGGAAACCTTTCCGCCCTTTCTGCTGAACGCCGTCCGGTTTCTGGGCGGCGGGGGGATCCTTTACCTGCTTTTGAGATCAAAAGGTGTGCAAAACGCCTCATGGAAAGTCTGGGCCGGGTCGACGCTTATCGGCGGGCTCCTGTTCGTGGGGGGTGCCGGCTCTCTCACGGTGGGGCAGCAGTGGGTGGCCTCGGGGCTTGCCGCGACACTTATCGCCACGGTTCCCTTGTGGACGGTGCTCTTTGCCGGGCTCTGGGAGCGGCTGCCGAACCGGCTTGAATGGACGGGGCTTGTGATAGGCATTTTCGGAGTGGCCCTTTTGAACCTCGAAAAGGGAATCAGCGGGAATCCTTTGGGGGCGCTGTGGATCCTCGGTGCTGCGGCAAGCTGGGGACTCGGATCGGCCCTGAGCCGCCGGATGACCTGGCTTGACGGCTCGATGGCGACGGCGGCGCAGATGATAACCGGCGGATTCATGCTCCTTTTGATTTCCCTTTTGACAGGGGAGCGGATGAACCCGCTGACCGTAAAAGCCGCGTCCGGCATGGTCCACCTGGTAGTCTTCGCGTCCGTCATCGGCATGTCCCTCTACCGGTGGCTCCTTCGGAACGTCCGCCCGGCACTGGCCACGAGCTACACCCTGGCGAACCCCATCATCGCCACCGTTCTCGGAGTGCTTTTCGCCGGCGAGGAAATCTCGTCCATCGCACTGACCGCCATGGCCGTCATCCTCTGCGGCGTCGCCCTGGTGTTTCGAGGCCGACAAAACCCCTGAACCGGGGAATGCGGGTCTTGGATTTCGGGATTTATCTGAACCCTTGGCGCCGGATTTTCGACGTGGTGAATTTTTTGGGAAACCGGACCGCTTGCCATCCTCCCGGCGGAATTTTGTCTCGACCCTTCGATGGCGCCACGTGATACACTGCCAGTGGAGGTATCGGGTTCATGGAAATTACGGAACGCATCGCCGCCCATCTTCTGAAAAAAGACGTTGTCGTGCTGACCGGTGCCGGAATGAGCACCGCCTCCGGCCTGCCGGATTTCCGGGGCGACCAGGGCCTTTGGAAAAACCGTGACCCCAGGCGGCTTGCGTCCATTGCCGCCATGGAAAACAGTCCCGAGGATTTCTACGAATTCTACCGCATGCGCATCAGGGCGCTTCTGGAGGTCAGGCCAAACAGGGGACACGGGATCCTGGCCTGGTGGGAGCAGGAAGGGTACCTCAAGGGGATCATCACCCAGAACGTGGACCAGCTCCACCAGGAAGGGGGGTCCATGAAGGTCTGGGAGCTGCATGGAACTCTCCGTGAAGTCCGGTGTTCGCGGTGCCTCAGGAGGCACGAGAGCGAGCTTCTCCTGGAGCGTACCGATTGCCCCGACTGTGGCGGCCCCCTGCGGCCGAACGTGGTGCTCTTCGGTGAATACCTGCCCGAAGAGGCCCTCCAAAAGGCGGAGGAACTGGCCACATCCTGCGGGTGCTTCCTCGTGCTGGGATCATCCCTGGAGGTTTCACCGGCCAACTGGTATCCTTCCCTGGCGAAACAGGCCGGTGCAGAGCTGTATATCATCAACAAGACGCCCACGCCTGTCGACAATCGCGCAGACGGCGTTATCCACGGGGATATCATCGAAACCCTGGAGGCTGTCGGGAAAGCGCTGAATACTTCCCCTTGAAACCTTGCCCGCTCCCCGAAAGGCACGCGGGGCATGGGCGGGAGGTCGCAGCTGACGCCGGCTCATGTCTCTTTTTGACTTCTTGGCCCCTGCCGGCGTTTTCTCTGACGACATGGACGGTGCCCCGCCCATGGTCCCGGCCACCGTGCCCTGATATACCGCTTTGATCAGAGATCATCACCGGGTAGGGTCCTTTACCCTTGTGAAGGGGAGAGGAGAACGGGACAAAAACCTAAAAATTAAATCGTTGAAAGAAGCCATGGCTTTGCCTAAAATACCTTCGTATGCTTGAACGAGATTTTCGGGATTGCCTTGCTTGAATTTCTCCACAAAGTGAATCTGTGGACAACTGGAGGAGTTACCATGCTACGCAGACTGTTGCCCCTCACGCTTGTATTTTTGCTCTTCGCCATTCCGGCGGGCGCCCAGACGGGATCGACGGGCTCGGGACTGCCGGGGGCCGGGGGCTCCGGCATAGCGATCCCTGACATCCCTTCGGCGCCGGACGCGGAAGGCCCGGGTTCTGTCAGTCCGGGACTCATCCCCGAGGGAGAGACCCCGGGAATCCCGTCCATTTTTCCGGACCAGCCCGGGGACGAAGGCTTCAAGCCCCTTGAGCCGGAAGGACAAGGCGCCATGGCACCACAGGCCCTCGAAGACGGACTCAACGAGTTCGAACGATTCATCACCGGCAGCCTTCCCGAGACGCAATTGACAAATATCCGCCGCTTCGGCGCGGAGTTTTTCAGAAACCCGCCCTCAACGTACGCCCCTTCGGGGACGGTGCCTGTGCGCCCCGACTACGTCATCGGTCCCGGGGACCAGGTCCTGATCAACGTCTGGGGCATGGTGGAGGGCCAGTGGCGCGTCGGCGTCGCCAGGGACGGCACCATCTCCATCCCCAGGGTGGGCGTCATCCGCGTGGCCGGGCTGACCTACGAACAGCTCGAGGGTGCCATCGACCGTGAACTGTCCCGGTATTACTCGAATTACGAGCTCAGCGTCACCCTGGGAGCCCTGAAGGACATCAAGATCTATGTCGTTGGCAATGCCCGGCAGCCGGGGGCCTACACGGTCTCATCCCTTTCGACGCTGGTGAACGCCCTGGTGGCCGTGGGCGGCCCCGGGCCCCAGGGGACCATGCGGGATATCCAGGTCCGCCGCGGCGACAGGGTGGTCGCCCGCTTCGACATGTACGATTTCCTCCTCAGGGGAGACAAGTCGAAGGACATAAGGCTTCTCCCCGAGGACGTCATCTTTATCCCCACCGTGGGGCCGCAGGTGGCGTTGACAGGGAACGTGAAAACCCCCGCCATATACGAGCTGAAGGGCGAAACGACCCTCTCGCAGCTTCTGCGCATGGCCGGCGGCATGACCGCCACCGGGTACAAGGGCCGCGTCCAGGTCATGCGCGTCATGGAAAGGGAGTACCGAACCATTTTCGAGGGCGACCTCAGGGCTCTCCACCCTGATTCCATGCTGCGGCTCAAGCTTTTTGACGGCGATTATATCAGGATTTTCTCTGTAATCGAGCGGATGGCCAAGGCCCGGATCACGGGCCCCGTGGCCAAGCCCGGCGAGTTCGCCATACAGCCCGGACAGACACGCCTGGCCGACGTGCTCAACTGGGCCGGTGGACTCTTGTACTACGCGTCGCCCGAAGCGGAGATCACCCGCGTGACGGCCACACCGCAGGGGCCGCGGACGGAGCGCCTCCGCGTGGACCTCAACCGTGCGACGGAAGGGGACCCGGCACACAACATCCTCATGGAGATGAACGACTATATCTTCGTTCGGCCGGTGCCGAACTGGAAGCTCTACCGGCAGGTCCAGCTCAGGGGCGAGGTCCGGTACCCCGGGATCTACACCATTGCCGACGGTGAGAAGCTGTCCTCGGTACTGGCGCGGGCCGGGGGCTTCACCGACAAGGCCTACCCCAGGGGCGCCATCCTCACCAGGGAGAGCGTAAGGCAGGCCCAGGAAGAACAGATCCGGGAGATGGTCAACCGCCTGGAGCGTGAGCTGGCCGCCGTCGGGGCCGATGAGCTGTCGGCCGCCCTGACCTCCGAGGAGGCGCAGATCCTGAGGGCCGAGGCGGAGCAGAAACGGCAACTCCTGCAGAAGCTGAAGGAGACGAAAGCCACGGGACGGATCACCACCCTCATCGCCCCGCCTGAAGTGATTCAGGGGACGGCCTACGACATAACCCTGGAGCATGGTGACAGGCTTTACATCCCGGCCAACCCGTCCACGGTGCAGGTGCTGGGGTCGGTGCTGAACCCGGCGGCCTTCGTCTTCGACAAGACGCTAACCTGGCGCGACTATGTCCGAATGGCCGGCGGCTACACCAAAGATGCCAACCCCGAAAGGATCTACATCCTCAAGGCCGACGGGACGGCGGTGCGGGTGAAGAGAAGCCTTCAGAGCGCGGCGCCCTGGGTGAAGGAATTCGGCGGCGAGGCCGACTGGAGCCTGGTGGAACCCGGCGACGCCGTCATCGTGCCCCAGAAGGTGGCCAGCTACAGGGGCATCCGCCAGACCAGGGACTACCTCGACATCGTCTACAAGATGGCCGTCACGGCCCTGAGCATCGACAGGATCGGCGAATAGGAGCTGTCTCGCATGGATGAAAGAAGCCGAAAAGAAAACGACCGGTGCGGGGCCAACCAGGAAAGTCCCGGCGAGTACCGCCGGGCCGCCGGGTACGAGGACGAGCTGTCTTTGCTTGACCTTTTGTCCGTTTTGGCCGCGCACAAGTTCCTGATCTTCTGGATCACCCTGCTTTTTGCCCTGGGGTCCATCGTGGCGAGCCTGGTCATGACGCCCCAGTACCGCGCTACGGCCCGGATCATGAACCCCATCCAGAGGCCTTCCGTGCTGGGGATCCTCCCCCAGGGCGCCCAGGAGCTGGCCCGCTTCGCCATGCCCGAGATCGAGGGGAACCTCTACGTGGGGATGCTTGAAAGCCGGACCATGCGGGATTACGTCCTGGACCGCTTTGCCCCCGAAAACTGGCGGGGGATGGCCGGGCCGGGCAAGGACATGTCCATGGAGGAGCTGGTGGCGGATTACATCGGGGAGATGACCGCCGAGTCCACGAAAAACGGCATGATCGAGGTACGCGTGGTCTACACCGACCCCCTCCTGTCGGCCCGGATCGCCAACGCCTACGTGGACGGGCTCAAGGCGATGACGGAGCGCCTGTCCGTCACGGAGGCGTCACAAAGGCGCTTTTACTATGAGCAGGAGCTCGAGAGGGCCAGGGTCGCCCTGTCCCGGTCCGAAGCCGACCTTCGGGCGTTCCAGGAGCAAACGGGCGTTTACATGGGACAGGCCCAGCTTTCGGCCAACATTCAGAGCAGGATCAACCTGCGGGCCCGAATCGCCGGGAAGGAGATCCAGCTCAAGTCCTTGATGGCCTACGCCACGCCGCAAAACCCCGAGGTGGTGAAACTTCAGAAAGAGATCGACGCCTTGAAGGAGGAAATGAAGCAGCTTGAGGAGATGTCTTCCACGCAGGATCCCCTGAACCCCGAGGGGGGGATGCCGGCTGCCACCTTCGAATACCTCCAGAAATACCGGGAGTGGAAATTCCACGAGGCCGTCTACGAAACGCTTTTGAAACTCTACGAGACTGCAAGGCTTGAAGAGGCGATCAACCCCGTGGTCATCCAGGTCGTGGACGAGGCCCAGCCTCCGGAGCAGCGGTTCAAGCCGAAGCGGAAGCTCATGGTGGTGCTGGCAACCATGCTGGGCTTTTTCATCGCCATCTTCGCGGCCTTTTTGGCTGAGTTCGCCCGGAGGGCCTCGAAAGACCCTGAAGAGAAGAAAAAGCTTGACATGGTCCGTGAGGCGGCCAATCCCATGACCTACATCAGGCACGTCTTCAGGATCAGGCGAAAATCAAAGGCATGAGGCAACGCAAGGCAAAGGGAAGAACCATTCTGAAAAGCCTTTTTTTTGCGGCGGCGATGATCTTGGGCTCCGCCGCCATGTGCCCTGCCGATGAAGGCCGGTGGCATTTCCCCACCATCGGCTTCGGGAACGGCCGGTGGCACCTCAGCGTGGGGGCACACTTCTGGAAAGACCATTTGGACCTGAGGAACCTCCAGCTCGGCGTTGACGTGGACCTGGGCAAGGGGCTGCGGCTTCACGGGCTCTTTCGTTCCAACGGGGAGCGCGACACGATCAAGGGCTTTTCTCCCAGGGCGGACGAGCTCTTCCTTGAGGCCTTCGGTTTCAGGACCGGTCTTCAGGGGACACTCAGCATGAGCATCAAGGCCGGAAGGGCCCGGTACCTCCGCTTTCCCTATCCCGACGCCATTTCCCTTTTCGACCAGGTGCCCGGCGTGGGTGACCTGGAGGGCAGGGACCCAACCGGATACTCGGGGCTGATTTCGACCGTGGACTACGCACACCGGTCAGGGCTGGGCCTTCACGGCACCTACATCGACTGGGGCTTTAGCGTGGACCGGCCTTCGGGGTGGGCCGAGGCCTACCTTTACTACCGCCATGACGCAGGGCCCTGGCACTTCGAGGCGCGCTATGGAGAGCTGGCCGTTCGTCCGGAACCTTTGGGGCGGACCTCAGGAGGGTTTTCCCTTTTCGCCGGAAAGACCTTTGAAAACGGCAACTCCGTGGGTTTTCTCTATGAGGACTGTTCGGGCCAGGAGGCCTACACGGGCATCGTGGTTTCCTTTACGCCCGGGAAAACCACCCGCTGGATGGGCGAGACGGCCTTCGACTTTACCAGGTCCCCAATGGGGCACGCCGTGCAGATTCCCTTGCTTTCCGGGACCATTGGCAACGTGATCCGCGCGGATGCCGGGACAAGCCCCGTTTTTACGGGGATCTTCATGGAACGGGGTCAGGGCGGCTGGCTCGAGGCCGGAAGGTGGGTCCTCGTGGGCGAGGTCAAGGCCGAGCGCATCCGCACCTACTGGCAGAACGGCCAGGTCCGGAACTTCTACGAGCACCGCATCTCCTCCTGGGGAACCACTGATGAGGCGGAGCTCCGGGTGGTCATGGTGGAAGAACCCTGGCACCTGCAGCTGGAGGCCCTCGTGAGCCCCCACACAGACTTCTGGAGCCGGGAGGACCTGGAAGAATGGGAGCGGGACCGGCAGGGCCCGGCCCAGCTTCGTCAAAAGGTCACCTACCGTTTCTACCGGAAACGCTAACCCCGGGGACCCTCCCGGTTCAGGGGTGGCTTAGCCGGCCGCCAGGGGCGGGAGGATCTCGAGCCTGTCCGGCGGCGGGACGGTGATGTCGTATCGGACGGGCCCGTCAGGGCCCAGCACGACGCCCACCTCTTCAGGATCCAGTCCGGCCCTGGAGAGGATGTCTCTCAAAGGCAGCGGAGTCCCGACCTCCAGCGAAACTTCCCGTTTCCCTCCGCCCCTGCTGTCAGGAATGACAAGGGTGACCGTCATCACCTCGAAAATTCCTCCAGCCCCAGCCTGAGGCAGGTTTCTTTCGTAGGGACGCCCCGGTCGTCCCAGCCCATGATCTCGAAAAACCGCCCTTTGGCGTCTTCAAAGTCTTCCCTTCCTATAGCCTTGCCCTGGAAGGGGCCGTCGGGGAGGGGTTCGAAGAAGCGTTCCGGAAGCTTGTCTTCCTCAGGGCCGATCCCGAGCCTGGAATTCAGAAGCCGTGACGCGGCGATGCCACGTTCGGCGGCTTCGAGCAATTCGTATAGGGATGTCTCCCAGCCTGTGGCCGCCTCCACGAGCCGGGGGATTTTCGCGACGGGGTAATGACTTCTCGGCGCAAAGACGAAGAGGCATCCTCCCAGGTGGTTCATCAGTGCCCAGTGTTTCCAGAGGGCCGAAATGGTCCGAAGCTTCTGGTTATCGAAGGAGAGCGGGTCCGGCGGGTCGGTGATACCGAGGCATCTGACTTTGTCGAAGCTGTAAGAGTCAGGATTGGCGACCATGGTGTCGTGGGCGAACTGTATATGATCCGCCCCCACGGGTGCCAGGGCGTATCCCAAAGAAAGGCCCGTCTTTCCCCTGGGTTCGTGCATGGGGACTTCCTGGCCCTTGACATGCATGGCGAAGGATTCGCTCTTTTGGCCCACCTTTTTAGAGGCCCTGCGGATCCCCTCCGACAAGAGGGCGCCAAAGCCCCTCCCGGCGGCTATGGCATCGACAGCGGCCAGCATCCCCCTGCTGTCGCCGAAACCTGTGACGCCTGCTTTTGATGCATCGAGAAGGCCCTTTTCCACACACTCCATGGCCCACGAGACGGCCACACCGGTGGAAATGGTGTCCAGCCCCAAGGCATTGCAGCGCTCGTGAGCCTTGCACACGGCGTCCAGGTCCTCGACGCCGCAGCAGGCCCCGAAGGCTGCCAGCGTCTCGTACTCGGGTCCGCCGTACCTGGGGTCCAGATCCATGGGACCGCCCTCGACGACGCGCTTGCACTTCACCATGCAGGAAAAACATCCGTGACGTTCCTTCAGGCACCTTTCGTTCATGGCGCGTCCGTCAACAGAGGCGGCCTTGTCGAAGGTCCCCCGGCGGAAGTTCTTCGTTGGCAAAAGTCCCGCCTGGTGGTTGTTCAGGACCCCGCCGGTTGTTCCCAGTTCATAAAGCCCCGCTGAAAGGGGGTTGTCTTTCCATCCCCGGAAAACCTCGTGACACTCCTTCAAGAGGGCCGGATCTGCGGGTTTTTCAGGCTTGGGCGCCGGAGCCGCCAGGGCCTTGAGCTTCTTGGACCCCAGGACCGCCCCCATGCCCGTTCTCCCGTTGGCATGGCGAAGGTCGTTGATGACGCAGGCGTAGCGCACCATCCGTTCGCCGGCGGGACCGATCAAGATGGAGCTGATCCTGTCGCCGTGACCCTTTTTGAGTTCCTCCAGGGTGGGTCCTGTTTCCCGGCCCCAGAGATCAGACGCATCTCGAATCTCCACGATGCCGTCCTCGATCCAAAGGTAAACGGGATCCTCCGACGCCCCGGTGATAACGATCATTTCAAGACCCTGGTTTTTCATGGCCGGTCCGAAGTATCCCCCCGCCTCGGACTCGCCGTAGGCACCCGTCAGGGGGCTTCTGGCATAGAGGCCGTACCGGCACACGCCGGGAAAGGCCAGGCCGTTCAAAAGCCCCGCGGCGACGATCATGGGGTTGTCCGGCCCCAGCGGATCCGTCCCCCTGTCAAGGCGCTCGAGGAGAATCGGCAGGGCGAGGCCCTTCATGCCTCCCCATTTCCGCCCTTCTTTCTCGGGAATCTCATCGTATGTCACGTTTCTTTCGGCAAGATCAACCCAGGCTCTTCTGCCTTTCCAGGTCGACATAAAAATCACTCCATTTCATTCGGTTCCTTATTCGGGGTCTGTTTCAAAATTATCAGAAAACCCGGGAACGGCTCAATTTTGGGAATTACTCGCAAAAAATCAAACGCCCCGGGGGTTGATTCTTCGATTTGGGGATTTCCCCGCCCTGGGCGATGGACCCTTCATGCCGCGAACATAGCCAAGGGTTGTATACTTGAAAAAATACACGGCAAAAACAGGCGGGTGCGGGCGGTTGCTGCGAAGCGGGAAGAATGATCCGCCGTTGACGGCTTAGAGGCAGGCGACATTGCAGTGGCCGCCGGGGAACAATCCTTTTCTTTCATGTTATTATCGCGTCATGCGAACACTTGAAGAGGAGGCGCCACGGACATGGTCAACGTGAAAGATAGAGCCCGGGCCTTGAACGGAAAGATCGTCGAATGGAGAAGACATCTTCATCACAACCCTGAAATCGGCCTGGAAACGCCCCGTACAGCCTCATTTATCGTGGACAGGCTCAAGGAAACGGGAATAGGAGAGATCAAAACAGGCGTCGGGAAAAACGGGGTGACTGCACTCATCAGAGGGAAGCAGCCCGGCGGGGTTCTGGGGATCCGGGCCGACATGGATGCTCTCAACATGAAAGAAGACACGGGCCTTGCCTTTGCGTCGGGCAACGATTACATGCATGCCTGCGGTCACGATGCCCACGTGGCCATGCTTCTTGGCGCCGCGCAGATCCTCATGGAAAACCTCGACGAACTGAAGGGGTCCGTCAAGCTCATCTTCCAGCCGTCGGAAGAGACCGCCGAAGGGGCGCCGGCGATGATCGAAGACGGGGTCCTTGACAACCCGCCGCTGGACGGCATCATCGGCCTGCACACGGGAAACCTGTGGAAGGGCCTGAAATCGGGCATGATCGGCTACAGGTACGGCGCCTTTATGGCCGCCAACGACTGGTTTTCCGTCACCTTCGAGGGAAAGGGCGGCCACGGGGCCACCCCGCATCTGACGGTGGACCCTGTCGCCATGGCCTGCCAGGCCGTTTCCGCCATCCAGATGATCGTCAGCCGCGAGACGAGCCCACTGGATTCGGTGGTGGTTACCATTGGCATGATCCAGGGAGGCACGGCCCGAAACATTATCGCCCCCACCTGCACCATCAGCGGGACCATCAGGACCCTGAATCCCGACACGCGCAAAATGGCCCGTGAACGCGTCAGGGCCGTCTGCGAAAGCGTGGCAACGGGTCTGAGGGGACGGGCCGAGGTGAGTTTCACCTTAGGCCCCCCGCCGGTGATCAACGACCGGAAGATGACAGACAAGCTCCGGCAGGTAACGGTGGAACTCCTTGGGGAGGATGCCGTCGCCGAAGTGCCCGAGCCCACCATGGGCAGCGAGGACATGGCGTTCTTTCTCGAGAAGGTCCCCGGGACGTTCTTTTTCCATCCTTCTTCCTTTGATGACGGGACCGATCACCCCCATCACCACCCGAAGTTCGACGTCAACGAGGATGTCCTGTGGATCGGTACCGCTGCCTTGGCGGGCTTTGCCCTGACCTGGCAGGACTGATCAACGGACCAAACACTGAGGGGTCAGGTCTTTACTTTTTGGGTTTTTTGGACATCCCTTTGGAGTAACCCATTGGGGCGGATCCTGGATGTGCCGGTCTGCCGCACGGTCAAAAACTGCTCCGGCATGAACCGGCGCCATCCCCGCGCCGACTCGCTGGTATAATGAAATGATGAACCGAATGGAAGGCCAGGTGTTGCGCCGTGAAAAGGATTCTGAATAAAGGGGTTGGCCACAAGAAAATACAGGCTTTGCTTTTCATTACCGCCGTCGCTTTTTCCGCCCTTTCTCTCCCTGCCGCCGCGCAGCAGAGCGGGCCGCTGGATATCAACGATGTGGCGGCGCGGATGGCTCCCGAGACGCTGGAAAAGGTTTCCGCGATGATTGTGGAACCCGTGAAAAGCCGTTTTCCTGACAGGGGGGCCACGGAAGCCATGCTTGGTGAGCCAATAGAGCGGGAAACCACCGAACACAAGAGCATCCATGACCCTGATTACGTTTTCGAGGAAGTACGGCTCGTGTACGAATCATGCCGGGTCACCTTTTACGTTTTCCCCGAAAGGGAGGTCTTCAACGCCTTCGAGGGAGATCCTGCCCAGGCGGGCGTCGAAGAACTTGAAGTCGGGCAAGCAGCCGGTGAGATTGAAAACCTGTTGGGCAAATCGGTCAGACGGCCACAGGATATGCTCTATTCCGACGGCGAGTGGTGGTTGCTGCGCTTGCCCTTTGACGACAACGGCCGCCTCCGGGCCATGGAACTGTATATTTTCTTCGACTAAGATCCCAGGGGGAACAGGGTAGTCGGTTTCAGGCTCATCCAGGTCATGACAGTGGCAGCTGGCCTGGAAGGGGCAGGCCGAGAACGTGTCGGTTCCCGAGAGAGGATTGAGAGCCATGAGAAGGATTTGCGAGGTGCTTGCGGTACTGGCCTTGGTCGCAATTGTGGCAAGCGCGGCTTTCGCGGGCGCTTCGGGAACCTGGGCGCTGGCTTCGATGGTGGACCAGAAGGTCACCATTCCCGGGATGGGCGAGTACAGTCTGCGGGATGTCTTCATGGACATCACCGTTGGTTCCGTCAGCTACCAGCTTCCGGACGGGGGACTCTCGAGTTTCGCCATGGCGTCACCGGGGCTCGCAAAGGGGGCGGCCCTTGCGTATTTCGAAAAAGAACGCCTTCGGGCCTACGAAAACCAGGAACGGGCCATGGAATCCGGCTCGGAATCGGAACGTGCCTATTACAGGGGTGTTATCGAAAGACTCGAGGCGGCCAGGATCTGGATTTCCACCGGCGACGGGAGCCAGCTCCGTGCCGTGCTGAAGGGCAGGGAGGATGGCGGGCAGGCACAAAAAAAGGCCGAGGCCCCCTCCACTGTTGACAAGACCACAGGCAACATCGCCGCCACAGGTGTTTTCAAGGGCGAGCCCGGTGTTTCCTATCGTGACATGACCATTTCCTTAGTTCTGGGCCTGGATCCCCATGGGACGCCCCAATGCCGCGGGACCGGGTACATCAAGCTCCTCGACGGGGGCGGCGGATGGGTCGATTATTTCATCACCCTCGAGCCCGGCACACCGGACGTGGACGACACCGGGAAGACGTTCACGGTCTTTCCGGCAACCTACAGGTGGAAGGGAATCGCGACGCTGGAAATCCGTTACGGCAGCGGGTCCCGGACGGAACGCTGCGAGTGGGTCGCCCAGGTCCGTAACCAGACGGTCACCGGCGAGGTCCGGGGCCACTATAACGAGTTCAAGAATATGATGTCTTCCTGGATAATCGACATGATCCCTGACCCGTTGAGCTTTGAAGCCCATTTCTATGACCCCGTGGACCTCGGGGGATAAGGGGGTGGCAGTCATGAGAAGGGTTTTTGTTTTTGTGATGATCTTGTGTATTTCCCTCTCCGCCGGAAGGGTCTTTGCCGGCGAACCCTCTTCGCCGGAGGAACAATACCGTCTGGGCTTGAGGTACCAGCTGGGCGACGGTGTACAGAAGGACATGCAGAAGGCCTTTTCGCTTTACAAAAAGTCTGCGGAGCAGGAGTACCCGCCGGCCCAGTTTGCCATGGGCGTTTGTTACGAGATGGGCGGCCACGGCGTGGAACAGGATGGACGGAAGGCGGCATCCTGGTACGAGAAGGCTGCGAGGCAGGGTCACACGAAGGCCCAGCTGAACCTGGGGAATCTCTACTGGTTCGAAGACAAAGGCATTCCCCGAAACGAGCAGAAGGCCATGGACTGGTGGTTTGTGGCCGCAGTGAACGGTGAACCCGAGGCACAGCTTTACCTGGCCCACCGGTACTTCCAGATTTCCGAAAAAAGCCGTGACAGCGGGGCCCTCGCCAAGGCCCATTACTGGTACCGCGAAGCCGCCGGCCAGGGTATGGCGTCTGCACAATATGCCCTGGGCGTCATGTACCAGACGGGCCGCCCGATAAAAAAAGATATGCAAGCCGCCCTTTCGTGGTACAAAAAAGCCGCTGCACAGGGACACGGGGAGGCAAAAAAACGTCTGAGCGAAATAGGGTACTGAGAAGGCACATATACATTTTTTGAAAGCATTGTTTTGAAGAAAGGTACGGTGGAAATGGCACTGACGGAACCTTTTGACGGTCATTCACAGGAGTACGAACAGTGGTTCGACAGGAACCACCTGGCCTATCAGTCGGAGCTCGAAGCGGTCAGGGCGCAGCTTCCGGAAACGGGGGAAGGCCTTGAAATCGGCGTGGGAAGCGGCCTTTTTGCCGCGCCGCTTTGGATCCGTCATGGCGTGGAGCCCTCTGAACCCATGCGGGAACTCGCCCTTGGGAGGGGCATCGAGGCCGTCCCCGGCGTGGCAGAGAACCTCCCTTACGATGATGCCTCCTTTGATTACGCCCTCATGGTGACCACCATCTGCTTCGTCGACGACCCGGCCGCCTCATTCCGCGAGGCCATGCGGGTCCTCCGGCCGGGAGGAGTTCTGGTGATCGGCTTCATCGACCGGGAAAGTCCCATCGGGCGGATGTACGAAGAGCACAAGCAAGAGAGCCTCTTCTACCGCCCAGCCACGTTCTACTCCGTGCCGGAGCTGGAAAGACTCCTTCTCGACGCGGGTTTCGGGGATATCTCCTATACCCAAACCATTTTCACACGTCTTGACGAAATCAGTGAAGTCGAACCCGCCAGGCCCGGCTGGGGCGAGGGTTCTTTCGTCGTCATCCGTGCCCAAAAGCCCTGAAAAACCCGGTGTCTGAAACCCCTTGGGGGAAGGATCTTCGATTTGCGGATTTTGATATTCCCGCCTGAGTGAACAGGACTCTTTCCCGCAACTTCCGGTGAATCACCTTCCTGCTTTCATTGTTTTCTTGGCGCTCATCAGTGATTCTGCGAAAAGTTATCCCGATTTTTCAGGTTCTTCAAAGGCCCGGCAATCCCAATTTAGACCAAGAGGAAGCCGGGGGACCCCGGCCTCCTCAATTTGAGCCGCAGTGAGTTTCATGCATCGCTACTTGATGTGGCTGTCGAAAACCTCCTGGAATTCGCCCGTCTTGACGGCCGTGTGGAGCCAGAGGTCGAGCCATTCCTTGAAGATGATGTCGCCTCGGGGAAGCATGTAGCCGAACTCGGTAAAGGTAAAGGGCTTGTCGGGGTTGACGGCCGCGAGCTCAGGATGGATCTGTTCCTGGACGAGGGTTTCCACGGCGTCGGTGATCATCAGGTCCGCCTTCCCGGCCACGATCTGGTCGAAGATGGTGACGTTGTCGTCATGGACGATGATTTTGGCCTTCTTGAGGTTATCCCGGGCGAACTGCTCGTTCGTCCCGCCAGGGTTGACGATGACGGTCACGTCCTCGCGGTCGATCTGGTCCAGGGTCTGGAACTTCTCAACGTTTTCCTTGAGCGTGATGGGGGCCTTTCCCGTTTCAAGGTACGGGATGGTGAAGAAAACCTGCATCTGGCGGCCCAGCTTCTTCGAAATGCCCCCCATGGCCACGTCGTATCTCCCCTCCACGACTCCTGCGACAAGTTCCTTCCACGTGGTGGGAACCAGCTCGAGCTCCACGCCAAGGGCTTTCGCCAGGGACTTGGCCATGTCGATGTCGATCCCCTCATATTCCCCCGTCTCCTTGTTCAGGAAGGTGAAGGGCTTGTAGTCCCCCGTGGTGCCCACGCGGACCACGCCGCGGTCGATAATTTCGTCCAGCCGTGATGTCTGGGCCCCGGCCAATCCTGCCAGGGTCAAAGCAAGCACGACCGCCACTGCAAGGGCAAGGAAAATGCGCTTTTTGAGCAAACCGTTCATGACTCTCATTCCTCCTTTTCTTTCGTCTTGCCGATGCGGCAAAGTATGAATAAGCTGTTGCGTTTCGGTGTTGAGCAGGGATTATAGGACTTGGAGCGCAGCCTGTCCAGTCCAACTCTTTTCCATGTGGCCGGACAGCGATAATGTCACCCTTTAAGGGGACAGGGAAAATGTCACCCCTATGAGTCAGAATAACGACCATGAAGAAGAATGCGGGTGACCTCAAGATGTCACTCGAGCAAGGGGTAAATCATTTCAGCCGGCTCCGGTTTCGGTGATCAAATGACCGAAGGGATGGAAAAAGCCGTAAAATAACTTTATAGGGGATTACATTTTTGGAATGACCCAAAGGCGGTGGAATGATGGGTTCCTTGAAAAGGCTTAGTTTCGTGGTGGCTCTGGCGGCGCTTTTTTCGGCGGCAGCGGTTTTTTCCAATTCTGCGGAGGCACAGCAGCCTGACTGGGCGAAGCTTTCGAAAGCCCTGGAATCGGCTGCGACGGTCACGCTCGAGACAGGTTCGGGCGAAACAGTCACGGGCCTGGCTTTTCTCTCGGGCCGCGACGACATTGCGGTTACGGCTTTTTCCCTTTTAGAGGACGCAGGTAAGGCTGAGCTTCGTTTTTCCGACGGCCTTGTCGTGGCTGTTTCGGGGTTGGCGGACACGGACGAAGGACACGGCCTGGCTCTTTTGAAACTGCAGGCATCGGACAAAGCTCCGTTAAATCTGTCTCCCGTGAGACTCGATCCTGGGGCGTCGGTCAACTGTGCCGCGGCGCAAGACGGCGATTTCGGCTTCGTCCAGCTTCAGGTGGCCGAAATCCACCAGGGTCCGGGAGGCGTCGAGCGCTATCTACTCACTGGCGATGCGCCCGAAGGATTGACCGGGGCACCCGTCCTTGGACCCGACGGCGGGGTCGTGGGAATGCTGCTTGAGGAAGGACAGGGGCCGGGTTTGAGGAAAGTCCTTGTTCCTGCAGCCTATATACAGGTCCTTGATTTCTCGGCGGAGGCAAAACCTTTGCCGGGGATCGCTGCCGCCGGAGCAAAAGAAACCACCCGGGAGGAAACCCTGCCCGCCGAAAGCGTTTTTGCTGAGATTGACCGTGATCTCGCAGGGTTTTTGAATCTCCTTTCCGGCAACAGGGCTTTATATTTTTGGGGCAACCTGAAATCGAAGGGGTATGGCTTCAAGGAAGGCGTTCCGCAGGAAATCTACAACGAACAGATCCGCTTTCAGCAGGCCCTGGGGGAAATCTCGGGGATGAAGACCGAAGACCCTCTCAGATCCAAAGCCCTTGCGGCTGCCGTCACAGCGGGACGGAACCATAGCCAGGCGATAGAATATTTTATCCAGTCCATTGTCGTCGGGCAGCAGGCTGACTCCTGGACGGCCCAGGCGGAAGACCTTTTCAAGAGGTGCCAGGCCCACCTGCAGATCGTCGTCGACACTCTTTCGGCCCCGGAATCGAAACTTGCGGAGCTTTTGGAGGGATCAACGGAATTCAGCAAGACATTGTTGCCTGAAACGGTCTACGATCTTGGCCTCTCACCCAGGCCGTCGAGTTTCAGGATCGGGTTTGTTTCACGCCCTGAAACTTCGTTCTACCTGCTTGTCGTCTTGCCGGAAGGTTTCGGTGCCTCTTTGGGTTTCCGGCCGGGCGACCGCATCATCTCCGCCGGCGGGCATCCCTTCGGCGAAAGGGAGAGCATTGAAGACTTCAAGATGATTATCCAGGAGAATCTTGGGAAGCCTCTTGCTGTCGTGGTCGAGAGGGAAGGGAAAACGCAGACCCTTGACGTGAAGCTTCCGAAGGAAATCCCCGCGCAGCATCTCTATTAAGAGGGAGCGCAGGTAAAAGTCCCTGAAAAAGAGGCGCCCCCGGGTTTCTTCCCGGGGGCGCCTCTTTCGCCCTGGGTGAATTATGGCTCAGGCTTGTCCTCAGGGTTTGAATTGTTGTTTTGATGGGAACTTGTTGGCCCCGATTGTGCCCCGTCAGTGTTGCCGCCGTTGTGGTCGTGGCAATTCTGGTCCCCTCCCGCAAAGGCTGTCCCTCCGATGGTTATGAAAGCAACAACTATAAGAAGAGCGAGAAAATTTTTCATGAAGATCCTCCCTCCTTGATCCGGATCCGGCTTCCGGTTCCGTTTTTCCCGGCGATCCTTCCGGCATTATACTTCTGCTCAAGCTTGAAAGTGTCACCCCTGCCACTGGTAGCCCTCTTCAGCGATTTTCGTGTGAAGATCCGCGATGATTTCGCGGGTACGCTCCAGGGCCATATGGGCGCGCCCGCAGGACCAGGTGGTCACCAATTTCCGGGCCAGAGCGGGGTCCCTGCGAAAGAGTTCCGCCGCGCTCTTGTCGATGACAGGCTGCAGGGCGAGGGCCTCGTCTTCCATGGCTTCCCACCCGGGGAGGACCATGCCGATGAGGCGGCTGTGATGGGGATTCACCAGATTCGCCACCGTGCGGTACGTCCAGAAGGCCGATTCCGGGTCGTAGCGTTCTCCCGCCGTGCCGTAGGCCTTCGGGATTTCGGTGATGCCCGAATAAAAGGGGACGAAAGGCGTCATCGACGGGGTGCTCAGCCCTGCCCAAAGGACGCCCCCGACGTCGGGCGCGAGCCAGTCCCGCAGCTGGACCACGCTGGTGTGGACACAGTTGGAAACGGCGATGGCCCGCTCTTTTCGGGGGCCACGGCACGCTATGGTGTCGAACTCGGTCCCTTCGTAATGGTCCCGCAGGGCCCGGAAAAGGTCTTTCAGCCCGATCTTCCTTTCGGGAACCGTGTCCAAAGGAAATTCCAGAGAAGACGGGTCCAGGGGAAGGGAGGGGCAGAACAGGCGGAGACAACCCCACACGCGCCTGGAGTTGAAATATTTTTCGCCGGGGTTTCTGTCACGCTTTCCGCCGAAGGTCCTGGCGAAATGGAAAGGCCCGTCCACGGGGTTCCAGATGCCCCATGATTTCGCCTTGTCCAAAAGTCCCTCGGAACACATGAACCGGTCACCGTCGCCGGGATTCACCGCAGCGATCCGGTACCCGTTTGCCTGGGGCCAGCAGACATCGTCGGGAATCCGAACCGCCGCCCAGCTTGTCCCGCCGCCGGCTTCCATGTACCAGATCTCCCTGGTGTCGGCCATGGCGACGCCGCTGCAGTAGGCCACGCCGTACCGTGAATAAAGCGCGCCCAGCCGCTCGGCGCACTCACGGGCGGTTTTGGCCCCCGCCAGGGCCACGTAGCGGGCCAGGCCGGTTACGCCCCGTTCATTGGACGGGTCGGCTTCCCTGGCCCTGTCATTGCGGTCCTTTTCAAGGGCGACACCGCCCGCGACGGAGACCTGGTGCTCGTTCACGACGATGGCGTCACCCGTGTCATACCCTCTGGCCGCCCGCAGGATCAGGCACCCCGCCCAGTGTCTTTCCCGCGGTATCTCGAGGCCGGTGGGAAAGCGAACGTTTTCCCCCGGGTCGAAGTTCTTCGGCGGCAGCTTTTCCATCAGGGCCGCGTTGTGTCCCCTGAGATCGTCGTCGTGGCCGACGAGAACAGATCCGTCCGCGGTGGTCTTTCTTCCGGCCATGATCATGAAACATTCGTGGTCCATGGGTTTCTCCCCCCTGAATGCTTTTTGTTTAACGGCGGAGCTTTGGGTCCAGGATGTCCCTGAGGCCGTCGCCGAACATGTTGATGGAAAGGACGAAGACGGCGATGGCCAGCCCGGAATAAAGGGAGATCCACGGGGCCCGCATGATGAAGACCCTCCCCTGGGCGAGGATGTTGCCCCAGCTCGGGATCTCCGGCGGGACGCCCACGCCGAGAAAGCTCAGCGATGATTCCGCCAGAATGGCGTAGGCGAAGGTCATGGTGGCTTGGATGATGATGGGGGCCACGCAGTTGGGGAGGATGTGCCCGAAGATCCGGAGGTCCCCCGCACCGAGTGCCCGTGCCGCCTCGACGTACTGCTTCTGCTTTTCCACCAGGCAGGCGCCCCTGACGACCCTGGCCATCCTGGGTGAGTAGACGAAGCTCAGGGCGAAGATGACGTTCTGCACACTGGGGCCCAGGGCTGCCATGATCCCGATGTTGAGGATGATCCCGGGGAAAGCCATGAGCCCGTCAAGGATCCGCATGAGGATATTGTCCACCCTCCGGTAGTATCCCGCCAAAAGCCCGAGGATTGTTCCGGCGATGGTGGTGAAAAAGACCACCGATGCGGAGACCTGGATGGAAAGCCTTGTCCCGTAAATGACCCGGCTCATCACATCCCTGCCGAGGCCGTCGGTCCCCATGGGGTACACCGACGAGGGGGCCTTCAGGCGGTTGACGGGATCGATGAAGTTGGGATCATGGGGGCTCAGCCAGGGTGCAAGCAACGCGGCGGCGCAGAGGGCCGCCAGGAGTGCCGCGGCGATGGTCGCGCCCCGGTTGGCCAGAAGCCTCCTCGCGAGGGACAGAAATTCACCGCCGTAGGCTTTTGCCAGATCCAGGGCCTGGACTCCCGATCGCGGATTTTTCCCGTTCATACCGGCGTCCCCCATTCTAGTAGGTCACCCTGGGGTCGACGATCCCGTAGATGATGTCGATCACCAGGTTGACCAGCACGTAAACCAGCGAGATATACAGCACCACTCCCTGGATCACGGGATAGTCCCTGTTGAAGACCGAGGTGATGAGGAGCTTTCCCAGACCGGGAATGCCGAAGATCGTCTCGGTCACCACGGCCCCGCCCATCATGCTGGCCAGCGAAAGGCCGATGACGGTGATGACTGGGACGAGGCAGTTCTTGAGAGCATGCCTGAACAGAACCGTCCCTTCGGGAACCCCCTTGGCCCTGGCAGTCCGAATGTAGTCCGAGCGCAGCACCTCGAGCATGGTGGCCCGCGTCATTCTCGCCAGCCTGGCTGCCGCTCCGGCTCCGAGGGCAAAGGCGGGGAGGAACATGTACATCACGCTCCGCGCGGGATCCTCGAAAAACCTCACGTATCCTGCAACGGGGAACCACCGGAGTTTCAGGGCGAAAAGCAGCATCAGCATCAGGCCGAGCCAGGAAATGGGAAGCGAGACCTTGATGGAGGCCAGAAACATGAGGGAGTTGTCCACGAGTGTATTGTGGTATGCCGCCGCGAGAACGCCCATGACCAACCCCAGGGCGATGTTGATTAAAACCGCCATGACGGTGAGCTGGATGGTTGGCATGGCATGCTGGAGGACCACCGAGGAGACGGGCTTGCCGTAGAAGACGGATGTGCCGAGATCCCCCCTGGCGAGGTTGAAAAACCAGGTCCCGAGCTGTACCGGCAGGGGCCTGTCGTAGCCGAGCTCCCTGGCGAGGGCGGCCACATCGTCCGGGTGGGCCTCTTCTCCCAGAATGACCTGTGCCGGGTTGCCGGGCGCGAGGTGGATGATGGTGAAGACCACAGAGGCCACGACCAGCATGACCGGCACCAGGGCCAGGATACGTTTCAGCAGGTAGGTTTTCACGGACCCACGTCCTTTCGGCGAAACGGCTTTCCCGGCCGGTAGGTGTCACCCCGGCCGGGAAAGGATGGTGTTACTTCTCTTCTATCCAGACGTTCCAGAAAAACACGTCCGTGGCGTTGGTGAATCCCTTGACCCTCTCGTTGAGCACACGCATGGTGGCATAGTCGCCGATCTTGATGTAGGGCGCGTCCTCGTAGAAGAGTTCCTGGATGCGTTCAACGATGGCGTAGCGCTTGTCGAAATCGGTCTCGGACACCAGGTCCTTCTTGAGCTGGTCGAGTTCCTCGTTCTCCCACCATCCGGGGTAATTGTCCTGGAGGAAGCTGTTCAGCGCCGGGTCGACCTTCTTGGTGAACCCTGTCACCGTAGCGTCCCAGACCTTGGGATCCTTCCGCCGTGACGATTCCGTGGCGGGTTCGAATTTCTGGAGGTCTACCTTCATGCCGATGGCCTCGAGCTGGCTCTTGGCCACCAGGGCGGCGGTGTAGTAGCCTTCGTAACTGGCCATGAACCGAAGCGGTGTGCCGTCATACCCGGCTTCCTCAAGGAGCCCCTTGGCCTTTTCGGCATCGGCCTCGTTGTAGAGTTCAGCCCCGGCGTCGCTCCACCAGATGGTCTCCTTCTGGTTCAGGCTTGGGTCCATCCTCCAGAAATCGGGGTGGCCCCTGGAGGCCAGCAGAATGGGCTCCATGTCGAGGGCTGCCTGGATGGCCTGGCGGATCTTCTTGTCCGCACAAAGGCCTTCTTTGTTGTTGAGGGGGAAGGTGAGCCAGGCCCTTGGCTCCGAGGCGATGACCTGGACACCGGGTGTCTCGAGGAGCCGTTCGTATTCGTCGGAATTGACGGCGTAGGCGTAGTCGAAATCGCCGGCTTCCACACCGGCGGCCTCGACGGTCTTGTCGGGGACGAAGTAGTAGAGGAGCTCGTCGACGTAGGCGTGTTTTTTGCCGCCGTACCCGTTGGGGGCATCGCCCTTCGACTGGTAGCCGTCAAATCGGACGAACCTCATGTGCTGGTTGGGCTTCCATTCCACGAATTTGTAGGGACCGGTCCCGACGTACTCCTTGACCGGTTCGGGCCCCGCCCCTTCGGCGATGGCCGCGGGCATGACGATGGCGCCCCCGCCCGGCAGCGAGAGAGTAGGGATGAACACGGCACTGGGCGTCTTGAGGGTGAAAACCAGGGTGTAATCATCGGGCGCCTCGAAGGATTCGAGGTTCGCCTTGGTGCTTCTCCCGTTGCCGCTCACCTCGAACCACCTGTTGAGGCTCGCGACGACGTCGAGGGATGTCATTTCTCCGCCGTCATGAAACTTTACGCCCTTCCGGAGATGCACCGTGTAGGTCAGTCCGTCCCCCGAGACATCGTAGTCCGAGGCCAGCAGCGGCAGGATCTCGCCCTTCGCACCGGTGGTGAAGAGCGTTTCGTACATGTGCCAGGCCACGGTCCAGTTCAGAGTCGCCGTGCTGACCATGCTGTCCAGCCCCGATGGCTCGGCGTCCAGGGCGATCTTCAGAACGCCTCCGTAGGTCGGCTCCCCGGCCGCTTCGACCCGCTCCGGCGCCGCTGCGAAACCTGCCACGGCAAAAGCCGCCAGAATGACGATTGCCAGGCCCTTCCCTTTGAATATTCTGTGCATTTTACACACCCCTCTCTAGTCACTGGTGCACAAAAGCCTCCGACTCACGGGTTCCTGAAGTGACAGCTGCAGAAATGCCCCGGCGTCACCTCCTTGAGCTGGGGTGCCTCGTGCCTGCAGATGTCCTCGGCTTCGGGGCAGCGGGTGTGAAAGGCGCACCCCGGGGGTGGAGCTGCAGGGCTGGGGAGGTCCCCTCCGATGGGGGCCCGTTCGATCTTTTTTTCGGGATCGGGGACGGGAATCGAGGCCAGAAGGCCCCTCGTGTAGGGATGCAGGGGGTTGGCGAAAAGTTCCGGTTTTTCCGCCAGCTCCACGATCTTGCCCAGGTACATCACGGCGATCCGTTTTGCCACGTAGCGGACGACGCCAAGGTCATGGGAGATGAACAGGTAGGTGACGTCGTGTTCCCTCTGGAGCCGTTCCAGGAGGTTGATGACCTGTGCCTGGATGGAGACGTCCAGGGCGGAAACGGGCTCGTCGCAGATGATCAGTTTCGGTTCCAGCGCCAGGGCTCTCGCCACGCCGATACGCTGGCGCTGGCCCCCCGAAAATTGGTGGGGAAAGCGCCGGTAATGGTCGGGGCTCAGGCCGACTTTCCCCAGAAGCTCCATGACCCGTTCCCGGCGTTCTTTCGCCGGACCGGCATGATGGATGGCCAGTGGCTCGCCGATGATGGAACCCACCGTCTTCCGGGGGTTGAGGGATTCGTAGGGGTCCTGGAAGACTATCTGGATGTTCCTCCGGACATCGCGGAATCTCCGGCCGTGCATCTCAAGCAGGTCTTGTTCCTGGAAGAAGATTTTCCCTGCGGTGGGTTCCACGAGCCGAAGGATGCCCCGCGCCGTCGTCGATTTGCCGCATCCGGACTCGCCCACGAGGCCCAGGGTTTCGCCGGCGCGGATGGTAAAATCCACTCCGTCGACGGCCCTGACGGCCCCGCTGACAGAGCCGAAAAAACCTTTTTTCAGGGGGAAATGTATCTTGAGGCCACGGACGTCGAGGATGGTTTCAGCGGTCATGATCGTTTGCCTCCCCGTCCCATTTGGTCGGATCGTACATGAAGCACCGGACCATGGTTCCGTCGCGGAAAAGAAGCTCCGGTTCCTCCCGTTCGCAGATGGATCGCCTGAAGGGGCACCGTGGAGCGAAACGGCAGCCGGAGGGCATGTTCCACAGGTTGGGGACCGTACCCGGGATGGGCTCCAGGTTCGGCCGGTCGGCATCGGCCCTGGGGATGCAGGCCATGAGACCCCTCGTGTACGGATGGAGGGGTTCCCGGAAAAGGCGTGCCACTGGGGCTTCCTCGATGATCCAGCCGGCGTACATGACGATCACCCTGTCGGCCACGTTTGCGACCACCCCGAGGTCGTGGGTGATGAGCATCACCGCCGTCTCGAAACGGGTTTTCAGTTCCTTCATGAGTGCCAGGATCTGGGCCTGGATGGAAACGTCGAGGGCGGTGGTGGGTTCGTCGGCGATGAGCAGCGCGGGGTCGCAGGCCAGGGCGATGGCGATCATCACCCGCTGCCGCATGCCCCCCGAAAGCTGGTGCGGATACTCATCCACCCGCTTTTCCGGCATGGGGATCCCCACCAGGCGGAGCAGTTCGACGGCCCGCTCCCGCGCCTTGTGACCGGGCATACGGCGGTGGATGCGAAGGACCTCGGCGATCTGCTCGCCGCAGGAAAAAAGGGGGTTCAAAGATGTCATGGGTTCCTGGAAGACCATGGAAAGGCGGTCGCCGCGGATCCTCCGGAGGGCGCGCCGGCTTTTCCCGAGAAGCTCCGATCCTTCGAAGATGATCGAGCCCTTCGTCACCTTTCCGGGCGGGTCGGGGATGAGACCCATGATGGAAAGGGCGGTGACGCTCTTCCCGCAGCCCGATTCGCCCACGATGCCGAGGGTTTCCCCTTTTGACACATGGAAGGACACTCCCTCGACGGCGGGGAAGGACCCCGTCTCGGTGGTGAAGGTCGTTTCAAGGTCGGTGACCTCAAGCAGGACGTTGCTCAAAAAGGTTCCCTCCATTTGAGAGAAGTGTCGAGAAGTCCTGAACCCTGATTTTGCTGCTCAATGCGCGTGTCGTGCGCCCTCGGCAATAATTGGATCCATTTTTCTGAGGCCATTTTATTCTTTTCGAAAATTCTGTCAACCATCATAATGAATAGTCAGAGTTTCAGGTCGTTTCCTTGGTCCGATTTGAAATTCATTGGCGGCCGGAATGGTATGATGAGTACGACACGACAGGGGGTGGATTGATGAATACGCTTGTGGCCGTGGCGCTTGGATTCGGACTCGCGATTGCGCTTTACTTGGTTTTCCGGCTGCTTTTCAAAAGAAACGGGGGCCGTGAGACGACGGTGTACTCAAGCATCGAGCAGATCAAGGAGATCGGGCAGCTGTCGGTCTTCAAGGTGATGACCCGGGAGATCGTGACAGAGGTAGGCCACTCATGGGGGGAGGTCGGCAAGAAGTACTTTTCCTGGATCCTTTCCAACAAGAAGATGGCCATGATTTTCGAGTTCGTCATCGATTTCCGGTACGACCTGAGGAGTCCCGAGTTCGAAATCATCGAGGAATCGGAGGGGGAATTTCTCCTCCGGATGCCGCCCTGTCTTCACGAGACCAGCATCCGGGATGTGAAGTTCTACGACGAGCAGCGCTGCAAGCTGCTGCCCTTGCTGCTACCCGATCTTTTGAACACCATCCTCGGCGTCGGCTTCAGCGAGGAGGACAAGAACAGGCTGAAGGACGCCGCGAAACAGGCCGCCGAGGCCCAGGCCGAATCCATGATCACCGGTCTTTGCCCCGACGTGGAACAGTCGGCGAGAAAGACCCTCGAGTCTCTGGCCCGTGCCTTCGGCGCCCGAAACGTCCGCTTCGAGTTCCACTCCGAACCCCAAAAAGTCGCCTGAACCTCTTGGGGTCAAGTCTTTACTTTTTGTGTTTTGCCCTCAATGTGAATGGCACCGGGTCTCCGATTTGCTGAATTTTCACTCTCTCTTTGCCCTTGTTTCCTTTGTGGTGTAAAAAGAGCTGAAGGGAGAAGCCCTCTTCCCCGGGATTTTGGTAAAATATTCCCGCCTGCCGTATACCCCTTTACAGACAATCGGAAGGCCAAACCTGCGTGTGGTGCGCAAAGACCACATATAAATTCATGTTTGGGAGGTAGGTTGAGGGAATGGCGCGTCCGCTTCGTATCGAATTCGAAGGAGCCGTCTATCACATTACGAGCCGGGGCAACGCAAAGCAGGATGTTTACCTTGACAGAACAGACCGCATCGAATTTCTGCAACTTCTTGGAGACACAACCCGCCGGTTTCATTGGATCTGTCATGCCTACTGCCTGATGAATAATCACTATCACCTGCTTATCGAAACACCATTGGGGAATTTATCTCGAGGCATGCGTCATCTGAACGGTGTCTATACACAGGATTTCAACAACCGCCATGAACGGGTGGGGCACTTATTTCAGGGAAGATTCAAGTCCATTCTGGTTGAAAGGGAAACTCATCTTCTTGAATTGACAAGATATATCGTTTTAAATCCCGTGATAGCCGGCTTCGTACGAGCGCCGGAATTATGGCCCTGGAGCAGCTATCGGGCCACGGCGGGTTTTGAAAAAAAGCCCGAATTCCTCGAAACCCGTTGGCTGTTGTCACAGTTTGATGATGATCTCCAACAGGCGATGGATGATTACCGGGCTTTCGTTGCCGCCGGAGTTGACGCAAACCCTTGGGAAAAGCTCAAGGGGAGCATCCTTGGAAGCGAAAGTTACATTCAAAAGATGGAACCCTATCTAAAGGACAAATTCCGGGAAAGCGATCACCTGAGACGTGAGGTTTTGGTGACACGACCCTCGTTAGAGCAGCTCTTTTCAGGGGATGAGAATAGAGATGTGCGTAACGTAAAGATTTTTGAAGCGGTCAGGGTTCACGGGTACAAGTTGAGGGAAGTGGCCGACCATTTGGGGCTGCATTACACGACGGTGAGTTTGTTGGCGAAAAGGGTTGCGGAAAGAGAAAATGCAAAAAGTAAAGACTTGACCCCAAGGGGTTCAGATTGTGCCGAGGAGCCGGAACCAGACCGGCAGTGTCAGAAATGACAGGGGGATGCCCACGCCGACCATGAGGGCCGCGAGGTCGCCGTCAAGGTCGTGTTCGGCGGCGACGATGCTCCCGGTGATCATGGGGGCCATGGCCGCCTCGAAGAGGGTCACCTGGATTTCTGTCCCGCGGGCGCCCAGAACCACCACAAAGAGAAAGGTCACCAGGGCGGGACCGAGGACGAGCTTGTAGAAAAGTCCCAGCCCGAGCGGCCCGAGGTGCTCGCGGATGTGCCCGAGCCTCAGCTGGAATCCCACGGAGATCAGGGCCAAGGGGGAGAGGGTCCCCCCCATTCGCCCGAGCACCTCCTCGAACCATCCCGGATAGGGTGCCGCCATGAGCGCAAAGCCCGCCACCATGGCCACAAAGGGGGGGAAAAGGAGGACCTTCCGGGTGATTTCTCCCAATGACGTCCGTCCCGAAGAACAGGCCGCCGCGGCGGCGATCCCCACCGTTGACAGGACCAGGAAGGATCCCAGCTGGTCCGCCAGGATCCCGATGCCCAGGTATTCGGCGCCGTAGAAGGCCTCGATCATGGGAAGCCCCACAAAGGACGTGTTCCCCAGCCCCGCCGTCAGCAGGAGGGCCCCCAGGGTCCCCGTCGAAAGGCCGGCGATTCTCTTCATCGGCAAAAGAAAGAGCAAGCCCGCGCCGAAAAGTACCCAGGCCATGGCCGCCGGGAAGACCAGCGCCCTGGAGATTTCGAGGTCATGGATGTGAAGCAGCGCCAGTGCGGGCAGGGCCACGTTGATGATGTAGGCGTTGAGGACCTTGGGTGTCGCCTCGGGAAGCCTCCCCGTTCGCCTGAGGGCGATGCCGAGGATGAAACAGACGACAAGCAGCACCATGTTCGACATGGATTCCCTCCGCGGATGTTTTGAAAAGGTTTCCCCTATTCTATCAGCAGGAATCGCCTGAAGGGGTTGAGGAGATGTGCCGCTACCTTGGCCGGACCAGGGTCCCGTCTCCAAGGTCCTGCCCGGCGTCGCGGACGACCAGGTCACCTTCGGCGAGTCCCGAGATGATTTCCACGTTCCGCCTGTCGCTGATTCCCGTTTCGACGGGCGTGATTTCTACGCGGCCGCCGGCGACCTTCAGGACCTCCCGGAGCCCGTCGCGGTTGGTCCGGACGCTTTCGACGGGAAGCAGGAGCACATTTTCCCTGCGCGCCGTCTCGACGGCGACGCGCACCTCGTAGCCGGGCATGAGATTGGCCTGCTCTGCGAGGGAGATATAGACTGGAACCCGTCGCTGCTCGATCCCCAGGGGGGAGAGGATTTCCTCGGCCAGGGGGTAGATGATCCGGACCTCACCTTCCAGGACACGGTCGCCCAGCACCGGCGCCGTGATGCGAACCGGCTGGCCGACCTCCACGTTGGCCAGGGAGTCGCTCAAAATTTCGGAGCGCACTTCCAGGCGTCCTTCCGGCGCCAGGCTCACCAAAAGCCCGCCGGGGGCGACCACCTGGTCCTCCTCGACGGGCAGCTTCAGGACAAAGCCGTCCATGGGACTTGTCACCTCGAGTTCGGCGGCTTTCTTCCGGAGCTCGCCCAGGCGCCTTTTGTACCCCTGTTCGAGCTCCGATGCCGCGGCCGCATTTGACCTGGCCTGGGCGAGCTCCCGCTCGAGGCGGTCCACCCGGAGCCGGGCCTGCTCGTATTCCGACAGGGAGAGGGCCCCGGCGGAGCGAAGGGCCTCGTATCGGGAAAGGGTCCTGCGGGCGTCCTCCAGAAGGAGCACCACGGACCCGACGGCCTCCCCGGCCGCCGCCCGCGATTCCGACGCCTCCCTCCAGAGGGTTCGCGCCTCCTCGAGCTGTGCCTCAATGTCCGCATTGGCAAGCCGGATCAGAAGCTGGCCGGTTGCCACGGCATCCCCCGTTTCGACGGCGACTTCATCAACCCGGGCTGTCTGGGTGGCCTGGATCCAGCGGTCGCCCACGGCCTCCACGTAGCCGTCCTCCTCGACGGTCCTGGACAGGTTGCCCCGGGTGACGGTGACGGTTTCCGCTTCCACGCCCCGACTCCCGAGGTACCACCAGCCCGCCGCGGCGGCAGACGCGGCAAGAAGAACAATCGCGAGGGTCCGCCCTTTCATCGTCACCGCCTCCTTTAGTCCCGGGCCTTCAGGACATCCACGAATTCCAGTTTCCTCACGGCCCTGACGGCCAGCCGCCAGGCTACTGCGACGAAGAACACCCCGCCCATGGCCGCGAGCAGGTAGGTCCTCCCGTAGAGGACCACCTCGAAGGAAAAGAGGTCGCTGCTCACCGCCGCCGCATAGCCCTCGGCGAGAAGGCGTCCCGCCGGAAGGCCGGCAAGGACACCCAGCGCCAGGAGGGGCAGGTTCTCCTTCAGGAGGAACTCCGAGACCTCCCCGACGGAAAAGCCCAGCACCCGGAGGCTCGCCAGCTCCCGACGACGTTCCGCAAAGGACATGATCGACGCGTTGTAGATGATGGCGAACCCCAATATGGACGAAAACACGAGCAGGATCCCGATGGAATAATACATGTACCCGAGGTTTTCCTCCAGGTAGGCCTTTTCGCTGCGCCGGCTCACCACCGAGGCGAGGTTGACCATATCGGCCAGGGCGGCCTCAACGTTGTCTGCGAGACCCGGGTCGACGGAAAGCATGGCCCCCGTCACGGCGTGCTGTTCCCTCAGGAGCCTGTTGGCCTCGGCCAGGTGAATCACCGACGCGCTGCCCACGGCCCTTCTCGTGATACCCGCCACCCGGAGCCGGCCGGTCCTGGGGGGCCCCAGGGAGAGCAGTGTCTCAACCTCGATATCGTCCCCGACGGTCACTCCCAGCTTTTGGACGGTGAAACGGTCCAGGAAAACGCCCTGGGCGGGGACTTCCCGTGGCCTGCCGTCGTCGCCGGTGATCCCCAGAAGCGTTGTCCCCGGCCGGACAGCGGTGAAAACGTCCTCTTCGCTTTTTCCCCGGAAACGGATGCGAAGGGGAAGTTCCAGGACGGGCTCCAGGCGCCTTACTCCATCGAGGCGGGAGATGTTGAGAAGCCCGGCCTCGTTCACAGGGGTCACGATCCGGACAAGGTAGTCGTATTTCTGGTCACGGCCGAAGTGTTTGTCCATGAGGTCTTGGATGGAATCCCTGGAAAAGAGGGAAATCACCAGCATGGCCGAGGCGAAGAGGATCCCCGTTGTGGTGACGGTGGCCCGGAAGCGGTTCCTCCCCATGGATCTGAGGCTCATCCGCCAAAAGAGGCCGAGGCGGTTCCAGAGGAAGGGCCAACCCTCGGCGAAGGAGCGGTTCCCCCTTCCGGGCGGTGCGGGGCGCATGGACTCGGCGGGTTCAATGGCAAGCACTCCCCTGGCGGCCCAGGCCCCCGCAAGGGTTCCGGCGGCCACGCTCGCCGCCGCCACGATCAGGGCCGTTCCGTGATGAAGGGCTTCCTCCAGGCGAGGCAGGTTGAAGAAAGCCCCGTAGACTTTGATCATCACCGAGGCCAGGGCGTACCCGGAGGCGATTCCCGCCGCGGCTCCGCAGAGGGCCGCCAGGAGGGCGTAGCCGCCGTAAAGGGCCAGAAGGGCCGCCCTGCCGTATCCCAGGGCTTTGAAAAGGCCGATCTGGGTCCGCTGGGCCCGAACCATGCGGCCCAAAAAGACAAACTGCATAAGGGCGGCCACGGCCAGGAAGATGGCCGGCAGAAAACGGGCGAAGGCCTTGAGCTGGTCCAGTTCCATCCTGAGGATTGCCTCGCTGAGCTGGTCTTTTTGCGGGTAACCGGTCAGGTTGCCGTAGGGCTCGAGGATGCCCTTGATGTCTTCTATGGCAAGCTTGCGGTCCGCTCCGGGCGAAAAGAGAACCAGCACCTGGTTCACGGATCCCTTCATCTGGAGAAGCTGCTGGAGCTGCCTCTGGGGCAGCATGGCCGCCCCGAAGGAGGAGGGGTCTTCCAGAAGGCCGGAGGCATCCCGGATGGCGTAGATGAACTCGGGGCTCGACGCAGTCCCGGTGACGGTGAGGGTTTTTCTGCGCCCCTCGGCGGCCACGTCTATGGTGCTCCCGGGGGAGAGTTCACGGGCCTTCGCGAATTGGGGCGTGAGAAGCACCTCCACGGCGCCGCCTTCTGGTCGTTCATCGAACAGGCGCCCCGAGAGGACTTCGATCCGGTCGAGCTCCCCTTCCATGGGCATGGGAACCCCCGTGAGGCGAAGCGTCGACCGCCTCCCGCCCTCACCGAGGACGGGCACGTCCTTTTGAATCCGCACCGTCGCCCGGAGCACGCCGGGAACGGATTCCACTCGCTGGAGGACGCTTTCGGGGGCCTGGACGACATGGAAGAAGTAATCCGCAAAGTCCGTCTGGTGGTAAAAGGTCTTTCGGGAAAGGATAAGACTGTCCGCCGTGGCCGTCATGGCCACGTAAACGGTGATGCCGACGGCGATAACGGCCACGACGGCAATGAACTGGCCCAGGGAGCTTTTGACGGTGCGAATGAGTTTTTTCGCCAAAGTCGGCATCACCAGGATATCCTTTCCGGCGGCAGTTGGGATTCGTTGACGGCGATTTCCACGATGCGCCCGCTGCTCATCCGGGCGACGCGGACGCCCATACCGGCGATGGCCGCATTATGGGTGACCACCACCACGGTGGTCTTATATTCCCTGTTGACCGCCTCCAAAAGGGCGAGGATGAGCCGTCCTGTTTCGCTGTCCAGGGACCCCGTGGGCTCGTCGCACAAAAGAAGACGGGGGTTTTTCACCACGGCCCGGGCGATGGCCACCCTCTGCTGCTCGCCGCCGCTCATCTGGGAGGGGAAATGGTCCATTCTGCCGGCCATGCCGACCTGGTCGAGGACATCCTCCGGCCTGAGGGACTTCTCCGAGAGCTCCGCGGCAACAGCCACGTTCTCCAGTGCCGTGAGGTCCGGTATCAGGTTGTAGAACTGGAAGACGAAACCCACCTCGTGACGCCGGTAGGACGTCAGGCGGGTCCTCGAGGCCTTCGCGAGATCTTCCCTTTCAAAGAGGATGCTCCCCCTTGTCGGGGTGTCCATGCCGCCCAAAAGGTTCAGCAGGGTGCTCTTGCCCGAGCCGCTGGGGCCCAGAATGACCAGGAATTCGCCCGCAAAGACCTCCAGGGAGGATTCGTGGAGGGCCTCGACCTTCACGTCGCCCATGGTGTAGACCTTGCTGACGCCTTCAAGCTTCCAGAGGGCCCTGTCCGTCATGGGCGGCCACCTGCCTTCGGGGTGTTTCCGCGGCATCGAGCCAGCTGTCGAGAATGGCCGGGTCGAACACATGAAGCCTGTCGGGCGGAGCCCCCAAAAGACGTGCGATGCCTTCCCTGTAAGCCAAAAGGAAATTTTTCGCGCCCGCGATGTCCGTGTCGCCCGGGGTCCGGCTGTCGAGAAATGCCGATAGGCAGGCTCCCGTCTCGCGGGCCATACCCAGAATGAGAGCCGCCGTCTCATCGGGCCGGTCCGTCTCGAAAAGACCTTCCGAAACGCCCTGCCGGATGATGTGGCCCAGAAGCGGTACAAGCCGCCGGCGTGACGTGGACCAGACCTTGTGAAGCAAAAGGGCGTTTTCTTCCCGCCAGAGGACTTTCGCGAGGTCGAGGAAAAGGGGCTTGTGGGAGAGCTTCCAGGCGGAAATTCCGGAAAAAAAGAGTTCAAGTCTTGCGGCGGCATCGAGGCCGCTTTCGCCGAGGCGCCTTTCCAGCGTATTCACGGCTTCAGCCAGCATGGAGTCAATCAGGCGGTCGAGAAGGTCTTCCTTGGAACGGAAATGATGGTAGAAGGTGCCCTTTGCGATGCCCACGGCGCCGATGATGTCCTGTATGGAGGTGTTTTCGTACCCCTGCCGGGCGAAAAGCTTCGCCGACACCAGCAGGATCTCTTCCTGGCGTTTTTCCGCCGGTTTCACCATCCGCATGGAGCGTTCACCGCCTATCGACCGACGGTCGGTCTACTATAAACAATACCGCCGTCCATTCCCCCGGTCAAGCCCTTTCACCGGTATATCCTGCGACCCGTTCATGTGGCATACTTGTGGGGCGTCCAGACCTCTTGAAGCGGAGTGAGCACGATGACAGGTGAGAGGTACCCTTTTCTGAGGCTGACTGGAAGCCCGCACGGGCGGGGAGTGAGGTACGGGCAGGTTTTCACGGAAAAGATCGCCATGAGCATCGAAAGCTACATGGGCATGTTCAGGGACTACAACGGCGTCAGCTGGCCGGAGGCGCGGAAACGCGCCACAGGGATCCTTCCGTACATCAGGGAGTTCAGCCCGAAGCTGGTGGAGGAAATGGAAGGCATTGCGGAAGGGGCTGAAATGGAATTTGAGGACATCCTCACCCTTAACTGCCGGAGCGAAATCGTCCTTGACAATGTCGTCGACGGATGTACGGCCTTCGGGCTCACACCAGAGGCCACGGTCGACGGAAAGACCCGGCTCTGCCAGAACTGGGACTGGAAACGCAGGCAGGAGGGGGCTCTTGTGATTCTCGAGGTGGAACAGCCCCCCGAGCCCACGATTTTGATGATCGCCGAGGCGGGCGTCGTCAGCGGCAAGGGGATCAACAGCGCCGGGCTCGGCGTCGGTTTCAACGCGCTGACCACCGGGAAGGGGGCGCCGGGCGTTCCCGTTCATGTTCTGCTTCGGGGCCTTCTTGACTCGAGGCATCTTGCAGACGCCGTACAGGCCGTGGCGGTACCGCCCAGGGCGAGTTCCGCCAACTTCCTTATCGGCAGCAGGGAAGGCGAAATCATCGACATCGAAACGGCGCCGGAGGATTTCTGGGTCTTCTATGCTGAAAAGGGCTGGCTCACCCACACAAATCACTTTACGGCTTCCCACCTGCTGAGCACGGTGAAAGACAAGGGGAAGGTCATCCTGCCAGATTCCTTCCAGCGACTCGGAAGGATCAACAGGCTCCTGGCGTCCCGCGAGGGGCGGATCGGCTTCCAGGAATGTTTGGAATTCCTGGCGGATCACAGGAACTTTCCCGACTCCATTTGCCGCCACGAGGACCCCCGGGACCCTGCAGGCAAGCAGGTAGCCTCCGTCTACGCCACTGTCATGGACCTCACGGAAGGTATCCTCTGGCTCAGCCCTTCAAACCCCTGCAGGGGAGGCTTCGAGGCCTACGGGCCGATCCGTGCGGCGACGGAATCGAACAGGTAAAGGAGGAATTGGTTTTGGCAAACTCACGTGATCACCTTTTCAGGGAAGCC